>Ga0137403_10003525_pt1 | contig 18756 bp, 21 predicted proteins | sample CZOMad2_1_16fung_FD_122057 | JGI IMG/M metagenome (GOLD analysis project Ga0137403, IMG submission 122057) | Vadose zone soil fungal communities from Angelo Coast Range Reserve, California, USA - CZOMad2_1_16fungal (Hybrid Assembly) | ecosystem: Environmental > Terrestrial > Soil > Vadose zone...
TCATGGATCTCGGCGTCCACCAGTACTACGTGCCGCAGATCCTGCGCCTCTTCTTCGGCGCCGCGCAGAACAGCAACGCGAGCGCCGCGCTCGAGTGCTACAAGCGCGCGTTCCCGCGCGAGACGGCCGAGGCCATGGCGCTGCAGCAGCGTGTCGAGGGACGCTGAGCATGGCCGAGATCGTCGCGGCCATGGCCATGACGCACTCGCCCGGCCTCACCGGCTGGTTCGATCGCGCCTCGGAGGAACACCAGCAGCTCGCGCTGGGCGCGACGGCGGAGATGCGGCGCCGGCTCGAGGCCGCGCAGCCCGACGTGCTGGTGATGCTCAGCAACGATCACCTGCTCAACTGGCCGATGAACAACGTGCCCGAGTACACGGTCGGCATCGGCGGCGAGCACGTGGGGCCCGCCGACTGGTTCGACGAGTGGCTGGGGATGGAAAAGTATCGCGTGGCGGGTGAGCCGGGCCTCGCGCGCTTCCTCGTCAACGAGGGCGCGCGGCGCGGGCTCGCCCTGGCGCACCTCGGCGACGCGATGCAGTTCGACGACGGCATCTCGGTCCCGACGCACTACCTGAACCCCGACGCGCGCTTTCGCCTGGTGCCCATCACCATGAACTGCACGGTGCCGCCGATCCCGCGCCCCGAGCGCGCCTACTGGGTCGGCGTCCTGCTCCGTGAAATCATTCGCGCCTATCCGGCGCCGCTGCGCGTGGCCGTCGTCGCCACCGGCGGGCTCTCGCACGAGCCCGGCGGCCCGCGCTACTTCTGGGTGGACGAGGAGTTCGACCGCTGGTTCCTCGATCTGCTCAAGCTCGGCGATCATGAGCGCCTCCTGCGCGAGTGCACGCTCCCACGCATGGAGGCCGCCGGCTCCGGCGGCACCGCGGAGCTGCTGGCGTGGATCGTGGCGCTGGCGTTCACGCGCGGTCCCGCCGACGTGCTTGCCTACATGCCGGCCATCGCCTGGCGCTCGGGCACCGGCATGGTGGCCTGGACCGAGCTCGCCGCGTGAAGACCCACCACCTCGGCCACGAGGAGATCCACCAGGAGTGGAACAACGCGCTGCCGCCGCGGCTGGAGGTCGAGCCCGGCGACACCGTCGAGTTCGAGACGCGCGACGCCGCCAACCGCTTCTACTCGAAGGCCTCGACCCACGACGACGTCCTGCGCCGCGGTCCGTTCCGCGGCCACCCGCTCACCGGTCCCGTGAAGGTCCGCGGGGCGCGCCCCGGCGACACGCTGGTGATCGAGATCCTCGACGTGCAGCCTGGTGCGGACTTCGGCTGGACGGCCATCCGTCCCGGGCGCGGGCTGCTGCCCGAGACCGACTTCGCCAAGCCGTTCTTACAGATCTGGGACATCTCCGATGGACGGCACGCACGCATGGACCACCGCGTGGCGGTGCCGCTGGCGCCGTTCCCCGGCGTCATGGGCGTGGCGCTCGACGAGCCGGGCAGTCACAGCACGATGCCGCCGCGGCGCGCGGGCGGCAACATGGACATCAAGCAGCTCGTCGCCGGCGCGACGCTCTTCCTGCCCGTGCTGGTCGACGGTGCGCTGTTCAGCGTCGGCGACGCCCACGCCGCCCAGGGCGACGGCGAGGTCTGCGTGACCGCCGTCGAGATGATGGGGCGCGTCACGCTCCGCTTCGGGCTGCGTTCCGGCCGGCGGCTCGCCGAGCCGCAGCTCGTGACGCCCGCGCCGCCGTCGCACGCGACCAACCACGGAACGCACTACGCGACGACCGCGCACGGGCCCGACCTCTTCGCCGCCGCGCAGCAGGCGGTGCGCTACATGATCGATCATCTGGTGGAGACGCGCGGCTTCTCGCGCGAGGAGGCGTACGTGATCTGCTCGGTGGCCGCCGACCTCAAGATCAGCGAGATCGTGGACGCGCCAAACTGGATCGTCTCCGCCTTCATGCCCGACGCGATCTTCCCGTCCTGATGGCGGCCGACGACCTCGCGCCGCTTCGCGATTGGCTCCGCGCCTGGCAAACGTGCGTGCGCGCGGTGGACTTCCCCGGCGGCCGCACGCTCTGCGCGCCGGACATCGTCGCCTTCGGCACGGTCGCGCCGTTCGTCCAGGGGCTCGACGTCGTCGAGAAGGAGCAGTGGCGCCGCGTGTGGCCCGTCATCCGCGACTTCACCCTCGACGTGGACCGAGCGCGCGGCGCCGTGGCCGGCGACCGCGGCTGGATCGCCGCCACCTGGGACTCGCTCGGCACCCTGCCAGATGGCGGCACCTTCCCCCGCCCCGGCCGCTGCACGCTGGCCTTCGAGCGCCGCCACGGTCGCTGGCTCGCCACCCACACGCACTTTTCGCTTGTGCCCAGCCCGGTGGGCCTCGTGCCCAGCCCGGTGGGCCTCGTGCCCAGCCCGGTGGGCCTGACGCCGGCGCCCGGCGCCACCCCGACCCGATGAATCCAGGAGGACCGGCAATGAAGATCGGACTCTGCATCTTCGCCACCGAGTACGCGATCCGCATCGACGAGCTGGCGCGCGAGGCCGAGGCGCGCAACTTCGAGTCGTTGTGGGTGCCCGAGCACACGCACATTCCCACGAGCCGGCGCAGCGCGTTCGCGGGCGGTCAGCAGCTGCCGGAGCAATACAAGCACACACTGGACCCGTTCGTGGCGCTGACCGCGGCGGCGGCCGCGACGAAGACGCTGAGGGTCGGCACCGGCATCTGCTTGATCATCGAGCGCGACACGATCACGACGGCCAAGTCCGTCGCGAGCCTCGACCTGCTCTCGCACGGGCGCTTCGAGTTCGGCCTGGGCGGCGGCTGGAACGCCGAGGAGATGGAGCACCACGGCACGGAATTCAAGTCGCGCTTCAAGCGGCTCGAGGAGCAGGTGCGCGCGATGAAGGAGATCTGGACGAAGGACGTCGCCGAGTTCCACGGCCAGTTCGTCAACTTCGATCCGATCTGGGCGTGGCCCAAGCCCGAGCAGAAACCATACCCGCCCATCCTGCTCGGCGGTGAGAGCGGCTATACATTGCAGCGCGTGGTGGACTTCTGCGACGGCTGGTACCCGCGCGGCCGCGCGCCCGAGAAGGTGCTGGAGGGATTGAAGGATCTCAAAGCCCGCGCGGCGAAGGCGGGACGCGACATGAAGACGCTCACCGTCTCCGCGTTCGCGACGCCGCCGGACAAGAAGGTGCTCGACGACTTCGCGGCCGCCGGCGTCACGCGCTCGATTTTCCTGCTGCCGCCGGAGCCGCGCGACAAGGTCCTGCCGCTGCTCGACCAGTACGCGAAGCTGATTCGGTAAGCCCGCCCGTGACTGAGCCGCCGGCGTGGGCCCTCGCGATGCTCCGCGAGGCCCGCGTCGGCCGGCTGGCGACCGCCGACGCCGGCGGCCGTCCCCTGCTCGTTCCGGTATGCTTCGCCTTCGACGGCGCCGCGCTGTTCTCGGCCGTGGACGACAAGCCCAAGCGCACGCGCGAGCTGCGGCGGCTGCGCAACGTCCGTGAGAACCCGCACGCCTCCTTGCTGGTCGACGTCTGGGACGAGGACTGGACGCGCCTGGCGTGGGTGAGCGTCGAGGGCCGCGCCGCGGTGCTCGGCGCCGGCGCCGACTTCACGCGCGCGCTCGAGCTGCTGCGCGCGAAGTACGCGCAGTACCGCACGATGGCCCTGGAGCGCGAGGGCGTCGTGCTGCGGCTGTACGCCGACCGGGTGCTCGCCTGGCGCGCGGCCGGTCCACCCGCCTAGAAGATTGGGGGGCTCCTAGCGGTCGGAGGGCCGGAGCACGGAATCCGGGACGATGCTGGCGACGACGTCCCCCATCGCTCGCAGCGCCGCGAGCGCGGATGGGCCGATCTCGAGCCCCAGGAACGCCGTGCTCTCGAACCGGCGGACGAGCCTGAAATCGGTACCCCGCAGACGAGACAGGACGTCGTCCTGGGCGCGTGCGATGGCCCGGCGCCGCTCCCCGTCCGGCCGCACACCGTCGGGAATGCGCAGCTCCACGAGGACCCGGCTGCGGCCCTGGGCGACCTCGGCCTCGACCCGGGGATCGACGCTCGCCTGCATCGCTGTGGCCGGAGCACCGGCGGCGACGATCATAATGGTCAGCGACGATCCCAGCAATGTTCGCGCGGTCAGGGGCGCTCCTCCTGCCAGAGGCCCAGCGCGCGGATCGCGGGCTCGTCGTTGAACGAGAACAGGCACGCCGGCTCGCCGGCGCTGCCGTTGTCGTGCTGGATCCAGTGCCACGGCGGGGCCACGAACGTATCGCCCGGCTCCCACGCGAGCTCGGTCTCGCCGATACGGCTACGGCCGCCGCCCTCGATCACGTGGAAGACGCGGCCCGCCGTCGAGCGCCCCGCGCGCGCGCGCTCCGCCGGCCGCAGCCAATGGGCGTCGGCGCCCATCGTCGCCAGCGGCGGCGCGCCCGTCGGCGTCACGTACGCTCGCGTGATGGGGCGGTCTTTCGGCGTGCTCGCCGCCAACCCCTCGAGCGCGCGGCGCGTCGTCTTCCACGGCCAGCGGAACTCGGCCTGCTCCGCGTCGCCGGCGGGCGCCGGCGGCCGCGCGGGACGCAGCGGCGACACCCACGACGCGTCGAATGCGCGCACGAGCGGAATGTCGAGGCCGTCGAGCCAGACGACGGGCGAGGCGCCCTCGTGGCCGTGATCGTGCCAGCGCATCGGCGGCGTGATGATGAAGTCACCGCGCTCCATCGCGCACTTCACGCCGTCCACCGTGGTGAACGCGCCCTCGCCCTCGACCACCAGCCGCAGCGCGGCGGGGGTGTGGTGGTGGCTCGGCGCCGCCTCGCCGGGCAGGATCACCTGGAGCCCTGCGAAGAGCGTCGAGGTGATCCGGTACATGCCCTTCAGCCCGGGGTTCTCGAGCACGAGCACGCGGCGCTCGGCCTGCTCGATCGGCACCAGCCGCGCCGCTTCGTGCAGCAGCGGCCGCGCCTCGCGCCACGACCAGCGATGCGGGACGGCGGCGGTGACGCGCTCCTTGGGCAGCAGGACGTGCAGCGCAGTCCACAGCGGTGGGAGCGCGTGCGACTCGAGCGCCTGCGAGTAGGCCGGCGGCAGCGTCTCGTCACGGGTGACGAAGCCCGACATGGCGGTCCTCCCGTCGGAAGTTGCCCGATGATACACCGTGCTAGACTGCCGCCGATGCAGTTCGAGGTGGAGGTCTACAAGAACGACGGCGGCGAATGGGTGGCCGAGGCCGTCGAGTACAAGGTCACCGCCACCGGCCGCACCGAGAGCGAAGCGCTGGCGCGCGTGATGGACGCGCTCGCCGCCCACTTCAAGCACACGCCCAGGCGCTAGAACCCCTCTGGGCCACGCGTCGTCAACAATCATCACGATCGAGACGGACATGGAGCCGACAATGCAAGACCCGCTTCGGTCAAACAGTACACGCGCGCAGGCATTCGCGGTCGCTTGCCTCATCGTCCTCGGGGTCGCGGCCTTCGCGGGCACCGCCGCCGCTTCCGTCCCGAGCCCGACGGTCACCGGGCCGATTCCTGCGAACGTGGCGCCCGGCGACCCATCGCACGATTATCCACAGGTGGCGACTCCGCTCGACCTCGCCGGCCTCGGGTACGTCGAGGAAGAGTATTTCTTTTCAGGCACGGCCAACGTCTACAACACGCCGGCGCTGACGACGGCGACGATCCTGTCCAGCGGGCATCCGTACAAGTCCCGCCTCATCGTCCGCCGGCCGACCTCCGCCGCACAGTTCAACGGGACCGTGCTCGTCGAGTGGGTCAACGTCACGAGTGGGTACAACAATGACGTCATGTTCCGGGCGTCGCAGCATCACCTGATACGGGCTGGCTACGCATACGTCGGCGTTTCCGCGCAGCGAGTCGGCATTCACGGCCCAGCCGGTCTCATCGTGTGGAGTCCCACCCGGTACGGGACGCTCGATGTCACCGACCATGGGACGGTCCTGAACGACGGGCTGTCGTACGACGTCTTCTCGCAGGCCGCCCAGGCCATCCGGACCCCCGTCGGCGCGGACATCCTCGGTGGGCTCCCGGTGCAGCGCATCATCGCGATCGGCGCCTCGCAATCGCAGGGACGCCTCGTGACGTACCACAACTCGATCCATCCGATCGCCGGCGTGTTCGACGGGTACGTCCTCTACCTGGGTCTCGGCGGGAAACTGCGCACGGACCTCGGAGTCAAGGTGTTCAAGGTGGACACGGAGACCGACCTCCTGTTTCTCGGCGAGGTCGCCGCGCGTCAGGCCGACTCGGATCATCTGCGCACCTGGGAGGTCGCGGGAGCTTCACACGTCGCGTTCTCGGACTTCGCGCTGCGGGTCTTTCTCGTCACACGGGACAATCTTCCGCCTCCGACTCCGCAACTTTGCAATCAACAACCGGCGTTGAGCCATACCCCGGCCTTCCACGTGCTGAACGCGGTATATGAGCACGTGTCACGCTGGGTGGCGGACGGAACGCCGCCGCCGACCGCACCGAGAGTCAACGTCCTGTCGGCGGGACCGCCGGTCGTCCTCGAGCGCACGAGCCTGGGGCTCGCGACCGGTGGCATCCAACTCTCACAGCAGGCCGTGCCGACAGCAGTCGACAACGGCACCAATTCGGGTCCGGGACTGTGCATCCTCTACGGCTCGCACACGCCGTTCGACGCCGCCACCCTCTCCCGGCTCTACCCGAACCACGGATCGTACGTCTCGGCCGTCAGCCACGTCACGAACGACAACCTGGCCGCCGGTTACATCCTCACGGAGGACGCGCAGACCGACATGCAAGAGGCGGCGCAATCCGACATCGGCAAGAAGAGCCGCTGAGGAGCGGGTTATGGCAGACAGAGGAGAGCGCGAAGCGGACGTCTGGTTGAGCGACGAGCAACTGGCGCAACTGACGCGGGCGGACGAGATCGAAGATCTTCACTTGCCCATTCCGACGCAGATGATCTCGAATGGCGAGTACATGCCGGTCGCCCAGACCGACGAGCAAAAGCGGGTGGAAGCGCGGATCAAGGAGCTGGCCGATGTCGCATCCAAGAAGCTTGGCGTCAGCCGACGCAAGTTTCTGGCCGGGACAGGCGGGATGGCCGCTTCCTTCCTCGCGATGAACGAGGTCTTCGGCCGCTTCTTCAACGTCGAGGCGGCCGAGATGTTCGAGCCCGAGGCGCACGCGAAGAACGGCCCTCCGGCGGACTTGTTCGTCCTCGACGATCAGATGCACATGCAGCGCTCGAGGGAACCGGGGCCGCTCTTCTTTCTCGCCTTTGCCCAGGGGCCGACTGCGAAGGGGTCAGGCTTCTCGGCGAATCCGCTCAATCCGACCGGGAGCGCTCCCGACGAGTTCGGCAACCCGTGGGCCGTGCTGAACCCCGAACTTGTCGGCAAGCCGATCACGACCGACGAGCTTCACCTCGTGAACTTCATCAAGGAAGTCTTCTTCGACAGCCAGGTCACCGTGGCCCTCCTGAGCAACAACACCCTGGGTGTCTTCACGCCGCAGGGGCAACCACCGCGGGCGCCGCAGAACTTCACCGAGTCACAGATCGCCTCCGGTCTCACCGCGGCACAAACCGCCGCCGTGCGGGACTTTGTGAACAAGCTGGCCGGTTCACAACGGATGCTGGCGCATGGACAGCTCTACCCGGGTGTCGCAAACCTTCCCTACATCGAGCAACAGATCGCGGACAACAAGCCGGACTCGTGGAAAGGGTACACAGTGTCGACGTCCGCCAAGGTCGACTTCGACCCGCACAGCCCCATGCGCATGTGGAGGCTCGACGACGAGGCGGTCGCCTACCCGACCTACGAGTTGATCACCAAGCACCGCGAGCAGCTCAGAAACCATCCCGGTTTCTGGAACATCTGCATTCACAAGGGCTTCTCGGCGGCGCCGTTCGACGATGCCGAACATGGAAATCCGACAGACATTCCCAAAGCGTCACGCGACTGGCCGCACTTCAACTTCATCATCTATCACGCATGCTACGGCGGTCCCTTTGCCCCGGGGCAGGTGACCCCATTCGCCTGGGCCGGGCCCATGCTCGGGAACGTCAGAGCGGGCGTGCTCCGCAACGGCGTACCGGACATCCCCTGGCTCACCCAGTTCGGCCAGCTCTGCGGAAACTTGCGCAACGTCTACGCCGAGATCGGGTCCACGTTCGCCACGACAGCCATCACGTTCCCAACCGTGTGCGCGCACAACCTCGGCCAGCTCCTCAAATATTTCGGGGAGAACAAGATCGTGTTCGGCTCCGACTGCGTGTACTACGGCTCGCCGCAGTGGCAGATCGAGGCGCTGTGGCGCTTCGAGATCCCCGACCAGATCCGTGAGCAGTTCGGGTATCCGGAGCTGACGAAGGCCGCGAAGCGCAAGATTCTGGGCCTGAATTCCGCCCGACTGTACAAGCTTCCCGGCGCAGCTGAGGCCTCGGCGCACGGGGTGTATCGGCCGGTGCCCGCGGACTATGCCGATCACATCCCGGCGGCGCTCAAAACGCTGCTGGAATTTCCGGGGTTCGCGAGTGACGAATTCTCGAGGCGTCGGAGCGTGTATGTGGCTGCCGGAGGCGATCCGAGCAACGAGCGGTACGGCTGGGTGCGAACGCGCGTCTGATAGAGATGGGGGGCCCCGAAATGGCCCCCCATACCCCCAACCGCTCGTCGCGCCCCGGCGAAGCCGTGGCGCGCCTCGGTTCCGACAGGCGCCTGATATGGAGTGACGGGTCAAACGATCCTGTAGCCATCGGCCGGCGACATCGTATCGGGTGAGCGGCGGCCGAAGGAGCGTCTGCGACGGTTGATCACTCTGATATTCGCGGATCGAGCGGACCTCGCCGCATGGTCGTGATCCGTCGGGAGCTGCCTCGGACTAGCGGCGCGAGTCCGACTCGTGGTCGGTCTGTGTAGCCGATGCTGAGCCTTCCACGCGATCGCCCTCACGGCTTCGCTCTGCCGGCCCTGGCGTTGGCGAAGCGCGTAGCCCACGCGCGGCCGATGCCGATAGCTCCACGCGGCCTCCACGACAATGCGTCCCAGATGGGCGTTGCCCGTCTTGGTGATCCCGCCACGCCGAACACGGGGCCCACTCGAGTGCTCGCTCGCCACCGCGCCGCTATAGCCCATGAGCTGCCGCGCAGCGCTTGGAGCGCCTCGATGGGTGGCGTCCCCAGTCAGGTGGAAAAGAGTAGTGGCGCATTCTTCCGGTTGGTGAAGTGCACGACCAGCCGGCCGCCCGGCCAGGCGGCCACCGGAGGAACGCGCCATGGACAAACGTATCAGGAAGCCGGCAGCGGCGCACGAGCCGGAGCGAATCTCGCTCGGTGAGCTGATCCACCAGCACGTCCGATTCGCCATTGAGACGGCCGTGCTGTTCGGGGCCGCAGGCGGGAAAGAATGGAAGTCGACGATCCGCGATCAGAGGCGGATGCCAGAAGTGAACGAAGCGATCGTCGCCACGTACTTGGCGGGCGGTAATACGCGTCGGATTCGTGGAGCACTTCAGCCGCTGCTCAAGGCCGCGCCCCTGTCGAAGAGAGCGCGGTGTCACGCGTCATCGCCACACTGAAGGCCGGCCTGGAGGCATGGCGCACACACTCGCTCACCGCCCTCGATGTGATCTACGTCTACCTCGATGGCTTTGCCCTGCGCGTGCGCAGTGGCGGCAAGGTGGTTAGCGTGCCCGTGTTGGGCGTCATCGGCGTCCTTTCCGATGGACGCGAGCGCCTGCTCGCCCCGCAGCTGTGCGGAGGCGAGTCGTTCGCGGCGTGGAAGGGCCGCCTCGACGATCTCGTCGCACGTGGATTGCGGGCGCCGGTGCTCTGCGTTGTCGATGGCAATGCTGGGCTGCGGCGCGCCGCGGCAGTGGTCCTGCTCTTCAGTCTCGTGGCGAGCGGGCAGATCAAGTTGCGGAAGATCGACGGCTGGCGGAAGATCGCGGCGGTGCTCAGTCAGCACACGGTGACGGCCGCATGACGGCCCACTGCGCGCTACGGGGAAAGAGGACTCCCTAATGGACGAGACTCCGAAATACGGAAGCTCGAGTCTCTTTCGCGACACCACCAAACTGACCCCTGACGAAGCGCAGGACCTCGTCAGGAGATTGGAACTCCGCGCCAAAGTTGATGACGAGGTGACCGCGCGCGCGGAATACCTGTCACTTCTCGAGATCGGACCTGGGCAGCGTGTTCTCGACATAGGGTGTGGCAGCGGTGTCATCGCGCGGGATGTCGCGCGCCGTGTACAACCAAACGGCCGAGTGGTCGGCATCGATCCCAGTCCCGCCCTCATCGCAGCGGCCCGGGAACTCACGACCGCCACCGATGTGGCGACCAGCATCACCTTTCGAGAAGGCGATTGCCGCGCCTTACCGCTGGCCGATGATTCGTTTGACGTCGTTATCGCCGCCACGGTACTCACTCACGTTCCTGATGGTCACCGCGCCATTCTCGAGATGGCGAGAGTCGTTCGCCCGGGCGGTCGGGTTGGCGTCTTTGATTTCGATGGTGATGGGGTCCTGTTGGCCCATCCGGATCGTGACATGACACGGCGGATCGTAGCCGCGTTCTCCGACCATAGCGCCGTGAATGGCTGGCTTGTGCGAGAACTGCCAGGGCTCTTCAAGGGCGCCGGACTGAAAGACATTCGCGTGCGCGGATTCATGCCCCTCGAGCAGCATGAGGGCAGCTTCTATGCGCGAATGGGTGAGCGGGCGGCCGCGGTGGCGCTCGAGGTGGGTGCGATCACCCCCGAGCAACACGAGAAGTGGATGGAAGCCCTTCGAGACCGGATGCACTCGGGCGAGTTTCTTGGCGGTCGCCTGCACCTCTTTTGCTGGGGACGCAAGCCTTGATGATCGGCGAGCGGCGATTGACTCTGGCGTCCCGCTGCGCTCCAGCGTGTACCGGGGACGAACACCATCACACGATGCGACCGGAGGCGGCGTCATCGATTTTCCACAGCACCCGGGACACCACCCCTCGATGACGGCGCGCATCGGGGCTGGCGCGGTCTCGACCGCCTCGTCGATAGCCCGCTCGAGCCGCGCGATCCGCTCCCGCGCGTGGTCGACCTCGGTCAGGTAGTCCACGCGCGTGGCCTCCTGCGCGGGCTGCTCGAACTGCAGGGCAGCGATCCAGCGTCGATAACCCTCGGAGACTCCGCGCCAGTCGCTCCGCGTCGCGGCGGTCAGTCTTGACGCGGTCGCCGGCCTTCACTGGTACCAGGGTCGGCGCCACCACCTGGCACGCCACGCCGAGCTGGGCGAGCTGCCAGTCGAGCACGTACCCGCACGGCCCGGCCTCGTAGCAGGTGCGCAGGTGCGCGGCCGGCCCCAGCTTCTTCATCACCCGGCGCATCGCCTCCGGCTCGTTGGGGATCGTCCCCAGGGACCGCACTTCGCCGTCCGGCTCCGCCACCGCGATCGTTGCTGCGTGGACATCAAGTCCCACGAATCGTGTACTCTTCATGGTCGACCGGCTCCCTTCGTATGTAGCTCTGCGCTACGGGTTGTCCGACTCGCGGCGTAATCTACGCCGTGCGATCGGAGCCGGTCACTCCATTTTGACTAGCGCAGCAACGCGACGCATGCCTCGACGACGGATCCCGATGCCCGAGGCGCACCGAGCGGCTGAGGGTGGCGCGACGCCCCTCAGCCGCCCGGCGACGATCTCAGCTAACGCTCACGCCATCTAGTCACGACCCTCGGTGACCAGCGTCAGCGCGCCGGGCACCACGTCCACCTCCACCGGCGTCGTCCCCAGCGGATCGCCGTCCGCCTGCACCGGGACCGGCGCCGCCGCGTCGAGGGTGAGCCGCGTCGCGCGACCCATGCGCACGTCGGCGCGCACCAGGTGGCGGCCGCGCCACACCGCCCACGAGTAGCTCGCGAGCGCCGCGAGACTGCTGCGCTCGAAGACCAGCCAGTCGAGCGCGCCGTCGTCGGCGCGGGCGTCGGGCGCCAGCGGCAGGTCGAACGCGTACGCGGGCGCGTTGGCGACGACGCAGTAGGCGCCGCTCGCCGTGGCCTCGCCCGCGACGACCCGCACGGGCGGATGGCGATACGTGACGAGCGCGGCGGCGAGCGGCGCGACATACGAGGCGCGGCTGACGCGGCGGAGCGTCGACCCGGTCGTCCGCCACTCGGCCAGGCGGCGCACGACGTCCGCGTCCAGCCCGGCGCTGAGCATCAGCGCGAAGAGACGGCTCCGGCCCAGCACCGACGCCCGGCCGAGGTCGAGCGTGCGCGTGCGGCCGGCCGCGAGCGCCCGCCCCAGCGCGGCGGGATCGTCGGCGAACCCGAAGGCGGCGGCGAAGAGGTTCTCGTTGCCGGCGGGGAACACGGCGAGCGGCATCCCCGGCGGCAGCTCGTTGATCACCTGCGCGACGGTGCCGTCGCCACCGGCGGCGACGACGGCGCGGCAGCCGGCCATCGCCGCGCGGTCGGCCAGCATCGCCGCGCGCTCGCGCGGGTCCCACACGACGCGCGGGCGCCCGCCGCGCGCGGCGAGCGCCTTCGCCAGCGCCTCGACGCGGCGGCGATTGTCCGAGGCCCCGCTGTACGGGTTCGCGGCGACGACGATCATCGGCGCCGCGAGTATAGCGGCTACGCCAGCGGGCGCTCGACGACGGCCAGCGGCGCCGTGCCCTCCACGTAGCGGACCTCGCGTACGCCGAGCAGGCGGCGCAGCTCTCCAGCCTCGACCTTCATCGGTCCGGGCGTCGGCGCCGCACCGGGCGCGGGCTGTGGGAAGGCCGTCGAGCGCGCCGAGTGGAAGGTGATGCTGCCCTCGACCTTCTGGAGCACCTGGTGGATGTGGCCGTTGAGCACGGTGGCCGAGCCGAAGCGGCGCAGCATGCCGATGGCCTGCTCGCCATCGGCCGTCGTCCAGCCCCACGACGGGTACACGGCCCAGAGCGGCACGTGCGTGAAGACGACCACCGGCGTGCTCGGCGTGAGCGCCTCGAGGTCCCGGCGCAGCCAGGCAAGCTGCTCGTCGCCGAGCGCGCCGCCGACACCCGGCTTGTACGCCAGCACGTTCACGAGGCCGATGAAGTGGACGCCGCGGTAGTCGAACGACTGAAAGCCGCGGTTCTCGTACGTGCCAGCGCCGTAACGGCTCAGATACTCCTGGCCGCCGTCGATGGCCACGTCGTGCTCGCCGGGGACGTAGAAGATTTTCTCCGCCCTCACCGCCTTCAGCGACTGCGCGAGCGTGTCGAAGGCGCCGGGTTTCTGGCCGTGGGACAGGTCGCCCGTGTGCAGCACGAACGCCGGCCGCGGCTCGAGCGCGTTGATCCCGGCGATGGAGTCGCGCAGCGTGCCGAGCGCGTCACGGTTGGCCTCACCGCCGAAGCCGACGTGCGTGTCGCTGATCTGCGCGAACGTGAAGTCGGCGCCGGCGGCCGAGGCCTCGCCGAGCGGCGTCGCCGACAGCACGCCGCCGCGTGCCGCCCACACGAGTCCCGTACCGGCCCAGGCCAGACACTGCAGGAAGCGTCGCCGTTCCATGGAATCCTCCTGCGACGTCGTCACTTCACGACGACGGTCGCGGTCATGTGGGGATGCAGGGCACAGAAATAGGTGTAGGTCCCGGGCGTCGTGAAGCGGTGCGCGTACGTCTCTTCTGGCTCCAACCCGGTGGACGTGTAGGCGCGATCGGTCGCCGTCACCGTGTGCGTCTCCTGGTCCCCGTTGGCCCACGTCACCGTCGCGCCGACGGGCACCGTCAGCAGCGCCGGTACGAACTTGAACTCCTTGATCTGCACGCGTGGCGTCGCCGCATCGGCGACGGCGGCCAGCGCCAGCGCCGTCGCGAGGATCACGGTCAGGAATCTTCGAGTCATGGTCAGCCTCCTTCCATATGCGCCAACGCGCCGAGACACGCGTCGTTCCCATGTGGCGCGTTGGGAACGATTGGAGGGCTCGCGCGTTGCGGAGGGTGAAAGGTGTCGACGGTGCTATGGTTTCGGCATGCATGAGGCGCTGGCGCGCGAGGCGCTCGGCCACGTGGACGCGCTCTACAAGCTGGCACGCTACCTCACCGGCCGCGAGGCGGAGGCCGAAGACCTCGTGCAAGAGACCTACGCCCGCGCGGTGGCCGGCGCCGCGGGGTTCACGCCCGGGACCAATCTCAAGGCGTGGCTGTTCCGCATTCTTCGCAACACCTTCATCAGCCTCTATCGCCGGCAGCGCGCCAGCCCCGAAGTGAGCGGGCTTGACGTCGCGGACGCGGTGGCGAGCGAAGAGCTCCTGCGCGACGACCTCGAGCTGGATCGGCTGCGCAAGGTCGTGGCCGAGGAGATCGAGGCGGCGCTGATGAGTCTCTCGGAGGAGGCGCGCACCGTGGTGCTGCTGGACCTGGAAGATTTGAGCGAGGTGGAGATGGCGGCGGTGCTCGAGTGTCCGGTGGGGACCGTCAAGTCACGCCTGGCCCGGGCGCGCGCGGTGCTGCGGCGCCGGCTGCGCGATTACGCGCGATGAGCCCGCAGCAGGGGCGAGGGGAACCCACGGTCGAGGCCGCGCTGACCGAAGCGCTCCACCGCCTGCCTCAGCGCCGGGCGCCGGCGCGCCTGGTGGGACGCGTGGAGCGCGTGTTGGCCGCCCTCCCCGCGGCGCGCCCGCTCTGGCGCCGCGCGCTGGCCCCCGCCCTCGCCGCCGCGGTCGTTCTGCTGGTGGCCGCGCCGGTCGTCGTGTATCAGCGCGCGGCAGCGACGCGCGCCGCCGCCGCCACGATGGTCAACGAGGCGATCGGCGATCACCTGCGCATCGCGCAGGCACAGCGGCCGCTGGAGATCGAGAGCGGCGACGGCCATCGGGTGCGGCCGTGGTTCGAGGGACGCCTCGACTTCTCGCCCGTGCTGCCGTTCGGCGGCGATCGCGAGGTGCCGCTGCACGGCGGCGCGCTCGCGTGGTTCCTCGACCGCAGGGCGGCGGCCTTCGTCTACGGCCTGCGCCTGCACACCGTCACGCTCTTCGTCTTCCGTCCCGACGGCCTGCCGTGGCCGACGACGGGCTGGCAGCGCGCGGGCGCCCACGACGTCTACCGTGACAGCACGCGCGGCTTCACCGTCGTGATGTGGCGCGCCCACGGCCTCGGCTACGCGCTCGTGTCGGACGCCGACCCGCGCGAGGTGCTCGACCTCGCGGCACGCGCCGGCGGCGCCTGATCCCTCGCGCGCGGGAGTATCATAACGATCGACCATGAGCGGCGCGCTCGCGGGACTCCGCGTGATCGATTGCTCCCGGCTGATCGCCGGCGGCGTGCTCGCCACCGTGCTGGCCGATCACGGCGCCGACGTGATCAAGGTCGAGAACCCGCGCGGCGGCGACCCGCTGCGCACGTGGCTGCGCGATCGCGGCGAGCTGTGGTGGAAGGTCTACGCGCGCGGTAAGCGCTCGATCACGCTCAACCTCACCCAGCCGCGCGGCCAGGCGCTGCTCAAGCGGCTCGTGAGCGACGCCGATGTCCTCATCGAGAACTTCGTGCCCGGCACCTTCGAGCGCTGGGGACTGGGCTGGGACGCGCTCTCCGCGGCGAATCCGAAGCTCGTGTTCGCGCGCGTGTCGGGCTGGGGCCAGGACGGCCCGTACCGCGAACGTCCCGGCTTCGGCACGATGGTCGAGGCGATGAGCGGCTTCGCCCACACGACAGGCGAGGCCGAAGGCCCGCCCACGCTGCCGTCCTTCCCGATGGCCGACATGGTCGCGGCGCTCGCCGGGGCGAGCGCCGTGCTGGCCGCCCTCCGGCATCGTGACCAGGTCTCCGGCCGCGGCCAGGTCGTCGACATCTCGCTCTACGAGCCGCTGCTCTCCGTCCTCGGCCCCGATGCCGCCGGCTACGCGCTGGAGGGCACCGTGCGCCAGCGTCACGGCAACACCTCCGACAACGCGAGCCCGCGCGGTACGTATCGCACGCTGGACGACAAGTGGATCGCACTCTCGGCGTCGACGCCGGCCTCGGCGACCGCCGTCTTCAACGCGCTCGGCCTCGCCGAGCTCCTGAACGACCCGCGCTTCGCCACCAACGACGCGCGCGTCGAGTTCAACGAGCTGGTGGACGCGACGGTCGCCCGCGCCATCGGCCAGCGCACGCTCGACGAGATGCGCGAGCTCTTCGAGTCGAGCGACCTCACCGCGTGCCCCGTCTACGACATCGCCGACATCACCAAGGACCCGCACGTGATCGCGCGCGGCATCCTGATCGACGTGCCCGATCCCACGCTCGGCGCCGTGCGCATGACGGCACCGACGCCGCGGCTCGCGGCCACGCCGGGCGCCGTGCGCTGGACGGGTCCGGATCTCGGCGCCCACAACCGCGACGTCTACGGCGAGCTCGGTGTGAGCGAGGCCGAGCTGGAGAACCTGAAGCGCGACGGGATCGTATGAGAGGGGCGGCCACGCTCGCGCTCACGCTGCTGGCCGCGCTCGCCGTCGCCGGGCCGGCCGTGGCCGCCGACTACACCGGCCCGCTCATCGACGCGCACTCCCATCTGCCGAACGCTCCGGCGATCGACGCGTACGTCGCGGCCATGAAGCGCCACAACGTCCGCAAGGTCGTGCTCCTCGGCGTGGGCGGCGTGCAGCCGGACGAGGCGGAGTGGATCGAGGCCGCCGTGAAGAAGTATCCGGATCTCGTGACGGCCGCCGTGCGCGTGCCCGATCCGACGAACATGGCCGCGGCGGGCCAGCTCGACGTGGAGCTGGCGCGCACCAAGGCGCGCGTGATGGGCGAGGTCCACATCCGCCAGGTGAGCCGCAAGATCGAGCGCGATCCCTCGTCGCCGGCGTTCATGAAGATCCTCGAGCTGTCCTCGCATCGCGGGGTCCCGATCGTGATCCACGACGAGCTGACGCCCGCGGCGGCGGCCTCGCTCGAGGCGGCGCTGGCCGCGCACCGCCAGGCGGTCATCGTCCTCGCCCACGCCGGCGAGGCCAAGCCCCGAGACCTGGAGCGTCTGCTCGCGCGCAACGCCAACCTCATGGTCGACCTCTCGGGCATGCACTTTCAGCGCACGCCGTCGCTCGCCAAGGAGAAGGGCCCGCTCGACCCGGCGTGGAAGGCGTTGATCGCGAAGATGCCCGACCGCTTCCTGATGGGCATCGACGTGTGGGCGGCGCGCCTGTTCGAGCCGGCCATGCTCGACCGCCTCATGACCTGGACGCGCCGCGTGCTCGGCGAGCTGCCCCCCGACGTCGCCGAGCGGGTGGCGTGGAAGAACGCCTCGGTCCTCTACCACCTCGACTGACGTGGCGGCCAACCCCTTCGCGCGGGCGACGGTGTGGTCGCTGCTGGAGGCGATCGCCGCGCGCCACGGCCAGCGCGAGGCCATCGTGTTCGACGACGAGCGCCTCACCTTCGCCGGCGTCCGCGATCGCGCGCGCGTGTTCGCCGCCGGCCTCGCCGCCCTCGGCCTGGGTCGGGGCGACGCGCTGGCGATCTGGCTGCCGAACCGCCCGCTGTGGTTCGTCGCGCAGTACGCGGCGGCGAGCCTCGGCGTGGTCGTCGTGGCCCTGAACCCGCGCTACCGCGCCCACGAGCTGTCCTACATCCTCGGCCAGTCGAACGCCGTCGCGCTGCTGGCCACCGATCGGCTCGGCCCCGTGGACTACCTCGACACGCTCGAGGCGCTGCTGCCCGAGCTGGCCGACGCCGTGCCCGGCGAGCTCGCGAGCGCGCGCTTCCCGCGACTGCGCCACGTGATCGTCGACTCGGAGGCCGTCTTCCCCGGCTGCCATCGCGTGAGTGACCTGATGGCCACCGGCACGCTGGCGCCCGCGGCCGTCGCGCCCGACGACACCTTCACCATCCTCTACACGTCGGGGACCACGTCGTTCCCCAAAGGCGCGATGATCACGCACGCGAACTGCGTGCCGCACGGCTGGAACTGCGGCGAGACGCTGCGGCTCACTCCCGCGGATCGCATTCTGCACGCGCTGCCCGCCGCCGGCACCTGGGGCGGCGTCAACATCCCCCTCACCGCGTGGAGCCACGGCGCGTGCCTGGTGCTGATGGACGTGTTCGATCCGCTGCGCGCGCTGATGCTGATCGAGCGCGAGCGCTGCACGGTGTGGAACGCCGTCGACAACATGCTGATCCCGCTGCTCGACCATCCCGAGGTCGGACGCCGCGACCTGTCCTCGCTGCGCACGGGCGGCGTCGCGGCCACCGGCGGCGGCCGCCATGGGCTCCTGGAGGAGGTGCTCGACCGGCTGATGCCGCTGGCCTTCCAGCCCTACGGCATGACCGAGGTCAACGCGCTGTCACTGCTGCACGAGCTCGACGAGCCGGCGGCCGACCGGCTGGTGCCGGGCGTGTGGCCGGCGCCGGGGCTCGAGGCACGCGTGGCGAATCCGGAGACGGGGCTTCTACGCGGCACCGACGACGAGGGCGAGCTGCAGTTCCGCGGCGCGCTCGTGACGCCCGGCTACTACGACAAGCCGGACGAGACGAAGGCCGCGCTCACCGCCGACGGCTGGTTCAAGAGCGGCGACCTCGCCGTGCGCGACAGCGCCGGGCGCGTGATCTTTCGCGGGCGCCTCAAGGAAACGCTGAGAATCAGCCACCACATGGTGGCCCCCGGCGAGATCGAAGCCTTCCTGCTCGCGCATCCGGACGTCGCGCAGGCCTTCGTGGTCGGCATCCCCGATCCCAGGAGCAACGAGGCCCCCGTCGCCTACGTGATCCGCAAGGCCGATGCCCGCGTCACCGAGGACGAGCTGCGCGCGTGGTGCCACGGCAAGATCGCCTCCTTCAAGATCCCGCGCCGTGTCCGCTTCGTGGA
>Ga0137403_10003526_pt1 | contig 18752 bp, 22 predicted proteins | sample CZOMad2_1_16fung_FD_122057 | JGI IMG/M metagenome (GOLD analysis project Ga0137403, IMG submission 122057) | Vadose zone soil fungal communities from Angelo Coast Range Reserve, California, USA - CZOMad2_1_16fungal (Hybrid Assembly) | ecosystem: Environmental > Terrestrial > Soil > Vadose zone...
CTTGAACAAGCGATCCGATGCACGTTGCCGTGCTCGACATCGATAGTTCTTCTCTGTCAGATCGCTGTTGGGATTGCTTGAAGCTCTTGGACTTCTGGTCTTCGAAAGGTATCAGACTGGCGAGGTGCCTCTCTCTCAGCCGCCCTACAAGAATCTTCAACGAGTAGAGATCATCAAACTCCAGTGCGGCCGGCCCGGTCATCTCGGTTCATACAAACCAACTGTCTCACCCAGCATCTTCATTCTCCGATCTACTGCACACTTGCTATCCGGATCATTCGGCGCTTGCCGACCAGTGAGAATATCGCGCACTTCCTCAAGAAGTACTTGCGAGCGATCGACGGCAAAATCGGGATCAAGCAGAATCTGCAGCGGTTGCTGACTTGAGACGACCGCTGTCGCTCTCGTGTGCTCGACGGCAGCAAGAATTGACGGCACTCTCGTAACATAGTGCTGAAGCGTGATGTCCAGCGGCCTATGATCAGAGAAAACCGGAACACGCAAAACATGCGCCGCACCAATTTCGGCGCTTGTCGAAGGCCCCGTATATCCGTCAGGGCATACGACCCAAAGGAAGTCGGATGCCCGGATTGCCTCAAAGTGGCGATCCTGGACAAGTTTGATAGACCGCAACCTGTCGCTTGCGACAAATAGGAACTCGCCGATGTGATCAACGATGCGGGGATCTGACGGCGAAAGGACGTCTACACCGGCAGCGCGGAGCTCGCCGACCGCAGTGTAGATGGCCGACATGTGTCTATGAAAACTGCCTGAAACTGCTGCCTTCAACATCTTGCACCTCCTATCCGCCAGAACGCTCTCAACGACCGGCGGACACGTACTCGTCCAAATCTACAAATGTATTCTTCATTGTCGACCGCTCAAGTCGGGCGATAGTCCGCAAGCCGCGCCTGATGATCGCTTTGGTATGCTTGCTTTCGCTTTTGGACCAACGGGAGCATAGTTCACGCACCCAATCCGGTCGCGATTTGCTAGCGTCATTCAGCCAGTTGCCGGCGGCAAGCCGGACATATCTGCTGCTATCTTGATGCACATTGTCCAGGAGCGCCACCGCGTTTCCGGGGGTGCGCTTGAGGGCCGTAATGTGCGAGCCCCAGACGCTTCGAGGACGAGTAACTTCGATCGCAAAGCGCCGCAAGTTTGCGTCTTCGGCGCGAGTCACCGACTCTAGCAGGAGCAGCCCTTCTTCAAGCCTTGCGATCAAGTGCGGCCTAAATGCCATCCAGGCACACTCCCGCACGCTCATGTGATGATCCGCTGCGAACGGAAGGGTGAGCGATAGCCGTTGAGCCAGCGTTAGCGTTCGGTCTTTGTCGTTGACTGCGTAGGCACCCCACTGGCGCACCACATCCGACCGGTGTGTCGCGATCTCCTTGAACGCCGGATCTTCAAAGCTTCCGACGGCGGAACTGATCATGCGCCCCAGGATTCCGAGCCGCGTGAGAATACGCTCACCAACAACCTCGTCAGCTGCCGTGAGCAGTACCGACTTCAACCTACGGTGCACTGTCGCGTGAGCTACTGCACGAGCCAGTGTTGGCATATCGGTCGCCATCCACTCCGTCCAGTTAGCCGTTTCCGTACCGCCCGCGGACAGTAATTGTCGTACCGACTCTGAAATGTCCGCAAGACGACATACGCCTCTACGACCGGACGGTATGTTCGCATCACCCATTCTTGCATTATATCGAAATCTGAGCATACTTCAATATATGCCTCGTGCAAGAAAGGTGCTTAACGCGTTTACCGCCCGAGAGGTCCACGAGATCACGGGCCTTAGCAGATACATGGTCGATTATCTCGCGCGGGATGGATACCTTGAGCCCCACTACGCAGATGGACGCGTGCGTGGGCGTGTGCGGTACTATTCGTATCGGGATTTGATCATTGTCCGGATAATTCAAAAACTGCTCAAGACCGGTCTCGAGCTCAAGAGACTGAAACAAGCGCTCCAACTCTTGCGCAAGGACGCGGCCTGGGTCTCTAGGGATGCGAGATCGATGGAGTTGCTCGCGACCGATGGTAGCCAGATCTACTTTCCGCACAGGAACGGTTCCCTAGTGGAACTTACGCCTGCCCGTCAGCAAACATTTGCGTTCGTCTTGGACATCGCGAAGACACAGGACGACGTCCGGAGCCGAATGGGAGCCAGGAAACGCGATCTGTACTCCTTGGAGAACCGGGACTTACAGTTCGAAAAGCCGCGCCGGCAACGGGGCCTTCGAAGGGTGAAGTAAGCAGACGTTCACCCGCCTCATCCCGCCGTGCCCTCCATATCCCGCCGCACCTCCGCCAGGATCCACTCCCGGAACGCGCGGATCTTCGGCACGGTGTGGCGCTCCTGCGCGTAGACGAGCCAGTAGCTGTCGCCGTCGGTGGCCAGGAGGTCGAAGGGCTGGACTAGCCGGCCGGCGGCGAGGTCGGCCGCGAAGAAGGCGGGCATCAGCATGGCGACGCCCTGGCCGGCCACGGCGGCGGTGCCGAGCATGGACTGGACCTCGACGGCGAGAGTCGACGCCACGGCCTGAGGCGGCTCGGGAATGCCCGCCGCCTTGAACCAACACTCCCACCATTCGTCATGGGCGAAGAGCCGCGGTACGCGCGCGAGATCGGTCGGGCCGCCGAGCGGACCGTAGCGCGCCAGGAGTTCCGGGCTGCAGAGCGGGGTGAACCTGCACGGCAGCAGCAAGTGGGCCTTGAGGCCGGGCCAGCTGCCGCGGCCGCCGCGGATACCGACATCGAAGTCCTCGCGGCCGAAGTCCACGTTGCGGGAGGAGACGTCCAGGCGCACCGCGATATCCGGATGCGCCACCTGGAAGGCGCCCGTCCGCGCCACCAGCCAGTTGGTGGCGAAGGTATGCATCGCGGTGACCGCCAGCACGCCCTCGGCCGTCTCGCGCATGGCGGCAAAGGCCGCATGCAGACGCTGGAACGCCTCGGCCACCGGCGGCGCCAGCCGCCGGCCGGCCTCCGACAGCATTACCCGCCGCGCCTGCCGCAGAAACAGCGGCGCGCCGACCCGGTCCTCCAGCAGCTTCACCTGATAGCTGACGGCGGCCTGGGTCATCCCCAGTTCCGCCGCCGCCTTGGTGAAGCTCTCGTGACGGGCCGCCGCCTCGAACGCGCGAATGGCCGAGAGGGGCGGCAGCTTCGACGGCACCATCCATAAGTCTCGCTTATGCCCTTCCCCTGACAATCGCTTTGTCTCCGGCGGCTGTCGAGCACAAATTCCCGTCATGTTCATAAGGCCGGCTAGGTCTCACCGAACCGGCGGACGAGGGAGCAGAGAGCCATGACGCCAGCGACCGAATGTTATCCGTTGCATACCCGCCCGGTCCCATCGACCTCCTGGGCCCGGCGTCTGCTGGCCCGCCTGTCGGGCCTCTCCCGGCAGCGCCCGTCGCGCCTGAACCCCGAGGAGTTGCCGCCACACCTGTTGCGGGATCTCGGACTCGCCGACCAGGGATTCCGCAGCAAGGCGGACGAGCCGTGGATCCGTTGAGCGGTCAGGCAGCCGCGGAGTCATGTGGCGCTTGATTGCGTGCAACAATGTTGCTATAATGTTCGAGTCGCGGGAGGACTTTCCAGCGGCTCGATATTTGACATCGTGAATCAGGTAGTAGCCGAGCGCGCGGATCATGGCGGCCGCTCGATCGGACCTAGTGGTCTGATCCTGACGCTTGATTCCCAAGCGTCAGGTGAATCAGCCCACCAGATCAATATGCTGGTGGTTCGATTCACGCAACGAATGGGAACCATTCGTTGCGATCGAACCACTAGCCGGGATCAAGTCCGGGACTTACGCCAAATACGATAGCTTTGAATTTCGAGTTTTCATGTTCGACCCTCCCTCCAACCAGACGAGATCCCATCAGGGTGCCGCCCCGATGGTCCGTTCGCCGGGTCGCCCCGCTGGACATGGGGTGCATCGCTCAAATTCAGTGAACCGCTGGGCATGGGCTCCATCGCCCAAATCCGTACCGGGCTCAGCGACCCCCACCCTCGATGGCCTCCAGCAGCCGGTCGATGGTGGCCTCGCTGAGATCGCCGATCGATTCGGCCAGCCGGTTGGCCAGCTCGGTGGCCTTGGGCGAGAGGCCGGCGGTGTCGACGACGATACGGGGGTGGGACAGCTCGGCCAGCCGCTTCAGCTCGTCGACATCGTCCCACGCCAGGTTGAAGTAGGCGGAGATCTGCTGCACGAACCCGGAGGAGGGGCGGCCGCGGTTGCCATGCTCGAGCGCGCTCATATAGGCCGAGGAGACGCCGAGGGCGGCGGCCATGTCCTTCAGCCGCAGGCCGCGGGCGGCCCTGAGCTCGCGCAGGCGGCGGCCGAACGGAGTCATTTCTCGAACAGCCCGCGCGTCCTGTGCCAGTCCTCGATCGACTGGTCGGGATAGTCGGCGAACTTGCGGTGGTCCTTGCCGGCGGGCACCGCGACCCACGGCGCCTTCGAATCCAGCATGATGTGCGCCAGCTCCTTCGGCTTCGGCAATGGCGTGTCGATCGCCGACGCATGCGGATAGACCCATTTCGGCCAGCGCGGGTCGGAGATGAAGAGGGCGCTGCCGCAGCGTTTGCAGAAGTGGCGGCGTGCCGGGCTGTGCACGGTCTTGCCGTCTTCCGGCAGCTTGGCGCGATAGACGCCGAGATGCTGGCGCCCACTGACCGTCAGCGTCTTGGCCTCGCCCATGATGTTGATGGCATAGCCGCCCCCGCCGGCGGTCTTGCGGCAGATCGAGCAGTAGCAGTGCATGTAGGGCTGCGGCGTGTGCGACTTCACCGAGAACCGCACCGCACCGCAGTGGCAGGAGCCTTCGAGCGTGCGCATGGTTCATTCCCTCATGGTTCGCGGCGGCGCTTCAACAGTACGTAGAGGGCGCCGCTGCCGCCATGGCGCGGCTGGGCGCTGGCGATGGCGAGCACGCGGGCCCGGTTGGGCGCCTCGTTCAGCCAACGCGGCACCATCTCCCGCAGGATGCCGGAGTCCGAGCGCCAGACGCCCTTGCCGGTGATGACGAGGAGGCAGCGGCGGCCGCCATGGGCCGAGAAGGCCAGGAAGCCATCGAGCTGCCGATGGGCCTCCTCCTGGGTCAGGCCATGGAGATCGAGCGTGCCGTCGATCGGCAGCTGCCCGCGCTTCAGCCGCTCCGCCAGCCGCTTGTCGACGCCGGCGCTGCGGCCGGGCGCCAGCTCCGGCGGCTTGGCCGGCGGCGGTGCGGGTGCGGGCGGCGGCGGACGCTTCGCTCGTGCCGGTGGCTTCGCCGGCTCTACCGGCGTCGGCGGCGGCGTTGTCGCTTTCTTCGACGCCTGTCGCTGCCGCCTGAGCGGCCTGGCATCCCGCATGGCCGTGCGCCATAGCTCGGACTCCTCACGGCTCGGCGGTCGCTTGGCCATCGACGAGAATGATGTGGAGGCGACGCGGGCCGTGGGCGCCCATCTGCAGAGTCTGCTCGATGTCGGCGCTGCGCGACGGGCCGGTGATCAGGTTGACCGTGCGCGGCATGACGCCGCGGCCATAGCGCTCACGCAGCTTCGCCCAGGCCTCCTCCATGCCGCCGACGACCTGGTCCGCCGTCAGCAGCACGATGTGAGTCTCCGGCAGGAAGTTGAGCGTGGTCGGCCGCTCCGGGCCCGAGGTCAGCATCAGCGTCCCGGTCTCCGCGATGCCCGCGAGCGCCGGCGTCAGCGAGACCTCGTCGCTGCCGTCGCTGCGGCCGCTCGTGATCTCCAGCAGCGGCCGTGTCGACCAAGGCAGGTCGGCAACCGCCGCATCGGGCGCCACCCGCAGCTTCGCCGGCAGGTTCTCACGCGCGAGATACTCGGCGACCGCTGCCGGCACCGCCGCCCGATCGGCGACATGCGCGATGGTGCAAGCAGCCTCCTTCGCCATCGACACGAACAGCTCGATGCGCGCGGTAGATGCAAGCTGCCCCCGCGCCGGGATCGGCCCGCGCGGCGGGTCGGTGAGACGGGACTCGATCTCGGCCTGCTGGTTCGACGAGGGCTGGTCGCGCCGCAGCGACTTGCGGATGGTGCCGAGGACCTGCGCGCGCGCATCACTCATCGCCGCCCGCGCTCCGCCCACAGCTGCTGGAAGGTACGACCCTCCGGCGCGGGCATGTCGCGATGGGCGGTCCAACCGCCGGCAAAGGGCAGGCTGCGCAGGCGACCCGCGCGTCCGCCGCCCATCTTGAGCAGGCGCGCGCCGATGCCAGTCACCAGCCGATAGAGAGGCGGGCGCTTGGCCACGAAGGCCCAAAGCTGGAGCGCCCAGCGCGCCGCCGGCGGCGACAGATGGCGACTGAATTCCTGCTCGCGCCAGTGCCGCATCATCTTCGGCAGGGGTATGCGCATCGGGCAGACGCTCTCGCAGCGGCCGCAGAAGGTGGAGGCGTTCGGCAGATGGCCGGCCTCCTCCACGCCCAGCAAGCTCGGCGTCAGCACCGCGCCAATGGGGCCAGAGTAGACCCAGCCATAGGCGTGGCCGCCGACCGCGTGATAGATCGGGCAATGGTTGAGACAGGCGCCGCAGCGGATGCAGCGCAGGGCATCGCGGAATTCGCTGCCGAGCATGCGGCTGCGCCCGTTGTCGAGCAGCACGACGTGATACTGCTCGGGCCCGTCGAGATCGTCCGCCCGCCGCGGCCCGGTCGAGATCGTCGTGTAGACCGACATCTCCTGTCCCGTCGCCGAGCGCGCGAGCACGCGCAGGATGGTCGCCGCGTCTTCCAGCGTCGGCACCACCTTCTCGAGCGAGGCCAGCACGATGTGGATCTTCGGCAGGGTCTGCGTGAGGTCGCCGTTACCCTCGTTGGTGACGATGATGCTGCTCCCGGTCTCCGCCACCAGGAAGTTGGCCCCGGTGATGCCGACATCGGCGGCGAGAAAGCGGCTGCGCAGCCTGGCGCGCGCTTCCGCCAGCAGCGCCGGCGCTTCGGACAGCGCGCGCTTGGGATCGAGATCGGTGTGGGCGGCGCGGAAGGCCTCGGCCACCTGCTCCTTGTTCAGATGGATGGCCGGCGCGATCAGGTGGCTCGGCGGCTCGTGACGGAGCTGGATGATGTATTCGCCGAGATCGGTCTCCACCGGCGTGATACCGTTGGCCTCGAGGAAATCATTCAGATCGATCTCCTCGCCGATCATGGTCTTGCCGCGCGTGACCAGCTTGGCGTTCACCGAGCGGCAGATGCGCAGGATGGTCTGGCGCGCCGCCTCGGCATCTTCGCACCAATGCACCTGGCCGCCATTGGCGACGACCTTCGACTCGAAGCGCTCGAGATAGACGTCGAGATTCTCAAGCACGTGGTTCTTGATATCGCGGGCATGATCGCGCAGCGCCTCGAACTCCGGCAGGCGCGCCGCGGCGGCAGCGCGGCGCTCGACGAAGTTCTTCTTCACATGGCCGAGCGCGCGTTGCAGCTGGGCGTCGCCGAGAGCGCGCTGGGCATTGTTCTTGAAGTTGTGACTGGTGGCGTGCTGCATCAGCCGGTCTTCGACTCGCCGATCGGCGCCCCATCGGTCATGCCCGCCAGCACCTCCGCGACATGACGCACGGCGATCAGGCGGCCCTCGCGTTGCAGCTTGCCGGCCATGTTGAGCAGGCAGCCGAGATCGCCGGCGAGCAGGGTGTCGGCGCCGGTGGCGGCGATATCCGCCGTCTTCTCGCTGACGATCTTGTCGGAGATCGCCGGATACTTGACGCAGAAGGTGCCGCCGAAGCCGCAGCAGATCTCCGCCCCCGGCAGCTCGGCGAGGCGCAGGCCCTCGACCGCCGCCAGCAGCTTGCGCGGCTGCTGCTTGACGCCGAGCTCGCGCAGGCCGGAGCAGGAATCGTGATAGGTGATGGTGCCGTCGAAGCGTGCCGCCACGCGGGAAACACCGCGCACATCCGTGAGAAAAGAGACCAGCTCGTAGGTGCGCGCCGCCAGCGCCTGGGCCCGCTTCTGCAAGGCGGGATCATCGCCGAAGAGAGCCGGGTAGTGCTCGCGGATCATGCCGGCGCAGGAGCCGCTAGGCGCCACCACATAGTCGTAAGGCTCGAAGGCGGCGATGACCCGAGCGGCGATGGCGCGGGTATCGGCACGATCGCCCGAGTTGTAGGCCGGTTGGCCGCAGCAGGTCTGGGCGCGCGGCGCCTCGACCGTGCAGCCGGCTTCCTCCAGCAGCTTGACGGCGGCGAAGCCCACCGTCGGCCGGAACAAATCGACGAGGCAGGTGACGAACAGGCCGACGCGGACGGGCGTCTCGCTCATGGCGGGGACTGCGGTACTCCCAATAGGTGGCGCGACAATGCGGGCTGCCCGCGCCTTTGGCAAGCACGCGGCCCTACATCCGGTCTGCCACTGTCTTGGGCAGCAGCAGGTAGTAGCGGCCCGGCTGCTTCATCGGCCCGGCATAGCGCAGGGCGCCGTCGCCGCTGCCCCAGTAGAGGTCGCCGCGCACGGCGCCCTTGATGGCGGCGCCGCTGTCCTGGGCCACCACCAGCCGCCGCAAGGGCCGGCCCGCTTCCGGCGTGCCGGCGGGGTAGGTGGTGTCGAGCCACAGCGGCGCACCCAGCGGGATCAGGTCGGGGTCCACGGCAAGGCTGCGACCGGGCGTCAATGCAACACCCAGCGCGCCGATCGGACCGTCGCCGCGGATCTCGCGGAAGAAGATGTAGCGGGCGTTCATCTGCATGAGCGCCGTCGCCTCGGCCGGATGATCGCGCAGCCATTGGCGAACGGTCTGCATGGTGGCCGCTTCCTTGGTCAACTCGCCCCGTTGGACCAGGATGCGTCCGATCATCGTGGCCGGGAGGCCGTTGCTGGCGGCATAGCCAACCCGCAGGCTGCCGCCCTCGGCCAGGCGCACGCGGCCGGAGCCCTGTGCCTGCAGGAAGAAGGCATCGATCGGGTCGGCCAGCCACAGCAGCTCCAGCCCTCGGCCGGCCAAGGCCCCGGCATCGATGGCCGCCCGCGTAAGCGCGCCGCCGACAGAATCGGGCGGCGGGCGGTAGAGGGGCACCGAATACCTGCCGGTCCGCTTCCGCGAACCTCGCAGTTCCGGCTCGTAGTAGCCCGTGAAGAGACCGTCGGGGGCGCCGGCATCCGCGACCGCAAACGGCACGAACCAGGTCTCCATCGCCCGTCGAAGCGCATCGTCAGACAATCCTGCAGCCGCCAAGGCCGCACAGACCGGCCGCCATTCGCCGGCCGTGCCGGCCAGGCCGTCAGGTCCCACTGGTGTGTTGGCCGGCTTGGCATCGAGAACGCTGCACGACGCGCGGAGAGCAGGTAGCGTCTGCGACACCGCATCATCGCCCCAGCCCGGCAAATCGCGGAAGGCGGTCCGATGTAGCGTCAATCCGACCGTCTCGGCTTCAGCGGTCGTCTGGAGTGTGTCGCCGGCGCCGGCGAAAAGCACCAGCGCGAAGGCCGCACGGCACGACAACAGCCGCGCCCGCACCCGGCGAACGCCGGGACAGCGGTCCGGACGCGGCCGGACTGTCATCCGTCAGTTCGGGCTGCGTGTGGCGATCAGGGTCCAGTTCAGGTCGCGCGACCGGGTATTGCGCGCGAAGGTCCAGATATCCGTCACCGCGGCAACGGTCGACGGATCGCCCTCGACGGTCTTGCCCTCGGCGTCGCGCGTGACGTTGATCTGATCGGATACGATCTTGACCGTCGCCACGGCATTGCGGCCCTGCAGGTCGGCCTCGATGAGGTCGACCGAGGTAATTCCCACGAGCGTCGTCTGCAGCGTCTCCTTGGCCTGCTGGCGGGCATTGATGGCGCTGTTGAAATTGTCGAAGACCTCGTCGTTGAGGAGCGGGCGCAAACTGGCGGCATCGCCGCCGGCAAAAGCGCCGAGAATCCACTCGAACGCCGTGCGGGCGCCGGCAACGAACGTGGCAGGATCGAATTGCGGATCGATGCTGCGAATCCTGGCTACCCCAGCTTGGAGCGGACCGGCCGCGGCACCGGCAGGCGTTCCCGCGGGAGAAGCCACCGGGTCGTCGGCCCGCGCCGGGCGGGCCCGATCGGATATCGGCAGGACGGCATCGCGCCGCTGGTCGTCGTTGGCCGCGCCCGCGAACGGATCCGGGCGCCGCTCCTGACCGGTGCGCCGTCCCAGGACCTTGTACAGCCGTGCCACGAGAAAGACGGCCACCATCGCCAGAATGATGATGCCTATGCCGCTGTCCATGCTTTGCCTATGTGTGCACGTGCACCGAGATTCGTTAACGCTTGGCAGAACAGCCCCAAGCGAGCCGGCTGGACCGGGCCGGGCGGTTGCAGTAGATCACCCTGGGCAGAGCCACTCTCGGCCGCCGGCCTTGTGCCGGGGTATCTCAAGGGTAACATGGGCAATCGCGGCAGAAAGAGCAAGCACGGCGGCGGCAAAGCCGACGCTTTTCGTGCCTGGAATCGACGATGATCCTCGTCCGCCACGGCCAGTCCGAGTGGAATGCGGTGTTCAACCGCACGCGCATCGATCCGAACATCCCGGATCCGCCACTGACGGCCGAAGGAAGACACCAGGCCGAGGCGGCAGCGCAGGTTCTGGCCCGGTCGGGGATCGAGCGATTGCTGGTGAGCCCCTATGTCCGCACCCTCGAGACCGCCGAGATCATCGCCGCCCGCGCCGGCATCGCCATGGTCGTCGAGCCGATGGTGCGCGAGCGGGCTGCTTTCAGCTGCGATATCGGCACGCCGCGCAGCCGACTGGCCGTCCGCTGGCCGCAGCTGTCGTTCGATCACGTCGAGGAAATCTGGTGGCCGACCGAGATGGAGAGCGAGGCGGAACTCGATCACCGATGCGGCCGGTTTCGGGCGACGGCCCGGAACCTGGTCGACTGGCAACGGGTCGCCGTGGTGACCCATTGGGGCTTCATCCGGGGCATCGCCGGCGTTGAAGCGCGCAACGGCGAACTGATCCGCTTCGACCCGCACGCACTGCCGCCGGCAACGGTTGCAGGCTCCTCCGACGATTGAGCCCGCGGCTGTTCCGTGCTAGCCACTCCCTCAACAACCTAGGAAGAGTTCATGGCGGATCAACCGGCCGATGCCAATTTCGGGCCTGCCACGCTGCGCGGCGTGCCCATAACCGTGCTGGTCCAATATCTCAAGGACCTGTCATTCGAGAGCCCGGGCGCGCCGGCGACGATCGGGGCGGCCACCGAGCTGCGCGACGGCTCGGTCAATGTCGACGTGAAGGTCGTGCCGCTGAGCGGCCCCAACTATGAGGTGGTGTTGCGGGTCAAGGTGGAAGCCAACCACGAGGGCAAGATCATCTATCTGCTGGAGCTGGAATATGCCGGCTTGGTGCAGATCGGCGAGGTGCCGGCCGAAACCGTCGAGCCGATCCTGATGATCGAGGGGCCGCGGCTGCTGTTCCCTTATGCCCGCTCGATCGTGACCTCGATGACGCGCGATGGCGGCTTCGCCCCCCTGTTGATCAATCCGATCGACTTCGCCGCCATGTATCGGGACTTCAAGCGCAAGAACCGCGAGGCATCGCTGGCCGCCACGGCGGCCAAACCCTGATCCGGCGCCCGTCGTCGCTTCAGGCCGACCAGATCGGGTCCTTCAGCTTCGCCACCAGGGCGGCATGCGCGGCCAGTTCAGCCTCCGTGGGCGCATGGACGCGCGCCGCCCGCGGGGTTTTCCCGCCCACCGAGGACAGGGCCGCCGTGGCCCGCGCCGCCGTCATCAGCTCCAAGCCGGCCTGGCGACCGCCCATCAGCTCCAGATAGACATCGGCCAGCAATTCGGTATCGAGCAGCGCGCCATGCTTGGTGCGGGCCGAATTGTCGATCGCGAAGCGCCGGCACAAGGCATCGAGGCTGGCCGGCGCGCCTGGGAATTTCTGCCGCGCGATCTGCAGGGTGTCGACGATGCGCGTGCTCGTCAGCGGCGGCCGCGCCAGGCGCTGAAACTCGGCATTGAGGAAGCGGACATCGAACTCGGCGTTGTGGATCACCAGCGGTGCGTCCGCAATGAACGTCAGCAGGTCGTCGGCGATATCGGCAAAGCGGGGCTTGTCGCTGAGGAACTCTGCCGTCAAGCCATGAACGGCAAGAGCGTCGGCAGGCACGTCGCGTTCGGGGTTTATGTAGGTCTGGTACTCGCGGCCCGTCGGAATGTGATTGAGCAGTTCCAGACAGGCCACCTCGACGATGCGATGGCCGGCGGCCGGATCGAGGCCGGTCGTTTCCGTATCCAGGACGATTTCACGCATGCTCGCGATACCTTCTCACCTGTGGTCGGCGCCGTCGCGGACGCTGCCGCGCCAATGTGACGATCCGCGCAAGGGCCTGCAAGGCGGTGCGGCGGTCGAGGCCGGTCGGCACGATGAAATCCGCCAATCGTTGCTTGACGGCATCGGGCATCTGGCGGGCCTGAATGGCCGCCAGCCGCGCCGCCGTCATTCCCGGTCGATCCAGAACCCGCCCCGTCTGTACGAAGCCTGGCGCGTTCACGACGACGACGGTGTCGCAGCCCCGCTCACCGCCGGTCTCGAACAGCAGCGGAATGTCCAACGCCACCAGCGGGAGGCGCTCGGCCGCGGCGCGGCGCAGAAACCGCGCGGCGACCAGACGGACACGCGGATGGAGGAGGGCCTCCAGGCGTCCAAGCGCCGCTCCGTCACCAAACACGCGGCGGCCGAGTTCGGCGCGGTCGACCCTTCCGTTCCGGACGACGCCGGGAAAAGCGGACCCGATCGCCGCAATCGCGGCGCGGTCTTCGCGCAGCAGGCGATGAACTTCGGCATCGGCATCGTGAACGCGAACCCCGAGCCGGCGCAGATGCCGCGCGGCGGTCGATTTGCCCATGCCGATCGATCCCGTCAGTCCGAGCACGACCATCCGCCGCCGGGCCATCGGGGTGTTCAAGCCGGTGCTTCCAGAACGAAGCGACGAAGCTCCGGCGTCACCGCCGGCTCGACGCCGAACCAGGCGGCAAAGCCAGGCCGCGCCTGGTGCAGCAGCATGCCCAGACCATCGACGACCGGATTGCCGCGCGCCCGCGCCGTGGCCAACAGCGTCGTCTCCAGCGGAGAATAGACGATGTCGTTGACGACCGCGGTCGTCGGCAAGCGGTCGAGCACCAGCTCGAGCGGAGGCTGACCCTTCATGCCCAATGTCGTGCTGTTCACGAGCAACGCCGCATCCGCGAGGGCCGAGGCGCGGTCGGCCCAGCCATAGATGCGGAAAGGGCCGCCAATATCGGCGCTCAGGCGTTCGGCGCGTTCGACCGTGCGGTTGACGATCCGGATCTCCGGCGCGCCGCCATCCAACAATGCAACCGCGATGGCGCGGGCTGAGCCGCCAGCGCCGAGGATCACGGCCGGTCCCGCCCTCGGCGACCAGCCGGAAATACCCGCGCGCAGGTTCTCCATGAAACCAAAGCCGTCGCTGTTGCGGCCGTCGAGCGTACCATCGGACGCCACCACGATCGTGTTGACGGCGCCGATCCGCCGCGCCGTCGCATCGCTCCGATCAACGACGGCCAGCGCGACTTCCTTGTGGGGCACCGTCACGTTGGCGCCGGCGAATCCCAGCAGCGGCAACGCCCGCAGCGCTGTCGCAAAATGCTCCGGCCGCACCGACAGGGGTATGTAGGTCCCGTCGATGCCGTGCAACCGCAGCCAATAGCCGTGCAGCCGTGGCGAGCGCGACTGGGCGACCGGCCAGCCCATCACGCCGGCGATGCGGCCACGGCCACTCAGCAGCGGGCCGTCCGCTGCGGACAGTTGTGTCGTGCTCACGACGGCAAGATTCCGTGCTCGCGCAGGATGTCCAGCAACGGCAGCAGTGGCAGTCCCAGGATGGTGAAGTAGTCGCCATCGATGGCGGCAAACAGCTGGGCCCCCACGCCCTCGAGTTGATAGGCGCCCACCGACGACAGGGCCGCATCGCCAGCCGATTGCAGGTAGCGATCCAGAAAGGCCGTGCTGAAATTGCGCATCTTGAGGTCGGCCCGATCGACATGGTGCCAGACGCGCTGGCCATCGCGCACCAACACGACGGCGCTCACCAGCCGATGATCGCGACCGCGCAGGGCCAAGAGTTGATTTCGCGCCGCCGCCAGATCGGACGGCTTGTCGAAGAGGATCCCGTCGCACTCCAACACCTGGTCGGCGCCGATCGTCAGACTGCCGGGATGCCGGCGGGCGACACGCTGCGCCTTCAGTTCCGCCAACGCCTCCGCGATAGCGGCCGGCTCCGCACGGGCCGCCCGCAGCGAGGTCTTCACCTCGGCCTCGTCGATCGCAGCCACATCGACCGTGATGGGAATGCCGGCGGCCCGCAGCAGCGCGGCCCGCACCGGACTCGCCGACGCCAGGACCACGGACGCGGCCGCCGCGGCGAGGGACGCGCGTTCCGGATCCTCGACCGTTGCCGTCATCATGATTCGGGTGCGGCTTCGTCGCCGCGATACCGCGCCAGCATCTGAATGATGGTCGCCGCGGTTTCCTCGATCGAGCGGCGGCTGACATCGATCACCGGCCAGCGATTCTCGGTGCAGAGCCGGCGGGCGGCGACCACCTCCTGCCGCACGATATCCGGATCGACATAGTCGGTGGTCTCGGAATGGGCGAGCATGTTGAGGCGGTTACGGCGGATCTGCACGAGCTGGGCGGGATCCTTCGTCAGTCCGACGATGAGCGGGCGCCGGGTTGCCAGCAGCTCGCTCGGAAGCGGGCAGCCCGGAACCACCGGCACGTTCGCCGCCTTGATGCCGCGGTTGGCCAGATAGATGCAGGTCGGCGTCTTCGAGGTGCGGGAGACGCCGACGAGGATGACGTCGGCGTCCTCATAGTTGTAGCTGGATTGGCCGTCATCGTGGCTGAGCGCAAAGCTCATCGCGTCGATGCGGCTGAAATATTCGGCATCGAGCTCATGCTGGAGGCCGGGCAGGCCGCTGCTCTTCATACCGAGATAGCTGCCGAGCGCGCCGATCACGGGATCGAGGACGGGGATACAGGGCAACTGCAGCCGTCGACAGCCATCCTGCAGCAGCGTGCGCAGCTGCTCATTGACCATCGTGAACAGCACCGGTCCCGGATGGGCGGCGATGCCGGCCAGCACTTTCTCCATCTGCCCGGGCGTGCGGATCAGCGACCAGGTATGCTCGACCGGCTCGATGCCCTCGAACTGCACGAGGCAGGCGCGCGCGACGCTGTTGATGGTCTCGCCGGTGGCATCCGACACCAGGTGGAGATGGAAGCTCTTATGCTCGTCCACGGGCTCGGCGGCCATGGCCAATCCTCTGCATTGCGGGGATAACTGCCGGTCTGATGCCACATCCGCAAAATCCATACCACATCCTCGAAAACCCTGCTGAAGCTCGTTTGACATGTATTCAACCCCTAGGAAAGACGGGGATAGCGCGCGCAACGGACATTCCAGGACCAGAGCGTCGGCGCTTATGCACAGAAGGCAGCGATCTAGGAACCGCGCCCGGCTTCGATGGGCCACCCCTTGTCCCGGCTATCCACAGGCATGCCTAGCGCAGTCGTCTAAAGCCGTGAAGCAAGGGCGCGCTTATCGGATTGTTGCTCATCCCCGCTATGCATGCCCCTACTATCCACTCCAACCTTTATTTAGAAACTATAGTAGGTAGAGGAGAACAGCGATCAGGTCCGCGTATCTTCATCCATGAATTCCCAAAAACCTATCCTCGAGACGCTGCAACGCCGATCCACACCGCAGGTGCCGATCTGGCTGATGCGCCAGGCTGGGCGCTATCTGCCGGAGTATCGGGCGGTGCGCGCCCGGGCGAAGGGCTTTCTCGGCCTCTGCTTCACCCCGGAGCTGGCGGTCGAGGTGACGTTGCAGCCGATCCGGCGCTTCCCGCTCGATGCCGCTATCATCTTCTCGGACATCCTGGTGATCCCGCACGCGCTGGGGCAGCCCGTGACATTCGAGGAGGGGCGGGGACCGGTGCTGGAGCCGATCCGATCGGGCGACGACCTGCGGAAGCTGTCGTTGGAAAGGCTGGCACGGACGCTGACGCCCGTCGCCACGGCCATCGCTGCAGTCCGCCGTGAGCTGCCGGAGAATGTCGCATTGTTCGGCTTTGCAGGAGCACCCTGGACCGTGGCGAGCTATATGGTGGAGGGCATCGGCGGCAGTGATTTCGCACTCGCCAAGACCTGGGCCTACCGCGAGCCCGACTCGTTCAATCTGCTGATCGACCTTCTGGTCGACGCCACCAGCGCCTATCTTGTGCAGCAGATCGAGGCGGGCGCCGAGATCCTGCAGATCTTCGACAGCTGGGCCGGCGTGCTGTCGCCGCCGGCGCTGGAGCGCTGGGCGCTCCGGCCGACAGCCGAGATCGTCCGGCGCGTGAAGGCGCGGCACCCCGACATTCCTATCATAGTGTTTCCGCGCGGCGTCGGCGCCTCCTACGCGCGCTACGCCGCGGCCTGCGGCAGCGATGGCCTCAGCCTCGACACGGGCGTGTCGCCGGAATGGGCAGCCGCCGCGTTGCAGCCCACGATGACGGTGCAGGGAAACCTCGATCCGCTGGTGTTGGCAGCCGGCGGCAGCGCCCTGCGGGAGGAGGCGACGCATATTCTCGAGCGATTGGCCGGCGGTTCCTTCATCTTCAATCTCGGTCATGGCATCCTGCCGCAGACCCCGCCCGACCATGTCGCGGCGCTCTGCGAGCTGGTGCATGACTGGAAACGATGATCGCCGTGGCGGTCGCCAGGCGCATCGCGGTCGTGCTGTTCAATCTGGGCGGCCCGGATTCGCTGGCGGCGGTCGAACCGTTTCTGAAAAATCTATTCAGTGATCCCGCGATCATCACTCTGCCGGGGCCATTGCGGTGGCTGGTCGCCCGATGGATTGCGCGCCGGCGGGCAGTGACGGCGCGCGGCATCTACGCGAAGATCGAAAACCGCTCGCCGATCCTGCCGAATACCGAAGCCCAGGCCGCTGCGCTTGGCGAGCAGTTGCGCGACCTCGGTGAGGTCAAGGTCTATTGCGCCATGCGCTACTGGCACCCGATGAGCGACGCCGTGGCGGCGGCCGTGAAATCCATCGCCGCGGACGAGATCGTGCTGCTGCCGCTCTATCCGCAGTTCTCATCGACGACGACCGGATCCTCCTATCGAGCCTGGATCGCCGCGGCTGCGGCCGCCGGGTTGACGGCGCCGACGAAGCTCGTCTGCTGCTATCCGACGGAGGCCGGGTTCGTGGCGGCGGCGGCCGAATTGATACGCCTCAGCCTCGCCGAGTCCGCGGCAAAGACAAGCCGCCCGCGCCGCCTGCTGTTCTCGGCCCACGGCCTGCCGAAGAAGATCGTCAAGCGCGGCGACCCCTATCCGTCGCAGGTCGGACAATCGGCGCGCGCCATCGCGGCGGCGCTCGGGCTGGCCGACAGCGAATGGACCGTCTGCTTCCAAAGCCGCGTGGGGCCGTTGGAATGGATCGGGCCCTATACCGATGACGAAATCCGACGGGCCGGCCGGGATGGCGTCGCGGTCGTCCTGTTCCCGATCGCCTTCGTGTCCGAGCATTCGGAGACCCTGGTGGAACTCGACATCGACTATCGTCACATCGCCGACCAATCCGGCGTGCCCGGCTATGTGCGGGTGCCGACCGTGGGGACAACGCCGGCCTTCATCGCCGGCCTGGCGGAACTCGTGCGCGCCGCCGTGGCTTCGCCGGCCCCGGTGCGCTCGCAGGTCGGGCGGCGGCTGTGCGCGGTCGGCGACGGCTGCTGTGTCAATCCGGTGACCTAGGGAGCGCGGACCCATGGATTGGTTGAGCGGTCTCTACCCCTGGATGAAGGCATTCCACATCGTCAGCGTGATCGCCTGGATGGCCGGCCTGCTCTACCTGCCGCGGCTGTTCGTCTATCATGCGCAGGCGAAGCCCGGCTCGGAGCAGTCGGAGACCTTCAAGGTCATGGAGCGCCGCCTGCTGCGGGGGATCATGAACCCGGCGATGATTGCTGCCTATATATTCGGCATCCTCGTGCTGCTGACGCCAGAGATGATCGACAACTGGCGCAGCGGCTGGTTCCACGCCAAGGTCGTGCTGATCGTGGCTCTCACCGTCTTCCACCGCGTGCTTGCGAGCTGGCGGAAGGCCTTCGCCATCGATGCCAACAAGCATCCGGACCGATTCTACCGGCTCATGAACGAAGTGCCGACGGTCATTCTGGTCGGCATCGTCATCCTGGTGGTGGTGAAACCTTTCTAGGCTCCGCGCGTTAACAGTTTGTTGACCCTGCCGGCGCAGGATCAATCTCGATTTGACTTGACCTCGGACATCCGATACAGATTGGGTCAATTCCACCACGGGTTCCGCCCGTCGCGCCCCAATCCCGAAACGCACGATCCGTAGTCGCCCGAGGGGCTCTCAGTCCGTTTGTCGTGCGGGCATTGGCGCAATCGCCGGCGGGACCAGCAACCTCCCAACGGTCATTTCATCTCATTCCGTTGTAGCCCACCCCTGAAAGCACCATGAATCTCCAGGAACTGAAACGCAAGACACCCGCCGATCTGCTCGCCTTCGCCGAAGAGCTGCTGATCGAGAACGCCAGCAACCTGCGCAAGCAGGACATGATGTTCGCCATCCTCAAGCAGCTGGCCGAGAACGACCAGGCCATCTATGGCGACGGCGTGCTCGAGATCCTGCAGGACGGCTTCGGCTTCCTGCGCTCGCCCGAGGCCAACTACCTGCCGGGGCCAGACGACATCTATGTCAGCCCGAGCCAGGTCCGCCGCTT
>Ga0137403_10003527_pt1 | contig 18752 bp, 17 predicted proteins | sample CZOMad2_1_16fung_FD_122057 | JGI IMG/M metagenome (GOLD analysis project Ga0137403, IMG submission 122057) | Vadose zone soil fungal communities from Angelo Coast Range Reserve, California, USA - CZOMad2_1_16fungal (Hybrid Assembly) | ecosystem: Environmental > Terrestrial > Soil > Vadose zone...
TTGGAGGCGTCAGATGGACAAGCGCCGAGACGAGGCAAGTCAACGGGCAAGCCTACGTCCAGGCTTCGTCTGGATTTGTGTCGCTCAATCCGTACTCTGCCTGCAGTTTTGATAATCACTGCGACCTTCAAGAGGTTGCGACACACGAGCTCGGTCACGCGCTGGGGCTGGGGCACTCTCAGCATCCCGAGGCTACGATGTATGCGGCCGCGCACTATGATGGGCGCTGCGCATCGATAACCGAGGACGATGCGAATGGTATGGCCTTCATTTATCCGGTCAATGATTTTGGATCCCGCCCGCTTGCGATCGAGAGCAGTTCACCACTGCCCAGTGTCATCAACCTCGTCGACCAGTTTCAGGCTGTCGTCTCTTCCGGAGGCGTGTTGCCGCACACCTGGAGCGTCGTCGACTATCTTGGCAGACTGCCGAACGGCATGAGTCTGAGCACGGGCGGTATCATCTACGGGCAGCCGATTCAAGCCGGAACGTTCAACTTCACCCTGCAAGTTGATGACAGTGAGGGGACCTTTGTGCAAAAGCGGTTTTCGATGACAGTTCGGGATCCGCTCCCATATGATTCGCAATTCATAGGTCAGACGGTCGTTTCAACCCTCCAGGCCGGCCAGCGATTCAGCACAATCCTAAAATGGCTCAACAACGGAAGCCAGATTTGGGATAGCGTAGACGGGCTCAAGGTCGTATCGGCGAATCCCGCGAACAACAGCACGTGGGGGGTCAGCAACCCTCCGCTGTCAGCCGTCACGCTCAAAGGCCAGCAGTTAGAGATTCGGGTAGCCGCGGCCGCGCCTCGCAATGCGGGCACATACAATTTTCAATGGCAGTTGTTCCAGGAAGGCCGCGGCCTCTTCGGGCAGCCGTCCGCCAATCTCAGCATCATCGTCACACCAGGCCCGCCATCCATAGACACTTCGGGCCCACCGCTGGCATTCGTTGGGTCTTCATTTAGCTATCAGCTCACGGTTGCAGGAGGGACCCCATCCTACGTCTGGTCGATAGCGAACGGCTCGCTTCCTTCCGGGTTGGGACTTGATTCGGGCGCTGGACTGATATCCGGGATTCCGACGACGACTGGTTCCGCGACCTTCACTGCACAGGTGACCGATTCCGCATCGCGTGCTGCACAAAGACTGATCTCGATCACGGTAGCGCCGGCTCCGACGTTGCCACTGCGGCTCAACGTCGCTGATTCACTCCAGGCGGTCAAAGGAACGCCGTTGAACTATCACCCGGATGTTACCGGAGGAACGCCGCCTTACACCTGGTCAGTCACTTCGGGCGCACTTCCGACCGGATTAGCACTCAACGGCAACAGCGGCGCAGTCTCGGGGACGCCATCGGCAAGCGGGGATTTCGGTGCAACGATAACCGTGCGCGATCAGCAAAATCAGAGCGCAAGCGGGCCGATTCAAATCAGAGTCACCGACCCTGAACCCCCGCCGATAATAACCAAAGTCAAATACAAAGTCGGCAAGAGACAATTAATTGTGAGCGGAAATCGGATTGATTCGAATGCTGCTCTGGTTGTAGACGGGATACAAGTATCGGCACGCTTCGATGCCGGCGCGTTGCTCGCAAAACCGATCCCGCTGACCTCCGGAAGTCACGAGATACGGGTGGTGAATCCTTCGGGCGTACCGTCACAACCCTACAGTCTCACAGTTGATTGAAGGAAGGCGGACGCTAGAGCAATGCGTTCTGTTCGTGAGTCGCCTTTTCTTGCCGAGCTGCAGATTGTTTTGGGACAGATCAACGCGCTTTGCCTCGTGCTTTGTGTTATCCTTCGGCAAAGTTACTTTGAGTAGGTTATGCAGCAACCCACAGACTTTCAGCAGATACTCTCTTCACCGACGGAGACCTACGAAGAAGGTTTAAGATTTTTCATGGGTAAGAGCCTTTTGAACAATGCGCTACGGCGAATAGCTGTGGACCTCGACTCTCACGGAATTGATTACACCGCAATCGATGCGATCGCCTTGAATCAGCATGGTTACAGACGCTTCACCGAAGACATAGATCTGCTGCTGACAAAAGAAGGACTCGAAAAGTTTCGACAGGAATTGATTGGCCTCGGCTATCGCCCTGCTTTCGAGGGCTCGACCAGGAAGTTTCGCACGGCAGCGGAGAATGTTCCGATAGAAATCATCACGGCGGGTGAATACCCCGGGGATGGGCTTCCAAAGCCGGTCAAGTTTCCGGACCCAAGCAAAAGCTTCGTCCTGATTGACGGCATAAAGACTGTGATTCTCGAAAAGTTGATTGAATTGAAACTCGCCTCAGGGATGACAGCGCCTGACCGTCTGAAAGACCTCGCCGATGTGCAAGAATTGATCAAGGTGAAATCGCTTGATGCGTCGTTCGGTGAGAGACTGGATTCTTCTGTGCGAGATAGATTCCTTGAGTTGCAAGAGGCAGTTCAACAGGCCAGGAGCGACAGCTAGACTAAGAGATTGCCCCACGACCGCGACTTCTTAGAAACCAGTGACGGGACAAGCTCTAAGAAAGAGGGCGAGCCCGCGAGCTTGCCCTCTTTACGTAACAACTCAGAATGGTCAGCGTTCAAAGACTAGACACCCGCATAGGAGTGAAGACCGGGAATTATGAAGCTCACACCCAGCCAGGTGAATATCACCAGCGCAAATCCCAGCAACGCGAAGTATGCACTTCTTCTCCCACGCCAGCCGTGCGCGATTCGGGTGTGCAGGAAGCCTGCATAAGCCATCCACGCCACCAACGCGCCCACTTCTTTCGAATCCCATCCCCAATAACGCCCCCAGGACTCATTAGCCCACACCGCTCCGGTGATGAGCAGCAACGATAGCAGCGGGAACGCAACTCCAACCGTTCGGTACAGCAGAGAGTCAATAGTCTTGAGCGGTGGCAGCGCCGACATCAGCGGCTCGCGTTTCCACGAGAACAACGCTACCAGGAACAGCGCGACGGACAAACCGATCAACGCGCCGAACTCGACCGGATTCGAAGTCATGCTGAGCTTCAGACTTGACTGGTTCTGCTGCGCCCAAATTTGAGCTTGTTCAGGCGTGACGCTTTGCTGCGACTGCTCGGACATCCACACACTAAAGGCCGGATACTCGCGTACAGGAATGCGAGAAGCCGGGTTGTCCAGGCTCTTCATCTGGAAGAAGAGTACGAGGAGCACGGCGGCCTGCAATACGACCGCGCCATGGAAAAGCCTCCAACCCCACGTCCTCGCTTTCTCGTCTTTGTTGAAATGATCGAGCGCGAACAGCGCTATCGCGCCAACGAGCACTAAGAGCGTCAAAAGCATAAGAGGTCCAACCATCGGCAACTCGGCGTGCAACGGCAGCGAACTCTTATCCATGGCCAGGCTCACCGTGTACTGTCCGCGAAAGACCTGGAAAGCGCTCGCTGTGCCGAACCCAAGCATCACAAACGTGAGCAGTCCGTAAAGCGCAGTCCATAGCGCTACACCCTCAAATCGAATGCCGTCTTTCAGTAAATACGCGAACGCGAGCCCGAAGCTAACAAGGCATACGCCGTATGCGATGGTCGCAATTGAAACATGTATCGGTCTCCAGTAGCTGTCCAGGATCGGCGGCAACGTGCTGATGCCGCTGCCGAGCATCATCCCGAGCGCGAGTACTACTACCAGGATCGGCATCGACATCGCGCCAAGCGCTCGATACTTAGGCTTGCGAATCACGACCAGTGTGGTCAAAGCCGCGCCGGCGGAGAAACCCAAAGTCAGCGCGTACAAATTATCCAATGGAAAATATCGCCAGACGCCGTTGATGCCCGCCTTCCAGCCCTCTTTGTCGCCAGCTTCAACCCACCGTATCATCCACCCCGTAAGGTTGAAGCAATAACCCAGGGCGACCGTGATCAAACCGAGGCGCGCCAGGACGTTCTCTTTGACAAAGATGTTGGTCACCAGCAGAACCGCTGCGCAGATGTAGCTGATCAGCGCGAGCATGACCAGCGCGTCGCTATAGATAAAGCCGATCGGCCGCCCGGCCTGGATGCGCACCATGATCAACAGTATTGTTCCCAGAATCGGAAGGACGATCGGTAAGAGACCGATGGCTTTCTCCGGGACGGTCAGTTCCAGCTCAGGCACCATTGCTTCTTCACGATTAATAGCTCTACTCATTTTTTAGTCCTCCCGTAACAGACTGCACCAACGAATTGAACCGGCCTTCGAAGGCAGGCCTATTCCGGTTTGTGTTTCCGCCAAAATAGATCTTTGAACCCTTGCCGTTTGGTTCAACCACCGCCCACACCCTCTGATGGGAGAAGAAGAATACTCCACACAAGGCCATAACCAAAAGAGTGAACCCCATGTAGACCGGCGTGCGGCCGGGATCGTACTGGATGGTCAAGGTATGTGTGAGCGATACCTTTTCAAAGTCTCTCAAGATGATCTTGTTTCCATTGACTAGCAGCGGATTCTCGCCACCTTCTTTTCCAACCTTCTCGTTAGCCTTGGTCAAATACTGCTCCGCAAGTTGAGGGTTGAAGGCAAAAGACATTGTTCGCTTGCCTTCGGGTCCGGTGATCTCGAGTTGCGCAGCCGGGTTGTTGTAATCTCGCGACAACGTGGTTGGTCCCGAATTGTCGACATCGAAATCCGGATAGAAGTTCACGTATCGGACCGTGCCGATCCCCGGAACCTCAGCGGAACCATTGCGACGGATGGTCACAGGCGGCAGAGCCACACCGCCGCCGACGGCCGGTTCGAAGGTAATAGTGATCTGTCGAGCATTGCCGACGGGCAGGAACGAATTCTGAAAGAACCGATAGCCGCGATAATCGCCGACGTTATTCAGGTGCACAAGCATATCCTGGGAGACATTGCGTTGCTTGTCGACGATCCTGATGTAGCTGAGCCAGTCGATCGTGTTCGAGTTGTCCAGCCCGCCTTCCTCTTTGATTAACTTCTGCTGCAAGTCGGTGCACTCGATTTGAAATGGAAGCACCGCTTGCGATTCTCGCGCGCCGTCAAGCAAGACCTCACTCGTCGCGAACTTGTCTGAGGTTTTGCCCGGCTTGATCTCCATAGAACCGCCAACACCATAACGGCTCGTCATGAAGCCTCCGGTGAAGATGGTAATCAAGGCGACGTGTACGACGTAAGCGCCTAGCCGATTCCAGACACTGCGCTGAGCGAACACCGTGACTCGATTATTCTCTTCGTTGATGCGCGCGCGAAATCCGTGTTTGCGCCACGCCTTGCGTATCTCCTCTGCGACTCCCTTCGGATCAGCGTGCTCGGCAGCCTCAGCGGTGAACATCTGCGCGGCTATGAACTTCGGAGACGCGGTGAGTTTGGGCTTGACGATGTATTGCCACGCCGCCGGAAAGCGGTCGATCGAGGCGAGAATTATGTTGAGTCCGGTGATCGCCAGAAAAAGTTGAAAGTAGTTCAGGTAAGCAGGCCAGTATGCGTCGAGAACCCGCGCCGGTGAGGGCGGCAAAGGAGCTCCTCTACGATAGATGTCGAAGAGCCCCAGCGCGCCGTAGATCAGCTTCTGGGCAGGCTTGAGATTGGCGTAGTATTTCGGGAAGCCGTCGACATTGACCTGCATCACGAGCATCCCGATCATGCAGCACAGAAGCAGAGTGCTCAGCATAACGATGCCGAACCGCACCGAGCTGAGTAAGCCCAGCACCTTGTCGAGCGCGGAATCGCCCTTCTTGGAAATGACCTTGACGGCGGGCTTACCAGCAAGCGGAACCTCCGTCGTGGAGGCTAGTTCAGTTTCAGTTGTGGCCATAACTTAAGTCCCGGTATGAATTGGATATTGCGATAACAACCAGGCGAATTCTAACAAGCGCTCTTTTCACGTGTCAACGCAGGCCAGTTTTCTACTTCTTAGGCTCGGATGGCCTGAGCTCAATCTGACTTGGCAAGGCTCGCGGGTCCATCTCGAGCAGATTGATCACCGTAGAAGCCACGTCTTCCGGCAAGAGCTTCCAGGTCTTTGCAGGATCCTGCCCGCCGCTCCGTCCGAAGCTCGTGTTGACTGAGCCGGGCATCACATGGCTGACGCGAATATGTTCATAGCGCACTTCTTGCATCAGAGCTTCCGAATAGCCAACCAGACCGAACTTGGACGCACAGTAAGCCGCCGAGCCCGGAGACGCATGCTTTCCAGCGAGGCTCCCAATGTTGATGATGTAGCCACCGCCGTTGCTTTTCATCAAAGGCAAAGCTTCATGGCAGCAATAAAACACTCCTGAAAGATTAGTCTCCAGCGTAGCGTTCCATTCCTCGACAGACATCTGCTCGACATAGCTGTGCGAGCCGATGCCTGCATTGTTGACCAGAATGTCCAGCGTGCCGAACGCCTGCCTCACGTCGCTGAAGAGCGACTGGACGTTATCGTAGCTCCTGACGTTGCAGGGTGCGCCACAAACTCTATCACCATGTTCAGACCTGAGAGAGGAAACCGCTTGCTCTACGTCTGCTCCATCTCGCGCGCAGATGAACACACGCCCGCCCCGCTCCAGCAAGGCGCGTGTGATTGCGAGCCCGATTCCTCGTGTCGCTCCGGTCACAACGGCTGATTTGCCTTCGATGTTACTCATGCGAATTCCCTTTCCGGGCCAGCCATTGAAGCTACGTCACAAACGAGTATCCGAGTCGGCGCGCCAGGCGATACACCAGAGGAATAGGCAGCCCGACAACATTGTAGTAATTCCCAGCGATCTCGTCGATGAACAGCCCGCCGAGTCCTTGAATCCCGTACGCCCCGGCCTTATCCATCGGCTCCCCTGTGTTCGCGTACCATTCAATCTCCGTGTCTGTAAGCTGGGCAAATTTGACCAGCGTCTTATCATAATCTGCGACCTCGCGCCGCGTCTCTAAATCAATAAGCGCGACCCCGGTCATGACGGCATGCCACCTTCCGGCCAACCGTCTGAGCAACCTCCGGGCATCCGCTTCATCTTCAGGTTTTCCGATCAGGTGGCCATCCAGCACCACGACCGTATCGGCGCCGATGACAAGTCCGGCTTCGCGCTGGCGTGCAACGGCGATAACTTTAGCCCTCGCAATGCGTATGATATAATCTGCCGGTGCTTCATCAGGATGAGGCCGCTCCTCGACCTTGCTGGGCAGAAGCTCGAACTCAACCCGGATTTGCCTGAGCAGCTCGGCGCGTCGGGGGGACGCGGAAGCTAGTATGATTCTGGGCTCTGTCGCCGTCATATCGTTTGGTTTTGCGAATTGGTGCCCCGAAGCTAACGCTTCCTGAGTCGGCTTGTTGTCTAGCGCTGCGCAATACTGATTAACCTGGAGGTTGCTTTGCGTCGAAAAATTTCTTTGCTGGTCATTTTTACTTTTATCGCCGCGCTCGCACTAATCAATCACGGCTGCTCTCGTTCCAGTGATCCGGACTCTGATGGCGGAGACGGCCGCTTTAGTTTTGACCTGAACGACCCAAAAATGAAAGAGCGGCTGGGCGAAGACGACGGCTACGCGCTGGCGATTATGTACGGTGCTGATATTCACGGCAGCCTGGAAACCTGTGGCTGACCGAGCCACCCTATGGGTGGACTGGCACGGCGTGTCAGCTATATCAAAGCTTTCAAACAAAGATCCAACACCGAAGTCCCGACGCTGCTCGTTGATGCAGGCAACTTATTCAGCGATGATCGCTTCAGCGCACCCCAACTACCCGCCGAGGTTATGACAAAAAACAAATGGGTAGTCAAGGGATACGGCGATTTTCATCACGACGCCGCGAACATCAGCTACGTAGACCTGCCTTACCTCGGGGAGCTGCTGAAGAAAGACGGCTTCGACAAGCGGGCTGAGGAGTATCCATTTATCGAACGGCTCGTGTCGTCCAACATTCATCCGATGGACGATCAGCACCGGGATCCCGCCGCATATGTGATTCGCGAACTAACGCTCAAACGCGGAGCGCCTGGCCGGACGCTGAGAATCGGTATCGTCGGGTTCTCCGAAGCCAAGCCCGCAGGTCCCAACATGAAGGAGAATGTTTATGCCGGCTTCCGCATAGACGATCCGTTTGAAACGGCCAAGAAGTTATTGCCCGAGCTAAAGCAGAAGTCGGACTTCATAGTCGCCCTGGCTTATATGGATATGGGTTCTGCTCAACGGCTGGCCACCGAGAACCCTGAGATTGATACGATAATCGCAGCACGCCAGACGAGCAGCATGGATGAGGCTCAGCACTTCAATCGCGCGACGATTACCTACGCCTATAACCAGACCAAGTATTTGGGAGAGCTTCGGGTATACGTCAAGGGAGACGGAAGCGCCGAGAATCAGGTCAATCGCTACGTCGCGCTGGATTCCAACATACCTGATGACGCCTCGGCTTTGGAGGTTGTCACCGCGGCCCATACCGAATTCACCAACGAGCAGAACACCAGCGCGCAGGCGGCGGCTCCCGCCAAACCCAACCCCCTCCTGGGAGGAGGAGACTCGCCTTATGTCGGTGTCGAAACGTGTGCGGGTTGTCACGAGAAAGAACATCAGGTATGGGTGAACACCAGACACGCCCATGCAATGGCTACGCTCGAGAAGAAGAACCAACAGTTCGACAATGAATGTGTGCGATGCCATGTTGTTGGCTTTCAAAGGGGTGGTTTCCAATCGCTATACACAACGCCTCAGTTCGCCAATGTTCAATGCGAGGAGTGTCATGGTCCCGGGCGCCAGCACGCAAGCAACCCCGGCAAGGGCTATGGCTTCATGGCGACGCCGGTGGGCTGCACCCAGTGTCACAAGGAGCCGAACGATCCCGACTTCGATTTCGCGGTTTACTGGCCGAAGATTAAGCACTAAAGAGTCCGTAGTCCGTGGGCAGTAGCACTGACTCGTGAAGGGGAATGATTACTGACCACGGACTACGGACTACGGACCTCTTATGTTGACCGATCTGTTGACGCTGCTTCCACAGATGCTGCGCCACGCCGCGGATTCGGATGAAGCGCGCGAGCAGGCCGTGTTTGCTGCGTGGTTCGTAGCGGTCGGCGGTCCCATTCGCAAAGTTACCGCCCCTGTTCGGCTCGAAAGAAAGAGTTTGATCGTGGCAGTGCCTGATCCGACGTGGCGAAATCAACTGATGAGCATGCGGGGACAGGCTCTGTTCAAGCTGAACTCTCTGCTTGGCACGCCACTGGTCACTACGATTGAGTACGTCATCAACCCCGAGCTGATCGTGCGCGAACCCGAGGTCCCCCGCGAAGTGAGGTTCACTGCCCCAGAAAAGCAGGCGCTGCCCTTGCGCGGGCAGGCTGACCGGATCGCTGATCCGGAAATTCGGGCCACGTTCCTGCGCGCAGCGGGAAAATGCCTCGAAAGACGAACCAAATGACTGCGACGACGAAAGACATTTGCGACGTAGTGATTGAGATAGTCAACCTCACCAAAGACTACGAAGTGGGCTTTCTCAAAAAGAAAAAAGCGCGAGCGCTCGACCATCTCAACCTCGAAGTGCGTCGCGGCGAGATATTCGGATTCCTGGGTCCCAATGGAGCGGGCAAGACCACGACGCTCAAGCTTCTGATGCGCCTCATCTATCCGACGCAGGGTACTGCGCGAATACTCGGTCATTCAGTCGATGACGTCTCAACCCGAGCCCGAATCGGTTATCTGCCCGAGAACCCATACTTCTACGACTACCTTTCCGGCCGCGAGTTGCTGGAGTACACGGCAGCGCTGTTTGGCATTCCAGCGGAGCAGGCAAGAATGAGAGGCGAAGTACTGCTGGCATTGGTAGGACTCGATTCGGACCGCGCCAACCGCCAACTCAGAAAATACTCGAAGGGTATGCTTCAACGAATCGGAATCGCGCAAGCTCTCGTCAATGATCCGGAGATAGTCTTTATGGATGAACCGATGTCCGGTCTGGATCCGATCGGACGACGAGAAGTGCGAGACTTGCTGCTGTCGCTTCGCGCGCAGGGTAAGACTGTTTTCTTCTCATCGCACATCTTATCGGACGTCGAAGCATTGTGCGATCGCGCAGCGATTCTAACCCGGGGAAGGCTCGTCCGTTGCGGCACAGTGCACGAGCTTACGGGCATCGAGGACTCGGCGGTGGAGGTAGTGGCCTTGGGGATTGATCCTTCTGCGTTGGGGAGATTCTCTCAGCTAGTGTCCTCCTTGCGGTCTGCGACCCCGACACCCAACGGCGTACATCTTGTGCTTGGCGATGAGAGAGAGGTCGACGATACGCTGGCCCTGATACGCGACTGTGGAGGCAAGCTGGTTTCCGTGAATCCGCGGCGCGCATCGCTTGAAGATATTTTCGCGGGCGCCGAACAGGTAACATAGACTTTAGTCTGTGTGTTTTCATTTCTCGCGGGAATGCTGCCAAGAACGCTGCACACACTGAAGTCTATGCTACATCGATCAATTGGCTACCGAATTCCCTGCTCGCCACCGCCCGTGCGTCTTGCATTCACGCACCTTTTGCTCGGGTTATTCGCCGTTGCCTGCATTCGCGCAAGCGCGGTTCCAGCATTTCAGTCACCTGATCTAAACGCGCTGATCGATGGCCTCCAGCGCAAGTACTCGCGCATGCAGGGGCTCGCGGCGGACTTCGTTCAGGTTTACTCCGGCGCCGACGGCCGCGTCATTCGCGAGAGCGGCCAACTTTTGTTGAAGCGTCCGCGTAAGGCTCGTTGGGAATACGCGTCACCGGAGCGAAAGCTGTTCGTCTCCGACGGCAAGAACGTAGTCTTTTATGTCTACGGAGAAAAGAACGCTACCGCTTCGCCAATCAAAGAGACTGCCGACCCGCAGATCCCTTTTCTCTTCCTGCTTGGTCAAGGAAACTTGCGGCGTGATTTTTCGCGCATCGAGGTTGCCGCCGGCGAACCGGCGATCGGCGCCGGCAATCAGGTGCTGCGGCTCTTCCCGAAGCGCGCGCCGGAAGAGTTCAAGCAACTGCTTGTCGAGGTAGCGGCGGCGTCGTTTGAGGTGAGGCGGATGGTCATTTTTGAACGCAGCGGAGCCAGGATGGATTTTCTGCTATCAAACGTGCGCGAGAACTATATCGCGCCCGACAGCCAGTTCCAGTTCGCGGCGCCGCCGGGCGTTGCCGTGAAACGCGCAGAGTAGCGCTCACTTCAGCTTCAACCCAGTCAGTTCGATCGTCATGTCCATGATCTCCGACGGATCGGGTACTCGTTCCACGGACACGTCGATGTTCATGCTCTGGTTAGGCCCCAGCGTATCTCTGCTGTTTGGCACCGGCGTGAAGATCTTTTCCTTGAGCAACTGACCGCCAGTTCCGATTATTGAAGCCTTGAGTTGAACACCGACGAGGATTGCATCACCTGCGTTATGCAGCGTACAGAGAATTCGCGCATATCGGATGTTGAGTCTCTCGCCCGTTTTCTTCTCGATGTTGCTGATTATCACTTGTGGAGCGTAACCGTCGAACTCCGGGGAACCGGCGTGCTCAACCTCGGCCTGCGATGGACGTCTGCCAACAGAGGTCACCGCAATGATCAACACAATCACGACGAGTACCGCCACACCGCTTAAGATCATGATGGTCTGCGACCGGTCCTTCTCTGACTTTGGAGGTTGCTCAAACATAGGTTCCTCAAAATAGAATGGACTTCAGGTTGTGTTCCTCACGCCCCAATCGTCATCCTTCCAATCAACAGCGTAGGCGAAACGACGCTGCCTCTGAAATCAAGGTCGTTGCCGATCATCTCTATTGAATTGAGCATCTCCTTCAAGTTTCCGGCGATCGTCACGCCCTGAACCGGAAACGTCAACTCGCCATTCTCGATCCATATTCCTCCAGCAGACCTCGAGTAGTCGCCGGTGACGATGTTGACGCCGAATCCCAGGAGCTCTGTAATCAGAAGCCCTTTTGAGACTGACTTGATTATTTCATCCGGTGAGTGCGTTCCGGGCTCGACGTACAAGTTCCCGGCCTCGACGCCTGGTGCGCCCGACAGCCCCCGCCCAGCGTTGCCCGTTGACTTGAGCCCGAGCTTGCGTGCGGTATAGCTGTTCAGAAGATAACTCTCGAGCACACCGTTCCTGATGACAACCGTGCGGCGGGTCGGCAGACCTTCTGCATCGAACGGGCGCGAACCGAGTCCTCGGAGTATCAAACCATCATCGATGATTGTCAGCCGCTCAGTCGCGATCTGTTCGCCGAGTTGGCCGACCAAAAAGCTCGCCTTTCGAAAGATCGATTCGCCGGACGCAGCGATGAAGATATCGCCGAGCAGATCGCGGGCTATGTTGGACTCGAGCACAACCGGCACTGATTGCGTTGGCACCGATCTGCTCCCAAGCTTACGAAGCGTCCGCCTGGCGGCCGTGACGCCGATCTCCTCAGGACTGTTCATCTCGGAAAGCTTGCGGCGGATGTCGTACCAATAGTCGCGTTGCATCTTTCCGCCTTCAGCAGCGACGGGCACCGACGCCAGCGAGCACGAGGTCGCACGATACTCGCCGGCAAACCCCAGCGAGTTCGCCAGAATCATCGAGCCGTACGATGAATCGAACCCGCCGCCGTCGAAGTTTGAAATCTGATTGCTGTACTCCTGCGCCGAGCGCTCGGCTCTCAACGCCATCTCGATCTGATCTTCGGTTGAAAGCTGCACGATCGCTTCGTCCCACAGATCCAGATCCGGAATCGAGGCAGCAAGCTCTTCAGGATCGGGCAGCCCGGCCGTGTCATCCGGTGAAGTCAGCCGCGCCAACTCGACCGCTTCGTCCATTAATGAGGCAACGGAGTCGCGGCTAAAGTCCGAACCCGAAACTGACGCTTGTCGTCCGTCTATCAGGACTCTCAATCCGAGCCCCTGATCGGTTGATTCTTGCAGAGTCTCGACTTCGCCAAGCCTGACGCCGACTGAGAATTCCGTCCGCTGTCTGATGAATACCTCAGCAGCGCTCGCTCCACGCTTTACAGCGCCCTCGGCAACGCCGGCTGCGAATTCTTTAGTCAGGTGAGATTTCATTCAGGGTGGGTTGGTTCCTGTGACACTCCTGTAGGGCGCCTCACACTGCGAGCACGCCTTTTGCTAGCGGGAGGCTCTTATTGCCGGACGCGTTTCTACTGAAGGACGCCCGCACACAGGCAGCTTAGTTCTGAGTGCCTCCAACTGTCATCTCGCTTATCTTGATAGTGGGAATGCCAACGCCGACCGGCACGTTTTGCCCGGCCTTGCCGCATACCCCAACGCCGGGATCAAGCTCCAGATCGTTGCCGACGGCCGTCACATGTTTCAGCGCCTGCGGTCCGTTGCCGCGAAGCGTCGCTCCTTTCACCGGCGCGGTCACCTTTCCATCTTCGATCAGATAAGCCTCGGACGCGCTGAACGCAAACTCGCCGCTGGTGATGTCAACCTGGCCGCCCCCGAACTGGACGGCATAAAGTCCGCGCTTCACCGAACGAATGATGTCCTCTTTAGAGTCCAGGCCCGCCAGCATGAAGGTGTTAGTCATTCGCGGCATCGGCATGTGCTTGTAGCTTTGTCTTCGCCCGTTGCCCGTGCGCGCGGACTTGGTCAATCCAGCGTTCAAATAATCGCTCAAGTAGCCTCGCAGGATTCCGTTCTCTATCAGCACGGTGCGGCTCGTCGGCTCACCCTCATCATCGATGTTGAGCGAACCGCGCCGGTCGGGAATCGTACCGTCGTCGACCACTGTGCAAAGCTCTGAAGCGACCGGCTGGCCGATGAGTCCGCAAAAGGCAGAAGTCTGTTTTCGATTGAAGTCCGATTCGAGACCGTGGCCGACCGCTTCGTGAAGCAGTATGCCGGGCCAGCCAGGTCCCAGCACAACTTCCATCGTTCCCGCAGGAGTTGCGACGGCCTCGAGTTGTATGATCGCCTGGCGCGCCGCTTCGAGAGCATACTGCTCCGGCGACCTTTCGCCTTCGAAGAAGTCTATGCCGACCCGACCACCGCCTCCGGAGCGGCCGACCTGAAGATTGCCGTCGTCATCCGCTATGCAGGTTATTCCGAACCGCGCCAGCGGCTGCAAGTCACCTACGAGGCGGCCGTCGGAAGTCGCGATCATCACGTACTTGACCTCGTCATTGATCGATGACTGCACCTCTCGAATTCGACGGTCGAAGCCACGGGCCGCTCTGTCCCCCTGCTTGATCAACTCGATTTTTTTCGACAGTTCAGTGGAGGAAACAGGAACCGCCACCGGATACAGATTCAACCCGGTCGGCGTAGCGTTTACTCCGGCGAGCTGTTTGCTTCCACCGCTGCGGGCTATGTGGCTTGCCGTCTCGGCCGCGTGACGAATCGCGTCGAAGGCTATGTCGTCGGTATACGCGTAGCCGGTCTTGTCGCCTATGATCACGCGCACGCCTACACCTTGCGAAATCGACTTGGCGGCTTGCTTGACGATCTGCTCTTCGATGTTGACGCTGTTGGCTACGCGGTATTCGAAATACAAATCCGCATAATCACCTCCCCGCGCCAGGGCCGCCGCAAGCAGCTTGTCAATATCGCCGCTGGTGAGCCCATACCGATCGAAGAAAAACTTGATTGCATCTGTGCTCATCTTATCCTTCTCAGGGGGTGACGCCCGGTGCCGAACTTCTTCCCTGCCTTGTTTGCGAAAGTTGCCAGCTGCGTCCGCGAATCGAGGCTGCCAAGAAGCCTGCGACCTGCGTCTTACTTATCACCAAGGTGTAATGAGGCAACACCGGCAAACAGATTGTAGTATCTGACATCGGAAAAACCAACCGCCTGCATCAGGGCGGCCAATTCTCTCTGATCAGGAAATGACTGTACCGAGTCGGGAAGATACTGATAAGCAAAGCTCGACCCTGATACCGCGTTGCCGATGCGGGGAAGCAGACGCGTGAAGTAGAAGTGAAACAAATTGCGGAAGATCGGAAGCTGGGGGTGAGAAAACTCGAGCACAGCGCACCGCCCTCCCGGTTTCAGCAAGCGATGAATCTCGCGCAGCCCGTCTGCCGTACCATCCACGTTTCTCAGCCCGAAGGCCACGGTCACAACGTCGAACATAGAATTGGCAAAGGGTACGCGGAGGGCGTCACCTTCGATAAGCTCGATCGGTAGCCCCGCTCGCCGGATTTTTTTGGCCCCCAGTTCCAGCATTGGATGACAGAAATCCACTCCGAATGTCGGAGCCAACTCGCCGAGTTCCAACGACAGTTCGGCCGTTCCGCAGCAGAGGTCGAGTGCCACAGCGCCCGGGCGCCGCAATCGATTCGCGACCTGCTTGATCACAAGTCTTCGCCAGCGTTTGTCGATGTTCAGCGACAGCGCGTGGTTGAGCAAATCGTACCGCGGCGCGATCTCGGCAAACATTGAGCGCACTCGCGCAGCCTTACCGCTCTGGCCGAGATTACTTGCGTCGCTTTCTGTCAATTCGAAAGATCCCGTCACGCGAGAGGAGGTTCTTACTTCAACACGGCTACCGTGCCGATCTTCCTCATTGGGGACTCGAATCGGCCAGCGGACCCGGCGACTACTATCGCAACCGACTGCGGCTTCAAGTACGTCTGCGCCGCTCGCTGAACGTCCGCAAGGGTGATTGCATTGACCCGGTTGGCGAAGTTGATAACGTAGTCTCTGCCCAGCCCGAAGGTTTCAATATCCAGTATGACCTCCGCTGCCCCTGCAGGCGTCTTGAGCCGCTCAGCCATCGATGCGATCAGCCTCGCCTTTGCCGATTCAACGCGCTCGCTCGCCGGCGGGTTGATCTGCATTGCGGTCATCGTATCCAGAAGCACATCCAGGTCGCCTGTGAGGTCACTCGGATCCGACTTTATGCTCACAATCAGAGGTCCCGCAAGCAGCCGTGCCTCGAGGTCGGTCCCGATTGTCGTTCCCGCGTGCACCGCGGTGATCTTCGAAACCTGCTGGCCCAGCACGTCGGCCATTATTACCGCCGCGAAATAGTCCTCCGCCCGTCTCGAGAGTCCAGGCTGGGCTATTTCGGCCAGCGCCGGCTGCTCCTCGCCTCGATCGAGTATGTAGACGCGCCGCCCCGGTTGCGCCTCCTGCGACTTGAATGTCGGCGGGATCTTCTCGCCTTTCTTCCACGCGCCGAGTTTCGATCTAGCGAGGCGGGTAACCTGCTCGGCAGTTACATCGCCGCTTACCGTCAATTCTGAGTTGTTTGCGATGTAGAACCGATTATGAAAGTAAACCAGGTCGGGTCGAGTTATTTGTCCCATCGATTCGGGTGTTCCGTGCGCGAGCCGCCCAAACGGATGCGACCCGAAGACCGCCTCCAGAGCCTTGCGACGAACCGCAACGGAATCGTTCTGTCCCTCTTTATTCAGAACCGTCGCTCGCGCTACCTTCAGTAATTCCACTTCCTTCTGATCGAATGACGGGCTGATCAACAGTTTTCCAAGCAGGTCGAAGATCGCCTCGAGCGATTCAGCCGGGCCGCTCATCACGATGTCGGTCGAGTCCCATCCGGCCGTGACACCTACGGTCAGGCCCAGCTGCTCGACGGTGTCGGCAACATTCTTTGCGCTCAGTCCACCGCAGCCTTTCAACAGCATTTCAGCGGTCAGGTTCGCCAGCCCGCCCTTTCCTGCAAGATCGAACAACGCGCCGCTATTGATGCGCAGGTGGGCCGCGACACTTCCGGTGCCCTGCTGCTCAAGCGTAATAAGATGAAGGCCGTTTAGAAGCGAGTCACGTTTAACGATCGGCAGCACGAACGGAGAGGCTTGTGGGTGAGCGTTAGAACGCTCCAGGGCAGAACATTGAACGCCAAAACTGAACCGTACCGACAGCAGTAATACGCCCAAAAATGCTGCCCATTTCTTCGCTCCCAAGGATTCCTCCACTGTTCTCGAATTTGCATCGAGTGTAGCTATGAAGTCTAGAGGCCGTCAACCGGTTGTGCTATACTGCGCACGTTGCCCCTCCTATGTCACGGCTTTCGGGGATTGCTCATCTGAACGAGGAGCCGTTGCGGCGCCGCTGTCGGTTGAAGCCCCGCCTCACAACTGGGGAGAGCTGACTTAGATGTATTGCCCTACCTGCTCGACACACTCAATCGACGGTCTAAAGTTCTGCAAGTCGTGTGGCATGAACTTGAGCGTTGTCACGCAGGCCCTTAGCGGCGGAGTCGTCGCCGTTTCTGATCCGTTACGCGATCGCGAATTCAAGCGCGCCCGCAAGCAAATAAGCGACGGCATACACGGGTCGGCCGTCGGCGCGGCGCTGCTGGTTGCGGCCGCCCTTCCGTACTTTCTCATTCCCAAGACTCCCTGGATGTACACAGTCTCGTTGCTGCTTGCCCTGGGCGGCATCGTCAAACTCTTCCGCGGAGTCGGGAGCATCATCGATGCGAAAGTTGGTCCCAAGCTTCTCGATCCCGCGCTGCAACCTCGAGCCACCGGCGGACTGAATAACGGCCAGTCTCTGCCCCCAGGCGTTCGACCGAGCCAGCGTTTAAGCGCCGGGCAGCCGGCAAACACGCGAGCCTTCACACTGGAAGGTGAAGGTCGCGGTACATCGCCGCCATCCGAAGCCCCGCCTGATAGTCTGCCACGCCCCATGACAGGACGAATAAACCGCGAGCACTCAACTCCGCTCCGATCGTTTGACAAAAAAGATGATGACCTGATGTCGAAGCTGAGGAATTGATCGACAGAACACGTGAATGACCATCATCTGGACTTTATCTCTGTCCACAACCTGTCATAGATACTGACCACCGGGCCGATCTCTCGGATGAACTCACACCGCTCGATCGCATCGCGCGGCGGATAAGCCGCTTCGTTTGTCAGAAGGTCGGAGCGAGTCAATGCCCGTGCTGCGAGGTTCACTGAAGAATAGCCCGTGCCGTTCGCGATGTCCGCAGCGATCTTCGCTTCAAGAACAAAGTTGATGAACTCCTGGGCCAGTTCCTTGTTGCGGGAGTTTCGAGGTATGCACATGTTGTCCACAAAGATCGTGCAGCCCTCCTTCGGGATCACATATCCGATAGTGGGATTCTCAGCAATCGCTTTCGCTATCTGCCCGCTATAGGCTTGAGCTACCCAGACATCGCCAGACAGCAGCATCTGATCAAAGCCGCCGCTATCGTAAGCCTTCACCAGCGACTTTTGGTCCATCAACAAGGCGGCCGCCGCTTGAATCTCGCCAGGGTCGGCGCTGTTTTCGGACTTCCCGAGAAACCTGAGGGCAGCACCAAACGCTTCGCGAACGTCATCAAGCATCGCGATGCGGTCCTTGTAGCGGCCGTCCCACAACGCCTCCCAGCTGTCGATGATCCCAGTGACCTTGTCTTTGCGATAGGCTATACCGGTGGTTCCCCACATGTACGGAATCGAATGCTGATTCGCCGGATCATACGGCAGGCCCACGAACTGCGGGTCGAGGTTCGAGATGTTCGTAAGCACGTCGCGGTTCAACTCATCCAGCAGACCCTGCTCGCGAAGCACCGTGACCATGTAGTCGCTCGGCACGATGATGTCGTAACTCGCGCCACCCGATTGCAGCCTGGCGAGGAGAGCTTCGTTCGAGTCATACAGCTCGACGTTGACCTTCGCATCATAGCGGCGCTCGAACTCCGCAATGACGTTATCCGGCAGATAGTTTGACCAAATGAAGACGTTCAGCTCGCCGCCCTTCGTTTTGTGACTCGGAGCCCCGATCGCGAACACAAACAGCAACGCGAACCCGCAAACCGCCGCGCTTGTCGTCCAACGGGATTGCCGCCCCGAAGAGAAGCGCTCCGACACAAAGACAAGAACCACCGTGACAGTCAGCAGCACCGT
>Ga0137403_10003528_pt1 | contig 18746 bp, 14 predicted proteins | sample CZOMad2_1_16fung_FD_122057 | JGI IMG/M metagenome (GOLD analysis project Ga0137403, IMG submission 122057) | Vadose zone soil fungal communities from Angelo Coast Range Reserve, California, USA - CZOMad2_1_16fungal (Hybrid Assembly) | ecosystem: Environmental > Terrestrial > Soil > Vadose zone...
GAGTAGCCGAGCTGGAGGCCCTCGAAGCCGTCCTTCCACGCGCGGTAGACGAGGATCGAGGTGGCGTCGCCGGGGCCTCCCTGCGTCACCGCGTGCACGAGGCCGAACGTGTCGAAGAACGAGAACGTCATGTTGAGCGTGAACAGGAAGAACGTCACCGGCGACAGCAGCGGGAACGTGATCGCGAAGAAACGGCGCATCGGCCCCGCGCCGTCCACGCTGGCCGCCTCCAGCACCGAGGTCTCGATCGCCTGCAGCCCCGCCAGGTAGAAGGCGAGGTTGTAGCCGAACTGTTTCCAGACGGCGGCGACGATCAGCAGCGCCATGGCCACCCAGCCCTTGAGGAACCAGTTGAACTGGTACGCGGTCACGAACGACAGCAGCCACGGCAGGATCCCGTACGACGGATGGAAGACGAACAGCCAGATGATGCCGGCGATGGCCGGCGCGATGCCGTATGGCCACAGGAGCAGCGAGCGGTAGACGGCGAGGCCGCGGATCCGGGCGTTGGCGAGCGAGGCGAGCAGCAGCGCCAGCGCCAGCCCCACGAAGGTCACCACGAACGAGAAGACGAAGCTCGTGCCCACCGAACGCAGATACGCGTCGTCGCGGAAGAGGCGCTCGAAGTTCGTGAGTCCCACGTAGATGAGGCGGTCGCCGAAGGGCGAGGCGCGGTAGAGCGACAGCCGCAGCGAGTCGAAGGCCGGCCAGAAGAAGAAGACGATCGTGACGGCGACCTGGGGCGCCACCAGCAGATAGGGCAGCCACCGGTTCGGAAAGACGCTGCGCTTCATGGCCGGCGGCCGCCCCCGGCGCCTCTATTTATAGAGCGCGGCGAACTCCTTGAGGATGTCGCTCGACTTCGCCACCGCGTCGTCGAGACCCTGCTTCGCCGTCTTCTTGCCGCTGAAGATGTTCTCCATCTGCTCCTCGATGGCGTCGCGGACGGAGGGGAAGTTGCCGAGACGGATGCCCTGGCTGTTCGGCGTGATCTTGCCCGACTGCATCTGCTTGATCGCGGTGCGCTGCTCGGGATGCTTGCCGAAATGGCCGGACGCCTCCATCGCCTTCACCGCGCTGTTCGAGATCGGCAGGTAGCCGGTCACGCCCGCCCACCACGCCTGGGTCTCGGTGGACGCCAGGTACTTGAAGAACTGCGCGACGCCCTTGTACTCCTCGGGCTTGGCGCCCTTGAGCACCCACAGCGTGGCGCCGCCGATGATCGAGTTGCCCTGCGGGAAGCCGGCCATGCGTGGCAGTGGCCCCGTCGCCCACGTGAACTTGCCCTCGGACGCGCGCCCGAGGTTGCCGATGTAGGCGGAGGAGGAGAGGAAGATGCCGCACTCGCCGTTGCCCATGTTGGCCTCGGCCTTGTTGAGACGGCCGTTGTACGTGAACCAGCCTTCCTTCGCGCCGCGCTGGAGCAGCTCCATCATCTTCACGCCGAAGGGCCCGTTGATCTTCAGCGTCGTGGCCAGCCCGTCGAAGCCGTTGGCGTGATCGGCGAACGGCTGGTCGTGCAGCGCGTGCATGTTTTCCATCAGCGTCCACGACGGCCACGCGGCGCCGAACCCGCACCTCGCTCCGGAGCCGACGAGCTTCTTGGCGGCAGCCTCGACCTCGTCCCACGTGGCGGGCGCCTTATCGGGCAGCCCGGCCTTCTTGAAGAGGTCCTTGTTGTAGAAGAGGACCGGCGTCGACGAGTTGAATGCCATCGAGTACAGGTTGCCGCCCGACGAGTAGTAGCTCTTCACCGGCCCGATGACGTCGTTCCAGTCGATGGTCACCCCGTGGTCCTTCACGAGCTGGTACACGGGATACACGGCGCCCGACGAGAGCATCGTCTGCGTGCCCACCTCGTACACCTGCACGATGTGCGGCGGCTGCTTGGCGCGGTAGGCCGCGATGGCCGCGTTGAGCGTGTCGGGATAGGAGCCCTTGTAGATCGCCTTCACCTCGTAGTCGTTCTGCGAGGCGTTGAACTTCGCGGCGATCTCGTTGATCCGCTCGCCGAGCACGGCCGTCATCGCGTGCCACCACTGGATCTCGGTCTTGGCGAGCGCGGCGGACGGGCTCACGAGGACGGCGAGCGCGACGAGCGCGACGGTGCGCGCGAGGAGCACCTTCATGCGTGCCTCCATGATCGGAGTTCGGCAACGGCGGTGCCGCAATATAGCACAGCGCGTGCGACCCGGAGGCGACGGGAAGGCTACGGCCTGGTGATGAAGCCCACGATGGCGTCGACGACCTTGTCCTCGATGCCGAAGTAGCCGTGAGGGGCGAGCGGCTCGCACGCGTCCGACTGCGGCGCGTCGCCGCCCGAGAACGCCAGCAGCTCCTTGCGCGGCGCCGCGGAGAGGCGCCGCATCGCCCAGGCCGTGTCCGCGTAGCGGCTGGCGCGGCAGCCGTCGTCGCGGTGGTGGACGATCAGCACGGGCACGCGGATCTTGTCGAGCGCCACGTCCTGGAGCGACTCGCCCATCTCACGACTCTGCCCCATCACGCTGGAGGTGAGCACGACGCCGTCGGGGCCGCCCTCCGTGAGCCGCACGGCCACGGCTGCCGCGGAGACGCTCCCCATGCTGGTGCCGACCAGCCAGACGGGCACGGGCGTCTCCGCGCGCAGGGCGGCGATCAGCGCGCGCACGTCGGCCGCGTGCTCGGCGCTGGTCCGGAAGCGCACGAGCGCTTCGCCCGTCCGGTCCGAGGGCGCGTCGAGCACGGCGACGAGGAGTCCGCGCTCGGCGAATCGCTGACGGCTGCGGACGAGGAAGTTGATGGCGCGCGGGCCGAGGGGGCCGCGCTGCAGCCCGAGCGCGCCGCGGCCGCCCGTGAAGAGGATGACGCTGGCGGCCGGCGGCCGGGGCGTACGGATGAGAACGAACGACTCGGTGACGCCCGGTCGGCTGGGGATCGTGCGGATCTGCTCGTCGAGCGCGCTGGCCGGCCACGGCGCGAGCAGCAGGAGCGCGAGCGCGACGAGGACCGTCACGCCAGCGCGCGGCGCGAGTGCGCCACGTGCGTGTGGTAGGCCTCCAGCTCGGCGTCGAGCCGGCGCGCGGACCAGCCGAGCAGGGTGGCCATGCGCCGGCCGATGGCGTCCGCGCAGTCCTCGCCCTGGCAACGGCTGGTGCCGATCCCCGTGCGCCGCAGCAGGACGTCCTGCAGCGACACCGTCAGCTCCTCCTGCACGGCGTGGTGCAGCTCGGCCACGATGTCGGCGTTGCGCGGGCACAGACGCTCGGTGCCGCCGGGCACCTTGCCGGCCAGCTCGACGACGCGCGGGTAGACGCGGCCGTACGTGGTCACCAGCGTCTGGAGCGTTCTGCGATCGAGGCCCGTGGCCGCCATCTCGCCCGACAGGTCGAGCCACGCGCGCGCCTCCACCTGCCCCACCTCCTCGTCCACGCCGTCGAGCGTGCGCTGCGCGGTGAGGCTCCGCCGCGGACGGCCCAGAGCGCGCGACACGCGGTCGCCCAGCTCCTCGGCGAGGCTGCGGAAGCACGTCAGCTTGGTGCCGGTGATCGAGAGGAATCGCCCGCCCTCTTCCTCGACGATGCGGTGGGCGCGCGACACCTTGGGCGCCGACGTGCCCTCCTCGTAGGAGAGCGGCCGCACGCCGGCGTAGGTATAGACGACCTCTTCGCGGCGCATGCGCGGATCGGGGAGCGCCTTGTGTGCTTCTCCGAGCAGGTAGTCCACCTCGTCGCGCGTGGCGTGGACGCGGTCGAGGTCGCCGTCGAAGTCGGTGTCGGTGGTGCCCACCAGCGAGAACTCGCGCCACGGGATGATGAAGATCATGCGGTCGTCGCTGGTCGACTGGTAGATCGCGCGGTCGGTCATGCGCGGCAGCAGGCAGTGGATGCCCTTGGTCCGGCGCAGGATGCGCGCGCCCCGCTCGGTGACGCCGGCCGCCGCGCGCACCGCGTCCACCCAGGGGCCGGAGGCGTTCACCACCACGCGCGCGCGCAGCCGCGCCGTCTGGCCGCTCAGCAGATCGCGCGCGGCCACGCCGGCGACGGCGCCCGCGGCGTCGCGCGTGACCTCCTCCACCTGGCAATAGTTGAACGCGCGGGCGCCGTGACGGCAGGCGGAGAGCACATTCTCGAGACACAGCCGCTCGGGCGAGAGCAGGAGGTCGTCGAAGTAGTAGCCGGCGCCGCGCAGGTCGTCCGGGCGCAGCCCGGGCTCGAGGCTGAGGGCGTCGATCGGCGGCAGCACGCGGTAGCGCTCACGGTCGCGCCCGGGCGTGAGCCAGTCGTAGAGCGTGAGCCCGATGCGCACCTTGATGAGCCCGCGCGTGGAGTCGCGGTAGATCGGCACCAGGAACGGCAGCGGCTTCACGAGGTGCGGGGCCAGCCGGCGAAGGCGCTCACGCTCGGTGAGCGACTCGCGGACGAGCGCGAAGTCGAACAGCTCGAGGTAGCGCAGGCCGCCGTGCACGAGCTTGGAGGACCGCGAGGTGGTGGCGGCGCCGAAGTCGCCGCGATCGAGGAGCGCCACCGCGAGGCCGCGCATCGCGAGGTCGCGCGCGACGCCCGCGCCCGCCATGCCGCCCCCGATGATGACGACGTCGAAGTCGGCGTCGATGAGCGGCTGGGGACGCGACGTCATCGGATCAACTCTCGAATCGATGGTAGCACGAGGTCCGGAGCGATCTCGGCCACGCGGGGGTCGTCCGCACGCGTCACGCCGGACAGGACGAGGACGGTGCCGAGGCCGAGCCGCTTGCCCATGACGATGTCGGTCTCGATGCGGTCGCCGACGATCGCGCACTCCGCGGCCGGCACGTTCAGTCGTGCGAGCGCGACCTCGAGGATGATCGGCGAGGGCTTGCCGACGATCACCTCCACCGTCTTGCCGGTCACCGCCTCGACGGCGGCCGTCATGCCGGCGCAGTCGGGGATCTCGCCGCCCTCGACGGGGCACGTGCGGTCGGGATTCGTGGCGATGAGCCGCGCGCCCTGCCGCACCGCCTGGAGCGCGGTGTTGAGCTTGGCGTAGTCGAACGTGCGGTCGAACGCGATGACCACCCAGCGCACACGGTGATCGGCGCGCACCTCGAAGCCGTGCGCCGCCAGCTCGGAGACCAGGGGCGGCTCGCCGATGACGAACACGGGCGCGCCGGGGTCGAGCGTGGCCAGATGGCGCGCGAGCACCAGCGAAGAGTTGATGACATCCTCGGCGGCGGCCGGCACGCCGAGCCGCGTGAGCTTCGCCGCGTAGTCGGCGCGCGTCTGCAGCGGCTTGTTCGAGAGGAACGCCACGCGGCGGCCGTCGGCGCGCAGCGCGGCGAGGGTCTCGGCGGCGCCGGGGATCAGCGCCTCGCCGAGGTAGACGGTGCCGTCGAGATCGACGAGCCAGCCGCGGTGCGGCAGGCGGAGCACTAGCGGAGGAGCGGGGCGACGGCGACCTGGGCGAGATCGGCGAACGGCGCGGGCATCACCCCCAGGAGCACGATGCCGATGAGGGCGATGGCGAGGGCGACGCCGCCCGCGAACGACGGCACGAGCCGCACCTCCACGCCCTCCGGCTCGCGCATGTACATGTAGACGATCACGCGCAGGTAGTAGTAGGCGGCGATCGCGGAGTTCAGCACGCCGATCACGGTCAGCCAGAGGTAGCCCGCGCGTACGGCGGAGCCGAACAGGTAGAACTTGCCGACGAACCCGGCGAGCGGCGGGATACCGACGAGCGAGAGCAGGAAGAGGCCCAGGGTCGCCGCCAGCACGGGGTGGCGCCGCGCGAGCCCGGCGTAGTCACCCACCTCCACCGCCTCGCCGTCGGAGCGCTCGACGAGCAGGATGGCGCCGAAGGCGCCGGCGGTGGTGAACGTGTACGCGAGCAGGTAGAAGAGAACGGCGCCCGCGCCGGGCACACCGCCCGCCACCAGCCCCACCAGCATGTAGCCGACGTGGGCGATGGACGAGTACGCGAGCATGCGCTTGAGGTTCGACTGCGCGATGGCGATCACGTTGCCGGCGGTCATGGTCACCGCGGCCACCGCCCACAGCAGCACGCTCCAGTCGGGCTGGGCGGCCCGGAGCGCCACCGTCAGCACGCGGATCAGCGCCGCGAAGGCCGCGGCCTTGGAGCCGGTGGCGATGAGCGCCGTCACCGACGTCGGCGCGCCCTCGTAGACGTCGGGCGCCCACATGTGGAACGGCACCGACGAGATCTTGAAGCCGAATCCGACCAGCAGCAGGCCGAGGCCGATCGTCACCAGCGTATCGCGCGGACGCGCGGCGACGGCGGCGGCGATGCGGTCGAAGTTCGTCGAGCCCGTGGCGCCGTAGATCAGCGCGATGCCGTAGAGCAGGAAGCCGGTGGCGAAGGCGCCGAGCAGGAAGTACTTCATGGAGGCCTCGCCCGAGGCCAGCCGCATCTTGAACAGCCCGGCCAGCACGTAGAGCGAGAGCGACATCAGCTCGATGCCGAGGAAGACGATCAGGAGATCGCCCGCGGAGGCGAGCAGCATCATGCCGGCGGTCGAGAAGAGCAGCAGCGCGTAATACTCGCCCGACTCCACGCCGTTGCGCCGGAGGTAATCGATCGAGAGCAGCACGGCGAGCGCGGCGGAATAGCAGATCACCACGTGGAAGAACAGCGCGTAGTTGTCGAGCAGCACCATGTCGCGGAAGGCGCGCGTCTCGTGGTTCCAGAGCGAGATCGAGCCGAGGAGCGCGGCCACGATCCCGGCCAGCGCGACGCCGCCCAGGTGGTCCTTCGTGCGCGGCGGCACCAGGTCGAGCAGCAGCACCAGCACGCCGGTGCCGAAGACGATCAGCGCGGGCAGGAGCGCGCCGAGAGCGATCGGCGGCGCCGGGATCATCGCGACGCCCACCACGGCAGCGGCGCGCGCGCGACCGAGGCCTTGCTCTCCACCTGGGCGATCAGGGCCAGCACGGACGCTTCGGTCTTGGCCGTGAACGCCTTCGGGTAGACGCCGATCCAGACGATGAACACGAGCACGGGGACGAGCACCGCCCACTCGCGCGGCGTGAGGTCGTCCAGCCGGCGGTTCGCCTCGTGCCGGATCTCGCCGAAGGCCACGCGCTGGTACATCCACAACAGATAGACGGCGGCGAAGATGATGCCGGTGGTGGCGGCGGCCGCGAGCCACTTGTTGACCGAGAAGGCGCCGACGAGGATGAGGAACTCGCCGACGAAGCCGTTCAGGCCGGGCAGGCCGAGGGACGAGAGGCACACGATGAGGAACACGGCGGAGAAGCCCGGGATCACCGCCCACAGCCCGCCGAACTCCGAGATCAGCCGGGTGTGACGGCGCTCGTAGATCATGCCGACCATGAGGAAGAGCGCGCCCGTCGAGAGCCCGTGGTTGACCATCTGGATCACGCCGCCAACGAGACCCTGAGGGCTCAGCGTGAACAGGCCGAGCATCACGAAGCCCAGGTGGCTCACGCTGGAGTAGGCGACGAGCTTCTTGAGGTCCGGCTGCACGGTCGACACGAACGCGCCGTACACGATACCGATCACGGCCAGCGCGTACACCCACGGGCCGAAGTCCACGCTGGCGTCCGGGAAGAGCGGCAGGCAGAAGCGCAGGAAGCCGTACGTTCCCATCTTCAGCAGCACGCCGGCCAGGATCACCGAGCCCGCCGTCGGCGCCTCCACGTGCGCGTCGGGCAGCCACGTGTGGAAGGGGAACAGCGGGACCTTGATGGCGAAGGCCAGGGCGAAGGCGAGGAACATGAGATTCTGCGCGAGCCCCGGCGCCAGGACGTAGCGCGTGAGCGTCGGCAGGTCGAACGTGTAGGTGCCGGTGGCGGCGCCGTGCTGATAGTAGAGGGCGAGGATGGCCACCAGCATCAGCGCCGAGCCGACCATCGTGTAGAGGACGAACTTCACCGCGGCGTAAACGCGGTTGGCGCCGCCCCACACGCCGATGACGAAGTACATCGGGATCAGCATCGCCTCCCAGAACACGAAGAAGAGGAAGAGGTCGAGGGAGACGAACACGCCCACCATGCCCGTCTCCAGCAGGAGCATGGCGATCACGAACTCCTTCGTGCGGTCCTCGATGGCGTGCCAGGCGGAGGCGAGGGCGACCGGCATGAGGAACGTGGTGAGGAGCACGAGGAGCACGCTGATGCCGTCCACGCCGACGTGGTAGCCGACGCCGAGCCCGGGCATCCAGCGCAGCAGCTCCTCGAACTGCATGTCGGCCTCGCCGGCGTCGAAGCGCGTCCACAGCGGCACCGATGCCGCGAAGGTGGCCAGGCTCACGAGGAGGCCGCCCCAGCGCAGCACCCCCTCGTGGCGGCGGGGCAGCAGCAGGAGGATCAGCAGCGCGCCGACGGCCGGCAGGAAGGTGACCACGGTCAGCAGGCCGATCGGCGGCAGGCTCATTGGCTCATCGAGTCAGGAAGTACGCCACGAAGATGACGGCGCCCGCGAGCATGGTCAGCGCGTAGTTCACGACGTAGCCCGTCTGCAGCCGCCGCAGCCCGGCCGACCACCAGACCACCGCGCGGCCAAGGCCGTTGACGAGGCCGTCGATCACGCCGAGGTCGAGCGCGCGCGCGAGGAACACCGACAGCGCGTAGAGCGGCCGCACGATCGCGCGATCGTAGAGCCAGTCGACGTACCACGCGTTGAGCAGCAGGCGCGTCAGGGGCGAGCGCGCGCGGCCGATCGTCTCGGCCTTCACCGGCGCCGCCATGTACATGAACCACGCGAGCACGATGCCGGCGGCCACCACGATCACCGAGAGCACGAGCAGCATCACGCCGGCCGCGCCGCTGTGCTCGCCCTCGTGCACCGGCAGCACGGGCGAGAGGAAGCGCGCGAACGGCGTGCCGTGCTCGGACGGGACGCCGACGGCGGCGCCGGCCACCACCGTGAGCGCGGCCAGCACGATCAGCGGCCACGTCATCACGCGCGGCGACTCGTGCGCGCGGTGCGCGACGTCCTTCGACATGCGGGGGCCGGTGAAGAACGCGAGGAAGATCAGCCGGAACGTGTAGAAGGCGGTCATGAAGGCGCCGGCCAGCAACAGCGCCCACGCCGCGCGGCTGCCGAAGAACGCCGCCGCGAGGATCTCGTCCTTGGAGAAGAAGCCGGCGAGGCCGGGAAACCCGACGAGGCCGAGCGCGCCGATCGTCATCGTCATCGCCGTCACGCGCATCCGCGGCGCGAGCCCGCCCATCTTCCTGAGATCCTGCTCGCCGTGCAGCCCGTGGATCACCGAGCCGGCGCCGAGGAAGAGGAGCGCCTTGAAGAAGGCGTGGGTCACGAGGTGGAAGATGCCGGCCGCGTAGGCGCCGAGCCCAAGCGCGGCGAACATGTAGCCGAGCTGGCTCACCGTGGAGTACGCGAGCACGCGTTTGATGTCCGTTTGCACGAGGCCGATGGTGGCCGCGAAGACGGCGGTGATCACGCCGACCCACAGCACCACGTCGAGGGCGACGCCCGAGCGCTCGAAGAGCGCGTGGCTGCGCGCGACCATGTAGACGCCGGCCGTCACCATGGTCGCGGCGTGGATGAGCGCGGAGACCGGCGTGGGGCCCTCCATCGCGTCGGGCAGCCACACGTGCAGCGGCACCTGCGCCGACTTGCCGCACGCGCCCATGAAGAGCAGGAGCGCGATGCCGGTGGCGGTGGCCGGGGCGAGCGTCTCGGCGCCCTTGAAGACGGCGGTGTAGTCGAGGGTGCCGAACGCGACCCAGATCCACATGACGGCGAGCCCGAAGCCGAAGTCCCCCACGCGGTTGACGATGAAGGCCTTCTTGCCGGCGGCGGCCGCGGAGTCGCGCGTGTACCAGAAGCCGATCAACAGATACGAGCAGAGCCCGACCGCCTCCCAGAAGACGTAGAGCAGGAGGAAGTTGCCGGCGAGCACGAGCATCGTCATCGAGAAGACGAACAGGTTGAGGTAGGCGAAGAAGCGCGCGTACCCCGGGTCGTCGTGCATGTAGCCGATCGAGTAGACGTGGATGAGCAGGCCGACGCCGGTGACCACGAGCAGCATGACGCCGGTGAGCGGATCGACGAGGGCGACCACCGCCGTCTCGAAGTCGGCGGCCACGATCCACGTGAAGAGCGTGGTGGTGAACGCCGGGCCGGACCACACCCGCGCGAACACGACGCACGAGGCGAGGAACGAGCCCACCAGAGCCGGCACCGCGATCCAGTGCGCGAACCGTCCGATCCTGCGTCCGAACACCATGTTGACGAGCGCGCCCGCGAGCGGGAAGGCGGGGATCAACCAGACGGTGGACACCGCGCCAATCTAGCGGGGGGTCGAGGGGGTGTCAAGCAACGGCGTGGTATCATTCGCGTCGTGCCTCCGCGCTCGCGCTTCAAGGCCGGTCTGCTCACCGTCCTCGTCCTCATCCTCGCCATCGTCGCGCCGATCTCGTATCTCGGCTGGCGCCAGACGGTGCCCGGCGTGCACGCGACGCTCGCCGTCCCGCGCTTCATCGGCCACACGCCCGCGTTCACGGTGACGCTGGACGCGTCGCGCGGCAACATCGCGCGCGCCGAGGTGCGCGTCGTGCAGGGCGGGCGCCCGGTGACCGTCGCGAAGTCCGACGCGCCGCTCGGCCCGCGCGCGCAGCTGCCCGTGAGATTCGAGGCGGCGTCACTCGGCCTGCGCGAGGGCGCGGCCACCGTGGAGGTGTGGGCGCGCGACGATTTCTGGCGGCCCTTCCGCGGCACCGAGCGGGCCGTCGCGAGCACACCCGTCACCATCGACCTCACCCCGCCGAAGCTCGAGATCCTCGCCGCCACGCGCTACGTGTCGCCCGGCGGCGTTCAGCTCGTCGCCTTCCGCGTGAGCGACGCCCAGCGCACCGACGTCACCGTCGGCCAGCGCGCGTTCCCCTCGTTCGCGTACGGCCCGCCCGACAAGGGCGCGCGCGTCGCGCTGGTCGCGCTGCCGTACGACTACGCGGCCGGCACGCCGATCGCCGTCACCGCGCGCGACGAGGCCGGCAACGTGGCCGCGCGCGGCGTGCCCGGCGAGCTGAAGCCGCGCGCCTTCCCGCGCGACACCATCAAGCTCAGCGAAGCCTTCCTACAGGCCAAGGTCCCCGAGCTGCTGCCGCAGCGGCCGCCCTCGCAGCCGCTGCTCGACGGCTTCCTCGTCATCAACCGCGAGCAGCGCAAGCAGGCGGAGACGACGAAGCGCGAGGTCGGCGCCAAGACGGCCGAAACGCCGCTCTGGCAGGGACCGTTCGTCCAGCCGCGGAACACGAAGGTCTTCTCCAACTTCGCGGAGACGCGCACCTACCTGTACGAGGGCCGCGCGGTCGACACGCAGGTCCACTACGGCTACGACCTCGCCTCCACCAAGCAGTCGCCGGTGCCGGCCGCCAACTCCGGCGTCGTCGCCTTCGCCGGCCCGCTCACGATCTACGGCAACGCGGTGGTCCTGGACCACGGGCTCGGGCTGCAGACGCTCTACGCGCACCTCTCGTCGATCGAGGTGAAGGTCGGTGACCGGGTGACGAAGGGCCAGGAGCTGGGACGCACGGGCGCGACGGGCCTCGCCATCGGCGACCACCTGCACTTCGAGGTGCTCGTCTCCGGCGTATCGGTCACGCCGCTCGAGTGGTGGGACGCCAAGTGGATCCGCGACCGCGTCAACCGTCCGCTGAAGGAAGCGGGCCTCCCGGAGATCGCCGGCGTGGGACCCGTCGCCGACGACGAGCCCGCGCGACCCGTCCGCGCCACGCGTCGTCGCGCGCGCTAGCCTCGGCGTCGATTCCTTGCGCCGCACCCGCTCATAGGAAACATTTTGCCTAATTGGTGGAGATACGAAGTGACTTCGACGCGACCGGCCTCTATACTCCAAAGTCTTCCCGACGCATCCCCGAGGAGTGAACGCATGAGTCAGAAGACGATGGCGCGGCTGGCCGCAATCCTGGCGACTCACGAGAAGGACGTCCTCAACGAGTGGCTCGAGCAGCAGACGGCGGCGGTGACGCGCCGTCGCGATCTGATCAACGACCAGGACCTGCGCGAGGAGTCGCGGCGTTTCCTCGCGATCGTTCGCAAGGCCGCGCAGAACGACCATGGAGCCGAGACGGACTGGAGCGACGCGCGCACCTTCCTCGAGGACCTCTCGCGCACCCGCGCGCGCCAGGGCTTCTCGCCGTCGGAGACGGCGTCGTTCGTCTTGTCGCTCAAGCAGCCGCTCTTCGCACGGCTGCGGCAGGAGATCGGACGCGATCCGGAGGCCTTCGCCAGCGAGACGTGGGCCATCACCACCGTCCTCGACAGCCTCGGCCTCTACACGACCGAGGTCTACCAGAAGAGCCGCGAGGAGGTCATCGCCAACCAGCAGCGCGAGATGCTCGAGCTGTCCACGCCGGTCGTCCAGCTCTGGCAGGGCGTGCTCGGCCTGCCCCTCATCGGAACGCTCGACAGCGCGCGGACGCAGGTGGTGATGGAGAATCTGCTCCGCAGCATCGTGGAGACGGGCGCGACCATCGCCGTCATCGACATCACCGGCGTCCCGACCGTGGACACGCTGGTCGCCCAGCATCTGCTCAAGACGGTGGCGGCGGCGCGGCTGATGGGCGCCGACTGCATCATCAGCGGCATCCGGCCCCAGATCGCGCAGACGATCGTGCACCTCGGCGTCGACCTGACCGCGGTCACGACGAAGGCCACGCTGGCCGACGCCTTCGCCATTGCGCTCCAGCGCACGGGATTCGCCGTGACGCGCACCGCCTCCGCCAGATCCGCGCCGCCCGCGAAGAGCTGAGCGCGTGATGGAGCGGATCCCGATCATCAAGATGGCGGAGTTCCTCCTGGTCTCCATCCAGGTGGACATGCACGACAAGCTGGCGCTCACGCTGCAGGACGATCTCACGAACCAGATCGTGAAGAGCCACGCCCGCGGCGTGCTGATCGACATCTCGTCGCTGGAGATCGTGGACTCTTTCATCGGGCGCATGCTCGCCAACATCGCCGCCATGTCGAAAGTGCTCGACGCGCAGACGGTGGTGGTCGGGATGCGGCCGGCCGTCGCCATCACCCTCGTCGAGCTCGGCATGTCACTCACGGGCGTGCGGACCGCACTCGACGTCGGGCGCGGCATGGACCTCCTGCGCGAGGCGCTCGGGGCACCCGCGGGCGTGGAAGCGAACGGGGTGGATGCGAACGCTCAAGACTGAAAAGCTGCCGGTCGCGACGTCGGAGGACGTGGTGGCCGTCCGCCAGGCCGTTCGCACGCAGGCGCAGGGTCTGAGGTTCAGTCTCGTGGACCAGACGAAGCTCGTCACCGCGGCCAGCGAGATCGCGCGCAACACGGTGCTCTACGGCGGGGGCGGCATCGTCGAGATCGAGGTGCTCGAGAATTCTCCGCGCCGCGGCTTGCGGCTGACCTTCGAGGACCACGGCCCCGGGATTCCGGACCTGGCCGAGGCGCTGAAGGACGGCTACACGACCGGCACCGGCCTCGGGCTCGGCCTCGGCGGCGCCCGGCGGCTCGTCAACGAGTTCGAGATCCGCTCACAGCCCGGCATGGGCACCTGGGTGCGGCTGGCGCGATGGATATGACGCAGGACTTCTGCTTCGAGGTGGATCACGCCAGCCGCCTGGCCGACGCGCGGAAGACGGCCCTCGAGCTGGCCGCGCGGCTCGGCTTCGACGAGGACAGCGCGGGCCGGGCCGCGCTCGTCGTCACCGAGGCCGGCACGAACATGCTCAAGCACGCGCGCGGCGGGCGGCTCGTCCTGCGCGTCGTGACCGTTGCCGACGCGCCCGCCATCGAGGTGCTGGCGCTCGATCGCGGTCCCGGCATCGTCGACGTGGCCCGGAGCCTCGGCGACGGTTATTCGACGGCCGGCAGCCCGGGCACGGGACTCGGCGCGCTCACCCGGCTGTCGACCGCCTTCGACGTCTATTCACGCCCCGGCGCCGGCACCGCCGTCCTCGCGCGCGTCGCCGAGCAGCGGACACCGGCCGCGCCCAAGGGGCTGCATACCGAGGGGCTGGCCATCGCCAAGCCCGGTGAGGACGTCTGTGGCGACGCGTGGGCGGTGCAGCCGCGGATCGACGGCACGATGATCCTCGTCGCCGACGGGCTCGGCCACGGGCTCGGCGCCGCCGAGGCCGCGCGCGCGGCCGTCGCCGCATTCCTCGGCTCGCGCGACGCGTCGCCCGCCGCCCGGCTCCAGGACGTGCACCTCGCGCTGCGCAGCACGCGCGGCGCGGCCGCCGCCGTCGCGGACATCGATGCCGCGCGCGGCGTCGTACGCTTCGCCGGGCTCGGCAACGTCGCGGGTGCGATCGTGACGCCGGAGAGCACGCGCCAGATGGTGTCGCGCGACGGCACGGCGGGCGTGATCGCCGTGCGCCGTCCCGAGTTCACCTACCCGTGGTCGCGCGACGCCGCCGTCATCGTCTACTCCGACGGTCTCACCAGTCACGTGTCGCTGTCGACATACCCCGGCCTCCTGCAGCGCCATCCCAGCCTGATCGCCGGTGTGCTCTATCGCGACTTCACCCGCGGCCGCGACGACGCCACCGTCGTCGTCTGCAAGGAGCTCGCGGCGTGAGCGTGCCGCTGCTGTCGGTGACCGTGGCCCGGGAGCACGATGTCGTCGGCGGCCGCCAGCGCGCCCGCCAGCTGGCCGCGCTGCTCGGCTTCGATCCGCAAGACCAGACGCGGATCGCCACCGCCGTGTCCGAGATCGCGCGCAACGCCGTCGGCTACGGCGGCGGCGGCCGGATCGAGTTCTCCGTGGAGGGCCAGACGCGGCCCCAGATTTTCAGCATCCGCGTCTGGGACCGCGGTCCCGGCATCGCCAACCTCGACGCGATCATCGGCGGGCGGTACGAGTCCTCCACGGGCATGGGCCTCGGCATCGTCGGCGCCAAGCGCCTCATGGACGCGTTCGACATCGACTCGGCGCCCGGCCGCGGCACGAGCGTGATCTTGAGGAAGCTCATGCCGCGGCGCGCAGAGATGGTGACGCCGGCCGTCGCCGCTCGCATCGCCGATTCGCTCGCGCCGCAGACGCCGCGCGACGCGGTCGGGGAGGTGCAGCAGCAGAACCAGGAGCTGCTCCGTATGCTCGACGAGCTGCGCCGGCGGCAGGACGAGCTGGTGCGTCTCAACGCCGAGCTCGAGGACACCAACCGCGGCGTGGTGGCGCTCTACGCCGAGCTGGACGAGAAGGCCGATCACCTTCGCCGCGCCGACGATCTGAAATCCCGCTTCCTGTCGAACATGAGCCACGAGTTCCGCACGCCGCTGAACTCGATCCTGGCGCTCTCGCGGCTCCTGCTCGATCACGCGGACGGCCCCCTCACCAACGAGCAGACGACGCAGATCGGCTTCATCCGGCGCGCCTCCGAGGACCTGTTCGAGCTGGTCAACGACCTGCTCGACATGGCGAAGATCGAGGCGGGCAAGATCGTCATCCGCCCCGTCGAGTTCACGGCGGAAAATCTCTTCGGCGCGCTGCGCGGCATGCTGCGGCCGCTGCTGGTCAACGAGTCGCTGACCCTCACCTTCGAGGACGTCAGCGAGCTGCCGGCGCTGCACACCGACGAGGCGAAGGTCTCGCAGATCTTGCGCAACTTCGTCTCCAACGCGCTCAAGTTCACGGAGCACGGCGAGGTGCGCGTGAGCGCGCGCCCGAGCGAGGACGGCCGCGCGGTGGTGTTTGCCGTGGCCGACACCGGCATCGGCATCGCGCCCGAGGACCAGGAGGCGATCTTCCAGGAGTTCACGCAGGTCGAGAGCCGGCTGCAGCGGGTGGCGAAGGGCACGGGACTGGGCTTGCCGCTCACCCGAAGGCTCGCGCACCTGCTCGGGGGCTCCGTCGCCGTCCAGAGCACGGTGGGCGTCGGCTCCACGTTCTCGGCGACGATCCCGCTCGTCTACGCGGCGCCGGCGACCACGCCGGGCGGGACGCCGGTGACCGTGCAATGGAAGTTGGCGCCGGGCAAGGTGCCGATCCTCCTCCTGGAGGACAACCCGGAGACCGTGCTCGTGTACCAGACGCTCCTGCGCCACACGGAGTTCCAGCTGCTCCTCACGCGCTCGGTGGGCGAGGCGCGGCGCGCGCTGTTGCAGTTCGACTTCCGCGCCGCCATCCTCGACATCCTGCTGCGCGGCGAAGACGCCTGGGCGTTCCTGGCCGAGCTCGGGCGCGAGGAGGCGACGAAGAGCCTGCCCGTCCTCGTCGTCACCGACGTCGACGACCACAGCAAGGCGCTGGCCCTGGGCGCCCGCGCCTTCGCGCAGAAGCCGGTGGACCGCGACTGGCTCCTCGAATCGCTGCGCGCGTTCACCACCGGACGCCGACGCCGCCAGGTCCTCATCATCGACGACGATCCCGTGTCCCGATACCTGCTGCGGGGCGTGCTTCGCGACATTCCGTGCGCCATCGTGGAGGCGTCGAGCGGCGCCGAGGGGGTGGCGGTGGCCCGCCGCGACCGCCCTGACGTGATCTTCTGCGACGTCGTCATGCCGGGATTCTCCGGCCTCGACGTCCTGCGCGAGCTGTCGTCGGATCCGGCGACCCGCGACATCCCGATCGTCATGAACACGGCGAAGGTACTGACGCCGGAGGAGCGCCGCGAGCTCACCCGCGCCGCCGCCGTCCTCTCCAAGGAGTCGTACGCGTCGGGCGGGGCGGCGGCGGAGATCCACAAGGCGCTCGAGAAAGTGGGGTTCGCGGCATGACCGCCGACAGCGCGTTCAAGATCCTCAACGTCGACGACTACCGCGCCGCGCTGTACTCGCGCACCAAGATCCTTCGCCAGGCCGGCTACGAGGTGGTCGAGGCGACGACGGGACGACAGGCGCTGGAGACCGTGCGCCGCGAGCGCCCGCAGCTCGTGCTGCTCGACGTCAACCTGCCCGACATCACCGGCTTCGAGGTGTGCAAGCAGATCAAGGCGGATCCCGACCTCGCGATCATCCAGGTCGTCCACATGACCGCGTCCTCCAGCAGCACCGCCGACCAGGTGCGCGGCCTGGACCAGGGTGCCGACGGCTACCTGATCGAGCCGCTCGAGCCGGAGGTCCTGATCGCGACCGTCCGCTCGCTCGAGCGCGCGTACCGCGCCGAGGCGAAGGTGCGGACGGCCGCGTTGCACTGGGAGCAGACGTTCGAGGCCATCAGCGATGGCGTCTGTCTGCTCGATGGGGACGGCCACATCGTGAGAGCCAACGCCGTCTTCGCGCGCCTCGCCGGCACCGAGAGCGGCGCCCTCGCCGGGCACCGGCTGCGTGACGTCATCGCCGGGCTCGACACCAACATGGGCGCCGCCTCGCGCGTCGTCCACGAGCTCGAGCGGGAGGGACGCTGGCTCCACGTGAGGATCGACCCCATCCGGGACGCCGGGGGTGGCGCCGAGGGCGCCGTCTGCATCGTGGCCGACGTGACCGAGGCGAAGCTCGCCGAGAGCGCGCGGCAGGACCTCCTGCGCAGCGAGCGGGTGGCACGCGGCGAGGCCGAGGCGGCCAACCGCGCGAAGGACGAGTTCCTCGCCGTCGTCTCGCACGAGCTGCGAACGCCGCTCACCGCGATGCTCGGCTGGAGCAGCATGCTACGGCCCGACGACCTCGCCACCGAGAAGGCGCGGCGTGCCTTCGACGTCATCGCTCGTAACACCCGGGTCCAGGCGCAGCTCGTCGACGACCTTCTCGACGTCTCGCGGATCGTGTCCGGCAAGCTCAGCCTCGAGGTCGGCTCCGTGAACCTCGCGCGCGTCGCGGAAGGCGCACTGGACGCGGTGCGCCGGGCCGCCGTTACCAAGGGCATCGAGGTGCGCACCACCGTGGAGGGTGTGCTGCGGCCCTTCGCCGGGGACGCCGCACGCCTGCAGCAGGTCGTCTTGAATCTGGTCGCGAACGCCGTCAAGTTCACGCCGGCGGGCGGCCGGGTCGACGTCACGGTGCGGATGGCGCCGAACACCGTCACGATCGAGGTGCGCGACACCGGCATCGGCATCCCGCCCGAGCGCCTGCCGCGGATCTTCGAGCGGTTCAATCAGGGCGACAGCACGAGCCGACGCTCGCAGGGAGGACTCGGCCTCGGCCTGGCCATCGTGCGCCATCTCACCGAGCTGCATCACGGCAGCGTGGTGGCCGCGAGCGAAGGCCCGGGAAAGGGCGCGACGTTCACCGTCACGCTGCCCGCCGCGCCGCCGCCGGCGGCGACGACCCAGGTCGTCAGGAGCGGGGCGCGGCCACCCGAGCCGCCCACGGAGCCGGATCTCACCGGCGTCCGCGTCCTCCTGGTCGACGACGACCAGGACACGCTCGAGCTGTTCGGGGCGGCGCTCGCGCAGTGCGGCGCGAGCGTCAGCAGCGCCGCCGACGCCACCGTCGCCCTCCGTGTTTTCGAGCGTGAGGTCCCCCACGTCATCATCAGCGACATCGGCATGCCCCGGATGGACGGCTACGACTTCATCCGACAGATCCGTGCGCGGCGGCCCGAGGAGGGCGGCCGCGTGCCGGCCATCGCGCTGACGGCCTACGCGATGGGCGTCGACTCCGGCCGCGCCGCCGACGCCGGCTACCAGCGCCACGTGACGAAGCCGGTGGACCCTCTGGTGCTCACGCGCGCCGTCTCCGACCTCGTTCGGGGGTGATCGAGGAGCGCCGGTAACCGAGGCGCGCCACGGCTTCGCCGGGGCGTGTGCGGGTCAGAGTATCGAGGGGCGCCACGGCTTCGCCGGAGCGCCCCGAGCGTGGGGGATCGAGGAGCGCCGGTAATCGAGGAGCGCCACGGGTTCCCCGGGGCGCTCCGAGC
>Ga0137403_10003529_pt1 | contig 18746 bp, 12 predicted proteins | sample CZOMad2_1_16fung_FD_122057 | JGI IMG/M metagenome (GOLD analysis project Ga0137403, IMG submission 122057) | Vadose zone soil fungal communities from Angelo Coast Range Reserve, California, USA - CZOMad2_1_16fungal (Hybrid Assembly) | ecosystem: Environmental > Terrestrial > Soil > Vadose zone...
CGTGCCCGGCAGCTCCTCGAGCATCAGCCGGAAGAACGTGCGGCTGTGGACCGGCGAGCCGAGGTCGCGCATGTTGATCGCGAACACGCGGTAAAAGTCGTCGAGCGCCTCGGCCGCGCACCAGGCCGCGGTGAGGCCGTTCTTCTCGCCCTTGCGCACGCGGTTGCGCCGCTCGGAGGACAGCGCCTTCCACACGGCGTCCTTCGTCGTCAGCGTCAGCAGCATCGTCACGCGGTCGGTGGCCGTCGGGTAGGGCAGCGGCACGGGGTGGAGCTGACGCAGCCCCACGCCCTGCGCGCGCCGCTCGCGCGCCACGCCCAGCGCCGCGTCGACCAGGGCGGGCTCGACGGCGCCGAACGGCGCCTCCGGCGAGACCAGGACGCCGCCGTAATCGAGGAACGGCATCGAGACGAGGCGGCGGCCGAAGATGCGGCTGCTGACGAGCACGAGCGGCAGCACGCCGAGCTTCTCGCCGTCGTCCTCGACCGAGAGATACGCGCTCGCGTGACCGTAGGCGCCGGCCGCGATCCGCCCCCAGGCGGACAGGTGGGCCACGGTGGCAGCGGGGTGCTGCTCGACAAAACGATCCCAGGACTTTCCGGCGGAGTCGTCGCGGACAAGAGTCAGCATGCCGTTCGGAAAGCGCAAGCCTCGTACCACGCCCGCCACCCCCCGCCGGCGGCGAAATCTGTCACTCCAGCGCCATAGGTCCGCACCGGCTTCGTGCGATTCGCGCTCCGGCTGCACACCCTGCCAGCGGAGTGTTCGCTCCAGCCGCGACTGTACCTCGCAGTGTCAGTGCCGGGTCATGCTCGGAGAACGTAGAAGTTCCAAGATACGTGTTTCCGCACAGATGAGCGGATTTAGAGGTTTGGCCCTGGCTTTGCCCTCGCCGGGCGCTGGGAAATCCGTTTCCTAGTCGCTGTAAGACTGACACAAGACCCGAACGGTGGAGGGTGCAGATGCGACGTTGGATGGCTGGGGTCCTGATTGCGATGATGACGATGACGTCGACGGCGCCGATCGCGCGCGCCCAGTCGGCGCCCCTGATCGGCGGCGGCCTCACCGCGCTGCCGAAGGTGAACATGGGAGCGAACCTCGCCCAGAATCCTGGCTTCGAGACGCTGGGACCGACGGGCTGGACGGCCGGTTCGGGCTGGTCGCAGGATCAGCTGACGAAACGCTCCGGTACCTTCAGCTACCGGCGTGACACCGGCGCCGCGACCTCGTCCCAGAACATTCAGCTCAAGGCGGGCACGTACACGGTGTCGGGCTGGGTCAAGACCCAGAGCCTCGGCGGCAACAACACCGGCGTGCGGCTGACGTTCGACCAGCGGCCAGGCGGCGTATTCTCGTGGACGCCCTCCGATCTCATCACCGGCACCAACGACTGGACGCAGATCACGCTCGGTCCGATCGTCCTCGCCGCCGACCAGGCGGTGGCCATCATGCTCGAGAACTACAACAACCCGTCGGGCACGGCGTGGTTCGACGACATCGTCGTGCAGCAGATGCAGGCGGCGGCCGCCGACGTCTTCATGCTCTATCCCAACTTCCGCGGCATGCTGTTCGACGACCAGCCGCAGACGCTGCAGTTCGACGTCAACGTGACGCCGCCCGGCGGCGACTTCGCGCGCTACAGCATCCAGGCCACGATCAAGGACGAGGCGAGCGGCCAGGTGATCGCGCAGCAGTCGACGGCCGCCGCGGCCCATGTCGTGGCCACGGTGGATGGGACCGCGATGCAGGCGGGCCGCGGCTACCTCGCGACCGTCTCGCTCGTCGACCTGTCGAGCAACAGCTCCGTCTATGACTATCCGGCGTATCGCGTCTCGAAGGTGCCGGCGGCGGCGCGCTCGACGATGAACGTGTCGGTCGACGCCAAGAACCGCGTGCTGCTCAAGGGCGTGCCGCGGTTCATCCTCGGCGTCTACGATTCGGGGCTCGGCTACAGCAGCGACCCGACCTTCTGGGAGAACACGCTCTGGTCCGCGACGGGCGACCGCCGCATGGGCGGCATGAACATCAACATGTACCTCAACTACTGGTACGGCCAGGCGCCCGTGGACGCGATGACCGCGCTCATGGCCAATCTCCAGCAGCACGGGGTCACGTATCTGCAGACCGGCAACTGCTTCGACAAGTACCCGGCGGACGGCGGCTTCCTCATCAACAGCTCCGACGCCTACGTGCAGCAGTTGGCGGCGCTGCCCGGGCTCGCCGGCTTCTATACGGCGGACGAGTGCCTGGCCGGGCTTCAGCCGGGCGTCTTCGCGCAGTCCCTGCGGCTGCGGCAGCTCGCCCCGGCCACCGTCACGTTCTCGGCGTTGCTCGGCAACCCGGACCTGACCCTCTGGCGTGACACCGTCGACATCCTGAGCACGGACCCGTACCCGATGTACGGCGCGGAGCCGTCGGGCGGCTACGCCCTCACCCAGGTCGCCGACTGGACGTCGCGCGCACGTGACGCGGTCAAGAACGCGCGGCCGTACATGACAGTCGAGCAGTTCTTCCAGTTCACCTCGCTGGGCCGGTTCCCGACGCAGACCGAAATGCGAAACATGGCGTACATGGCCATCGTCGAGGGTACCCACGGTCTCTTCTGGTGGAGCCTCGGCGACAACGCGCTGCTGGCGGTCTGCTCGGGCTGGTGCGATCAGAAGACCGGCTACATGAACAACCTCAAGAGCGTGGTCAACGAGATCGCCGCGCTCGAGCCCGTGCTGCTCGCCGACGACGCGGCCGGCGCGCTGACGACCAGCTCCAACAACGCCATCAAGACGAAGGTCAAGGTGGTCGGCGGCAAGGGCTACGTGTTCGCGTACAACTCCACGAACACGAGCCAGAACGCCACGTTCGGCTGGAACACGGCGCCGGGCACGGTGACCGTCAACGCCGAGGGCCGCACGCTCGCCGCCTCCGGCAACAACTTCACGGACACGTTTGGCCCGTCCGCGGCGCACGTGTACGTCATCGGCAACGGCGGCGGCGGTGGCACGCCGCCTCCGACGCCCGGCAACCCGACGGCGGCCTTCACGGTGCCGGCGCCGAACGCGACGCTCAGCGCCGTGGCGACGGTGACGGTGGCGGCGAGCGGCGGCTCGGGCAGCGGGTACAGCTACACCCTCAAGGTGGACGGCACGACCGTGCCCGGCACGGGTCCGACGTACTCCTGGGACACGAAGACCATTGCCAACGGCGCGCATACGCTGACGGCGACGGTGACCGACTCCGCGGGCAAGAATGGCAGCGCCACGCTCGCGGTGAGCGTGAGCAACACGACGCCGCCGCCGGCGACGAACCCGACGGTGACGTTCACGGCGCCGACCGCCAACGCCACCGTGACCGGCGCCACGACGGTGACGCTCGCCGCGACGGGCGGCAACGGCCTCGGTTTCGGCACGACATACACGTACGGCCTGAAGGTGGACGGCACGGCCGTGACCGGGACGGGAGCGAGCTTCTCTTGGGACACGACCAAGGTCGTCAACGGCCCGCATACGCTGACGGCGAACGTGGCCGATCCCATGGGCGGCACCGGCACGGCCACGCAGACCGTGACCGTCTCGAACGTCGCCACGCCTCCGCCGCCTCCGACGGGGACGCTCAAGGTCTTCGTCACGCAGCCGACGGGCGGCGCCACGGTCAGCAACACCGTCTGGGCCGTGATGTGGCTCGAGGGCAGCACCGCGGCGTCGAAGACGTACACGCTGACGCTCGGTGGCAAGGCCATGGGCTCGACGACCACGGCGAGCAACGGCCCGGTCTCGATGCCGTATGACACGAAGATGGTCGTGGACGGCAGCCAGCCGCTCATGGCCACGGTCAAGGACTCGTCCAATAACACGGGCGGCTCCACCGTGAACGTCAACGTGAAGAACGGCATCGTCACGCCGCCCACGCCCGTGCTGACGGCGGCCTTCACGAGCCCGGCCTCGGGCGCCACGGTCACCGGCACCACCACCGTCGGTATGTCGGTGAGCGGCTCGACGGCCGTGTCGAAGACGTTCCAGCTGGCCGTGGACGGTACGGTCACCTCCACGCAGACGGTGAGCGGCACCACCGCCTCGTACGCGCTGGATACGACCAAGCTGACCAATGCCTCGCACACGCTGAAGCTGACGGTGATGGACTCCGCCGGCGGCAGCGCGACGACGACGCAGTCGGTGACGGTGGCCAACATCGTTCCGCTCACCGCCGCCTTCACCAGCCCCGCCGCGGGCGCCACGGTGAGCGGCACGTCGACGATCGGGATGTCCACGACCGGCGGCGCGACGGCGACCTCTCGCACGTACCGCCTCAGCGTCGACGGGACCGTGGCCTCCACGCAGACGGTGAGCGGCTCGTCCGCCTCCTATGCGTGGAACACGAGCGGCGTCGCGAACGGCTCGCACACGCTGTCGCTGACGGTGACCGATACCGCGGGCGGCAGCGCGACGGCCACGCGTAGCGTGACCATCAACAACGTCACCCCGCCGCCGGCGACGGGGACGATCAAGGTCTACATCACGCAGCCCACCGGCGGCACGGTGAGCGGCACCCAGTGGGTCGTCATCTGGCTGGACAACGCCGCAGCCGGCAACAAGACCTACACGTTCAGCGCCAACGGCACCACCGTGGCGACCGGGACAACGAGCGATCGGCCGGCGTCCCTGCCGTGGAACACGGCGTCCGGGTCGAACGGGACGACCACGCTGACGGTCAACGTGAAGGACGCGTCCGGCAATACCGGAAGCGGCAGCGTCGGCGTCTGGGTGGCGAACTGATGGGCACCGTCAGTCCGCTCGATCGCGATCGCGATCGCGCCCGCGCCCGCCTGGCGCCGGAGCGTCAGCCCCGGCCCTCGCGGCTGACCGTGACCATCGAACAGGCGGAGACCCTGATCCGCCTCCGCGTGAACGGCGCCCGCACGCCCACGCGGCTCTACCTGTACGTCGACGGCGACCTGGCCGATATGTGGGTCGACGTCGAGGCGAGCTACGACGCGTCCAACGGGCGGCTCGCGCCCGGTCGGCACGCCGTGACCGCGCGGGCGGTGGACGCGCTCGGCCGCTGGGCCGGGGCGTCGACCATCGTCGAACGCTAAACCTGTCGGAGTATCGCGGGGCGCCCCGGCGAAACCGGGGCGCCCCGAGCGTGCCGGGGCGCTCCGAACGTTGGGTTTGGGGGCCATTTCGGGGCCCCCCATGTCACCCAGTGCGAAACTAGCGGAGGCGTGGACCCTCAGAACATCTACGACGACCCCCGGTTCTTCGCGGGCTATTCGACGCTCGAACGATTCGGCGCCGGCTGGAAGCGGGCCATGGAGCATGCCGATCTGCTGGCGCTCCTGCCCGACGTCAACGGTCGGCGGGCCCTGGATCTTGGCTGCGGCGCCGGGCAGCTGGCGCACCATCTGGCGACGAGCGGCGCCGCCGAGGTCATCGGCGTCGACGTGTCGGAGCGGATGCTGGCCCTGGCGCGAGCCGAATTCGCCCATCCGCGTGTCACGTACGCTCGGGCCGCGATCGAGGACGTCACGTTTCCCGCGGGGCGCTTCGAGCTTGTCGCGAGCGTGCTCGCCTTCCATTACGTCGACGACTACGCGGGGTTGGTTCGACGCATCGCCGGATGGCTGGCGCCCGGCGGTGTCGTCGTGTATTCGACCGAGCATCCGATCTACACGGCGCGAGCCTCGGACGACGGTTGGGCACTCGATAGCGCCGGCCGGCGCACGTGCTGGGGCGTGGATCGCTACGCCGACGAGGGCGCCCGCGAAGCGACCTGGTTCGTCCCCGGGGTGCGGAAGGTGCACCGCACGTTCGCCACGCTCGTCAACGGCCTGCTGGACGCCGGGCTGGTGATCGAGCGCGTCGTCGAGCCGACGCCCGGCGAGCCGTGGCTCCGCAGCCACCCGCAGGCCGGCGACGAGCGGCGCCGGCCGATGTTCTTGCTGGTCCGCGCCCGCAAGCCGTGATGGGTAACGCCTGGGTGCAATCGGGTACCCTCATCGGCGACTGAGGTTCAGCCCGGCGCGCCCGACCCCTTGAAAGTCGGGGGGTTGGGCACGGTACGGGTCTTGCGACGCGACTAGGAGCCATGTGGCTCCTAGCCCTGATGATCCTGATCATGCCGTTCGAGGCGAGCCCCTACCTCTATATCGCCCCCAACTTCCTCGGGGTGTTCCCGGACTTCACGGTGATCAAGCTCCTGGGGCTCGTGGGCTTCGCCTGGGCCATGATGCGACTGGCGAGCGGCCACCCGCACGGCGCGCTCCTCGGCTCGCGGCTGGCCTCGCTGTTCCTGCTGTTCTTCTTCGGCGTGCTCTTCGCCGGCCTCGTCAGCGGCAGCGGCTTCCTGGCGATCTCGCGCTACCTGGCGTTTCTGACGTTTCTGCCGTTCGTCCTCATGAGCGTGCAGACGCAGCAGGACCTCGGCCGCGTGCTCCGCGCCATGGCCCTGAGCCTCCTGATCGTCTTTCCGTACGCGCTGCGCCAGATGATCCGCTTCAACGACCGGCTCGGCGTCGGCCTGTACGAGACGAATTACTTCGCCACGATCCTGGTGCTGGTCATTCCGCTGGCCTTCGTCTTCGCCGCGCAGGCGACCGTGCCCTCGCGGCGCTGGCTCTGGACCAGTGCCGGCCTGCTCCTGGTGCTCGAGCTGTTCCTGACATCGTCGCGCGGCGGATTCCTCGGCCTGCTCGTCGCCGGCGTGGTGTTCCTCTATCGGCGCCGCGGCCTGGCCGGCGCCGTCGGCGTGATGGCGATCATGCTCCTCGGTCTCATCATCGTTCCGACGGACCTCGGCTCGAGGATGTGGACGGTGTTCGAGACCGAGACGGCGGCGCCCGCCGGGCTCGAGGCGTCGAACAAGGCGCACACGGCGCTGTTCTTCGCGGCCCTGCGTATGATCGCGGACAACCCGATCTTCGGAGTGGGGCCGCTCAACTTCAAGTCGCTGAGCACGCTCTACACGGGTCTGGAGCAGGGTAATATCGCCCACAACTCGTTCCTCGAGGTCGCCGCCGAGTTCGGCATTCCGGTCTTCGTGGTGTTCGTCATGCTGATCTTCGCCGCCTTCCACATCCTGAACCGCGCCACGCGGCTCGGCGCCTCGCCCGAGGGCCGCGACCTCGCGGGCTGGGCGGAAGGCCTGCGTAGCGGTCTCATCGGCTTCCTCGTGGCCGGCTTCTTCATCAGCGCCCAGTACGAGAAGATGCTCTGGCTCGCCGTGTTCGTCACGATCGTGCTCGGCCGCTTCGCGGCCGAGGTGCGCGCGGCCGAGCTGGCCGCGCCCGCAGGCGACGACGGCCTCGTCCTTGCGCCCGTGCCCGAACCGTCGCGATGACCGCGTCCGCGCTCCGCCGCGGCAGCGTGTTCGCTGGACTGCTCCTGCTCGCCGCCGCCCTGCCGCTCGCCGTACGTGGTGCCGAGAACCGCGTGATCCCCGTCGGCGGCCTGACCGCGCTGCCCGGCGCCGAGTCGCCGGGGCCGAACCTCGTCAAGAACCCCAACTTCGACGCGCCGGCCGGCGACCTCGCCGGCTGGAACGCGCGCGTCGGCGGTCCCTGGTCGATCGATCGCGGTGGCCGCGGCGGGCGTCCCGCGCTGCGCCTGACCGGTGCCGAGGCCCAGTCCGGCGTGCCCCAGCTCGAGCAGACGGTGACCCTCGAGCCGGGCCTCTATACGGTGGGCGGGTGGTTCAAGGCGGACCACCTCGGCACGAAGGACCCGCGCAGCGGCGTACGCGTGTGTCTGGACGCGCGGCCGCGCTTCAACTGGTGGCACTGCACCGATGTGATCCGCGGTACAGCGGACTGGACGCAGCTCACCAAGGGCGGCATCGCGGTGTCCGAGCGCGGCCCGTACAAGGTGGCCGTCGGCGCCTATGGCGCGCCTGACGGCAGCGCGTGGTTCGATGAGATCAGCCTCACCGAGCGGCGCAAGCCCGCGCTCGAGGTCTACCTCCTCTATCCCAACTTCCGCGGCATGCTCTTCGAGGACCGGCCTCAGGTCGTGCGCGTCGCCGTGGACGCGCCCCAGAGCGCCCGCGTGAGGCTGGCGCTACTCGAGGAGGCCGGCGGCGCGGTGGCGCGCGAGCGCGTGGTGACCGGGCCAGGAACCACGGAGCTCGACGCCGCGGGGCTGCGCGGCAATGCGTGGCTGCTGCGCGCCGAGGTGCTCGACGCGGCCGGCGCCGCCACGTCACGCTATCCCGACCACCGTATCGTGCGCGTGTCCGCCAAGGCGCGGGAGGATCTGCGGTACTGGTACGACGAGCACAACGTCCTGTACATGAAGGGCAAGCCGGCGTTCGTGATCGGCCTCTACACGACGGGTGGCTACTCCACGACGCGCTCGACCTACGCGCAGGGCGAGAACGGGTGGGGCATCACGAAGATGTCCGAGGCGCCCGTCAACATGCTGATCAACTATCACCTCGGCCGGGCGCCGATCCCCGCGCTGACGACGTACATGGACGAGCTGGCCTCGCGCGGCATCCGCTATCTGCAGACGGTGAACTTCTACTACCGCGACGACCCGCAGTACAAGGAGATCGAGTATCCGGCCGCGCGGGAGGGCGAGGAGGCGCTGACCCGATGGGTGGCGCGCACCCTCTCGTCACACCCGGGCTTCGCCGGCTTCTATACCGCCGACGAGCGTCCCGCCGAGATGGTCCCGCGCGCGTTCGCGCAGCGCCGGGTTCTCGCGGCCGCCGCGCCGGGCACCATCACCTACGCGGTGCTCGGCGACGGCCTGGAGCGCCAGGCGCCGCTCTGGCGCGACGCGGTGGACGTGATGGGCCTGGATCCCTATCCGGTGATCCAGCCGGCCGGCCAGAACGACCTCGCGATGGTGGGCGAATGGACGCGGCTCGGCCAGGACGCGGTGAAGGGCAGCCGGCCGGTGTGGATGGTCATCCAGTACTTCCCGCTCACCGGCGCCGGCGGCTGGCCCTCGGGCCGAGACATCAAGACGATGAGCTGGATGGCCATCATCGAGGGCGCCCGCGGTCTTCTGTACTGGTCGTGGGGCGAAAAGGGTCTGGCGTGGGTGAAGGACCCGCGGGAGCGCGAGCGGAAGTGGGGTGAGCTCGTTCGCATCACGAAGGAAATCCACGCCCTGGAGCCGGTGCTGCTCGCCCCCGACGCGCCGATCGTCACGGGCGGTCCCGCCGCCGTGCGGGTCCTGGGCAAACGCGGCCCCGACGGCGCGCGCTACCTGTTCGCCTACAACACGGGCGCGGGAGCGGTCACAGCGTCCTGGACGCTGACCGCCCCCGCCGGCGCCGTCATGGACCTCGACGCGCAGGCCGCGGGGCCCAAGGTCGAGGGCACCGGATTCGTGGCGACGTTCGGTCCCTACGAGGTGAAGCGCTTCCTGATTCGCTGAGCCGGCTCAGCCGGCCGCGGTGAGCCGCGTGAGCGAGCGGCGCCCGGCCACCACGCCCTCCAGCGTCCGCAGCAGCACCCACGGCTCGATCGGCTTGCGCAGCGTCAGGCGCGCGCCCGCCTCGCGCGCGAACTCCAGCGCGTTGCGGCGCAGCGGATCGCCGTCCGCCGACATGGCGACGCACACGGAATCCGGGAAGTCGCGCGTCAGCTCACGGATGGTGTCGATGCCGTTCTTGCGCGGCATGAAGATGTCCACCAGCACGATGTCGGCCGGCCGCTGCCGGTACTTGTCGAGGCCGTCCTGGCCGTCGACCGCGAGCGTGACCTCGTAACCTTCCGTTCGAAGGAGCATGTCGAGAACGTCGCGCGTGTCGTCGTGATCTTCGATGACCAGGATGTGGACCGGTGGGGGCCGAAGGCCGGTCACTTTCGTAACGGGGGGAACGACTTCGAGCGCTCGGGGCCGAACCGCTTTCCCGGAAATGCTCATGCAGCCTCCGCTCGGTCGAGTTGGTCCAAAGCCTGCCAGCCGCGTGCCACACGTAAGTCCGCGCCGTGACGTGGGTGGCGGTCCCCGACTGAGAGAAGTTTTGCCGAGTCTCACACGTAAGCTATCCACGGCACGACGAAGGTATGACCCTTGCAATCGGTAGGTATACGAATAGACGCGGTGCGCGGACCAGCGTATTTCTTCAGCGGTCCGCCACCCCCCTGAGGACAGCGTGGACCTGACCGACACCGTGAAGAAATCCGAGAAAGGCTCCGGCAGCCAGGCCACGACCCGGATCGTGCTCGCGGACGACCAGAACGTGGTCCGCGAAGCGATCAAGTGTCTCCTCGAGATCGAGGACGATTTCGAAGTCGTCGGTGAGACGGCGGACGGCCTGTCCGTGGTTTCGCTCGTCGAGCGTCTCAAGCCCGAAGTCCTCATCGTCGACGTCGCGATGCCCGGCCTGTATGGCATCGAGATCACCCGGCAGGTGCGCGACCGCTCGCCGAAGACCGGCGTGATCGTGCTCTCCCGCTATGTCAACGAGTGGTACGTGACGGAGGCGCTGCGCAACGGCGCGTCGGGCTACGTCGTGAAACAGGCCGAGGCCCACGAGTTGACGCGCGCCGTCCGCACGGTGGCGCAGGGCCGGCGATATCTCAGCTCGCCGCTCTCCCCCGAGGACGTCCAGTCGTGGCTGCTGCAGGCCGAGCGCCTCACCGGCGACTCCTACGAGTCGCTCACCGGCCGCGAGCGCGAGGTGCTGCAGCTGGTGGCCGAGGGCTACAGCAGCACGCGCATCGCGCGCCGGCTCTCGATCAGTGTGCGTACGGCGGAGGCGCATCGCGCGAACGTCATGCGCAAGCTCCGGCTGAAGAACTACACGGCCCTCATCAAATATGCGCTCGCCCGCGGCGTGCTGCCGCCGATCGAGCCGCTCCCCCCGGGCTTCCGCGCGCTCAAGCGCCGCCGTCCGGCGCCGCAGTAGCGGGCGACGCCGCCGGGCGTCAGGAGGCGCGGGCGCGCGGGGCCAGGAACGTCGAGCCCGCGTAGTCGCTGCGCACGCCCTGCACACCCGCCCACGCCGACCTGAGCGGCGCCCACGAGCGGGTGCGTACCGTCGCGTGGAGCGCGCTCAGCACCACGCCCGTCATGAACCAGGCGAAGGCCAGGCGCGTCGCGAGCGTCTTGGGCACGTGCTTGTCGTAGAGGAAGGCCCAGGAGGTGAGCAGCGCTTCCTCCAGCCGCTTCGCGGGCCGCGGCGCCTTGTTGTGCACGATGCGTGCGTCGGTGGCGATGGCGAGACGGCCGCCGCGGCCGACGAGCGACCAGCACAGGTCGATGTCCTCGCCGACGGAGGCCGCCCGGTAGCGCGCGTCGTGGCGCAGCTCGGCGAGCGCGTCGCGGCGGAACGACATGAGAGCGCCGGTGAACATCCGCACGGGCACGAGCGCGCCGTCGGGATAGCGACGCCAGTACCAGTAGATGGGCTGGCGCTCGTCGCGGAACGGCCCGCGCCGGAAGATGCGGTGGTGCACGCGCCCCGGCCAGGCCGGCCGCGGGTAGTTCACGATGACGGGCGCGAGGCCGGCGAGGTCGGGCACGCGCGCGTAATGGGCGAGCAGGCGCTCGACGACGACGGGCTCGGGCGCCACGTCGTCGTCGCAGAAGATGACGATCGCGCCGCGAGCGCGATCGAGACCGGCGTTGCGGGCGGCGGCGGCGCCATTGATCGTCCGGTCCCACACGTACACGAGCGCGGGCCGGCGCGGCGCCGGCGCGGCGTCGACGAGCGCCTGCACGGCGCGGCGGCCGGCGTCGGTGGCGCTCTGGTCCACCACGATCAGCTCGTCGAGGACGACGGTCTGGGCCAGCAGCGCGCGCACGGTCTCCGCCAGCAGGGCCGGCCGGTCCTTGGTCGGAACGACCGCGCTGACGTTCATGATCCCGCTCATCGACCACCGTCCCCGAGGCGCGCCACGGCTCCGCCGGGGCGCGTCCGAGCGTCGGGGGGCGTGGGGGGCCATGTCGGGGCCCCCCACGATAAAGGATGTCTCATCGCCGCCTCATGAAGAGCACGAGGCCCACGAACGGCACCAGCGCGATGGCGTAGACGGTCTTGCCCCAGACGGCGTGCGGCAGGCCCATGGCGGCGCTCGCGCCCCACAGCTCGGCCATGACACCGGTGCCCGTCACACGCGTGAGGTTGGCAAGCACGGCCACGGCGACGGCCGCGAGGACGATGCCGGCGCGGCGGAGCGGCCGCCGCTCGGTCGTGGCGGCGAAGGCCACCCCGATGACGAGCATCGCGAGGAGGAAGCGCAGGCCGTTGCACGCCTCCGTCACGTGCAGCGTCACGCTCGGCAGGCGCAGATAGAGATCGTCGCGCGTCACGGCGACGCCGAGCGCGCCCAGCGCGTGCTCGGCGACGAGCGCGGCCAGGCGCTGCAGCGGCAGCGAGAGCGCCGGCAGCGCGCCCTCAGGCAGGGGCGCCATGAAGACGAGAAAGCCGATCGGGAACGCCAGCCGCCGTGCGTGCGCGGGGCCGAGCGTCAGCAGCACCAGCCCCAGCAGGACCCCCGGCAGCGACAGCGCCCGGAGGCTGAGGCTGTCCGCCGCGATGCCGAGCGCGAGCGTCGTGAGCCCGGCGGCCGTGACCAGAAGGCCGGCGGGCGCCGGGCGCGGCGGGGCGCCGTCGGACGCATTCCATGCCTCCCGGGCGAGGTACGCGCTGAAGAGCGGAACGAGAAAGCCGTAGCTGTAGTAGCTCACGCGCAGCCAGACCGAGACGAGATCGCGCAGCACCGGTAGATAGAGCGCGAGCGCGGCGACGCCGAGGGCCACCGCCGCGGTCGTCTCCGCGCGCGAGCGAGACGCGCCCAGCGCGCTCGGCCGAGCCGCCGCCGAAGGCGAGGCGAGCTCTTCGTGCCTGCTCACGCCGCCTCAGCCGCCTTGCGGCCCGCGTGCTCGACGAACCAGGCCCACGTGCGAGCCAGGCCCTCCTCGAGGCCCACCGCCGGGCGCCAGCCCAGCAGGCGCGCCGCGCGCGAGGGATCGAGCACGCTGCGCCGCACGTCGCCCGAGCGCACCGGCTCGTAATAGGCGCCCACGGTCGGGCGGGCGACGGCTTCGATCACCCGCCAGAGCGCGTTCACGGTGGTGGCGCGTCCGGTGCCGATGTTGAAGATGGCCGTCTCGTCCCGCGGCGTGGCCACGCGGAGGGCGGCGAGGTTGGCGGTGACCACGTCCTCGACGTAGACGAAGTCGCGGACCTGCTCGCCGTCGCCGAAGATCGTCGGGGCCAGCCCGGCCAGGATACGCTGCATGAAGATCGCGACCACGCCCGCCTCGCCGTGCGGATCCTGCCGTGGCCCGTAGACGTTGGCGTAGCGCAGCACGACCGCCTCGAGGCCGAAGGTGGCGCGGAAGTAGTCGAGGTAGTGCTCGACGGCGAGCTTGGCGACGGCGTAGGGGCTGCGCGGCCGGCACGGATGCGTCTCGTCGGCCGGCGGGCCCGTCTGCTCGCCGTAGATCGCGCCGCCCGTCGAGGCGAACACGAGCCGGCGCGTGCCGTGGCGGCGGGCGGCCCCGAAGACGTTGAGGGAGCCCAGCACGTTGATCTCGGCATCCGCCTGGGGCGCCTCCACCGAGCGGCGCACGCTGACCTGGGCGGCATGGTGGCAGACGACCTCGGGGCGCTCCTCCGCGAAGATGCCGTCCAGCGCGGCGTCGCGGATGTCGACGCGGTACACGCGCGCGCGCGGGGCGATGTTGTCGGCGGAGCCGGACGAGAGGTCGTCGACGACCGCGACGTCGTGGCCCGCGGCCAGAAAGGCGTCGGTGACGTTGGAGCCGATGAAGCCCGCTCCGCCGGTGATCAGGATGCGCATGCGAGCTCTCCCGTGGTCAGGCGCCGCCGGCCCGTGCAGCCAGGAGCCGGCGCGTCGAGGTCGTGAGCAGCGTCCATTCGCGCGGGCCGAGCGCGCGGGTGGCCACCGCGGCCACCAGGAACGCGGCGGCGCCCGCGGCGGCCGCCAGGATCAGGCGTGGAAGCTCGTGCGAGTCGCCGGCAACCACGCGCGCCACCGCGAAGAGCAGCGCGGCGGCGACGCCGATGCGCGCGATGTCGCCGACCGGGACGCGCGCGCGGTGCAGGCGCGCCATGCCGATGAACGCCCACATCGAGGCCACCAGCTGCGCCGCGCTGTTGGCGAGCACCGCGCCGGCCGTCGCGTGGCCGGGAATGAACAGGAACGCGAGCACGAGGTTGAGCACGACGGCCACGCCGGTGGCCGTGAGCGCGCAGTGGCGATCGCCGACGGCCTGCAGCGAGGCGGCCGCCACCTTGCGCAGCGCGCCCAGCACCGCCACCAGCGCCAGCACGCCGAGCAGGCGCGCCGCCGGCAGGTACGCGGCGCCGTAGAGCCAGTGGATGACGCCGGGCGCGAGGGCCGCCACCAGGGCGGCGATCGGCGCACCGGACAGCGCCACGTAGCGCATGGCCGTGCGATAGACACGCTCGAACTCGTTCCGGTCGCCGCGCCCGTGCAGCGCCGACAGCGTGGGCAGCAGGGCGCCCACCGCGATCTCCGGGATCACCATCACCCGCGTGGCGAGACCGAAGGCGAGGCTATAGAAGGCGATCTCCTCGGGCGGCGCGTACAGCCGCAGGAAGAAGATCTCCGAGCGGTCGCGCACGAGCGCCTCGAGGACGGCGACGACGGCCAGCGAGGCGACGTAGCCGCGGATCTCGGCGCGCGCGGCCGCCGGCGGCGGCACCGAGGGGCCCGCGAGGACCTCGCGGGCGCGCGCGCGCTGCATGAAGCACGACACGGTCGTGCCGAGCATGAGCGCGAGCACGAGACCGAGGATGTCGAAACCGAGGGCGACGACCACGATCGAGGCCAGCAGGTGCAGCGCCATCTTCACCGTGCTCGTCTGCGTGGTGAGGTCGTAGCGCTGGGCGCCGAAAACGGCGTGCGTGTAGATGCCCTCGACGGTGACGGGCACCAGCATCAGCGCCAGCACGACGAACGGCACGCGCAGCCGCGGCTCGACTCCGGTCAGCACGACGGCCATGACGCCGGCGACCACGAGGACGGTGGTCACGAGCTGGCGGCGCATGAAGAAGCGCACGAAGCCCCACGCGCGCGCGCGCTCGCCGCGCGCGTAGGCCTCCGCCGTGTACCGTACCGTGGCCAGCGCCCAGCCGAGCGTGGCGATGGCGGTCAGCACCCGCAGCGCCCAGAGCAGGTACGAGTAGTCGCCCATGAGGCTCGGACCGAGGCCGCGCGCCAGCACGATCGACATGACCAGCCCGGAGCCGAGGCCGATGAAGGTGACGAGGCCGTACCACGCCGTGTTGCGCATCAGCGCGGCGCGCACGCTGCCGTCGGCGGTCTCGGGCGTCACGGTCTCGGTGCTCACGCGGCGCGCTCCGGCAGCGCCTGGCCCGCCGGCGTCCAGACGGCCTCGGCGCCGCCGCGCGCGGCGCGGGCGAGGCCGACCACGCCCGCCGCGCTGACGGTGCAGAAGTAGTAGGGCAGCGCGAGCGGTCCGAGCCGGCGGCCGAGACGCTCGGCCACGAAGCCGGCGGCGGCCAGCGCGTAGAACACGCCCTGCGCGACGAGCGTTGCCGCGTACACGGGCCCGGCGCCGATCAGGAGCACGTTGGCGACGAGCGCCACGGCCAGACAGGGGGCGGTCGTCCAGCGCAGCGCCCGGTGCGAGACCAGCATCCAGACCGCGCGCCAGCGCCGCGCCCGGACCAACGCGGGGAGCCACCGACGCAGGAGATGAGCGCCCTGAGCGATGATCCGCACGTGGCGACGGAATTCCTGACCGCCGTCCCTCGAGGGCGGCTCCACGGTCTGAGCGTCGGCGTCGAAACGGCAGCGATAGCCGGCCAGGCAGACCTGGATCGGATGCAGGAGGTCGTTGACCTCGGAGGCGGCGAGGTCGCGGTAGAGCGCGCGGCGCAGCGCGTAGATCGCGCCGTCGGCGCTGGCGAGGAAACCCAGGGCGGCCTCCCCGGCCTTGAGCGCGGCCTCGAACCGCACGTAGCCGCTCGCCGCCACGCGCGCGTCGCCGCCGGCGCCATACAGACCCTGGCCGCTCACGAGCCCCACGCGGGGGTCGGCGAAGGGCGCGGCCAGCCGCGCGATCGCGTCGGGGGCGAAGAGCGCGTTGGCGTCCGTGAATACCAGCACCTCGCCGCGCGCGGCGGCGACGCCGCGGTTGAGCGCGGGCGACTTGCCGGCGCGTGGCTCCTGGCGCACGAGCCTCACGCGATCGTCGGGGTAGCGCTGCACGAGCGCGTCAGTGGCGTCGGTCGAGCCGTCGGAGACCACGATCGCCTCGAGCCTGGCGTGCGGATAGCGCTGGCGCGCCAGGGTGCTGGCGAGCTTGGCCACGATGCAGCCGGCCTCGTTGTAGGCGGCGACGATCACCGAGACGTGTGGCGTGACGGAGCGCCGTCGCGCCGCGTCGCCGGGCGCCGCGCGCCTCAGCGCGAGTAGCAGCAGCGGGTAGCCGACCCACGTGTAGCCGAGCAGGGCCGCGGCCGCCCAGAAGACGACGGCGAGGGCGTTCACGCCGCGAGCCTCCGCCGCTCCACGCCGGCCGTCTCGCGATAGACGCGCGCGGTGGCCTCGACCTGGCGCGTGAGGTCGAAGCGATCGAGGACGAAGTCGCGGCCCGCGCGCCCCATCTCCTGGGCGGCGGCGGGATCGCGCAGGACGGCGCGGAGCGCGCGGGAGAGCGCCGCGGGTACGCGCGGCGGCACGAGCCGGCCGGTGCGGCCCTCGCGGATCACCTCCGGTGTGCCGTCGACGGCGGTGGCGACCACGGGCTTGGCCATGGCCGAGGCCTCGATGACCGTGAGCGGCATGCCCTCGTAGAGCGAGGGCAGAGCGAGGACGTCGAGGGCGTCGAGCACGCGCGGGACGTCGGCGCGGAAGCCGGCGAAGAGGACCGAGGGCGCCACCCCGAGATCCTTCACCCGGCGCTCGAGAGCGCCGCGGAGGCTGCCCTCGCCGACGAGGAGCAGACGCGCGTCGGGAAACTCGGACAGCACCGAGGGCCACGCGTCGAGCATGTAGACGTGACCCTTCTGCTCCTCGAGGCGGCCGACCACGCCCACGAGCGGCGTCGCGCGGTCGACGCCCAGCTCCTTGCGCACGGCGTCGCCGCCGGCGCCGGGCCGGAAGACGGAGAGGTCACGGCCGTTCGGGACGACGACGATCTTGCGCGCGTCGTAGCCCTTGCCGGAGATGAGGAAGGCGCGCGCCGCCTCGGACACCGCGATCACGCGATCCACGAACCGCGACACGAGCCGGTCGGCCAGGAAGTGGCCGCCGAGGAGCCCGCGCCGCCAGCCCTCGCGGCCGTGATAGGTCTCGACGACGCGCGCGCCGTGCCAGCGCCCGAGGGGCGCCGCCACCGCGGTGGAGCGGAACAGATGCGCATTGACGACGTCGGGCCGGACGCGCTCGATGAACGCCGACAGCCTCGCCACCTCGTCGCGCCGCCGCCACGACTCGGCCTCGACGGCCAGCGTCTCGACGGCCACGCCCTTCAGGTCGGGCGCGAAGGCCTCGAGCAGCGGGGCGGGCGCGGCCAGCGCCAGGCGGAACTCGCGCGGATCGAGTCGCCGCGCCAGCGCGAGGACGACCTCCTCGATGCCGCCGCGCACCGGCGAGGTCAGCGCGAACAGGACGGACACGCGCTTCATCTAGGCGCCTCCCACAGACGAGCCCGGCGCGACGGGGGACATCGGCGCGGCGCCCGGGCGCCGCGCGCTCTCGCGCAGCCCGGCGTCCTCCAGCAGCACGTCGTGGATGCCGGTGATGTGGTCCACGCCGCGGTCGACCGGCACGCTGGAGAGCAGCACGGCGTCGGCCGTCGGATCGCTCGGGTGGTAGCCGTGCATGCCCGCGAAGCGGACGGAGCCCATGTCGCTCGGGCAGAGCAGCATCCCGGGCTTGAGCAGGAAGAGCAGGTGATAGTACCGGTCGTCGTCGAACGCAACGCCCAGGCGCTGCAGCTCGCCCGGCGTCATGAGCTGCCCGCACGGGTGCTCGGCGAGGAAGTCCGTGAGCGCGCGGCGCGCGCGATCGCTCCAGACCCAGAAGCGCGCCATCGTCGAGTCGTAGGCGGGCAGGTAGTCGCCGGGCACGGACAGGCCGAGGGTGGCCACGTCGCGCCGGAGATCGCACGTCCAGCGGATCGGCGTCATGCCGTGATCGGAGAAGACGAACATCCGGACGTCGCGGCGCGCGCGCGTGGCCGCCTCCCAGACGCGCCGCAGCCCGGCCTCGTACCAGTCCACCGTCCGCTTGACGTGCTCCGGGTCGTGGATGTGCCAGTGGAGCTCGGCGTCGAGCCCGGAGAGATAGAGGAACAGCACGCGCGCGTCGGTGGCGGCGGCGCGCTTGGGCGCCAGATCCAGGATCTGCGCGTCGGTGTGCGCGTGGTAGTTGTAGCACTCGTAGCGCAGACCGTGCCCGCGGAAGGCGTCGAACAGCGAGGGGCAGTCGAGCCCGCCCGGCTGGTAGATGTCGCGCTTCTCCGTGAGGTCGAAGTACGGCAGGTGCGCCACCGGATAGTCGTAGAGCGAGAAGTAGCCCGAATAGCCCGAGAGCCGCCGTGCGGCCGACTTGAGCACGCGGCGCGCGACGCGATTTTCCACGAGCGGGCTCGGCAGCGGCGCCAGCGCGCGCGTCCAGCGGAAGGGCGAGCGCTGGGGGTCGTAGTAGAAGAGGTTCCAGTGGCCGTGCTGGCTCGGCGTCCGCCCGGTCAGCAGCGTCGGGATCGCCCCCGAGCTGTAGCCGAGGATCGTCGTCAGCCAGCGGCGGTCGGGCAGCACGTCGTCGAGGAACG
>Ga0137403_10003530_pt1 | contig 18740 bp, 17 predicted proteins | sample CZOMad2_1_16fung_FD_122057 | JGI IMG/M metagenome (GOLD analysis project Ga0137403, IMG submission 122057) | Vadose zone soil fungal communities from Angelo Coast Range Reserve, California, USA - CZOMad2_1_16fungal (Hybrid Assembly) | ecosystem: Environmental > Terrestrial > Soil > Vadose zone...
GGCGAGGCAGGCTCCGGTAAGAAAGTGAGTAACGGGCTCCAAAGTCTATTGTATAGCCATGTGGGGCGGACACTCCTGTCCGCCGGCTTTGAATTTGATCTTGTGTTACTTCGGTTCTAGGCGCCACGCCCAAGGTCAAAGGCGGCGGACAGGAGTGTCCGCCCCACATGGCACCAGCAAAGCCAGCGCATCGGGTACAATGCTGATCGCGGCTGGCAGCGTCCCAAGTAATTCTCCGTCCGCTTCGACAAAGATGCGGGAATCTCCAGTCGCATCAGTCAGCGGTCGGCAATCGATCTTGCGGCTGTGCAACAGGTCGATCCCGCTCACCTGCCATTGCGCCCCCACCAGACCTCGAATGATGTATTGCAAATAAGCCCAACGGCTCGAAGTGCGAAACAATACCATCCGCAAGTCGTCGCGATCGAGCGAGGCTCCCGGCGCCAGCTCGCGCAGCACTCCCCCGAAGTTCCTGATACGGACGGCCAGCAACTGAGAGGCTTCCGCCGCCGGGCCCTTTCCGTTATTCTGTCCGGCGTCAACTTCGACCGCGAACTTCTCCATCGGATGCGTCAGCCACAGCCTAGTGGCTTTGGCATAGTAAGCCGCCATGCCCAGGTGGCCCTTGACCAGCGGATTCAATTTGTAGAACAGGTGCGCATCCACACCGATGCCGGCGGCAACCGTGAAGAAACGGAAGCCGCGATTGCCTTCAAGGTCCGTATATTCCACGCGGCCCAGAGCGATGCGGCGTGGCTTTGCAGTCAAAAGGGCCCGAGCTGCGGCCACCGCAGAAAGAGGCAACTGCAGATCGTGCGCCAGGGCGTTGGCCGTGCCCAATGGAATGATGCCTAAGGCCGTCTCGCTCCCCACCATGCCCTGCAGGACGTCATGCGCCGTACCATCGCCTCCGCAGGCGAAGATGGTGTCGCAACCCTCGGCAATGGCGTGGCGCGCCTGCTCGGCCGCATCTGCCTGTCCCCGGGTGGGCTCGGCAATTGCCTCGACTCCAGCCTGGTGCAGCACGGTCAGGGCCGCTTTAACGTCTGCCAGTCGCCGTTCACGGCGGCGGCCAGAGAGCGGATTGTAGAAGAGCGCAGCCTTACGCATAGAGGTCAATGGGATTGTACTGAAAACGTATTCTCGGCAGGTGACAGCGGCGGTGTAGTTTAGAAATCCCCCAAGAATTGTCATTCCGAAGCAGCGGTATTGTCCGCGCGAGGAATCTGCTACTTCGCTGCCGGCAGCAAAGCGGATTCCTCGCCGATTAAGCCGGCTTCGGAATGACAAGGCGTGGGGTTGTTTTTTTGCGCGAACTGAGCCACTACCCAGGTGACAGCCAGGTTGCGACTGCGGCATCTTTTGACTAAGCTATTGGTTCGGGGTCCTTTCTCGCTCGGCGTTCTTCACATTCGTGAAATTCCAGGAGGTAACCCATAATGAGGTATGCCCTCGTCCTCTCAGTCATCTGTGCGATGTGCAGTCTGGCAGTGGCGCAGGACCATCCCGCGCACCCGCAAGCAAAGCCTGCCACATTGATGCCCGGCTACGGCGACCTTCATCACCCGGTCTCAACCAGCAACCCGCAAGCCCAGCAGTTTTTTGACCAGGGGCTGCGCCAGATTTACGCCTTCAACCACGACGAGGCGGCGCGTTCGTTTCAGCGTGCGACAGAACTAGATCCCAAGCTGGCCATAGCCTATTGGGGATTGGCCGAGGCAGTCGGTCCAAACTATAACGATCCCGCCAGCGACGAACGTTTCGCGGCGGCGCACGCCGCAATTCAGAAGGCGGTCGATCTCTCGGCCAACGCTTCCCCCGTCGAACAGGTCTACATCCAGGCCATGGCGCTGCGTTTCCCCGCCGATCCCAAGGCCGATCGCCGGCAAGCAGCCGAGGCCTATCACGACGCCATGCGCGAAGGGTCGAAGAATTTCCCTGATGATCTCGATGCCGCGACGTTGTTCGCGGAATCCGGCATGAACCTGCATCCCTGGGGCTTGTGGCATCGCGATGGAACTCCGGAAGCCGGCACCGAAGAAATCGTAGCCACGCTCGAATCCGTGATCAAGCGCGATCCCAACCACATGGGCGCGATCCACTACTACATTCACGCAGTCGAAGCCTCCGCCTCTCCGGAGCGGGCGCTGGCAGCCGCGAACCGGCTGGCCGCCATGGCGCCAGCTGCCGGACACCTGGTGCACATGCCGGCACACGTTTACATCCGCACCGGCGACTACGCAGCCGCGGTCAAGACCAACCAGGCCGCAGTCATCGCGGATCGGGCATACATCAAGGCCAGCGGCGTTCAAGGCCTCTATCCGATGATGTACTACAGCCACAATTTGCATTTCATCGCCATGTGCTCGGCCATGAATGGCGACTATGCGGAGGCCATGAAAAATGCTCAAATGCTTGCCGCCCACGTCAGGCCGCACGTAAAGGAGATGCCGCCGCTCGAAGGTTTTGTGACTATTCCCATCGCCGTCGACGTGCGCTTCCGCAGGTGGGCGGACATTTTGAAGATGCCGAAGCCAAGCCCGGAAATGCAGACCGAGACTGTCTTCTGGCACTTCGCCCGCGGCATGGCCCTGGCCGCCAAGGGAAAGCCGGAAGAAGCACAGGCTGATTACCAAGTGGTGGCCGACGCGGAGAAGAACACCCCGCAAGACGTCGTCTTCGCCATGCCCGTTAACAACAAGACCAAAGACGTCCTGAAGATCGCTCGAGATGTATTGGGTGCAAAAATCGCCCTTGCCAAGAAGGACAACGCCAGCGCCATCGCACAACTGCAGGACGCGATCATGGTGCAGGACTCCCTGAAGTACAACGAACCCGAAGACTGGTTTTTTCCGGTACGAGAATCGTTGGGTGCAGTGCTCCTGATGAACGGAGATGCCGCCGGGGCTGAGAAGATCTTCCGCGAAGACCTGGACCGGCATCCGCGTAATCCCCGCGCGCTGTTCGGCCTCGAAGCGGCCCTCAAAGCGCAAAAGCGGGACTACGACGCTGCCTTTGTGCAAAAGCGCTTCCAGGCGTCATGGAAGGGTGGACCGGCAAAGTTGAAGGTTGACGACTTAGTGTAGCCGTCATCGGCCACGTGGGGACAGCCGCCTTCGGCTGTCCTGGCGAGCGCAACTCGCCGGGGGGTTTTTCTGGTCCCGGAGGGACCTCCGATAATAGCCCGCCACTGGCGGGTGTATCCGGCGAAACGATGCGCGTGCCGAGAGCACGCCTGAAACGGACCTCCAACGTGACGCCGTCCCACGGGACTAGCATCTTACCGGTCCCTGGCCGGGCGCGGAAATGCCTGGCTACTATAAGGCGTTCCTACGGAACGCGCATACTCCGAATCATATAAACGCAGTGCGGCAAATCCCTCCACATCACTTCCTTCCACAAACTCAGCCCCACTTTCTCCGCCACCCGCCGCGAAGGCGAATTTTCCGGGCGGATCAGCGAGATAAGCCGTTTAGCGCCAAGGCGCTCGAATCCATAATCGCGGCAGGCTCCAGCCGCCTCCGGAGCCAGCCCTCGTCCCCACAGGTCATGCCGCACGTGATAGCCAATTTCAATCTCATCCACTGCATCCACGGTCTGGCGGGTCAACCCGCAATCGCCAATAACCTCGCCGCTCGCTTTCAAGACCATGGCCCAGAGTCCATGACCGTCATCCCGATAGCGCCGCCGGTTACGTTCAATCCATGATTCCACCCCAACCCGGTCAGGCGGCTGCGGATAGAAGCGCATCGTCTCGGGATCGGAAATGACCGTCGCGAGCGCGTCAGCGTCGCCCGGAACAAATTCCCGCAGCAGCAATCGCTCGGTTTCAAGAATAGCCATGTTGCATTTCCACAGACCACGTAGGGGCAGAACCTGTCCTGAGCGAAGTCCAAGGATGTCCACACCTGCGCGGCGGAGCGAAACTCCGTAGTCTCCCAGGTGACAACGTCAAAAGCCGGAGGCAAGGGCGCCCGCGCCACACCATTTCCCTCCCACAGTCATCGCCGGCTCCCGAATATAATCTCTCAGTTATGCCCAACGCGCCAAAGGGGATCGAAAAAAAGATCGAAGCATTGCGCGAAGCAATCCGCCACCACGAATACCTCTACTACGTACTCGACGATCCCAAAATCATGGATGCCGAATTCGACCAGTTCATGATTGAGCTGAAGAAAATCGAATCCGAACATCCCGACCTGATCACGCCCGACTCTCCCACCCAGCGGGTCGGGGGCAAGCCCCGCGAAGGGTTCCTCAAAGCGCCACACTCCTCGCCCATGCTGTCGCTCGACAACACCTACAGTGAGGACGAACTGCGCAACTGGGAACGCCGCGTGCGCGAACTGAGCGGTCGTGAGGACATCGACTATGTCTGCGAGCTGAAGCTCGACGGCATGTCCCTGGCCTTGCATTACGAGAGTGGCAAACTGGTTCGCGGTATCACCCGTGGCGACGGGACTATCGGCGAAGACGTCACTCTGAATGTGCGCACGGTCCGGTCCATCCCGCTTTCCATTCCGCTGGACAAGCGGAAGAAAGCCGGAATCCCCGCCGACTTCGAAGTCCGCGGCGAAATGCTCATGCCCATTGCCGCCTTCAGAAAAATGAATGAGGAGCGCGAACAAAAGGGCCTGTCAGTTTTCGCCAACCCGCGCAACGCCACCGCCGGCACCGTGCGCCAGCTCGAACCCAGCATCACGGCGCAACGCCGGCTCGACTATTTCGCCTACGCGCTGCTCAAAGACGGCCGTACGTACTTCGACCGTCACTCAAGAACCCTAGATGCGCTGGACGCCGCTGGTTTCAAAGTCAACAAGACTCGCAAGCTGGCGAAGACTTTCGAGCAAATATGGTCGTTCATCGAACAGGAAGAGCCCAAACGCGAGAAGCTGCCCTACGAGATTGACGGCATTGTCATCAAAGTAGACCGCACAGCGCTGCAAGCAGAGTTGGGATACACCGGAAAAGCTCCGCGCTGGGCCATCGCTTACAAATATGCTGCGCGTGGTGGCATCACGAAAATCGAAGACATTCTGGTGCAGGTCGGACGAACCGGCAAACTCACGCCGGTGGCGGCGTTGAAGCCAGTCCCCATCGGTGGCACCACGGTCAGCCGCGCCACCTTGCACAACATGGACGAGATCGACCGGCTCGGAGTAAAAATCGGCGATTGGGTGGAGGTCGAACGCGGCGGCGACGTGATCCCCAAAGTCACGGGGGTGATCGAAGACAAGAACCATCCCCGCGGCCACAAATCGTTCCACATGCCGGAACGATGCCCGGTATGCGGAGGCCACGTTGTCCGCACTGAAGGCGAAGCCGACCATCGCTGTGTTAACGCCAACTGCCCCGCCAAGCTGCGCGAGACGATTCTGCATTTCGCGTCCCGCGGTGTCATGAACATCGATGGCCTGGGCGATGCGCTGGTCACCCAACTCACCGACCGCAAGCTGGTAAAAAACGTTGCCGACATCTATAAGCTGACCAAAGCCGACCTGCTGTCGCTCGAGCGTATGGGAGACAAATCCGCCCAGAACGTTCTCGATGAGATCGAGGGCTCCAAAAAGCTGCCGCTTGAGCGCGTGATCTACGGCCTGGGCATCCGCTTCGTAGGCGAACGCACGGCGCAATTTCTGGCCGAGCATTTCGGTTCCATGGACGCGCTGATGCAGGCCAGCGAGGAAGAGCTGCAGGAAGTAAACGAAGTCGGCCCGCGCATCGCCGAGAGTATCGTCGAATTTTTTCAGGAGCCAAAAAACCGTGCGCTGGTTAAGCAACTGCAGGACCTGGGGCTGCGACTGACCGGAACCAGGAAACAGCGCGGCACGAAACTCACCGGCAAAACCTTCGTGCTCACCGGCACGCTGCCCCACCTCACTCGCGAAGAAGCGAAGAAGATGATCGAAGACGCCGGCGGCCGGGTCTCCGGCTCAGTCAGCAAGAAAACCGACTTCGTAGTCGCAGGAGACGACGCCGGATCCAAACTGGATAAAGCCAAAGAGCTGGGAGTAAAAGTAATCGGAGAAAGAGAAATGCAGGAACTGCTCAGATAGTACGTGCCCGATCGGTATCTGATTGTTGAGCCCATCCCTGCCTGTATGGGACCGGGTCTGCGACCCGGTCCCACACGAGCAGTTACATCGCCGCCTTGATCCTCCCGTAGGTCGTCTCCAACTTCTCCGGCAAGACCCTGGTTTCACCCACCACCGTCATGAAATTCGCATCCGCCACCCAGCGCGGCAGGGCATGTAAATGGACGTGTCCGGCCACTCCCGCCCCGGCTGCCTTCCCAAGATTCATCCCCAGATTGATTCCCTCTGGTTTGTATACCTGGCGCAACACGCGCTCCATCCGCTGCGCCAAATCCATCATTTCGTGGGCCGCCTCGAGCGGTAGCTTTTGCAGTTCATCCAGATGGGCGAAAGGAACGATCATCACGTGTCCGGCGGTGTACGGAAAGGCATTGAGCACGACGTAACAATGCTGCCCGCGCTGAACAATGCCGGCTTTGGCGTCATCCCCCAACCGCGGCAATTCGCAAAAGATACAGCCCGAAGTCATGGCAATGCCGGCCACGTACGCATAACGCCAGGGAGTCCAAATATAGTCCATAGGCAGGGCAGAGTAGCAGATGTGGTGCAAGGCTTCTAGCTGATGCGCGCCTTGCCAGGAGCTAGAAGCCAGAAGCTGCTTTTGTTGTTTGACACTGCTCGGAAGCGGTTGCTACACTCGAAGTGTTCCCTTTGGACGCGGGTTTGCTTAGAGACGTCCGACCGCTGGGATTGTTCCAGTCCGTCCGCCAGGGCGGGCTCAACACAACCTTAGACTAACGCCAGCCGTCCGCTAATCACCCGCACCCGTCCCCGCACCCACGTGCGTGGAAAACCGAGAGAGGCCATCAACCTTGCCTGACGATAACAACGCCCATAACCTGGATTCCGCGTCTTCGACTTCCGTTGCCGAGCGACCCGTGGAATCGGTGGAGGGCTCGACCGTAGACAGCGTCTCCCCCCAACCACCCCAGTCGGTTCACACCGATTTCTCGAGCCACAACGACTCGACCCAGAATTCGGACGAGAAACAACCCTCAACCACCGAAGATTTCGCCTCCGCCCTTGAGAGTTTCACTACCGAGAGCGAAGAAGCCGCCCGCGAGGACAAGGTCATCAAGGGCACCGTGCTGAAGATCACCGCCACCCACGTAGTGGTGGATATCGGCGCCAAATCCGAGGGTATGCTCCCCATTACCGAAGTGGTGGATCACTCCGGCAAGCCGCGCTTCCAGCCCGGAGACGAAATCGCCGTCATGCGCGACAAGGGTGAGACCGAGGAAGGCTATGTCAACCTCTCCCACCAGAAGGCGCAGCGGTTGCGCGCCTGGGACGAAATTGAAAGGGCACACAACGAGAAGAAGCCGATCAAGGCGACAGTGATCGAGCGCATCAAGGGCGGCCTGACGGTCGACATTCTGGGCGCCCAGGCCTTCCTGCCGGGCTCCCAGGCAGACTTGCGCCCCCTGCGCAATCTGGACGTCCTAAAGGGCGAGACCATCGAAGTCGCCGTCATCAAGCTCAACAAGAAGCGCGGCAACATTGTTGTCTCACGTAAGCAGTTGATGGAAGAGGAGCAGAACGAAAAGAAATCCAAGACCCTCGAGCACCTGGAAGAAGGCACGATCCTCACCGGAGTGGTCAAGAACCTCACCGAGTACGGCGCCTTCGTGGACTTGGGTGGAATTGACGGCCTGCTGCACATCACCGACATGTCCTGGGGACGCCTTACGCATCCCCGCGATTTGGTCAACGTAGGCGACCAGATTCAGGTAAAAGTCCTCAAGTTCGACAAAGACAAGCAGCGAGTTTCGCTGGGATTCAAGCAGCTCACTCCTGACCCCTGGCTGGATGCCTCGCATCGTTATCCGGTCGGTGCGCATGTCAGCGGACGCGTGATCAGCGTCACCGACTACGGTGCCTTCGTCGAACTCGAGCAGGGTATCGAAGGCCTGGTCCACGTCAGCGAGATGACCTGGTCCAAGCGCATTAAACACCCGTCGAAGCTGGTCAACGTGGGCGATCAGGTCGATTGCGTGGTGTTGAGCGTCAATCCTCAGGAGCGCCGAATTTCGCTGGGCATGCGCCAGTTGGCTGCCAATCCCTGGGACGCCTTGCATGACAAGTATCCCGTGGGCGCGACCGTTGAAGGCCGGGTGCGCAACCTGACCGACTTCGGCGCATTTATCGAAATCGAGGAAGGCATCGACGGCCTGGTCCACGTCAGCAATCTGAGCTGGACCAAGCGCGTAAAACACCCCTCGGAAGTACTGAAGAAAGGCGACCGCGTCAAGGCTATCGTCCTGGCGATCGAACCGGACAAACGCCGGCTGTCGCTGGGCGTGAAACAACTCCAGCCCGACGTTTGGGAAACTTTCTTCGAACAACATCACGTGGGCGACGTGCTGCACGGCAAAGTCCTGCGGGTAGCCACTTTCGGCGCTTTCGTCGAAATCGCGGAAGGTATCGAAGGTCTCTGCCATAACAGCGAAGCCGTGGATGCCAACGGCCAGCCCATCACGCTCGAGCCCGGTGTCGAGCACGACTTCAAAATCATCAAGATGAATCAGGAAGAAAAGAAGGTCGGCTTGAGCATCAAGGCGGTAGGCGAGGAAGCTTCCCGCTCCGAAGTCGAAGCCTACAAGCAACCGGTATCAAGCACCGGCGGCTCCACCATCGGCGAGCTCATGTCCTGGAAGCGGGCCGGCGGTGATAACAATTAAGTCTGGGTGTGGTCCTCTATGCTGGTGTGGCCGCGGGCGACTCGCCCGCGTCTTTTTGAGCCGCGAAGCGGCGCCAAGCATGGCGCAAGCCCTGGGTCAGCCAATCGGACCCGCAAGAGCCCTGAAAGGGCGGAAGAAACGAAAGACCAAGCCGCCAGAAATGGCGGCTTTTTCCGTTTCATCCCTGGCGTCATCCAGCGCCAAGCGGAACATACTGACGAGTACACGTCCGTGCAGCCTGAGATCCTTCGCAAGCTCAGGATGACAACACGAAAAAAACTACGTCAGCTTCACTTCCACTAGCTTCCGATCATCCTCCGATACCTTGAAAAACTCCCGCGGCTGCAAAGCCATCAGGTTCGCCAGGAAGACCTCGGGCAACTGCCGAATGCGTGTGTTGTAGGTATTCACATCGTCGTTGAAAAACTCGCGGCGATCGGCGATGCGCTCCTCAAGTTCCGAAATGCGGTTCTGCAGCTTCAGAAAATTCTCGTTTGCCTTCAGCTGGGGATAATTCTCCGCCACCGCAAACAGCCCGCGCAGCGCTCCCGTCATCATCAGGTCGGCCTGCGCCTTCTGCCCAATGCTGGCCGCATTCATAGACGACGCCCGGGCCTGCGTGATGGACTCCAGCGTCTGACGCTCGTGCTGCATGTAACCTTTGACCGTCTCCACCAGGTTCGGGATCTCGTCGCGCCGCTGCTTGAGCAGCACATCAATATTCGCCCAGGCGCGGTCATTATCATTCCGCAGCCGGACCAGCTCGTTGTACGTGATGATCAAATAGAGCAGCAGTCCCGCCACCACAAAGAAGACCACCGCCGCTGCGACAATACTGGCTCCCATATTCAATCCCTTGTCATCCTAGGCGCAGCATTGCGTTTCGCTTCGCGAAACTCAATGAGGCTCTTTCTTCGTACGCCTAAAAGCGTGCCTAGTACAAATGCAAATGCCCCAGCAACAATGCCAGACAAAACAGCGCCAGCGCTGCCCCACCAAACACCATCCCCAGTGCCCGCTTGCGCAGCCCCTGCTGCACCCCCTGCTCCGGTTTCCATGAAATGAGGAAGGTCTTCTCATTCTGCCCCATCACAATCATGTTCCGGTCATGCGGGTCGCGCGCTTTCGGGTTCTCCACGCAAGTGCCGGTCACGTGATACTCCTGCCCGGGCAAGATGAGATATTCGCGCAAGCGGTAGCGGCCCGTGGCCGAGGAGGAAGATATCGCTACAGGCGGCATGGGCACCGTGCCGGTATCGTGCAGCTGCTGTAGAAATTTTCGCCGCTGCGCCTCCTTTTGCGGATCCGCCAGGAGTGGCGGCGCCATGATTTTTTCGATTACTGTCGCAGGGATGGTCCTGGGAATGTTCGCCCCACCCGACATCGCCTTCGGCAGCGCGCGGGCAATCTCCAGAAGAGTCTGCCTGCCCTGCTCGTGTCCCGGATCTTCCAGCGGGCCCTTGCTCTCCAGCCAGTGTTCCATTTTGCCGGCAAGCTGGTTCACGCCTGCTCTTTGGACATACTGCAGCAGTTCCTGATCGCTGGCTCCCGTTCCCATGAGAGGCGCAATGTGGGCGCCGTCGACGACCCTGGGCGGACTCTCCAGCAAATCGTATTCGGCCGAGCAGGAATCAACCAGCACTTTGCCGGTCGCGTCCTGAACGTAGAATTTGGCGCCGTCCATGTCCGTGCGGTAGTGCTTCCATCCGCCGTGCTTGCCGGTTTCATAATGCTCAATTTTGACCTGATAGAAGCAGCAAGGCGTGTGGGTGATGGGACTGGGAATCGGCTGATCCGTCAGAGCTTGCCCGCGCACCTGTACCAGTCCCATGGGAATGCTCCGGATGGGCATGCAGGGCGTGTCGGCGACGATCTTGAATTCACGAAATACGCGGAAGCCTTTGAAGAAAATCCAAACTCCCGCTCCCGTGCCCAGAAGCAGCGCGCCCGTCGGATCTGATCGGCTCATACCGGAACTTGCAACTGAATGCTACTGAATCAGCCCAAGAGAGCGCAAATGTAGGCGCGAGCGCCCACGCTCGTGCGTTCTTGAAATCACCAGAAACCGCGTGGGACAGCCCCCTCGGCGGCGCGGCGGAGCTAGGCTCCGCTATTTTTGGGAAGGACAATATCTGCGAAGGACAAGATTTGTCGAGCGATGCTCAACCAGACCGCCGAGGGCGGCCGTCCCCACTTGGTTTGTGGGTTGCTACTTCGTATCAATCTTCAGATTAATGTTTACCGTGGAGCGCGTATCAAACTGACTGACCGTCTTCGTGTCGCTCTTGCGGTCTTTGTACTGGGCGTAGACCTCATAGTCCACGTTGGGCGAGAGCGCCGGAAAACGGTACTCCCCATCCTGGCCAACGATAAACGTCTTCACCGCGCGAGTGCGCGTATTGGCGAGATAAACCACGGAACTGGGAAGCGGAGCGTCCTGCTTGTCGACGACTCTTCCCGTGAGCAGACGTCCGGCGTCGCCACTCTTGTCCTTGGCGTCAGCAGGCAGGCTGGCTACGGCAAGACCCATCAATAGAACCACTAGAGCCACCGCCGCGTGCCTTTTCATGAAGTCCCTCCCCCTGAACATCCGCACAACGCGCTATCGTTTTAGATGCAAACTGAGGTCCTGACGCTCGTCATTATCGACGTGCACTTTGACCTCCCCGTCCTGATGTAACTCCTTGCCAGTAAGCGACTTATAGTTCTTCAAGTCGGCCGAGACCAGGTAGTCCGCCGGGCCCGGACGGACCCGCAGGGCAAATTCTCCGTTGTGATCAGAAAACAGCTCCCAATGCACCTTTTTCTGGTCTACCCGTCGGACCTTTACCTTCACACCATACAACGGATGGTTGTCCGGCCCCCACACTGTTCCAAAAATAAGTGCGTAAGGTTGGTCGGGCTTTTGATAGATGGGCGCAGCCGGACTGGCAGACACTCTGTCGGCGGGAAGGTTCAGGGCGATAAAGCAGAGGACGACGGTCAGGAACCGGGGACTGATTCGTGAGGGAAACGGCGGCATGCGGACAGGCCTAGGAATCGTCCCCGTCCCCCATTTCCTCTAATTCTTCCTCATCGATGACCGCATCTTCCACCGGTTTGAGTTCGATGGGACTCACGGTGACAATTTCGAAATCGGTGCCGCACTCAGGGCAGGAAACGATTTCGCCTTCGTCAACTTCCTCCTCTTCAATATCGAGGTTGGTTTCGCATTCGGGACAATAAATCATCATGGCCTCCGGGCTGGACGGGTGTCCTGGGTAGAGTGCTCCTGTTAATATTTAGTTTCTTCGGGGCCAGAGGTCAAGAGGCTGGTCACCGAAAAGATTGCGGTCGTAAGCTTACCCTGGGGACATCATGTTTCGTTCCATAATTTCCCTGATTTTCGCACTGCTGGCCGCAGTACTCTTCTCTGTACCCTACCGCACCGTCGCGCTGGCCGCCACGCCGGAAAATGTTGCATCGCCTGTGGACCCGCAAATCACCGCCGCCCTTGCCGATATTTCAGCGCAGCGCATCCAGGCCAACATCGAGAAGCTGGTAAGTTTTCAGACCCGCCTCACGCTCTCCGCCCAGGATCCGGATTCTATTCAGGCGGGCCACGGCATCGGCTCGGCGCGGGAATGGATCAAGGCGGAATTCGAACGCTACTCGCGCGCCTGCGGCGGCTGCCTCGAGGTCAAGACCGACAGCTTCACCGAAAAGCCCGGCGACCGAATTCCGCAGCCCACCGTAATCACCAATGTTTATGCGGTCCTGAAGGGCACCGACCCGGAAAGCGCGAAACGCGTTGTGCTGGTCACCGGCCACTACGATTCGCGCAACAGCGATACTTTCGCTGCCACTAGTATCGCTCCTGGAGCCAACGACGATGGCAGTGGCACCGCTGTCAGCCTGGAATGCGCCCGCGTTCTCAGCAAGCTGAAGTTTCCCGCGACCATTGTTTTTCTGACCGTAGCCGGCGAAGAGCAGGGATTGAATGGCAGCGCTCATTTCGCAAAGATGGCGAAAGAGCAGGGTTGGGACATCGAAGCGGCTCTTAACAACGACATCGTCGGCGGCGATCGCAGTCCGCAGCAGAATGCGGGCATCGTGCGCGTCTTCTCCGAGGGCGTACCGCTTGCCGCTACTGATGCGGAAGTGCGCCGGATCCGCAACCTGGGCGGCGAGAATGATTCCGCCTCCCGCCAGCTGGCCCGCTACGTCGCCGAAATCGGACGCACTTACCAGACTGTGGTGAAGCCCCTGATTGTGTTCCGTCTCGATCGCTATCTACGCGGCGGAGACCACATTTCTTTCAACGAGCAAGGTTACGCTGCCGTCCGCTTCACCGAATACCGCGAGGATTACAACCACCAGCATCAAAACGTTCGCACCGAAAATGGCATCGAATATGGCGACCTGCCCAAGTTCGTTAATTTCGATTATGTCGCGAACGTGGCGCGGGTAAACGCCGCGACTCTCGCATCACTGGCGTCCGCGCCCGGTCCGCCCGCCCAGGTGCGTTTGCAAACCAAACAGCTGGAAAATGATTCAACCCTTACCTGGGAAGCTTCGCCGCGCAGCGCTTCCTACGAAGTCCTGTGGCGAGACACTGCCAGCCCAGAATGGGAACACGCACAGTCGGTTGAAAATGGAACCCGCGCCACGCTGCCGCTTTCGAAGGATAATGTGATCTTCGCCGTGCGCGCCGTTGGTCCAGGAGGGCACCGCAGTCTGCCGGTGGTGCCCCAGCCCGAAAGATGAGAGAGTATTAGCTGGATCTAAGGTTAGACCGGAGCCGATCGTGGCACGAAGCCGAGAAATGACGCTGAGCCTGCCGCCCTTCACCCGCGCGGTAACCTGGCTGCTCGCAATCAATACTGCCGTCTTCCTTCTGCTTGAACTCTTCGGGATGACGCTGATCGACGTCGCCCGCTGGGTGCGAGACAATCTGGCGCTCGAACCTCAGGCCGTCGTCCACGGGGCCCTCTGGCAGCTGGTGACGTACAGCTTCCTGCATTTTGAATTCTGGCATTGGTTCGGCAACATGCTGGGCATCTGGATGTTCGGCTCCGCCTTCGAAGGCGCCTGGGGCACCCGCCGCTTCCTGGAGCTTTATTCCTTCGGCGTCATCGGAGCCGCAGTGACCACCACGGTGCTTTCCTACAGCCACGTGCTGGGCAATCCCACGATTCCGACCGTAGGCGCATCGGGTGGGGTGTTCGCTATTCTGATCGCGTTCGGAATCGTCTTCGGCGAGAACGAAATCCTGATGATTCCGTTCCCCATCTCGCTCAAGGCCAAATACTTCGTTGCGATTCTGATCGTCGTTACGCTGGCCTTCGCCATCCAAGGCGGAGGCAATGTCGCCTACGTAGCCCATCTGGGCGGCTTGTTCTTTGGATACATCTATGTGAAGTTTGTCCCCCGTGGCGGCATCCCCCGGCTCGGAATGTCGGAGCGCTATTTCGGTCTGCGCAACCGGTACTACCGCTGGAAGCGGCGCCGCGCCGCCCGAAAGTTCGAGGTCTACATGCGCAAGCACAATCGCACAGTAGAGTTCGACGAACAAGGCAACTACATCCCGCCGGAAGAAGAAAAGAAAAACGGAGGCTCAAAATCCGGCTGGGTGAATTAGCAAGAACCACGTAGGGGCAGAACCTGTCCTGAGCGAAGTCGAAGGATGTCCCACCTGCCCAGTCGGGCAAGGCCCGGCAAGATGTAGGCGCGAGCGCCAGGCTCGTGCAAAGCGTCAGTCTCTACCGGCTCTCGTCCCTGAAGAATCCAGCAAACGCCCGCACCACTCCTCCCAACAACTTCTGCGGCATCGCCTTTGCCTTAAATCCCAAATCGTGCCCCGCCCCATCCACCTTCAATAACTCAGTCTTCGCCGGAATCAGAGAAATCGCTGCCTCCATCTCCTCGACTGATCCAAACGGATCCCGCGTCCCATGCACAAACAACGCCGGCACCCGCAGCTCCGGCAGATGCTTTACCCGAAGCTGCTCCGGCTTGCGCGGTGGATGCAAGGGATAAGAAAGCAGCAGCAACCCGCTCGCCAAGTCCGGCTCCGCAGCGCACAGCATCGTGGCCTGCCGCCCACCGTAAGAATGTCCACCCAGAATGATTCGTACACAACCCAGCTTCCGCAGAACCGCAACCGCGTTCCTGAGCCCATCACGATCGCGTTCAGCGTCCCCCGGCCGCGGCGGACCAAAAGGCCGGTTCTGCCGATAGGGAAGATCGCAACGAAGCACAGTCAATCCAGCGCGGGCGAATGCTCCGGCCACAGTAATTAATAGTGGAGAATTGGAATTTGATCCGGCGCCGTGCGCCAGCACCAGCGCGTCGCCCGAGCCACGTTCAGGACGATGAACAAATCCGCGAACCGCCGGATTCAGCGATGCATCATGAAATGCTTGGACATCCCCGGCGGCGTTGGTCATTGCGGTTCAGGACAGCTCGACTTTCTCCAGCACTTCAAATACTTTGAGGATACGAATTTCATTCCCCAGCTTGGCCCAACAGCGTTGAACTTCGGGGTCCTCATACGCCGCCCGACGTGCCTCTTCCGATTTCCAGTAGCGCAGAAGCACGTACTGGGAACTGTCCTTGTAGAGAAAATCCCGGCTGAAACCCGCGGCAGAAAGGACTTTCAGCAGCAGCCCCATGGTCTCGAGAGAGTCCTGTTCGCGGCCGGGCAGGGGCTCGTAGACGGCCACGGATAGAATTTCCCGGAACATCCGAGCATCGCTTCCGCCTGCTTCGGACACTTTAGCCTCTCCTGGATTTCTTCTTACGCCGCCGGTTTGGCCGAGAGATTCCCTGCTCTTCCTCGGAGGTCACCAGGTGCAGACGCATGAAGTTGGTTGATCCAGACGCCATCTGCGTTCCCGCCACCACGCCCAAAACGTCTCCGGTCTTGACCCGGCCCCGGCGCAGCAACTCCTGCTCCGCCGCCGACAACATTTCTTCCGCGGTCAGCGCCTGGTCGCGTACCACCGGCTGCACACCCCACAACAGGTTTAGCCGATTGCACACCGTCAGAGTGCGGCAGAAGGCATAAATTTCAGCGAGGGGGCGGTACTTCGAGATCAGAATCGCGGTATTGCCGGTCTCGGTGAACACTGCAATTGCGCTCATGTGGAGGTCTTCGGCGGCGTGCGCGATAGACTCGCAAATGGCCTCTGCAATCGAAAGGCGACGCTGCTGGCGGCGGCGCGGCTGGGTAAACTCGGCCATATTGCTCTCCGCTTCCACCACGATCCTGGCCATCATGGCCACGGTTTCCCGAGGATAGTGACCGGTCGCGGTCTCCGCCGACAACATGACGGCGTCGGTGCCGTCGAACACGGCGTTCGCGACGTCGCTGGCCTCGGCGCGGGTGGGCCGCGGGTTTTCGATCATGGACTCCAGCATCTGGGTGGCGATGATTACCGGTTTGCGCCAGTCCGCGGCGCGCCGGATCACATATTTCTGAATGACCGGAACTTTCTCCGCCGGCATCTCAACGCCCAGGTCGCCGCGCGCTACCATCACGCCATCCGCAGCTTCGAAAATTTCTTCCAGCCGCTTCAGCGCCTGCGGCTTTTCCAGCTTGGCGATCACCGGCACATCCTGGTCTCGCGCCGTGATAATCTCCTTCACGCTGCGAACGTCGACCGCCGAGCGTACGAAGGACAAGGCCACCATGTCCACGCCATGCTTCAGCCCAAACTCAAGATCGGCGCGGTCTTTGGCGGTAAGCGCCGGGATGGAGAGTGCCGCGCCCGGCAAATTGATGCCCTGATGCTCGGCCAGCATGCCGCCGTTGACCACTTCGCATTCCACATCACTGCCCCGCACCTGCCTCACCCGTAACTCGATCAGCCCGTCCGAGAGCAAAATGCGCGAGCCCGGACGCACTTCCTGCGCCAGCCCCTGAAACGTAGTTGAGATCATGGTCGGAGTGCCGGGGAGGTCGCGGGGCGTAATGGTGACCAGCGACCCGGTGGTCAGCGTCACCGGTTCGTGGTCTTTGAGCCGCCCGGTGCGTATTTTCGGGCCTTGCAGGTCCTGGAGGATGCAGATCGTGCGGTTTTCCTGCTTGGCCGCGCGCCGCAGGCGAGCGATATTACGCGCATGCTCGGGATGAGTGCCGTGAGAAAAGTTCAGCCGCGCAACGTCCATGCCGAGGCGCATCATTTCACGTAACAGGGGCTCGGTATTGCACGAAGGGCCGATGGTGCAGATAATCTTGGCGCGGCGAGTGGGCGCGATGGCAGTATCCGCCGACAAATCACCAGAAACGAGATCAGGCTTTCCTGGTTTCAAAGTGTTCCTATTGTAGTGTGTTGTGTGGTCGCGGGCGACTCGCCCGCGGCTTTTGACGTTGACTCGAGTGCTTTCGCGGGCGAGTCGCCCGCGACCGCATTAAAAACGCCTAGGGTTTTCTGAGGTGCGCGTTGGACTCGATCAGCTCAATTCCCAGCCGGGCCCGGGGAAATAGCATGGCGTTGAACTCCGCTCCCACCAGCACCACCAGCGAGATCATATACATCCACACTAGCAACGCGATGCCCACGCCCAGGGAACCATAGAGAATGCTGTAGTCAGCGTAGCGCTGCAAATACCAGCTGAATAGGGTGGTGGCGAAAAACCACAACGCGGACGCCAGCGTGGCTCCCGGCAGCACACTATGCCAGGGCTGGGTGCGCGGCACTGCGTTGTGATAAATCAGCGCCATGACCGCGATGCTGGTAAGCCCTGCAATCAGCCAGCGTATCGCCGTCCACATCAGCAGAATGAAGAAGCCGAACTCGTGTCCGATTTGAAACAGGATTTGAGTTTCAATGCGATTGCCGAAGGCGACAAGAATAGTTGAGAAGGTCAGCGGGATGCCGGCGAGAATGACCAGCGAGAACGCAATCATCCGCTCCTTCACCAGCCCCCAGCTCTTGGGCAGTTCGTAGCAGCGGCGAAAACCTTCCATCCAGGAGATCATGACGCCCGATCCGGTCCACAGTGTGATCAGCGAAGCAGTGATGAGTACGCCCACCGAGCGCTGCGTCGTGCCTCGCAGATAGGCCAGCGCGGTGGCGGCCCCGGCAGGAAGAATCTTGCCTACGGCGTCGGAAATCTCCCGCAGATAGGCCTCAGTCTGGCGGGACGTCGCAAGCACAGACCCGATGAGAAGCAAAGTGGGGAAAAAAGTGAGGATGGAAGAATAGGCCGCGGCTTTGGCGGTGGCGAACGCGTCATGCTGAAACGCGCGCCAGAAGGCGAGGCGAAGCAGGCGCAGGAAACGCGACATGAATGGCCCCAGAGTAGTGCGCCGGGGCATCGCATGCAACTGCGAAGTACTGCTACGTTCCTGATCTTGCAATCGCTCTGGGTTAGCGTGCATTGGGAGACTCCACGACGCAAACTCAAGGACGCAGAATTGTAATAACCCAAGCCGGGAAGTAGGGGGCGGCGATCCGCCCCCTTTGTCTTCCACTGATTACTCGGCCGTCAGTTCCTCGGTTTCGCCCTCCGTACGCATCAGCTCGAGCGCCCGCTCGGCTTCCTCGTAGGCCTGTGAAACCTCTTCCTGGACCTTGGCCGCGGCTTCTTCCATCTCTGGCGAGAGCCGCACATTGCGGTAGTACTCCATGCCGGTGCCGGCAGGGATCAACCGCCCCACGATGACGTTTTCCTTCAGCCCTCGCAGGTGGTCCACCGCGCCCTGAATGGATGCTTCCGTCAGGACGCGCGTTGTCTCCTGGAACGACGCCGCCGAAATGAACGAGTCGGTTGAGAGCGAAGCCTTGGTGATACCCAGGAGCAGCGGCCGGCCCGTTGCCGGACGTCCACCCTGCGCAATCACGCGTTCGTTCTCTTCTGCAAAGCGGAACTTGTCGATCTGCTGTTCCAGCAGGAACTGCGTATCGCCCACGTCTTCCACCTTGCGCCAGCGCATCATCTGGCGAACGATCACTTCGATGTGCTTGTCGCTGATGTT
>Ga0137403_10003531_pt1 | contig 18737 bp, 14 predicted proteins | sample CZOMad2_1_16fung_FD_122057 | JGI IMG/M metagenome (GOLD analysis project Ga0137403, IMG submission 122057) | Vadose zone soil fungal communities from Angelo Coast Range Reserve, California, USA - CZOMad2_1_16fungal (Hybrid Assembly) | ecosystem: Environmental > Terrestrial > Soil > Vadose zone...
TCGTGGCGATAGACGGGATAGGCGACCGGCCGGCGGGTCTCGCGCGTGAACGTGGACATCTCGCCGGCGAGCGAGAGGCACGTCGCGTAGAGATATTCGGGATGCAACGGGGTCGTCGCCGCCAGGTGAGCGAAGAGCGGCTCGAACCGGTTGATCGTTTCGAGCCACAGGAACTCGGCGATCTCCGCGACACCGCCCGGCCCCGGCCCCGACAGCCGCGCCGCCAGCGCATCGCCGCGCTGGTGCAAGAGCCCGTGAACGTCGCGCAGAAGGCTCGACAGCGCGGGCGCGGCGCCGGCGTCCAGCATCGGGGGGATGTAGCCCTGGTCGAGCACGACGCGATTGTCGGCGCGACGCTCGATGACGCGGGCGACGCCGAGGCCGGAATACGCCGCGGTAACGTCCGCCTCCTTCAAGAGCTGAAGGCGCAGCCGGCCGATCTGGATGAGCGCGGTGCGGTCGAACGCCGCGTTGCTGTCCTTGACCTCCAGCTCGCTCGCCACGTAGCGCGCCAGACTATCGGCGCCGGCGCCGCCGAGATCGGCTTCGTCCACGCCGGGCCGACGCACCGGCAGGGCCAAGGTCACGAGCGAGTCGCGCAGGGTCGCCGGAACATCCAGCGGCGGCGGCAGCGGATCGCGCGACGGACAGTCGAACGGGGTCCCGTCCGGGAGCACGCCGCGCGCCGCGCGGACCGCCAGCTTGCCGAGCTCCAGCAACGACTCGTCGATCGCGATCTCGAGGAATCCGTAGCCGTGTGGGCGCAGGGCCCGCGTACGCTGCTCGATCTGCGCGTCCAGATGGCGGTCGTGCTGCTGGAAGTGCTGGGGCTGGAGGAACGTCCCCTCGGACCAGAGGATTCGATTGTCCCAGCTCACGGTCGGCTCACTTCACGGCCACGGTGACGGCGCGGGCCTGGAGGCCGATGGTGATTGTGGGACTGCTCTTGGACGGCACCGGCACCGCCTGGCGCCAGCGCGCCTGCTCGAGATCGCGGAATGCCCCGACGACGCCGACGAATTTCGTCTCCGGCTGGAGCTGGCGGCGGTACTGCCGGGTCTCGCCCGGTTGCAGCTGGAATTCCTCGCGCCCGACCAGCTCGCCGCTCAGGGTCTCCTGCTCCTTTTCGAACAGTGAGAAGAAGTCGGCACCGTTGAACGCGGCGGTCGCCTTGAGCTCGTAGATCCGAACCACGATCGGAGACGGGCGTCCCGCACGATCGGGATTGACGTTCGAGTCGACATTGATCGCGCCGCGCAGGAGGGGCGGACTGCTCTTGCACCCCACGGCGAGTATGGCACCGCACGTGAGCAGCAGAGCGGCGGACCCGTGCACGCTCGCCCTCCTGGCCCTTGTCCATCGCGAGGCACTCGGTGAGCGGAGCAAACTATGGCCTCCTGGCGCCGCGGGGCGCAGGGTCGACTGCCGATGTCCCGCGAGGCGCCTTGACCGCGTCCTCTCGAGCCTCTTGAATGACCCAGCCGCGCGATCCGTGCTTGAGCGTGTAGACAAACTTGGACTCTTGCCGGATACGCTGGCCTTCCTTCAGGCTGATGTCGTCCTCGCGTCGGCCTGTCGCGCGGGCATCGTCCCCATTGACCGTGATCTCGTCGACCTTCAGGTCGACCTTGTGGCTCCGCTTGATCTCGTTGGCGACCCGCATGCGATTGATCTCGTCCGCGGTCAGGCCGGGGCGGACTTGCTGCAGCATCGCGAGGTTCTTCGTCTCGATGGCGCGGACATAGGTGTCGAGGACCGACCTGATCTCGGCGCGCGGGTTCGGCGTGCCTGACGTGGCCGGTGCGCTGGGGGCGACCGGCACGCTCGGGGCGGGCGCCACGCTCGGGGCCTTCGGCGGCTCAGGCGGCGGCAGCGCCTTGGCGAACAATTCGGTGGCGGCGCGGAAGCTCGCCGCCGCTTCCGTGAAGGCGGCCTGCGCGTAGTTCGAGCCGCCCTGCCGCTCGCTCTCGACCGCGCGCGCGAAGTCCGGGGCTTCCGTCGACGCGCGCTGCTTCGCGGCGACCATCTGAGCGCGCGCCATGTCGGCGGCGGTCCGCTGCTCCCGCTTCGCCTGGGCCAGTCGCTCGGCCTCGCCGTATCGGTCAGCCGCCTCCTGATAAGCCTGCGTGGCCGCCTTCAGGTCACCCGCCGTCGAGAGACGCTCGCCCTCGGCTTGTGCCGCCTGCGCGCGCGACATGACGGCGACGGCCAGGGCGGCCGCCTCCGCTTTGCTGGCACGGTCGCGGGCGGCCAGAACGGTCGTGCGCAACTGGTCCACAGCTGTGCGCTGCTGCTCCAGGGCCTCGAGCTTGGACCGGTCCTGGGCCTCGCGCTTGCCGGAAGTCGTGGTCGAGACCGCGTAGTAGATGCCGAATCCGGCGAGCAGCACCACCGCGACCGACGGCACGAGGTAGCGGGGCGATTGCCAGATCGGCCGCGCACGCCTCGCCTCGCGCACCGTCGCGATCGGTCGCTCGGGACGCGCGCTCTCGAATGTGCTCGGCCTCACCACGACCGGCGCGGCCTTCGCCTCGACCGGCACCGGACTCGTGGGTAGCCTCTTCGCCGGCGGCGGGAACGCGATGGGCGGCGTCTGGACCATGACGGTCGGTGCCTCGGCCTCGGTGAGCACCGTCTCGTCGGTGGCCCGGCCAGGCCTCACCGCTTCGACCGGTGCCTCGACCCGGCGCGCCTCGGCGAGCTGCGCGGCACGACCAGCCGCGCGCGCCTCACGGGCCGCCGCCTCCGCTCGCTCGAAGAGCTGTCGAGCCTCGTCGAGATGCTTCTCGGCCGGCAGGAAGGCTTCCTCCGCGAGGGCCGAGCGACCCTCGGCGAGCTTTGTCTCGGCGAGGCCCCAGAGGTGGCCCTGGTCCAGCCTGGCCTCAGCGGTTTCGGCGCTCCGGCGCGCCTGCTCGGCGCGCTCGCGCAGGCGCGTGGCCGATTCGCTCGCTCGGCGGCGCGCCTCGCGGAGCGAAGTCTCCTCCTCCTGCTCGCGAGCCAGCGCGGCCTGCGCGGCGCGCCGGACGCGCTCGGCTTCGGCGGGCTCGGGCGCATGCTCCGCATGCTCCGCGACCCAGTCGAGAATCTCGAGGCATCGGGCGTACTCGCGCGCGTCGAAAGCCGCGCTCGCTTCGCGCACGAACGCCTCGAGCTGCTCCTTGCCCTGGCGGCGCTCCGCGACCTGGTGCTGCGCTAGCCGCAAGCTCTCGGCCGCGTGCGTGTGCTCCGGCATCTCGCCCACGACGCGATCCAGCTCCAGGACCGCCCGGTCGAAGTCTCCGGCACGGAGCGCTTCGAGGCCGCTGTCGAGCGCCGGCTTGAGGAATTCCGCCCGGGACAGGAGCTCGGTGAGGCGGGCGATCCGGGACGCCGTGTCGCGGCCGACGCTCTCGAGCGTCGTGAGCGGGGCGTGCTCGTCCACGACGAACACGGTCTCGTCGGCCCATGGCCCGCCCAGCCGCGCTTCGAGCGCGCCCTTCAGCTCGTGGAGCTGGCGGAGCCGCCCCTGCACGTCCTGGCGCAGGCGCTCGGTGTCCTCGGAGCGCTTGCGTCGCAAGGTCATGAGCTCTGTGCGCATCTGCCCCAGGTTGGCGAAGCGCCGCGTCGGGTCCTTCGCGAGCGCGCGCTCGACGAGGGCCTCGAGCTCGATCGGCACGTTCGGCTCCACCTCGCTGAGCCGCGGCGGGTTCTCGGTCCGGAGCTTCTCGAGGATCTCGATCGGGTCGTTACCCGAGAACGGCGCGCGGTTCGTGAGGAACTCGTAGAAGACGGCGCCGACCGAGAAGATATCCGACGAATGCCCGCCCTGACCGCGCGCCCGCTCGGGCGCCATGTACTGGAGCGTCCCGACGATGAGCCCGGCGCGCGTCAGCCCGGTCTCGGCGGCGACGAGCTGGGCGATCCCGAAGTCGAGGATTTTCACCTGGCCGTTGCGGAGCACGAAGATGTTGCCGGGCTTGACGTCTCGATGGACGATGCCCTTCTCGTGCGCGTACTCGAGCCCCTCGCAGATCTGGATCATGAGGGGCAGCTTGTCCTCGAGATGCGTAATGGTCCGCCTGGCGATGAGCTGGCGCAGCTCGTCGCCTTCGAGCAGCTCCATGACGATGAAGAGGTTGCCGTCCGCCTCGCCGAGATCGTGGATGGTCACGACGTTGGGGTGGCTGAGCTTGGCGCACGCCTGCGCCTCGCGGAAGAAGCGGGCCCGGAGCTCGTCGGTGTGATCGGTCTCGGCGGAGACGACCTTCAGCGCCACCAGGCGGTCGAGGATCGGGTCGTGCGCCTTGTAGACGCTGCCCATGCCGCCGCGGCCGATGCGCTCGAGGATCCGGTACTTCCCGATCTTCTCGATCATGGGCGGTACCGGAGCAAGAGAACGCTGATGTTGTCGCGGCCGCCTCGGGCGTTGGCGCCATCCACGAGCTCGTCGCACATCTTCTCGAGGTGCTCGTCGTCGCGCGCGAGGATCTCGAGGATGGCCTGGTCGTCGAGCATGTTCGTGAGCCCGTCGGAGCACAGCAGCACGATGTCGCCGGCCAGCAGGTCGTGCGCGGCCACGTCGAACTCCACGTCGGGCCGCACGCCGAGCGCCTTGGTGAGGACGTTTTTCATGACCGTCCCGACGCCGGCATCCGCGTCGGCCCAGGCGCTGTTGGCGAGCGAGTCGTCGCGCGTGAGCTGCAGCATCTGCCGGCCCCGGATGAGGTAGATGCGGCTGTCGCCGACGTGGCCATACGTGAACCGCGCCTCGTCGGCATGGCCGACGAGGGTCGCGGCGACCGTGGTGCCCATGCCGGCGTACTCGTCCTCGGCCGCGGCGCGCGTGTAGATCGCGCGGTTCGCGAGCTTGATCGCCGTGCGGATGCGGTTGGCGTCGAGGGACACGCTCGGGTCGAACCCGTAGGGCCAGGTGAGCTCGGGATCGGCTTGCGATCGGCTGATGAAGGCCCCGACCGTGTCGACCCCGATCCGCGACGCGACGTCTCCCGCCTGGTGGCCCCCCATCCCGTCACACACGACGAGCAGCCCGTCGCCGACGAGAATGGTGTCCTCGTTCCTCGCGCGCCGCCGGCCCACGTCGGTGCGGCCACAGTACTGAATCATCTCGGAAGACCCTCTCGTAAGTCCATCGCGGCGCGTTCAACCTCAGGGGAGTCGAAACGGGACTCCCGGGATTTCCGGTACCCGGATCTTCTGCCCGACCTTGAGCGACGCGTTCAGCGCCATTCGATTCGTCTCGGCGATGACCTCGCAGCGAAGCCGATCGCCGTAGTAGAGCTCGGCCAGCGATACGCACGTGTCTCCCGGCCGGACGGTGTGGGTGATGAACAGCACCTCGCGCACATCGTTCTGGAGCGCTTCGAACGCCGTCCGGTTCGTGGGCTCGAGACTGAGCGCGGTGAGAAACCGTTGCTGCGCCTCACCGAGCACGCCGCGATCGAGAAGGGCCCGCCCCTCCTGGAGCAAGCCGGCCACTTCCTGCGCGATTCTGCCCTCCAGCCGTTTCTGGGCGTCCTGGGCCTTTCGGTCGCCGGGATTGATCGTGAGCGCGATCGCGCGCTCCTCGAGCGCCTGCCTCAGGAGGCCGCGCTTCTCCAGCTGCTCGGACCGCTCGTTGTGCGAAGCCGCGAGACGGTCGCGCGACCAGACCGCCGGCGCCCCCGCGGCCGCCGCGGACACCGGTTGCGCCTGCGCGGTGCTCGCGAGCCGCCCGTCGGGCATCCTGGCCGTCTTCACCTCTTCGTCCTGAAACACGATGAGGTTCTTCGCGAAGTCCTTCGCCGTCATCTCCGCATAGATCTGGCTCCGGCTGATCTTGAGCGGAGACACGAACGCCGGGTTCGACTGTCTGCGCACCGTGAAGGCCGCGGCGTAGCCGTACTTCGCGACGTACGGCAGGAGCTCGTCGTCCATCTCTCCGAACGGGTAGGCGAGGACCTGGCTCGGGCGCCCCAGGTGCTTGGTGAAGAGGGTGTTGGGAAAGGCCAGCTCGGCCTCGATGCGCTTGGCGTACGCCGCTTCCGACTCGCCCTCCTTGCGCCGAAGGTTGCCGTGTGATTTCGAGTGGGCCTGCACGTCGAAGCCTTGCTCGGTCAAGGTCTTGAGATCCTGCCAGGAGAGCGCGCTGCCGCCCCCCAAAAAGTCCGAGTACACGAAGAGCGTCGCGCCGAACCCGTAGTCCTTCAGGATCGGGCGCGCGTACTGGATGAAGGACCGATATCCGTCGTCGAACGTGAGCAGGACGGATTTGCGCGGCAATTGGCGACGGCCGGCCGTGAACGCCAGGAAGTCCGTGAGGCGTAAGGCCTGGAATCCCTCGGCGTGCAGCTGACGTAGCTGGGCGTCGAAGGTGCGCGCCGCGATCGAGAGCCGCCCCTTCTCCTGCGCGCTGATGTTGTGATACACGAGCACGGGCACGAGCTGATAACCCCAGGGAAACACGCCGACGGGATTCCACTCGTGCCTGGGGATCACGATCTCCTGGCCCTCGGAGAACGTGCGGATCCCCATGTAGTCCTCGATCATCCACTTCTTCTTGGGGTCCCCGAGGTAACGGCTGGCAAGGGTCTCGGGCGTATCACCCGACTTCGCCATCGTGACGACGAAGTCCTTTGACTCGAATACCTCCGGATCCCTGGACGGAGAGGGCTGCCGCGCGGCTGGGGGCGACGGCTCACCGCGCTCGGCCGGCTGGGGGGCCGGCCCCGAGCGCGTGGTCGAGCACGCGGCGGCGAGCAGCAGCGCCACCGCCAGAACTGATCGACGCGCCGCGGACATCCCCATTGGGCTCCTCCACAACCTCCGTGCCGGTTCCCGAAGCTCCGGCCTCACGGCTGGATGCCGTGCGCGATGGCCGCTGCACAAGCCGGCTTCGTCTGAGATTTCGCGCCGGCTTGCGCCGAAGTCTATCTCGGTCTCCTCGCTATTGGCAACACCGATGCCAAGCTCCGATCCGCCCGAAAATGCAGCGATCATGAAGAGATGGGTCGGGCCGTCTCGCCGACGGGCATCAAACACTGCGCAAGCCAGTGATCACCTCGGGCAATCTTCGGTAGTCCAGTTCACCCTCTGCGGCTTATTGCCCGACAACCCCGCGACCGCCAGCGCTGCTGACAGGACGGAACTGCCGGAAATCCCAGGTGATATGGTCCCAGGTCGCGGTCGGGCTGACATCGCGCTCAAACGCGTAGTCTGACGTTCCAGCGGTAGAGCATCCAGATGATCGCCCACCACGCGACGACGTAGGCGGCCGCGAACGCGAGCGAGGCGTTGATGGGCGAGGCCAGCGGGACGAACACCCGGTCGAAGATGGCCGCTTGAAGACTGCTTCCTTCGGCTTCCACCCGGATGATCGACAGGAGACGGGCGACCAGGGTCGACAGAAAGAACAGCACCAGCGCGTTCACGCCCAGGACGGCGAAGGGGATCGCCCATCGCCGCCAGCCCCGGACCTCGACGAGCCAGTAGCAGGCCGCCAGAGTCAACATGGCGAGCCCCGTCGTGAGCATCACGTACGAGCTCGTCCACAAGGACTTGTTGATCGGGAACCACCAGCCCCAGAGCTCGCCGACCACGACCCCGACGATCCCGGCCCCGGCGAGCCGTCCGGCGATCACACCCGAGCCGCGCCCACTGCGGAGCCAGGTTCCAGTGAGGACACCGAGGAGAGCTGTCGCAACTGCCGGGATGGTGCTGAGGATCCCCTCCGGATCGTAGACCTTCGCGGCCTGCCAGATGTGCGGCCCGAGGATTGCGCGATCGAGGTACGCGGCCAGGTTCCCGGCCGGGCTGAGATCACCGGCGCCGTATCCCGGAACCGGGATCAGAGTCATCGCGAGCCAGTACCCGAGGAGAAGCGCCGATGCGATCAGCGCCTGGGCGCGGGGGCTGGTCCACAAGAAGATCAAGGCGGCCACGAGGTAGCACACGGCGATCCGTTGAAGCACGCCCGGAATTCGCAGGGTCGCCCAGGTGTACGAGGGGAAACCATTGAGGACGATGCCGAGTCCGAAGATCACGAGCGATCGCCGAACCACCTTCAGCATGACCGCCGCGCGTCCCGCGCGCGCGATCCGCGGCTCGAGCGCCAGGGGAATCGCCACGCCGACGATGAAGACGAAGAACGGGAAGATCACGTCGGTCAGCGTCCAGCCGTGCCATGGGGCGTGGCGAAGCGGCGGGTAGACGGCCCGCCACGTGCCGGGATTGTTGACGAGCACCATCGCCGCGACGGTGAGGCCGCGCAGCGCGTCGACCGAGAGCAGCCGGGTCAACTAGCGACCAAGGTGGGACAGCGGTAACGTCCCTTCGATATCACCCTTCATGATCGGCCGCTGCCGGCCGCCGGCGGCGCGAGATCTGCGTTCGACCTGATCCTCGACGTACGGATAGAGCTCCGAGACGGTGACGATCCCGTCGCCGTTGCGATCCGCCTTTCCCGAGAGTGCCTCGAGCAGGTAGTAGGTGAATAGGCCATGACCGAGGTCGGCCGGCTCGAGCGCCACCTCGTTCGGTCCGCTGGCCGTGATGACCAGACGCCCGCGGCCCTTGGTGAGGCGCTCGAGGAACTGATCGCTCAGGTTCCGCGGCCGCGCGTTCGAGGGCACGAAGCTGCGGCCGCCCGCCACGCCGCTGTAGGAGGTGTCCAGCAAGAGAACGACGCGCTCGGCCGGAATGCGATCGAGGATCCCCTGGATCTCGTCCATCGCGAACGCGGTGCTCCGGAGCGACTCCGGCTGCACGTTGCGCGGGATCAAATACTTTGCCAGCCCGTCTTTGTCCTTGCTCGCGGCGTCGGCTTCCGGCGCGCCGAGACCGGCGTAGTAGATGAGCACCATGTCCTCACGCGTGGTCTTGCGGGCCAGGAAATCACCGAGGGCGAGGCGGATGTTCTGAAGCGTCGGCTTCTCCGGCGCCGTGTCGGTCAACAGCACGACGTTCTCGCGCGGATAGCCGGCCCGCGTCGTGAGCAGGCGATACATTGCGTCGGCGTCGGGCTCGGCGAAGCGCAGCTTCGGTACTCTCTTGCTCTCGTAGTCGCCGACTCCGATGACCACCGCCCAGCGGTTCGCGATCTTCGGAACGAACGGAGTGGCCGCGCCGGTGGCGGTGACGCGCGTCACGTTGCGAACGACCTGCGCGACGTTGCCGGCCTTGTCCGTGGCGATGACCTCGATCACGTTCGGCCCGGGCTTCAGCTCGGCCAGCACGCCCACCGGCACGCCTCGGCCGACGACGCCGACGTCGAGCAACGACGGCGCCTCGACGCCGTTGACGAGCACTTGGACGCGGACGACTTCGACATTGTCGCTCACCAGGCCCGTGACAAGGATCTTCTCGTCCGTGAGCCTGGCGTCGGGAGGCGGCTGGTTGATCGCGATCTTCGGAGCCTCGGTATCGCCCTTTCGTGGCTCCGCGCGCGGCGTGGGCGGCGATGGGGCGGGCGTCGGTGGCACGGGCTCTCGTCGGGGCGCCTCGACGGGCGGCCGCTGCGGCTCCGCCGGCTGTGGCGCCGGCGATGCCACGACCGGCGGCGGCGGTGGTGTCGCGGCGCGGCTCAGCTCCCAGTTGAGGCCCTTGAGATTGCCCTGAGCTTTCACGAATCGTTGGACGCCGGGCGCGTACCACAGCATCACCTGGCCGAACTGCTGACCACTGCCGCCTTGCGAGCTCGCGACCGTCTCGATCTTCTGCGTGATCCGAAACGCCGGGAAGGTTCCGGCCTGCGTGACGACGTCTTCGTGCGCGTCGACCTGCCAGATCAGGCCGACGCTGCCCGTGAAATTGGGCAGGGGCTGCGGGAGCGCCGAGCGCCACAACACGCGGGTGGTGCCCCACTTGCCGACCTCGAGCGGCCAGCTGAAGCGCGGTGCCGGCTCGAGGTCGAGCTCGGTCCGCCCCTCGAGGACGATCTTCGTGATGCCGAGGTCTTTGCCGAGGTGAAACTCCTTGCCGCCGCCGGCGGAGAAGACGTAGATGTCCTTCTCGATTCGCACGAGCACGTAGATCCCGTCGGTGCGGATCCACTTGTCGCCGACCTGGTAGACCGGACGCTCGGCCCGCGGCTTGTCGGCGGCCGAGGCCGCCACGACGAGCCGCAGAGGCGACGGGATCGTCAAGCAGATCGCGAGCATGACGAGCCCGGTCAGACGCACGACCCGCGACGGGCGTGAGAGCGTCATGCGCCGGCGAGCTCTAGGCGTACTTGACCGTGCAGCCGTACGCGCGCGTGACCGGTGTCTTCACCGCGCGGCCAGCCGCCACGTCCTCGAGCGCGGCGCGCACGTAGTTGTGCGCGCCCTGAATGTCGGCGCGGCGGGTCGTCGGCCGATCGTCGATCGCGCCGGCATAGACGAGCAGCCCGTTCTTGTCGATGACGTACATGTGGGGCGTGTTGGTCGCTCCGTACGCCTTGCCGACGACGCCGGTGGGGTCGAGGAGCACCGAGGTCGGGCTCGCTTTTCGCGTCGCCGTGAGGTCGTCGGCCTGCTTCGGCGTCACGTAGCCCTGCGTTCCCGGCGACGACGAGATCAGCGTGAGCCAGATCACGCCCTGCGCCGTGGTCTCCTTCTGGAGCGCCTGCATGTTGCCGGTCTCGTAGTGCTTGCGCACGTAGGGACAGTCGTGGTTCGTCCACTCGAGGATGACGAGCTTGCCGCGCTGATCGGCGAGGCTCACGCTCTGGCCGGTCGTGGCGGAGACGTTGAAGCCCGGCGCGGCGTCGCCGACCTTGGCGACGGCGGCCGCCCATGCGGGCGGCGTAGCGAGCATGCCGCGCGGAGTGACGGTGGCGAGGCCTGCGAGCGTCGTGCCCGCGAGAAACGTGCGACGGGTCAAGCGATGCGTAGACATGAGCTCTCCTTCGGATTTCGGCGCGCCTCAGCCGGCGGGGCCTCTTCGTATCGCTCGCCCCGGGCCTGGGGGCCCCAGCCCCCGGCCGGCCCTGCGGCTCGCCCAGCGACCCCGCGACGGCCTGCAGCGCGCACGACGTGGTTGGCGACGATCATATCTTGTCGATCGCGTCGATGACCGCACCTTCGGTCAGGATCTGCGGGAGCAAGATCGGCGTGCCGGTGGGCGCGGCCGGATACAGCGCATACAGCGGCACGCCGCTGCGCCCGAGCGAGCTGAGCACCTGGCTGATCACCGGATCCCGCGTGGTCCAGTCGGCTTTGAGCGCCACGACACCCTTCTTCGCGAACACCTCCGCGACGGCGGGCGAGCGCAGCGCGACGCGCTCGTTGACCAGGCAGGTGACGCACCACGCGGCGGTGAAGTTCACGAAAACGGGCGTGCCGGCTGCTCGCAGCGCCGCGAGCCGCTCGGGGCTGAACGGCTCCCAGCCGACACCGCCCGCGGGGCCGGCCTCGGGCGCGGCCGAACGCGCGCCGGCGCCGAGCGGCGCCAGCGCGACGATGCCGACGATCAGCGCCGGGAGGAGCGCCACGACGGCCAGGGTGGCCGTGCGCCGCCAGAGCGCGCGGACGCCGCCGAGCGACTGATGGAGCCACGACGCGAACGCGATCAGCACGACTCCGGCGAGCGCCGCGCCAACGCCGTGCGGTCCGGCCTGCTGGCTCACGACCCACACGAGCCACGCGGCCGAGGCGTAGAGCGGAAACGCCAGGAACTGCTTCAGCCGCGCCATCCAGGGGCCGGGCTCGGGTAGGAAGCGGCTCCACGCGGGCACCACCGTCAGGAGCAGATAGGGCAGGGCCAGCCCGAGACCGAGCGCCTCGAAGACGAGCAGCGCGACCGGCCACGGCTGGGTGACAGCGAAGCCGACCGCCGCACCCATGAAAGGCGCGGTGCACGGGGTGGCCGCCACGGTGGCGAGGGCGCCGGTAGCGAACGATCCGACGTAGCCCGAGCGCGATGCGAGCGTGTGGCCGGTACCGGCCAGGCGCCCTTCGACGACGATCACACCGGAAAAGCTCAGCGCCATCGTGAAGAAGAGCCAGGCCAGGATCGTGACGAAGGCCGGCGCTTGGAGCTGGTAGCCCCAGCCGAGCTGCTCACCGCCCGCCCGCAACGCGATGAGCGCTCCGGCGACGATGGCGAATGACACCAGCACACCCGCCGTGTACGCCAGGCCGTGAGCGCGGAGCGGTGAGGACCGTCCGCTCGGATGCTGGACGAGGCCGAGCGCCTTGACCGAGAGAACGGGCAGCACGCAGGGCATCAGGTTCAGCACGAGCCCACCGGCGAGCGCCAGACCCATCGCTCGGAGCAGCGACTCCAGCGTCGTCTGCCCTGCTCCGCCGGCCGACCTCGGCGACGCCGTCATCGAGAATGCGTGGCGTGCGATCCCCCCATCGAGCTTTTCTGACACGATCAGCACGCCTTCGATCGGCGCGGCGACCGCTTCGCGCAAGGATCCCCGCGCGACCTCGAGCCTGATCCCGGCGGCGTCGACGCGGGCTCGCTGCGGCGCCGCCAGGTCGATCGCGCCCCACCGTGCTGGATAGAACCAGACGTCGGTGATGCGTTCGGCCATCAACCCGGGGGCGTCGACGATCAACATGACGTCCTCGGCTGTTGCGGCGAACGATGCCGGCCATAGGCTAGGGGTCGGAATGGTCCGTCGCGCGGCGGCGGTCAGCGCCGCCCCGCGGGGATCGAGGGCCGGCGCCCCCCGGACCACCGGCAACGTCAGCGCGATCGGAGCTTCCTCGGGGATGCATGTCTTCTCGCAGACGAGCCAGCTCGCCTGGCCTCGCAGGGTGACCTGGTCGCCTGGCGTGAGGCCGGCGGGCGGTGTCACCGGGATCAGCAGCACGACCTCGTCGGAATAGCCGTAGGTCATCGCCGACCCCACCGGGATGCGCTCTGGAAATGGCCAGCCGATCTCACCAGCCGTGAACCCGGCCGGCAGAGCCCACTCGACCCGGGGGGCCTCCCCTGAGTCCCCGGGGTTCCGCCAGTAGGTGTGCCAGCCGGGCGCGATCCGCTGGTGCAGGGCGACCCAGAAGGTCTCGCCGGGCGCGATGCCCCCGACCTCGCTCACCAGCTCCACCCTGACCTTGGCGCCTTCAGGCGCCGAGGCGGCAATCGCGGGCTCTGGGCTGCCGGCGATCACGAGGGCGTACGCGAAGACCGCGAGGGTGCTGCGGAGGGTCATTGCGGGGCTGATTATCCCACCAGGGCGGCTGAGGTCCCAGGGACTCCCCCGGGTCACTTGACGCGGGTCTCGACCTGTGATGTATGAATAGTCTCTACGTTGTCGAGGAGGTCGCTGTCGTGACGAGAGAATCCCAGGCGGGTCCTGCCGCGGTTCCGCCCGCCCAGCTCGGGGAGCGCTTCCCGAGTGGGCTACGCGTCCGCGGTCGATATCGCGTTGTCAGCGAGATCGGCGCCGGTTCGTTCGGAACCGTCTGCGTCGGAGAAGACGAGTCGACCGGCCACCGGGTTGCGATCCGCTTTCTTCCGCGCAACTTCGCGAGCACGCCCCAGGCCGCGCAGACCGTGCTGCGGATGGGCCGCTCGATCATCGCCGCCTCGAACTCGCATCCCGCGATGGCCCGAGTCCTGGAGGTCGGCGAGCTCGACATGGGTCGGCCCTTCGCGGTGACCGAGTTCGTCGAGGGTCGTCGACTCAGTGACCTGATGGGGGGCAGGGCGCCGCTCGAGGTGCACGCGGCGTTACGAATGGCCCTCGAGCTCGGTGGAGCCATCGAGACGCTGCACAACATGGGCTTCATCCATGGCGCCATCAGCCCTCGCAACGTGAGCGTGCTCGAGGATGGCCACGTCAAGCTGCTCGACCTCGAGTTGGCCGGCCTGCGTGACGCGCGCGAGATCCAGGGGCTGGTCACGGTAGACCCGCAACCGGAGTATATGTCGCCCGAACAGATCCAAAAGGCCCCGGTCACCGAGAAGACCGACATCTACGCGTTCGGCGCCATCTTGCACGAGCTGCTGAGCGGGGCCCCGCCGTTCCATGGCGCGACACGGGAGGCGATCTTCGCCAAGCACCTGAAGGACGCGCCGATCCCGATCCACCGGCAACGAGACGGCGTGCCCGCGTCGGTGTCGCGGGCCATCACGCTCGCCCTCTACAAGCAACCCGAGGCTCGCCCGCTGATGGGCGACATTCTCAACCTTCTGTGGACCGGCGCGCACGGACCGGCGCCCAGACGAAAGCGGGCCGCGCTCATCGCGGGCGGGGTGGGGCTCGGGACCCTGGCCCTCGTGGCCGTCATCTGGGGCGCACTGGCCTTGCGGCCACCCGCTTCGCCGTCGTCGCAGCCGACCGTGCGTGAGCCCATTCCAGCGAATGCGCCTCCGGCTCAGACCTCGCCCGCGGTAGAGACTCGAAAGCCGCCCGCGCCGGTGGTCGGCGCTCCGACCGAGACAGGACGGGCGCCAGCAGCGGAGTCTCCGGCGTCGAGCGTCCGGGCACCCGAGCCGAGCGTGCGGGTTCCCGCGCCGAGCGCCATCTCACCGCCGGTCAAAAGCGCGCCGCCAGTCGCGCCGCCGGCGGTCGAGCGAGCGCCCGCGACTGCCCGCCCGCCTGCGGTGGCTGCGCCGCCCGCGACTGTGCCGGCTGAAAGCCGGCCAACGCCCACCGTTCGTCCGGTCACGCCGCCGCCCACGCCGGCTGTCACGCCGCCACCGCCGGCCGCGCCGCCCGCACGGCCCGCGCCGGCTCCACCGGCTCAGACCGCGTCACCTCCCGCGCCGTCTGTCGCGCCGCCCGCGCGGCCCGCACCGGCTCCACCGGCTCAGACGGTGTCACCTCCCGCGCCGTCCGTCGCGGCCCCCGCGCGGCCCGCACCGGTTCCACCGGCTCAGGCCGCGTCACCGGCCGCGCCGCGGGCCGAGCGCCGAGAGCCCGCACAGACACCGTCTGCGCCGGCGCCGTCTCAGCCGTCCCCAGCGCCCGACCCGGAAGACTCGCGGGCGGTGATCGACTGGTTGATCAAGCCCCGCGGCCAGTAGCCGCAGAGAGGTTCGCCGAACCCAGCTCGCGAGGAGCTGCGGCGCGACTTCGTCCTGGCTCTGGGGGGTAGCTCGACCGACTTCTGGGGAGTAGCTCGCGACCTACTTCTTGGGGGGGAGCTCCGCCGGGGTGGAGAGGACCGGGTCGACGCGTTCGATCAGGGCGAGCGTCGTCTCGTGGGGCACGGTCAGCCGGAGCGACGTCATCACGAGCTCTGGATTCGTTCCCAGCCGTAGCCGGCTCGCCTGCTCCTGCAGCACGAGCCTCGTTCGCGCCAGCGTGTGCTCGAGCTTCGAGATGTTTTTGATCTCAGCTTCGATGGCCGCCAGTAACCGCTCACCTTGTGCAGACACACTGCCCTCCTGGACATACGACTTTGCGGCGGCAGCCGAGACTTGTCAAGTGATCAAGAGCGCGGCGAGATATGCTCGGACGCATCGCTGAAAGCGAGCGAAAACGCTTCGCTATTCATCGCGGATGTTGCGGTGGGCGCGAGAAGGGCGAGCGGTAGTCGAGGATCTCGTGGACCTTCCGTCCGAGCGTGTCGAGGCTGAACGGCTTGACGAGCAATGGATCTCCGGCGGTGAGGCCATGGACGACCACGACCTCACTCGAAAAGCCGGACATAAAGAGCACTTTCAGGTCCGGTCGGGCCTCGTGCAGGCGCTGCGCGACTTCGGGGCCGCTCGTCCCGGGCATGACGACGTCGATCAGGGCCAGGGCGATCGTTCCTTGATGCGCTCGCGCGATCTGGATCGCTTCGTCGCCGTTTGCGGCCCTGAGCACCTGGTATCCGTGAGCCACGAGGCCGTCCCGGACCGTGTCCAGCACGACCGGCTCGTCGTCCACCACGAGGATCGTCGCGCCGTCGGGGCTCATCTTTTATTGAGCGGTCCAGCCTCCGTCGATGACGAGCTCGCTGCCGGTCACGAACGCGGATTCGTCCGAGGCCAGATAGAGGACGCCGTAGGCGACCTCGTCGGGCTCGCCGTACCGGCCGAGCGGGATGCGCGAGACCATCAATTGGCGTTGGGCGGGATCGGCCCGGCGCCGCTCCGTCATCGCCGTCACGATCGGCCCTGGGTGAACGGAGTTGGCGCGGATGCCCTCGCGGGCGTACTGGATCGCCGTGGCCTTGGTCAGGAGCCGCACGGCACCCTTCGAGGCCTGGTATTGCGGGCTGCTGTTGTCCGTCCCGACGAGGCCGAGCTGGGACGAGATGTTGATGATCGATCCGCCACCGGCGCGACGCATGGCCGCGATCACGCTCTTGGTCCCGAGGAACACGCCCTTGGCGTTGATGTCCATCATGCGGTCCCAGTCCTCGACCGTGGTGTCCTCGATCCGACCTCCGCCGCCGATGCCCGCGTTGTTCACGAGGACGTTCAGCCTGCCGAAGCGGCTTTGGGCCATGCCGACCGCCTTCTGCCAGTCGGCTTCGTTCGTGACGTCGAGGCGCGCGAAAATGGCCTCGCCGCCCTTCGCCTTGATGTCGGCTTCGACGCCCCGGCCGTCGGCTTCGAGGACATCACCAATGACGACTTGGGCGCCTTCCCGCGCGAACATCCGCGCCTCGGCGGCGCCCATCCCGCGCGCGCCCCCGCTGATCAGCGCGACCTTGCCGGCGAGTCTCATGGCGACCTCAGCTTAGCGTAGAACAGTCCTCTGCGCTCACCGCGTGGCGCTGGAAGGCCAGGGCGAACGTCGACCGACCGAGAGTCAGCCGCCGAAGCGGCGCTCGCGCTGCTGATACGCCCGAACGGCGCGGAGGAAATCCACCTTGCGGAAGGCGGGCCAGTGCGCGTCGCAGAAATAGAACTCGCTGTACGCGCTCTGCCACAAAAGGAACCCGGACAGCCGGATCTCTCCGCTCGTGCGGATGATGAGGTCCGGATCGGGCAGGTCGGGCGCGTAGAGGTACTGAGCGATCGTTTCCTCCGTCACGCCGTCGATGATCGTCTGGAGATCCTCGCCCTGCTTGTTCTTCTCGCGGAGCATCGCCTGCACCGCGTCGATGATCTCCTGGCGGCCGCCATACGCGACCGCGAAGGTCAGGTCCATCGCGCGATTGCCCGCGGTTGCCTCCTCGGCTGCCCGGATCGCGGCGATGGTCGAATCCGGCAGGAGATCGAGCTTACCGACGGCCCGGACGCGGAGGCCCAGGCGATGCGAGTTCGGGTGCCGCGCGAGCCGGGTGAGCTTGGACTCGACCGCCGACAGAATTCCTGATATCTCCGTCGCCGGGCGCTGAAAGTTATCGGTCGAGAAGACCCAGAGGCTTACCGCCCGGATCCCGATCTCGGCGCACCACTCCAGGACCTCGTCGAGCTTCTCGGCGCCGAGCGCGTATGCTTCTCGAAGGTCGGGCACTCCGCGCTCGAGCGCGTAGCGCCGGTTGCCGTCGAGGATGATGCCGAGGTGCCGCGGAACGTCGTGCCCGCAGACCTGCCGTAACAGACGCCGGCCGTAGAGATAGTAGAGGAAGCCGCGCATCGCCAGAGCTTCACGCTAGCGCCCCCCAGCCGAGCGAGTCAAGAAAACCGCGATCGTGGTCCCCCGGCCCTACGGCAGGGTGCTGACGGCGTTGCGCAGCTCCTGGATGTGCGCGGCCTTGGACGCGGTCTGACCTGCCACGATCGTCGGGTCCGTGTACGTCGGCAACGGCCGTCCAAGCCTCGTGTAAACCTGGTTCAGCGCGGTCCGCAGCTCGGTGATGTGAATCGCCTTGAGGGCGATCGATCCCGCCGTGAGCGTCGGGTCAGTCCAGGCGAACGCCGCCAGACCATTCCGGGTTCGGGCTGCGCCGATCGCCGTCCGCAACTCGGTGATGTGCGCCGCTTTCACGACCGTGGTACCGGCGACCAGCGGATTGTCCGTGAAGCCCCCGCTGGAGGTGCTGCCGAAGGTCGCGGTGACGGCGGCCGCCGCGCTCATCGAGACGGTGCAGGTGCTGGTGCCGGCGCAGCTGCCGCTCCAGCCCGTGAAGGTGGAGCCGGCCGTCGGCGTGGCGGTCAGGGTAACCAGGGTCCCGCTGTTGAACGAAGCGGAGCAGGTCGTGCCGCAGGAGATGCCCGCGGGTGAGCTCGCCACGGTTCCGCTGCCGGTGCCCGCCTTAGTCACGGTGAGCGTGAAGGATTGGAGCGCAAAGGTGGCGGTGACGGAAGTGGCGGCGCTGACCGTGACGGTGCAGGTCGCAGTGCCCGAGCAGCCGCCACCGCTCCAGCCCGTGAAGGTGGAGCCGGCGGCGGGCGCGGCGGTCAGGGTGACCGCGGTGCCGGTAGTGAAAGAGGTCGAGCACGTCGCGCCGCAGGAGATACCCGAGGGCGCGCTGGTGACAGTACCGGTCCCGCTACCCGCCTTGGTCACGGTGAGGGCGAAGGACTGAACCACGAATGCCGCAGTGACCGAAGTGGCCGCGTTCATCGTGACGGTGCAGGTCGCAGTGCCCGAACAACCGCCGCCACTCCAGCCGGTAAAGGTAGAGCCGGCGGCGGGCGTGGCGGTCAAGGTCACGGCAGTGCCGCTCGAGAACGGAGCGGAACACGTCGTGCCGCAGGAGAGGCCGGCCGGCGCACTCGTTACAGTCCCCGTCCCGGCGCCTGCCGTGGTCACGGTGAGCGCGAAGGTCTGGATTGCGAAGGTGGCGGTGACGGAAGTGGCCGCGCTCATCGTGATGGTGCAGGTCCCGGTGCCCGAACAACCGCCGCCACTCCAACCGCTAAAGGTAGAGCCGGCGGCGGGCGTGGCGGTCAAGGTCACGGCAGTGCCGCTCGAGAACGGAGCGGAACACGTCGTG
>Ga0137403_10003532_pt1 | contig 18736 bp, 17 predicted proteins | sample CZOMad2_1_16fung_FD_122057 | JGI IMG/M metagenome (GOLD analysis project Ga0137403, IMG submission 122057) | Vadose zone soil fungal communities from Angelo Coast Range Reserve, California, USA - CZOMad2_1_16fungal (Hybrid Assembly) | ecosystem: Environmental > Terrestrial > Soil > Vadose zone...
CCTCTACTTCGACATTTGATTCACATCGGGGGGAGCGGGTGCCGCTCCCCCCGATGACCCCCCACCACTAGCAGGCTGCGGAAAAAGCGGATGACGACAGCACTTTTGTTCTCCACGCGGTGCGCCCGCGGCCCACTGAGCGAGTGGAAGGACGCACAAGAGCCGTCCCGCGCCGCGGATTGCGGGCCGCGGCGAGACCGTCCGAGACGCGCGGAAACGGTGCCCGGTCGGTCACGCGCTCTGGGTCGTGAGGGTTCGAATCCGGACCAAGTTGTACGCGGCGAGGGCAAATGTAAACATCCAGTCCACGCGGCGGGTGCCCCGGTGCCGCGTCTTGCGCATCAGCCCGATGGTTTTGAGCCAGCCGAAGATCTCCTCCACTCGCTTGCGCCGCTGCTGGCTGACCGCGTAGCCCGCATGCCGAGTGGTTCGATCGTCAATCGCGCTGCGGCGGCGATGGCCGGTGTTCTGGGCGACATGTGGGGTCACTCCGAGCAGGCGCACCGCCGCGACGAAATCGCGCGTGTCATAGCCCTTGTCGGCCCCGAGGGTGAGGCGCCGGTCGCGATCCAGCGCCCCGAGCAGTTCGAGCGCGGCGGCCCGTTCGGCGTAGCCGCTGGCGGGGAGCACGCAGCCGCCGACGGCGAGGCCGTTGCGGTTCTCCATCAGCACGTGACCGGTGTAGAAGAGCTTGGCTTCCTGCCCTTTGCCTTTGCGGGCGAGTCGGGCCTCGGGATCCGTCGTCGAGGCGTGGGTCGCGTTGCTGCGGCGCTCGCCGTGGAAATCCACCGTCGGATTGCCCGGGTCATCGGGAGGCGCCAGCGGCTCATCTTTCCGTTTGAAGCTTTTGAGACTGGCCCACGCCTCCACCAACGTCCCGTCCACGGTGAAGTGCTCGTCGGAGAGCAGCCCGCGCTCTCGGGCTTGGGCCACCACCCGGTCGAAGAACCCACGGGCGATGTCTCCCGCGAGCAGCCGCTCCCGATTCTTGGTGAACACCGTGGCGTTCCAGACCGGGTCGTCCATCTCCAGGCCGACGAACCAGCGAAACAGCAGGTTGTAGTCGAGCTGCTCCATCAGCAGCCGCTCGCTCCGGACCGTGTACAGCACCTGCAGCAACAGCGCGCGCAGCAGCTTCTCGGGCGCAATCGAGGGGCGGCCGACGCGCGAGTACAGCTCGGCAAAGCGGGGCGACAGCTCGCGCAGTACCGCGTCGACCAGTGGCCGCATCGCCCGCAGCGGGTGATCGGGCGGGATCCGTTGCTCCATGGGAACGTAGCTCCACATCGCGCCCTGGTTCTCCAGATCGTCGCCGCGCATGTCCACCTCCGTGGGAGTCGTCATGCGCATCGTAGTTCAACTCTCACGTCGACCCGATACCTAAAGTTGGGTTTTTCAGCAGCCTGCTAGGCTCTTGTAATGGCGTGCATCAGAGCTCGAAGCTCCGTTGCAGTGATCCAGCCCGCTATCGGACCTTGGTCGCACGATCCGGACGGTGGTGATGAACCACTGTTGCTCCTCCGCGCTCACGGAGCACTCTGTCCGCGTCGAGCAACGCGTCGAGCAGCGCTTCGCCGCACGGGTCGGCAATGACGACGACGCGGCGCACGCTGCCGTGGCCAAAATAGTCGATGGAGTCGTCAATACGCTTCTTGCGAACGACACGACCCTGTCGATCGCGAAACCTTCACAAATGCATGGAGGCGCGAGGATACATGGGCCAACGAGTACGCTAGGGGAGTCCGAGGGCGAACGTCGGCTCTTCGGTCTAGCCATCAGCGGTATGTTCAAGCTGCAGGGAGGCGGCAAGCTCGCAGAAGATGTCGGCAAACACATTCTGAAGGCAACGGCCCTCAGACAAACGTCGTGCGCTGGCGACTGGCTCAGTCATAAGCGATCAGTCTTCGGGTCGAGCGACCAATCGCGGAGGTGTTGACATGCGTTCCCAGATCAACCTCGGGCAAGTCTTCGGCATCAGAATCGGCCTGCATTACAGCTGGTTCATTATTGCGCTCCTGATTGTTTTCTCGTTGTCCGCCCAATTTCACATCAGCAATCCCGAGTGGGGCGATGGCGTCATTCTGGGGCTTGCGGTAGCGACGGCAATATTGTTTTTCATCTCTCTCCTTTTACACGAGTTGGCCCATTCAGTGGTGGCGAAGTCGCAGGGACTTCCCGTTCGAGAGATTACGTTGTTTGCGCTCGGCGGAGTGTCGCAGATCGAAAAGGAGCCCACCAGCGCGAAGATGGAATTCTGGATGGCGTTGGTGGGACCGTTGACCAGTGCCTGCATCGGCCTTCTTTGTCTGGCGTTGAGCAGGGTGTCCGGAGCGGCTTCCAGCCCGGCCACAGCGATGGTCTCATGGCTGGGCTACATCAATCTGGCTCTCGCTGGCTTTAATATGATTCCGGGCTACCCGCTCGATGGCGGCCGCATCCTGCGGGCACTCATCTGGTGGAAGACCGGCGACGTGGAGCGCTCGACGCGCATGGCGTCGAGAGTCGGACAGGCAATCGCCCTCATCTTCATCGGCTTTGGCATTCTCCGGTTCTTTGAAGGCGCAGGTATTGGCGGCCTGTGGATCGCGTTCATCGGCTGGTTCCTGCTGCAGGCTGCCGGCGAGAGCTATCGCCAGCTTGCTCTCAGACGGGCCATCGGGGGAGTATCGGTCAGGGATGTGATGACCGCGGACTGCCCAACCGTGAGCGGAAAGATGAATCTCCAACACTTCGTCGAAGAGGAGCTTTTACCGACCGGGCGGCGCTGCTTCGTTGTTCTGGAGAATGGAACGGTCGCCGGTTTGGTGACGCCACACGAAGTTAAGCAAGTCGAGCGGGCTCGATGGCCGTTCACAACTCTGCACGACATCATGCGGCCGCTGGATCAGATGCGCATGGTCACACCAGAAACGCCACTAATAAGCGCACTGGAGATGATGAGCCGCCAAGATCTGAACCAGCTTCCGGTGGTTTCCAACGGCCGACTCGCAGGTGTGCTGTCCCGAGCGCACCTGCTCAGTTTCTTGCAGACACGAACTGAACTGCACGCATGAGGTGCCACGGCCGACTGAGCTGATGGGATGGTCCATGCCGGGGTTCGTGGGCGAACACTTTCCTCACTGATGACGATTACGTGGATGGAGATTTCCCGGGCCCTGTTGAGTTCTCGCAAATGCTTGCTGAGAATTAGACCCTTCGCCGGGTCTGCCGAACGTGGTAGGGCTTCACGCGACGCGCGGCATCGCTCTTGCTACACTTAGAGCCATCATGTTTGATCGGGTCCAGCAGCACGCGAGCGGAATGATGGCGCCAGACGCCTATCCGAGGGATCTCGAGCGAGAGGTTGTGCTCAAAAACGGCGAGACGCTCCGCATCCGCCCGATCCGGCCCGATGACGAGCCGCTTCTGGTTGCGCTCTACGACCGCCTCTCCCGCCACACGGCGTACCAGCGATTTTTCGCCGTGAGGCGGCGCCTCCCGCCCGACTGGATCCACAGCTTTGCCAACGTGGACTACCGGCGCCGACTGGCCTTGGTCGCCGAGCGCGAGACCGTGGCGGGCGTCGAGCTCATCGGCGTGGGGCGCTACGAGCCCTCCGACGAAGAGGCGACAGGCGAGGTCGCCTTCGTGCTGGAGGACGGCTACCAAGGGCAGGGGCTCGGCGCGATCCTCCTCGATGCGGTCCTCCGCGCTGGCACAGAGCGCGGGCTCACGCGCTTCCGCGCGTACGTGCTCGCCGAGAACCACCGGATGCTGCGAATGTTGGCACACCATACGCGCATCATTGAGAGCACGACCTCGCAAGGCGAGACTACCGTCCTGTTCGAGCCCCGCTGAACTCCAAATGAGCGGGTCGAAGGCTTCGGAGATATTCTCCGGAGCCCTTCATCATGCCTTCAGGGGCTCCAGCAGCTGGACCAGGTTCCCTTCCGGATCCTTCAAGGTCGCGATCCGCGCGTTGGGGTAGTCCGTCGGATCCTCGACGAACTCGACCCCGGCCTCTTTCAATCGCTTCCAGTCCGTCCTGACGTCGTCGCTCCAGAGGGCTACCATGTGCCGCGCCGGGTCGGTGTTGCGCCCGTGCACCTCACTGTGCGTTCCCAGCGCGAGCGCCGGCGCTCCCAGCTCGCCGAGCACGACGAACCCCGGGCTCTCGAGTCCCACCTTGAGGCCGAGGACGTCACGATAGAAGGGCAGCAGGTTCTTCACGTCTTCGCTCCAGATGCTCGCCCCGCGCAGTCCTTTGATCATGGCCATGACTCCTTTCGCAGAGGAATGACTCAGCCGCCGATCGTCTTCCGGATGCTGCCGAAATGCTCGTCGATGTGACCGAGGAGGGCGCGCTTGACCATGTCCTCCGCGGTCATGGCCGGCATCCCCGCGAACACGGTGCCCGTCTTCGCGAGCTCGACGTCGGAGAGGCCGCGAACGACCGCGGCCGCCGCGGCGGCCCCCTTCTTATGGAGCGCGATCGTCTCCGGCTTGGTGCAGCCGGCGAACTCCTTGGCATGCTGGGCGTTCATCTCGTCGAGCATCTGCGGGGTGAAGTGGGGCAGTGCCTGGCCGGCGGCAATCGTCTTGATGATGTGGGTGACCGGCTCGTAGCTCCTGGCGATGTGGTGCGCCGTCACTCCGACCGTCCACTTCTCGGCGGCGGTCGTCTCCTTCCAGTCGGCATCGCTCAGCCTCTCCAGGATGGCTGTGGCCTCCTCCACCTTGGTCTCGAACTGCTTGGCGTACGCTTCTCCCTTGGCTCCCATGGTGTCCCTCCCCCTTTGTGTGTGCCTCATTGTATATGTGCTTCACTGTATAGACGAACGAGGTGACTCGGGATCGACAGGTCCGACAATATACCTCGCTCTCCTTGGACGTCGAGGAGAGCAGGCAGATGCCGGTGACCCCGAATAACCCGCCCCGGGCGTCGATCTCCCGGTACCCCCAAGACCGCCGGGTCCGCCTGAGGCGCTGAAGGGCCGCAACTCGCCGCCGTCCGGCGAAAACTGGACGGCGGCGGATCTTCTCCGGGTCAGAACTTCGCGTCGAACACCCTCGACAGGTCCTCGACCGCTGCGTCACGGCTCCCGAGTGGCACGAGACCAAAGCGGTTCTCCAGCGTGGCCAGGATCGACGTCGTGTCGTACGACGTGTGATCGACGACGAAAGTGCCGCGGAGAAAGGGCGCCACGATGAGCGCCGGGACCCGGGTGCCCGGCCCCCATTGGTCGTGCGGGCCGTTCGCGTTGCCCTGGCCGGGTGGCGGGACGTGATCCCACTGACCCCCGAACTCGTCGTAGGTCACGATGATCATCGTGTCCTTGCCGCAGCCGGTCTTGACGACGGCATCGATCAGGGCGACTAGATGATCGCTGCCCCCGGCCTCGCCCGTGTAGCCGGGATGCTCGTTCTCCGCGCCGATCGGCTTCACGAAGCTGACGGGCTTCAGGTTGCAGGTCTTTTGCGTCGAGGACTGGGCGAGCTGCAAAAACTCTTGCTCGTCGCGCAGGCGCGCCTGCCGGTTCGCCTTCCCGGTTGCCGTCTGGGGATCGAACGCGGCGAAGTAGTTGAAGGGCTGATGGTGGAACTGGAAGAGCGCGTTCGCGCAGTTCGGGAACACGGCGCCGGTGATCGTGGAAGGGGCCGAGCAGGGCCCCACCGTTCCGTTCGTCCAGCCCGGTCCTCCGATGTCCCCGTTCGCGTTCGACCAGCCGCCGGAGTACCAGGCCCAGTCCACACCGGCCGCGGTGAGGCGGTCGCCGATGTTCGGCGTGGTGAGGGGCATGAGACGTCTCGCGTTCGCTGTCCCGGGCGCAAACGGCTGAAACCACGGCTGGGTGGTGTTCACCGCATAGTCACCGCAGACGAGCCCACCGACGGGCGCGGGGCACTTGACCGTGAGCTGCGAGTCCTTTACCGGCCCGGTCGGCGTGTAGAGCGGGTACGTGTTCGGGAAGCCGTTGGCGTCGACGATCGAATGCAGGTCGTTGGCGCTGCCGTCCTGCAGGGCGTCAGCAAAGACCGGCGTCGCGGCCGCAATCAGCCACTGGTGGTTCAGGAACGACCCTCCGAAGGCCCCCTGAAAGAAGTTGTCGGCGATCGCGTACTTCGGATGGCTCGGCGCGTGCAGATAACGGTAGATAGGCAGCTTGGTCGTATCGTAGTAGCCCATGGCGAGGCCCACGGCATCGCTGCCCGCGACATAGCGATTCATGTTGCCGCCGTTGATCTGATATGGCTCCTGGTAGAAGCGATGGACGAGGTCGCGCGAGCAGCCGCCAGGCTGGCCGGCGCCCTTCAGCACGCCATTGGACGCGAACACTCCCGGAGCCGGACAGGTGGTGTCACTGGGAAGAATGTAGGCATCGATCGCGAAGGGCGCGTTCACGAATCCGCTGGTGAACGAGGGTTTGAGCATTTCGGTGCACGTCCCCGCGAGCGGGGGGCTCGCGAGGTTCACGTCGTCTTGAAGCAAGCAGGCGAACGGCAGGCCCGTCTGACTGATCTGCATGGTGTGAGCGGCGTCCGCGTCCTTGCGCCCCCTGACCCCCTCCCAGCCTCCGTAGAGGTTGTCGAAGCTGTGATTTTCCTGGTAGATGACCACGAAATGGTTGATCTTCTGGAGCTTGTCGGAGCGGTCATCAGCGTCCGCAACGGCGGCGGGCCCGAGCGCGAGCGCGACCGATACCACGTACGGCACAACCCATCTTTCACGGATACGCCTCATACACCCTCCTCGTGCGGACAGACATGATGGGCCAATGCGTATCGCCGCACGACGGGGCGTTCGAAAGCCGCGAGGGGCAGCCACGCGGCCCGGAGCCTAGACTATTCGAGTTGCGAGGGCGTGAAGCAGAGCCTAAGAGACCATGACGAACGCGACCAAGCGTATGGGTGTTATGTTATCCACGCTCAGCAGGATCACTGCGGAGCGCGGGGGAGGAGCTCGTGCCCGCCACAGTCTCGTCACCAGACAGGAGGAACCATGACCAAGGACGCGTTCACACGGAGTGTCGTCGTTGCCGCGCTTGCGCTGCTGTGGGCCAGCCCGGGGATGGCTCAGACGCCAAGCGGGCCTGCGGCCGCCCAGCCCAGCTTCCCGGCCACGAGCTTCCTGACGCCGACCAAGGCCACGTGGGAAAGCACTCGCACTCTGGTTCTCGGAATCGCCGACAGCGTTCCCGAAGACAAGTACGACTTCAAGCCGACTCCGGCCGTGCGAACCTTCCGGGAGATCCTCCTGCATCTGATCGGAGAAAACTACACGTTCTTCAGCAGGGTCTCCGGCGAGAACCTCGGCAGTAACGCCCGCTTCGACACCCTCAAGAGCCGCGCGGAGATCATGAAGGCGCTCCGGGAAAGCTACGACTACGGCGGCCGGGTGTGGGAGGGGCTCACAGAAGGAAAAGCCCTGGAAATGGTGGCGGGAAGAGGCGGCCAGCAAACCCAGCGCTGGGCAGCCATTCTCGGAGTCATCCAGGACAACATGAACCACTACGGCAACCTGGTCGTGTACCTCCGCCTCAATGGCATAGTGCCGCCGCGGAGCGCTTCGCGCAATTGACGAGCGTCGCGTTGAATCACAGCGCGCTCGAGACGGCCGTCCACGAGGAGCCGGTCGGACAAATGGCGTTCCTGGCGTTATGCGTCAAACGGCGTATAGCCACACGATCCGCGTCCTCTTATAAGTCTCCTACCTCTTGCGATGCTCAAGCCAACCGGCATGCGCAGGTAATGAGAGGAAGCAAGTTGTCCTTCCCCGTTCTTTCCACCAGGCTCGGGCAGCGGTCGGCGCCCCTGGGGCGCGGCGTCCTGCCGAGGGTAAGAGGAGACAAGCCATGACCAAGCGCGCGTTCGTGGCAGCCATCACAGCACTGCTCGTAGCAATCGTGGTGGTCAGCGGAGTCGCGGCCGCCGGGCCACCTCCCGCCTACTTCGTGGACGAGTCGAAGCTGCCGTTCGACGCGCTCCAGGGCACCACCACGGCGCGGTACTGGGGCGTCCACGGCGGCGCCGGCTACCGCATCGAGGTCCCGGCCAACTGGAACGGCGAGCTCGTGCTGTACGCGCACGGCTTCCGGGGAACAGGGCTCGAGCTCACCATCACCAACCCCAGCCTTCGCCAGTGGCTGGTGACGCACGGCTACGCGTGGGCGGCGTCGAGCTTCAGCACGAACGGCTACGACGTGAAGCAGGGCGTGAAGGACACACATGCGCTCGGTCAGCTCTTCAACGGCCTGGTGGGCAATCCCTCACGGACGTACATCACGGGGCACTCCATGGGCGGGCATATCACCGGGTCGCCATCGAGCAGTACCCCTCCGCCTATGTCGGGGCGCTCCCGATGTGCGGCGTGATGGGCGACAACGAGCTCTTCGACTACTATCTCGACTTCAATGTCGTCGCCGAGGCGCTGGCGGGCGTGCAGGCGCAGTTCCCGTTCCCCGCCGACTATCAGGCGGCGGTGGTTCCGGGCGTCAAGGCCGCGCTCGGGACGCCTTACCCCGCCGTGCTCAACGCCCAGGGCCTGAAGTTGTTCGGGGTGACCCAGAACATCTCCGGGGGGCCCCGGCCCGCGTTTGCCACTTCGTTCGTCGTGTGGGGCAACTTCCTCTTCACGGTCGGTGTTTCGGGAGGGGATCTCGGGGTCGCGCCCGGCAACGTCCAGGACAACAGCACCGCGGTCTACCAGATCGACTCGGATCCCGCCCTGTCGCCGGACGAGGTCGTCCTTAACGCGACGGTGCTCAGGGTGACGCAGGATCCGCAAGGTCGCCACCCGAACGGACTGGCCAATATTCCACCGATCCTCGCGACCTTCCGCATCCCCGTGCTCACCATCCACACTATCGGGGACCTGTTCGTGCCCTTGTCAATGGAGCAGATCTATAGGCTGCGCGCGGCAGACCAGGGCACAGCCAATCTCCTCGTGCAGCGGGCGATCCGCGACCACAACCACTGCGGGTTCGCCGTTCTCGAAGAGGAGGCGGCCTTCGCGGACCTGGTGAACTGGGTAACCAACGGTGTGAAGCCGGCCGGTGACGACATCCTTACGCCCGCGGTCGTTGCCGATCCCAAGTTTGGCTGCCAATTTTCGGTGCCTGGGCACATCGGGTTCCCGGCCTGCTGATCTGCTGACGACCGGGCCGTAGGCTGGACGCGGCCACCGAGGGATCCGCCAGAGGGCCCCTCGGAGCCGCGGCGTCCTGCCAGCCCACCGCGGAGAATCTCCTGAGACTTCACAGCTAGCGCCAGCCTCGGTCGGGGAAGAGGAGGCCACGGAGATGAGGATGAGGTGGATCGTGCTCGTCGGGGCGCTGTCCCTCGGCGCATTCGCGTTGACGATGCTGCCCCCATGCGGCAACCCGCTGATGGCCCAGGCCGGCTGCTGCAAGATGCGCCCGGCGCTCAACGCCCCCTGGACCAAGCGCCCGGACATGACCCTCGCCGCCTGTCGGGAGCAGAACGCCCAGAAAGACAAGGACGACCTCTTCGAACCGACCGGTTTGGTGTGGTGGGACCGGGCCTGCCGCTAGGTCCGCCGCGATCTAGGACTTGATGGCGAGCTGATTGAGACTCTGCAGCTCGCGGGACAGCGGGCCGGTCAGTAGGCCGCTCCGCTGGCGGAGATCGTCGGAGATCTCGGTCTTTTGCAGCTTTGCCTCCGGGTGGCTCTTCAGGAATTCCCGCAGCTCGGCGTACACGTCCTGACGGGACCGCTCCGGGTTCTTCCCGGGGACCTTTTCCTTATTGGTCGCGATGGCGTAAGCGAGGAGGAGATAGTAGGCCTTCACCTTCTCCTTGGAACCCGGCGCGTCGTTCACGACCTGTTGCAGGAGGAACGCGAAGGAGTCGTATGCCTGCTGGGTGGCGTCGTCCGCCTTCGGGGGTAGCGCCGAGGCCACAACCTTGTCGAGCTGGAAGAGCAATACGTTCATCTCGTCATCGCCCAGGACCTTCTGCTCCTTGAGCTTGGTATAAAATCGGTTCGCGTCGTTCGGCAGTCGCCGGTCAACCGCATCTGATAGGCTGCTGAGCAGGATGTCGGACACAGTCTGCTTCGCATCCTTGAGGCCGTCGATCGCCGTACCCATCAGCTGCTTCAGGGGGGCGAGCTCCTCCTTCGCCGTCCGGCCGACGTCGAGCGCGGCCTTGATCGCGTCCCGGCTGGCCTCGATCTCCCTGACGAGATCGACCACCTCCCTTTTGAGCTCCTTCACGTCACCGCTTGCGGTTTTTGCGCCATCGCGGAAACTCGCTGTCTCGTTCTTGACCTGGTTGATGTCGTAGATCTGCTTCGCACCGATGAAGCCCAGCACCCCGATGACAGCGGTGATGAACGCGCCGATCACCGTCGCCGCCCACTGCAGTCGGCCGCGGCTCCGCTCGGCGCTGCTGATCACTTCGTCAGCTCGGAGCTTGGTCTGATCGAACATCGTCTGGGCGGCCTTGAGCGTGACGTCGACGAGCCTCTGCTCGGTGTCGAGCTTGAGGTTGAAGACCCTGAGCTTCTCGTCCAGGTTCCCCTGAAGCCCCAGCACCTGCTGGTTGGCGTTGCGGAGCCGCTCGCTCATCTTGAGCAGCAGCCGGAACTCGATGTCCGGGTAGTCGGCCATCAGCGGCTCGAAGTCCGCACCCCGGATTTCAAGGACCGTGCAGGGCTCATTGGCCTGCACGGTGGCTGAGCGCGCCCGGCGCTCGAGCAAAGCCATCTCCCCGAACACCTCGCCTCGCCGCATCAGGGCAAGCGAAATGGAGGCGCCCCCACCGAGCTCGAGCACCGCCTCGGCGGTGCCGGCTCCCAGGACGAAGATCGAGTTCCCCACGTCCCCCTGCCGCACGATGACTTCGTCTTTGGCGTAGATGCGCTCGGAGGACACTTCGTCTTCGAGGAGGGCGTCGATCCGCTTCTTGTCGCGAACGGTGGCCAAGATGGGATGCTTCTGGAGGAACTCCCTCCACGGGAACGTCTTCATGGTTGGCCTCCACTCCGGCGGGTACGCCACGCCGGCCCGGCGGGCGCCCGGGCTCCGCCGCCAACGTCACATCTCCGCTCGTAACATGGGCGGTCTCGATCTGTCAAAGAAAGCGCGCACCTCTGGTCGGACCCTGGGCGCTCGGCCCTCGCGGCCTACGCGGACAGTACGCCCTTGTTCCTTCAGCCGGTGACCCCGGACGCGCTCGCGAGCTAGCGGGATACCGGGTGGGCATAGAGGCCGTCTCTGTCCAGGAACTCGCGATAGCTGCCGGTCTCCGCCCCGCGGCCATCCTCGAGGATAGGCGTTATGTTACTACGCGCATGATAGTCGGGCACGTGTGCCCGAGATGGGCAGGCGTTGACGCCATAGATGGCGTCGTCCGGTAGAAGGTGCGCTGAGTCATGGATCGGATCGGCGGACCCCAGGTCGGCTTGAGGTGGTCAGGCCTTCCCAGGTCAGCAGATGGCCGGGACATCCAGTCCGATTCCCATATTCCCAGGTTATTCCCACATCAATTCCCAGCGAACTCTCAGACACCGAAGGCTCCGAGAGGGCATTGGCGTCGGCGTGGAGCCTGTCAGATGAGGTCAACTTCGAAGATCAGGCAGTTCGATTTCGGTGATTGCGGGCCCCTGATTTGACCCAGCGAGGTCCGAAGGATTTGATTCCCCCGGGTATGGGAACTTGAAGTCGCGTTTCAATCCCCTATAGGGCGCAAGCTCCTACCGGTGCTCACTAGATCGAGGGCACCCCATTCACGGCTTCTGCGGGCGCAGTAAGTAACTGGATGCTGTTTGACAGCGGCCCCGCCATTGACTACGATCCCTTGTCCGACCCGGCAGGTGCGGAGGGGTCGTTTGAACAGGTTCCTGCGTCTGAGCGGTGCGCGGTGCTACCTCTTGCCGTCCTGTGAGCACTCACAACCCGGATCGTTCGATGAGTTTTGAGCGGTCAGGGGACGTATCACATGGCATGCTGTCGAACCGCTCCTCGTGATGATCGGCGGCTTCCTGGCGGGCTTGGGCTGGGTGTTGAGCGGAATGGCCGGGACACTCACGGCGCTGTACCTTGGCAGCACCCTCAAGTGGTTTTCTGACCATCGCGGGTTGGCTTCCGGTTTGACGGCGGCTGGCTTCGGTGCCGGTCAGCACTCACCGTGGCACCCATTGCCAACATGATCACCTCGGCGGGCTATCAGGCGACGTTCATTCGCTGGGGTATTGTCCAGGGCGCGGTCGTTATCATCGCGGCGTTGTTTCTCAAGTCGCCGCCGGCCGGCTGGTTGCCGAAGACCTGGAGGTCCAAGGGCAGTGAGGAGGTGCGGACGCGCCAAGGGACAGTGTCCTTCACTTCTTCGGAAATGGCCTCGACACCCCATTTCTGGCTCATGTACGTCATGATGACCATGGTGGCCACCGGCGGCTTGATGGCCACGGCCCAACTTGCCCCCATGGCCAAGGCCGTGGTCCCGACGGTGTGGACTCCTTTCGCCGCCAAGTTCAATGTGCCCATGGTTGGCTGGAGCGGCGTGTTCAAGGTCGCGATTGCCTTCGACGTGATGGCGGCGGTGCTGGCTTTCTTCGTTCTGCGCAAGATGCAGGCGCCCGTACTCAAGACCGCAGCCATCGCTACGGCGGTGGCGGCGGCGTAAGGTGCGGGCCAGAAGCGAACTTCAGGGGCTCCTTTCGAACCAGAAGGAGCCTGTTTCATGACGTAGTCGTGGTTTCTCTGAAATCGGGTAGGCGAGAGGAAGGCGGCCGGAGAATGCGGGCCCGGCCGATGCCCCGACGCCCCCCCTGGCCCCCGCCGCGCGGAGAACTGGCTCCGGCGCAGCGAGGCGGCATGCACGGTGGGAACCCGCTTTTTCCACAAGGAGGGACTCAATGAAGAGGATGATCCGCTACCATGGACGGTTCGTGCTCGTCGCACTCACCCTCGCCGTCGGGATCTTATTCAGCGGCCTCACCTATCTCACCGCGCACGCAGCCTCCCAGAAGCTCGCGAATGCCAACGAACACAAGAACATGCAACTGGTCGGGTTCGACGATCTTCAGGGTCGATCGGCCTATCAGCCGACCATCCACCGTTACGCTGACGGCCGCTACGTCGCGTTCGTCGGCCACCACGGCGGGACATCGCCGACCGTCGGCGGGAGCAACGGGACCTCGATCGTCGACGTCACCGATCCGTCACGGCCTGTGTATCTGTTTCACATCCCGGGCGGCGCCGGCACCGGTGAAGCGGGCGGCGCCCAGATGGTGCGCGTCTGCGATGGTGTCGCCGGAACTCCCGGGTTTGGCCATGTCTACATGCTTCGTGCCACCTCGACATCGCACGAGCTCTACGACGTCACGAATCCGGCTGCTCCCAAGCCCCCGATCCTCGTAGCGGGACCCTTCTCAGCCACGCACAAGAACGAGTGGGAGTGCTCGACCGGCATCGCCTACCTCGTCTCCGCGGTGCCGGGATGGCGGGTCAGCCGTGTCACTCAGATCTTCGACCTCAGTAATCCCACCGCCCCCAAATTTATCCGGAACTTCGACCTGGTGGGCCAGCAGCCGGGCGCCACGGGACCGTTCCCGCCGCAAGGACCGCACGGCTGCATCTCCAGGCCGGAAGCACACCGGGTGTACTGCGGTCACGGGACCAGCTCGAACGGCGTCGTCGTCATCCTGGACCGCGACAAGTTGTTGAACGGTATCCCGGGTTCCCCCGATCCCTTCGCGCCGACGCCGGCGAACCTGGCTTATCCCGTGATCGCCCAGCAGAATACGCCGGACTTCATGGGCGCCCACACCACGTTCCCGCAGCTTGATTTCACCGTCCCTGAGTTCGCCAAGGACGCGAACCTCAAGGTCCGCGACTTCATCGTCATGGTGAACGAGGCGGGCGGCAATGAATGCCAGGGCTCGACGCGTCAGCTCATGTACATCCTCGACATCACCGACGAGAGCACTCCGTTCGCCGTCGCCAGCTACCAGGTCCCCGAGGCGAGCGGAGACTTCTGCAGCCGGGGCGGCCGCTTCGGCTCCCACGCCTCGAACGAGAACATCAACTCGCCCTTCAACAAGAAGATCGTGTTCGTCTCGTGGTTCAACGCGGGCGTGCGGGCGATCGACATCCGCGAGCCGTACTCCCCGAAGGAGGTGGGTTACTTCATCCCGACCACGAACTCCAATACCTTCGCGAACGGCGGCAAGTTCGTCATCCAGACGAACAACGTCGAGGTCGACGATCGGGGCTACATTTACATCGTCGACCGGGCCGGTAGCGGCATGCACATCCTGCGGCTGACGGGTGACGCCGCCCAGATCATCGCGCCCTAGCCCAACCGCCACCGCTCGGTCACGTAAAGGGGGCGGCGCGGCCCCGGGTCGCGCCGCTCTCATCTCTACCCATCAACGCTGGCACAGTGGTCAAGGGGACTCAAAGTCGCGTTCGAATCCCTTACCGGCACCCGTGAATGTCGAGCTCCGGGGCTGAAACGAGACTTTCAATCCCCGCTCCGACGGGCCAGAGCCGTTCGGCGCCGCTGGTTCAAATCACGCGGACCATATGCCACACCATAGTTGCCTGTCGCCGGCAGCATCGGTGGCGCCGCTCCCTTGGGTCCACTGGCTGCGGAATCGTTCCAAAGGGATAGTGCGAACATTCTTCCCGCTGGGCCCGTCCTCTGTGTCGACGTGTCTAACACTTTTCGCATCTCGTTGCCTCCAACGAACAAAATGTCACTCATTTGTCACTATGCTTCGCTCGATCTTCTCGTTATCATCCGGATGCGAGAGAACCGCCGTGACCCCTCGAGACGCGTCACGAGCAGCGACTGAGGGGACTGGAGTGGGAACATGATGCGAGTCACTTCTCTCCTGATAACCGTCGTTGCACGTTTCCTTTTAACGGCTCCGGTGACGGCGACACCATTCTCCTTCAGCACCGGCAATCCGAACGGAAGAATGGCAACCGCCTGCCTGGTACTTCGTCCTGTAGCTGACTGAGAGGCACCTGACGCGGCGGCTGTTTCGGCAGATCCTCGGGCGCATCGAACGACTCGCGTGACACTCGAACTGATCAAGGGAGCTGTCCCCAAGGGGGGTGAGACGCAGGAGCAAAACGGACCCAGTCGTGATGTCTCTGGAGTGAGTAGTCACGGGCAGCAAGCCCTCGCGGCACGCGATGTCAGCGGCGCCGGCGCCCAGAGAACGGCCCCGGGGCACCTAGCGGGGTGGGTGGGACATCACGTGGTTCGCGTACCAGCCAGGGAGAGAAGCGAAGATGGTCGATATCGGGAATCCCGACTAGGAGGAGTCCAAACATGAGGACGATGGTCCGGCATGGATTGCGGTGGGTCTCTGCGTTCAGTCTGACCGTACTCGCGGCTGGGCCGGCCATGGGTGCCGTCATCTACAACAATCTCACCCCCAACAACCTCATGGCGATCGCCACGCGTCCGGACACTCCCTCTTTCGAAATCGAGGCGGGCGACGACTTCGTTCTGGGGTCGCGTACATCTATCAATGGCGCATCCTTCACGGGCCTATTCGTCCCGGGCCCCACCGGCGGCGCGACCAGTGCCTCCCAGGTGATCGTGGAAATTTATCGTGTCTTTCCTCTGGATTCGAACACCGCGCGAACTCCCAACGTACCGACTCGAGCAAACTCGCCGTCCGATGTGGCCTTCGACTCCCGTGACAGTGGGGCGAATTCGTTGACGTTCAACACAAGTGTGTTGGTGGCGACCTTTACGGCCCTCAACAGCGTGCAGCCTGGCGGGATCCACCCGAGCCCCCTCCAGACAACCGGGGGCAACGGACCGCTGACCGGGCAGGAAGTCCAGTTCAACATCACCTTCTCCAGCCCTTTCGACTTGCCGGCCGATCACTACTTCTTCGTTCCCCAGGTCGAATTGACGAACGGGGGGCAATTCTACTGGCTCTCGGCCTCGAGGCCCATCACCGGCGCTGGCACGACTCCATTTCCCCCCGGCGTGACTGACCTGCAGGCATGGACCCGCGATGCCTTCCTTGATCCCGACTGGCTACGCGTGGGTATGGACATCGTGGGAGGCACGACTCCACCGACGTTCAACACAGCGTTCTCACTGGCGGGCACTGCGATCCCGGCCCCGGCAAGCCTCACCCTTCTCGCTCTGGGTCTCGCCGGCCTCGCCGGCACGCGCTGGTGGAGCAATCAGCGACCTTAGGGTGCCATGAACGCCCCGGCCCGCATCTGGCCGGGGCGCTTCGTTTCATTGACATTCCGGATTACGCAATGAGTCTGGATGGGCCCCACAAGGAGACTCCGGGGGTGGCGGCCCACCGTTTTCGCCTCGAAGTCTCGCGTACGAAGCGTAAGAGCCTTACCCAATCGTCCTGCGGAATCAGAACACCTTCAGAATTTGAATCCCTGGGGGTGCGGTGTTGAGTCAACATCGCATAACTGCCAGAAACAGTTAAGAAAGCGCGTGGCGGACTGTAAACACGGGTTCGAATCCCGTTGGGGCCACCAGGCGAACTTTGCGGGATTTCTGCTCGTTTCCCGCAATGTGCGCCTGGTGAGCTGCTGCCGCAGAATCCCGCGAAATACCCCCGAATCACCCCCCGGAATGGCAGCAGATTTGGCGGCCCCGAAATGATCCGCGGCGCCCTCTACGTCCGCGTGAGCACGAAGGAGCAGACGACCGAGAACCAGGAGCGCGAGTTGCGGCAGTGGGCGGAGCGGCTCGGGTTCGAGGTAGTCGCCGTATACGCTGACACCATGAGCGGCGCGAGGAGTGATCGGGCGGAGCTCGCCGCGGTGCTGACTGCCGCACACCGCCGTGAGTTTGACGTGCTCCTCGTCTGGGCTCTTGACCGGGTCTCACGGGAGGGTATCGGGCGGATGGTCGGCTACATCGAGCAGCTCCGCGCGGCAGGCATCCGCGTGCTCAGTCATCAGGAGTCCTGGCTCGATACGGGTGGACCCGTGGGGGAACTCGTGCTCGCTATCTTCGCGTGGGTCGCCAAACAGGAGCGGGAGCGGATCGGGGAGCGCGTGCGCGCCGGCCAAACCCGCGCTCGAGCTCAGGGCGTCCACATCGGACGTCGTCCACGGCTGGTTGACGTCGAAGAAGTCCGGCGCCGCCGTTTGGCTGGACAGGGGTGGCGACGCATCGCAAAAGCGCTGAAGGTGCCCATGACGACCCTGCGGCGAAAAGCAGTAGGATGCGGCTCCAAATCAGACCAGCAATAGATTTAGTCGAATGGAGTGGTGCAACCAATCAGGGAGGGTGAGGGGCTGGCCTGATGGCCATAAAGCGCTGATTCAGCAGCCAGACGTCTTCGGTCAGAATCCTCGCTTCCGCTCGCGATTCTGTTTGACTGAGCTCCTTCGTTGGTGACGGCCCCAAAAGAAATGATTGTGACTATGTTGCGGGCGGCGACCACGTCGGAGGCGGCGCTTGGACGAGACCCCGGGGCGGCGTCTGAGGTTCGTGAGGCGACCACAGTGGCCCGCGTGTCCCGCCGCCGGCGAGGAGCGTAGGCGAGCGTGACGCCGGTCAGATAAAGTCCGGAGCCGCAATGCGCTGCCCCGCCTCCGACTGGCTCCGAGGAACAGTCAGCGGAGCGCTCTCATGGTACGGGGTGCGGTAAGAACGTGCGTGACCACGAGCTGCGTGGTCATTCCATGCATCGAGAGAAAATCGGCCAGATCCTGCCCCGAAAGTTGTTCGTAGCTAACCACCCAGGCTTGTACCCGCGTGGACAACGTGGCTTTCAGGTCCATGAACAGCCCGATGCGTGGTTTCTCGCTCCGGTTGCGGGAAGTCCACTGGATAGCGTAGCTTATGGCCAACTCGGCAAGCGCCTGTTGGTCGGAGGGATCGGGCAGCGCGTTGAGAGCCCGCTGCGTGTTGATGTACCTGAGCAACGTCTTGGTGTCCGGCTGGTTCATGGTCCTCACGACGTCAGGGTCCGCAATCTTGCCCGCAAAGCTGGTGGCAAGGTATTCAATCGCGGCGCGGTACGCCAGGCAGTCCCCGTGGGTCGCGAGGAACGTCACGGCGGTGGAGTCAATCCCGAGTCCAACCCCGCCTTCGACTGGTTCAATCATAGCCCCAGCGGTCCGGATGACATGTCGGAAGGGCCGCATCAAGGGGTTGAGCCTGCCGTCCATGCACGTCACAAGGGTGGCAAGCGTGGCCTGCTGACTTTGCTCGGACCAATCTGGCAGCCTACCGTCCAGAAATGCCTCTAAGTACTTGACCACCTCCGTGTCATTCATCTCACCCCTTTCCTGAGCTGGTCTTACTCTGCCTGACTGTGTCGCGGGGCCTGAACCGCGCTAGCGCTGCCAGAATGACCGAGACCCCGTGTCCTGAGCAGTCCAGCCTGTCCCGTCTCTCAGACCGCGCTTGGTGGTGAGGATTGCAAGACCCACCCCCGTGGTCAGCCTCTGGCCGGAGGCTACTTTCCCGCAGAGCAACCGAGGAGCCGACGTACCCCTTACCCTTTTGGAGCGGTGCCGTCCTCATCCGTTTGTTGCTGGCGGTTGCTTCCCATCCTGAGGAAAGGTTCCAGCAGGGAGGTGAATTCCATAGGGAAGATGTATTTTGTGGAAGGACTTGCACCCAACTCTTTCAAAGTCTGGAAGTACTGCAGGCTCATGGTTTTGAAGTCTGCGGTTATAGCCACCGAGTTAATTTTACCCAGGGCAGCGCTGAACCCTTCGGCGTTCAAGATTGCTGCCTGGCGAGACCCTTCGGCCCGAAGAATGGCCGATTGCTT
>Ga0137403_10003533_pt1 | contig 18734 bp, 17 predicted proteins | sample CZOMad2_1_16fung_FD_122057 | JGI IMG/M metagenome (GOLD analysis project Ga0137403, IMG submission 122057) | Vadose zone soil fungal communities from Angelo Coast Range Reserve, California, USA - CZOMad2_1_16fungal (Hybrid Assembly) | ecosystem: Environmental > Terrestrial > Soil > Vadose zone...
ATAACATATTTGAGGAATTGCCATACAAGAACTACACGTTTCTGTTACAGCTTCTCCAAACGGGCGGCGGAGGACTTGAACATCTGAATTCAAATTCGATTCAGGTCGCGCGAAACACTTTCTATCCCGAAGAAAAATACAAAGGTTGGTTAAGCGTTTCGTCGCACGAATATTTTCACGCCTGGAACGTGAAGCGAATTCGACCGGTCGCACTGGGTCCCTTTAATTATGAACACGAAAACTACACACATATGTTGTGGGTGGCCGAAGGGTTCACTGACTATTACGGCGCTCAGCTGTTGATTAGAGCCGGACTCTATTCGCAAAAGGAATACCTGGATCGCGTCGCCAATGAAATCAAGAGCCAGCAGACATCGCATGGTCGACATTTTCAATCCGCGATGGAATCCAGCTTTGATGCGTGGGTAAAGGGATATCGTCCAAACGAAAATTCCGGGAATTCAACTATTTCCTATTACACGAAGGGAGCGCTGATCGCCACGCTTCTCGATCTGGAAATTCGCAACCACACCAATGGTGATAAGGGTCTGGATGATCTGATGAGCTATTTGATGAAGGAATATTACGAAAAAGAGAAACGTGGTTACACGGACGACGAGTTTGAAAAGGCAGCGGAAGAGATCGCCGGTGAGAATCTGGCAGAGTTCTTCAGGAAAACGGCGAAAAGCACAGAGGAACTTGATTACGACCATTATCTGAATTTCGCCGGATTGAAGCAGCTTCCAATCATTTTTATTTGCGAGAATAATTTCTACGCCATTCACACACATTTGCTGAGTAGGCACAAAGACGCGAATTTGTGCGAACGCGTAAAAGCTTACGGCATACCGGCAGAGCAGATCGGCGACAACGACATACTCAAAATTAATGGGCGGGTCAGGGCTGCTGTCGAGCTGCTACGTGAGAAGCAAGCGGGGCCGTTTTTCTTCGAGTGTTTGACCTATCGATGGAAGGAGCATGTGGGTCCCAACGACGATTTCCATTTGGGCTATCGTAGCTACGAGGAGGCCCGGCCATGGGTAGAGGGGGATCAGGTTGGCCGGCTCGCAGCTCTCATTGCGGCCAAAAATCGTGAGCGCATAGAAGCCCAGGTGGAGGAAGAAATCCGCGCAGCCATTGCTTGTGCCGAGGACGAGCCTTTCCCGGAGGCGCGAGAGTTACTGACCGATGTGACCGGAGACTAAGAGTGGAGCGAATTTTAACCTACGTGGATGCGATTCGTGAGGCCACGGATCAACAAATGGCAGAAGATGCTTCCGTGGTTGTATTTGGGCTCGACGTCGACGATCCAAAGGCAATACAGGGAACTACCCGGGGGTTAGCGGGGAAGTATGGTCCGGAAAGGGTTTTTGGCACCCCACTTTCCGAAGAAGCGATGACCGGCGCGGCCATCGGTATGGCGCTGGCTGGCTTGCGTCCCATACATATCCATATCCGGATGGATTTTCTCATGCTGGCGATGAACCAACTGGTCAATGTCGCGGCCAAAAGTCGCTACATGTACGGCGGACAAGTTCAGGTGCCGATGGTGGTTCGGTGCATGATCGGAAAAAGTTGGGGCCAGGGAGCGCAGCATTCGCAAGGATTCCATTCCTTTTTTATGCATGTTCCCGGGCTGAAGGTAGTCGCTCCCACTAATCCGTATGATGCTAAAGGTTGTTTGATACAGGCGATCCGGGACAACGACCCGGTCATCTATGTCGAGCATCGTATCCTTCACTTCCAAAGGGGAATCGTGCCAGAGGAGGTCTACCGGATTCCCCCGGGAAAGGCGCGTGTGTTGGAGGAAGGGCGTGACGTCACATTGGTTGGGATTTCCTACATGCTGTTGGAATGCCTGCGAGCGCGGCGTTATCTCGAGACAATGAATGTCCATGCGGAGGTGATCGACCCGATTTGGCTGAGCCCTCTTGATATCGAGACGATCGTCACATCGGTTAAGAAAACCGGGCGGTTATGTGTTGTCGATAACGGCTGGACTACGTGCGGTGCGAGTGCCGAGATCGTGACCCGAGTAATTGAACGCTTGCAGGGGAAAAGGGAAGTCGTCGTCCATCGTATGGGATACGCGCCCGCTACTTGTCCGCCGACGCCTTCACTCGAAGATCTTTATTATCCAAATGCCCGCACGATTGCATCGGCGGTATACGATTTGGTCAAAGGAGGACGGAACCGCTGGTTGCCGGAAGAGCGCGAAGACCTTCAGGAGATGGAGTTCCGTGGTCCGTTTTAACGGTAACTTGAACACTGCTAAAAATCTTGATTGGCCCTTGATGAAAAACAATATTTCAAGGGCGGACCTCGCCGGCGTTATTGATTTCCTTCGGCAGGATGATCCAGTTCTCACTCAATCGAGCCAAGTGCAAGAGTTTGAAAGAGAATGGTCGGCTTGGCTCGGCGTAAAACACAGCGTTTTCATAAACTCCGGTTCCTCGGCCAATCTGTTGACGATCACTGCCTTTCGAGAACACTACGGTTTGGGGGAGATCATTGTACCGACGTTGACCTGGGTATCGGATATCGCTTCGGTCATTCAGTGCGGATTTAAGCCTGTTTTTGTCGATATTGATCGGCGCACCCTGGGAATGGATAACGTGCAGGTCGTGCGCAAGATAACACCCCAGACCAAGGCGGTTTTTTTGACGCACGTGCTGGGGTACAACGCCCTGAGTCAATCTCTCTTAGATGAATTGGCGGCGCGCAGAATCCCCCTTATCGAGGATGTTTGCGAGTCTTACGGAGCGACTTTTGATCGACAAAAACTCGGCACATTTGGGCTCATGTCCGATTTCTCCTTCTACTATGCGCACCATTTAACGACCGTCGAAGGAGGAATGATATCAACCAACGATTCGGACTTGTACGAGACTCTTCGTATGCTTCGCTCCCATGGAATGGTACGAGAGTCCAGCTCTGATGAATTGCGGCAATCCTACGCGGAGAGGCATCCGGACTTGAGCCCAGATTTTATCTTTGCCTTCCCCGCATATAACGTGAGGAGTACGGAGATCAATGCGGTCATGGGTCGTTCGCAAATCAAACGATTAAATGAAAACAACAAGCTCAGATCCGAAAATCTAATCTTGTTTTTGGAGAACCTGGACCCAACCAAATATCAGACTGACTTTGCAACCGCCGGCAGCTGCAATTACGCGTTCACTCTCGTTCTTAAGCGGCCAGATACCGTTTTTTCCAGCAAGGTTATGAAGACGCTACGTGAACATGGTGTGGAATACCGCCGCGGTGCGTCGGGAGGCGGAAATCAACTGCGACAACCTTACTTAAAGCAGCTACTGGGCGACGCGGATCTTAAGCAGTTTCCTAACGTGGAGCATGTTCATTTTTACGGGTTTTACATTGGCAATTATCCGGGATTAGAGCGCGAGAAGATTCGCGCATTGTGCGCTCTGTTGAACGGTATTACATAGGGCGCGAAGCCGATGAGTCAAAATGTTTTAGGGGAGCTTGAACGATCACTATGGTTACAAACCGCAGGTTGGATCTGGTCTTAGTTAATCCGGGCAATCGCAGTCAAGTGTTTCAATCGCTGGCGTCCAATTTAGCCGCTATTGAGCCCCCCGTTTGGACAGGTTTGATAGCCACGTTTATCCGTGCCCGCGGTTTTGCAGTTCAAATTGTGGACGCTGAAGGAGAAGGGCTGAGCGTTCATGAAACAGTAAATCGAATTATAGAAATGGACCCCACTCTAACAGCGGTCATCGTTTACGGCCACCAACCTTCCGCGTCCACACAAAACATGCCGGCGGCAGGGGAGCTGTGTACCGTACTCAAGGAGAGAGCGCCCGATCTCAAGACAATCTTGGTGGGAGGCCATGTGGCTGCGCTACCGGAACGTACTCTCCTTGAAGAAAATGTTGATTTCACCTGCGACGGTGAAGGGCCGCACACGATCCTCCAATTGCTTCAAGCGCTAATAAACAGGGAAACGGATCTCCGAAAAGTCGGTGGACTAATTTTTCGGAACGGCGATACGATTGTCCGGTCTGGGCCGGCGCCTTTAGTTAAAGACCTGGATGTTGAAATGCCAGGCATCGCTTGGGACCTTTTACCGATGCAGAACTATAGGGCGCATAATTGGCATTGCTTTGGCGCTTTGGTACGCGAGCCCTATGCATCGTTCTACACGACCTTAGGTTGCCCATTCCGTTGTAGTTTTTGTTGTATTCAGTCGCCTTTCAAAACGGGCGAATCGTTAATGGGACTCAAGCCGACGACGAATAGCTATCGGATGTGGAAGCCGAAAACTATCATCGCTGAAATTGACAAGCTCGTGACCGAGTACGGTGTTCGCAATATCAAGATTGCGGATGAACTGTTTGTGCTTAATCCTAAACACGTGACCGACCTTTGTGATCTGCTCATTGAGCGGAATTATGATCTCAATATCTGGGCCTATGCGAGAGTCGACACTGTCAAAGAGGAAATGGTGGAAAAGCTCAAACGGGCAGGCGTGAGCTGGCTCGCCTTTGGTATTGAAGCGGCGAGTGAACGAGTCCGCGATGATGTCGAAAAAGGCTTTGATCAGAATGATATCGCAAAAACTATAGGCAAAGTCCGGACGGCAGGTATTAATGTGATCGGCAATTTTATTTTCGGCCTGCCCGAGGATGACCTCTCGTCTATGCAGGCGACTCTCGATCTTGCTGTGGAGCTCAATTGCGAGTTTGCAAATTTTTACGTTGCCATGGCCTATCCAGGCTCCCAACTCTATAACGATGCTCTCAGGAAAGATTGGCCTTTGCCTGAAACTTGGAATGGCTATTCGCAGCACGCTGTGGATACGCTTCCCCTGCCTACAAAGTACCTTTCTGCTGCGGAAGTTTTGCGGTTCCGCGATGATGCGTTTCAGTTCTATTTCAAGAATCCGAGTTATTTGACCATGATATCCAGGAAGTTCGGGCCGGAGACATCCGCGCATATTGGCGAAATGGCGTCCCACAAGCTCGAAAGACGGTACACTTCCTGAGATTCGAAGTCTTCGGGTTAGTTTATGGAGATTCTGTTTCAGTCCAATAGAGTGACGGCGCCGGAGCTCAGCATCGTGCTTCTAGACGGGTCCTGTCGAGGAAGTTTCCACATATTCGATTACTTGATCCGAAGCGAGCAATAACTCTTTCTTCAGTTCATAAGGCAGGTTCATGGCGAATCCCCTAGTCACAGTTATTCTTTTCGTCCACGCGCCTTACGCGAATTTCTTGAGATCCTCGTTGGAATCTATACTCAACCAATCTTACCGCCAGTTAGAAGTCTTAATATTGGGCGACGGGAGTCCAGCAGTCAGGGAGTCCGTTGAGAGTTTTATGGGTGATGGGCGAGTGAGTCTCCGCGCCCAGACTCGCCCTTACTTTCTAGAGACAGCGAATGAATTAATGACGGAATCCAGAGGAAAATATCTCGGCACATGGAATAGCGACGACATTTATAATAAAAAGCACGTCGAGCTGCTCGTTCAGGCGCTGGAAATTGACCAGGAAGTGGGAGGGGCATTCGATAATACCGAATATTTCAGCGAGTCGAAGGAAGGTCAGAGAAGCGAAGGTTTGATTGTGCCAGAGGACAGCGCAAGGATGTTATCGTCTTCGCGTCTGTCGGTTCAGCATATTTTCAACGAAAATATCATGACCGGTCCTTCGTCGATCATAAGAAAGTCCGCCTTTGAACGTGTGGGGGGATATGATCATAAGATTCGGCTCAATTGCGATTTGCATTGGTTCTATCGGCTAGGAGCGTATTTCCCCGTTCGGTTCGTGAACTATGTTGGAGTAAGAAAGCGCATTCATTCCCTCAATAATACCGCCGTGAACCCTCATTATGAGTTTGGCGTGACGGAACTAGAAGACATCCGAGATTGCTACCCCGAAGTGTACCACCGTATTGGCAAAAGCGTTTTCAACAAGAAGCTTGGGAGGAAATATTTTCGCCTAGGATCCTATTACGAGGAGCGGGGTGATCTAACCCAAGCGCGGGAGGCCTATAGAAAAGCGATGCTCCTTCGCAAGCTCAGTCTCCGGTATGGCTGGGAATACTGCCGATCCGCTTTCTTGTCCGTTTCTTTTAGAAGTGGCTGTTTCTGACTCCTGATTAGCATTGGAATCTGCACCGCACTGCAGTGTCCGGGCGAGCGGGGCGCAACGACGAGTAGGATCATTCTTGCGGGAGATCGCGAGGTCGGGTGCGATTTTAAATATTCGTGGCTTCACTTCCCAATATAAGTGTCATTGTGCCGACGTTTAATCGAGGGGCGAGCTTGCAAAGATTGCTCGCAAGCCTAGGCTCGTCGGAGCTGTCGGATTCGATCCATGCGGAAGTGATCGTTGTTGATAATGGCTCGACGGATAACACTGAGGAAATCCTGATCCGAGAGAAGGGAAGACGAAATCGGTTTGACTTTCGGATGTCGAAGGAAGAGGCCAAGGGGAAATCGAGCGCATTGAACCGGGGCATCGCTCTAGCTCAAGGAGAAATCCTGATTGTCGTCGACGACGATGTCGTGGTGCACCATGGGTGGATGACTAAACATTGGGAGTGTCATCGTGCTAGTGAGTTCGGTGCGGTTCAGGGTCGGGTTCTTCCGGGGGTAGATCCGCAAGGGCGCCGAGCGGATCCGAGCCGGCTTCGGGAATATAACATTCCCATCGTAGATTATGGCGACGAAATTCGCGCCATCCGCGGCTTCACCGGGACTAACGTTTCCTTCAAGCGGGGTGTCATCAGGCAAGTAGGTCTGTTTAATCCGCGGCTTGGTCCGGGCGCCTTGGGTTTCAGCGAAGATACAGAGTACTCGATTCGGATGCGCAGAGCAGGCTTCAAGATCGGCTATAACCCCGCTGCCGTCGTGTACCACGAGCTAAATCCGGAACGTTATGGTCGAACGTACAATCGCCGCGTGGAATATCGGAAGGGAGTTAGTCGAAGTATTTACCGACAAGACTCGATTTGGTTCAAAGTACTGCCTGATTTAGTGGCCCAGTGTATGCGATATGGAATTTATCGGCTCCTTGGCAAAACTCAAAAGGCCTATAAAACCGAGGGGAGAATTCTAAAATGCTGGGGGTATCTCAGCGGCAAGCTAGGGTCGTCCAAATTGATGTGAGTCCCACCCGCGCCGCTGAAAAATGTCGACCACCGTAATAGGCATTGCGTTATGGCACTTTGCCCGGGAAAATTGACCCGATAGTTTGATTTTTCGAACCGCAACTCCTATCTTTTGGCAGCATGAATATTCAGGAAGGCAAAGCGAGTGCGCCGCCTACGGTGTCCGCCATTGTTGTTTGCTTCAACGAAGAGCGGAATATTGGCGCCTGTCTCGATAGCCTGCGCTGGTGCGATGAGATCGTTGTGGTGGATTCTTTCAGCACTGATCGGACCGTGGAGATTTGTCGGCAATACACGAACCGGGTAGTGCAGCGAAAATGGGCCGGCTATCGTGATCAAAAGGCCTTTGCACATTCCCTGGCGACGAAGGAGTGGGTCCTACTTGTGGATTCCGACGAACGAGTTTCGCCGGAACTCAAAAATGAGATTAAGGATAACCTGTCGTCCTATGACAATACGTGCGCAGGGTTTTCAGTGCCGCGTTTAGTGTTTTATTTAGACCGATGGTGGTGGCGAGGAGGCTGGTATCCGGACTATGACGTTCGTTTGTTCCGCCGTGACCGTGCGACTTGGGGCGGTACAGATCCTCACGAAAAGATTTTGATCGATGGCAAGGTTCGGCGCCTGCGGAACCCGCTCCATCATTTTTCCTACCGAGACATGGACGACCATGTGCAAAGGATTAACCATTTCACGTCCATTTCTTCGCGCGAGCTATTCAACGAGCGAAAGCGTTGGCGTCTGGGAGATGCTTTACTACGGCCGGCTTTCCGCTTTTTTCGCTCGTACATTTTGCAGCGTGGTTTTCTTGAAGGCTTCGCGGGTTTTTATGTTGCGCTGATGGCGTCAGTCTATGTATTCCTCAAGTATGCTAAGCTTTGGGAGCTGGAATTAGAGGAGAAAGAGGACGGTGACCGCAAGCGGTCATAGCCGCCGGCTCAGAATTCTGCACATCGATCCGGAGCGGAAGTGGGGTGGTGGAGAGGCTCAAGTTCTCGGTCTTTTGTCCTACCTTGCAGAAAGAGATCATCGCAACGATCTGCTAGCGCATCCCCACGGCCGGTTGTTTCAACAGAGTCGAGCGCTGAACGTGAGAACGATCCCTCTGGTTGCACGTAATGACTTGGATCTGCGGCCTGTGCCAAGCCTCCGGCGGCTCATACGCCAGGAGGATTACGATATTGTTCATTTGCACACGAAGAGAGCGCATGCGCTTTCGCTTTGGCTATCTCACGGATCCCCAAGACCAAAATACGTGGTGACCCGGCGAATGGATTATCCAGAGTCCAACACGTGGTATACGCGGTGTCTTTATAATCGCAAGGTGGACGGAGTGGTTGCGATCTCACGAAAAATATCGGACCTGCTGATTGAAGCAGGGGTAGAGCGTGAAAGAATTCGCTTGGTCCACAGCGGGATAGACCCTGGACCCTTTGAAGCTGCTGCCAATGCTCGAGATGTGCATTCCGATCGTATGGTGGTTGGCATGGCGGCGGTTTTGGAGGAAAGAAAAGGCCATCGTTTCCTATTGGAAGCGGCACGGCGACTCAAAGCGCAAGGCTGCCAGATTAGCTACCGTTTCGCAGGCGAGGGATCACTAAGAAAATCTCTCGAAGAGAAGACAATACAGCTGGGTTTAAAAGAGGATGTGCAGTTCCTGGGCTTTGTCTCGGACATGCCTGGCTTTTTAACCAACGTCGATATTGTTGTTCTCCCTTCTCTGTTTGAAGGTCTCGGAGTGTCGGTTCTGGAAGCCATGGCAGCGGGAAAGGCGGTGATTGCAAGCCGAGTCGGAGGGCTCCCGGAGATTGTGATCGACGCGGCTACAGGATTCTTGGTGGAGCCTCGTCACGTCGAAGGATTCGCCACCGCCATTTCGAAACTCGCGGGTGACAGAATCCTGATTCGAAACATGGGGCAAAAAGGAAGAGAGCGCTTAGAAAAGCAATTTACTATGGAGCAAATGGCACGGAAGAATGAAGACTATTATTATGATCTCCTCGAAAAGACGGAAACTTCGCCTATGACCGAGCCGAGTTCAACTTCCGCATGAAGTTTTTATTGGATATTCTCGCCAGATTCCGCCGCGCCCATCTGTTAGTTGTGGGAGATCTGATGCTGGATCGCTTTATTTGGGGTGATGTGGAAAGAATTTCGCCGGAGGCGCCGGTTCCGGTTATGCGGGTCATGGCGGAAAGTCATCGCCTCGGCGGCGCGGCCAACGTCATACACAATGTTCGTTCGTTGGGAGCTCATGTGACCGCTTGCGGGATTGTCGGACGGGACACGGCGGGGAAAAGGCTCGTGCATGACCTGCGGCGAGCGGGAGCTTCTACAGCCGGCATTGTCTCTGACAAGCAGGTGCAGACGACTCAAAAAAGTCGGATTATTGCCCGGCCGCGGCATCAACAGATCGTTCGTTTAGACCGGGAGAATCAAGATCCGATTGCGGACGCCACGTTAAAGCGACTGCGCGAATTCGTGCTCGCCAGAGCTAAGGCATACGATGGCATCGTCATATCGGATTATGGAAAAGGGGTCGTGCATGCGAGTCTCTTGAGGTCGATTACGCCTTTGGTCAGGCGCAAAAAGCTTATCTGTGTGGTCGATCCAAAAAAGGAAAATTACGCGGGCTATCAGTTTCCGACTTTGATCACGCCGAACAAAGATGAGGCGAGCGAGGCCTCAGGGATCTTAATTCGGGATGACGCCAGTCTCATAGCGGCCGGGGAGAAGCTGGTGCGCATGTGGCAGGCCGAGGCCGTTTTGATCACGCGCGGGCCGGATGGGATGAGCCTTTTTCGGCGGAACCACGCGGTTAAGAATTTTCCGACCGAACCGAGAGATATGTTCGACGTTACCGGAGCGGGCGATACAGTAGTCGCGGTTTGCGGGTTGGCACTAGTTTGCGGCGCGAGCTTTGAAGAAGCCGCCGTCATCTCGAATCTGGCCGCCGGATTGGTGGGCGAAGAAGTTGGCACGGTAGCGGTGTCTTTAGATAAACTCAAACGAAGTGTCCGGGACAAACAACTATGAAGAGCATGACAGGCTATGGCGAAGCGTCGAGTCAGATTCGAGGAACAAGGGTCATCGTTCAAGTGAGAAGCTTGAACCATAGACTTTTGGATCTGCAATTGAGGGCACCGAGAGAATACCTCTCTTTTGAAGAAGAGATTCGTAAAGTTATTCGCCAGAAGATCTCGAGGGGAAGGCTGGATGTCTTTATTAATCGTTCACCGGCAAAAGGGCAAGGTCGCAGACTCTAGCTCGACGATGAACTGCTAGGGGAATATCTGACTACGGTCCGGCAAGCCAAACAAAAGTATCAGTTGAGTGGAGACTTTAACGTGTCCCTACTTTACAGTATTCCAGACCTGTTGCAGGTTCGGGAAGTCGAGGTCAATGCGGCTGCGGAGCGGGAAGGAGTTTTCAAAATCCTCGATCACGCCTTGAGGAAGCTCGAGCGCGCGCGCGAACGAGAGGGACGGCAATTAAAGTCGGATATGCAGTCACAGATGCGTCACCTAAAACGGATCTCGATTCTGCTTGGACTACGGGCGGGCGAGATCGGTACGCGTCTGCAAAAGGCCGGGGTAACACCCAGGGATCGGGAGGGCGCATCACGAACAGACAAGGACGCGTCGGATCCAGCAAATTGGATTCTCAAGGGCGATATCAACGAGGAGGTGGTGCGGTTGAAAAGCCACGTGGAAGCTTTGTCGCGGGTGCTCGCGGAAAGAGAGCCGGTGGGAAAAAAGGTCGACTTCATGCTGCAGGAAGTTCAACGGGAGCTTAATACGATCAGTTCCAAGGTTCCCCACCTTCCGGTCGTACAGTTAGTGCTCGAAGGCAAAGAACGGGTCGAGAAGATCCGGGAACAAACTCAGAATATTGAATGATTGACAAAACGAAATACATCACCCAGCGCGAGGGAATTATATTCATTCTCTCAGCTCCCTCAGGAACGGGAAAAACAACGGTTATTAAAGGCTTACAAACGGTTTATCCGGACATCCAACTGTCGATTTCGTTTACCACGCGGACGCGTCGGGCAGGAGAAATTCACGGCCGTGATTATTATTTCGTTAAGTCTACGAAATTCGCGGCAATGAAAGCCAACGGCGATTTTGCGGAATGGGCCAAGGTTCATGATTTTTTTTACGCAACGCCGCGCCGACCGTTGGACCAATGTGTTCGTGGCGGCCGCGATATCCTTCTGGACATCGATGTCCAGGGGGCGAGAAAGATCAAGCGCAACTATCCCCAGGCCGTCTCGATCTTTCTCCTACCCCCTTCATGGCGTGAGTTGCAGCGAAGATTGGCCCTGAGAGGGACCGACGGCAAGGAGACAATCCGTCGGCGATTGGTCAATGCCCGAGGTGAAATAAGAGAAATAATCAAGTATGATTATTATGTCGTCAATCGCGAGGTTAAGACATCGGTGCAAGTCTTGAAATCCATCGTTGAGGCCGAGCGGGCCAAAACTTTCCGAGTCAAGCGATGGCGCATCGAGCCGTTGCATCGGCAATAAGGTAACCCCGGCTGTGAGCAAGGAAATTAAAATCGCCGATCTGGTGGATAAGGTTCAATCCTATTATCCGGCCGCGGATGTCGACCTAATCCGCAAAGCTTATGATTTTTCCGCCAAAGTGCATCAAGGGCAGAAACGGCTGTCGGGAGAGCCCTATCTGATTCACCCGACGGCCGTGGCAGGTGTTATTGCCGACCTGAAGATGGATGTGCCCAGCGTCATCGGTGGCTTGCTGCATGATACGGTGGAAGACACTCTAACAACGCTGGAAGAACTGAAGGGGATCTTTGGTCGAGAAATCGCGTCATTAGTTGACGGCGTTACCAAACTCAGCCGGACGAATTTTAGCAGCCGGGAAGAAAAGCAGGCGGAAAATTTTCGCAAGATGCTGTTGGCCATGGGCAAGGACGTGAGGGTGATTCTCATCAAGCTCGCGGACCGTGTTCACAACATGCGGACGCTCGATCATTTGCCTCTCGAAAAACAGATTCTGACGGCTCAAGAAACGCTGGATATTTATGCGCCCATGGCGCATCGCTTAGGGGTGGCTTGGATCAAAACCGAACTTGAAGATCTCGCACTCAAGTATTTGCACCCGGAGATCTATTACCAGCTGAAGCGCAATGTCTCTAAGAGGCGGAGTGATCGCGAAAAGTACATCGCCGAAGTCATTTCCGTCATTAAAAGAAAACTCGAGGCGGAGGGAATCGAGGCCGATATTACTGGCCGGCCGAAGCACTTTTTTAGTATCTACCAAAAGATGGAAAGCCAGAACCTTCTCTACGACCAGATTTTTGACTTGGTCGCCTTTCGCATTCTAGCGGATACGGTGAGGGAGTGTTACGAAACGCTGGGCGTGATCCACTCCCAATGGCGTCCGGTACCGGGGCGGTTCAAAGACTACATCGCGTTGCCAAAGCCGAATATGTACCAGTCGTTACATACAAGCGTGATCGGGCCATACGGCGAGCGGATCGAAATCCAGATCCGCACCCATGAAATGCATCGTGTCGCCGAGGAGGGGATTGCGGCCCACTGGCGTTATAAAGACGGGGCGGATTTCCAGGTTAACGATAACCAGCGTTTCGCATGGCTCAGGCAATTGTTAGAGTGGCAGCAAAACCTGCAGGATCCACAGGAATTTTTACACAGTCTTAAAGACGATCTTTTTACTACGGAACTTTATGTTTTTACGCCCAACGGTGATCTGTTGAATTTTCCCAAAGGCTCAACGGTTATCGATTTCGCGTACCGGATTCATTCCGACATCGGCCATCACTGCTCCGGCGCACGGGTTAACGGGCAGTTGGTTGCTTTGAAATACATATTGCGGAGCGGTGATACCGTGGAGATTATTACCACGCCCCAACAGGTCCCATCCCGCGATTGGTTGAAGCTCGTTAAGACCCCCCGCGCTAAATCCAAAATCCGGGACTGGTTAAAATCGCAACAGCGCGAACGAAGCGTGGCCCTTGGACGAGAGATTCTCGATAGCGACCTGCATCGCTACGGATTGGATTATCCCACCTTGCTGAAAGAAGGTCACATCGGTTCCTTGACGAAAGAGTTAGGGCTGAAGGACGAAGAGGCGTTTCTGGCGGCCCTAGGCTATGGGAGAATCACGCCGCGGCATGTGCTCGCCAAATTAGTACCGCCGGAGAAGCTTGATGGTAGTCACAAGAAAAAAGAAGGGTCTTTGGAGCGTCTTTTTCGGCTGGTGTCGGGGCAGAAGCAGGGTTTGGGTATTCGAGTGAAGGGCGTCGATGATGTCCTGGTGAGATTCGCTCTATGTTGTCACCCTTTGCCGGGAGAGCAAATCGTCGGCTTCATCACTCGAGGGAGAGGCGTTACCGTTCATACTGTGGGCTGCCCGACGGTTCTCGAAAGCGACCCTCACCGGAAGATCGAGGTGAGCTGGGAAGAAAAAAGTGGGCAGACGCCTCGCGCAGTGAAAATAGAAGTCACCTGCATAGATCAGCCCGGACTCTTGGCCGCCATCAGCTCCGCGATTACAAGCGCGGAAGCGAATATTGCGCGGGCCCAGGTAAGAACTTTCTCGGGCCAGAAGGCGCTCAACACCTTCGACGTGATGATCAAGAATTCCAAACATCTCCAGCAGGTGTTACAGAATGTCTCAAAGGTCAAAGGGGTTTACAAAGCTGTCCGTGGGCGCGGTAGGACGGGCGCTGAGATCCGGGACCCCGCAGGCAGGAATGATTTCAGTGATGCGCGATGACCCCGGCTCTTATGCAACTTTCTGGACGCGGCCGGAATGAATACAATCCGTGCAAACTAAAGCGCGCTTAACCTGTCCGTCAAAATTGGCCCTAACTCGCTGCAGATTGGGTCGCCAAGAGCGTTTAGTCTTATTGTTGGCGTGACTAACGTTGTGGCCAACGGAGCGACCCTTGCCGCAAATCGAACAAACCCTCGCCATAGTTTTTAACTCCTTATCTTTGCAATAATTTCCGTCGTCGAGAAGCCCTTCAAATAGGGAACGACTACAACTTTGCCGCCATTTCCTTGGACGAGATCCCCGCCGATGACTTCCTCAGTGGACCAATCTCCACCTTTAACCAGGATGTCCGGCCGCAAAATCGAAATAATATTGTAGGGATCTGGCTCGTCAAATAACAGCACGTAATTTACCATCTCCATCGAAGCGATCAACTCAAGGCGATCTGTCTCTGATAGTATCGGGCGGGTTGGTCCCTTAATCGCCCTGACGGATTGGTCGCTGTTGACGGCGACAACGAGCAGGTCGCCGAGCGCCTTTGCCTCCCGCAGCAGGTAAATGTGTCCCCGATGGAGCAGGTCGAAGCAGCCGTTGGTAAAAACTATAATTTTGGCGTTTATTCGCGCTGCGGCAGTGATCGCCTTGAGTTCGTCCAGGCTTTTAACCTTGTCCGACACATTCAATGGGTAACATGAGAAACTGGGGTTTTCAATTGGAAGTTCCCGTGTTTCAAGGAAATTCAACGTCTTGACCGTCCTGGAAAATTTCGTTAGAGTCGGAGCCAATTCTAGACGATCTGCAAAGCCGCACCCTGTACGCGTGTTCTCAAAATCAGGAGGAAAAAATGGAATATCAAGATCTTAGAGATTGGATCGAAATCGCCGATGAAATGGGGGAGCTAAAAACCCTCAAAGGCTGTGACTGGAACCTAGAAATTGGCGCCGTCACCGAGTTGGTGGCCCACAAAGAAGATGGTCCCGCCGTTTTGTTTGAAGATATTAAGGGTTATCCAACGGGCTACCGGGTGTTGTCCAATTCCCTAGCATCGAGGAAACGGCTGGCGCTCACCCTCGGTCTTCCGGCAGGCGAGACCAAAATGGACTTTGTCAAAATCTGGAAGGACAACTACAAGAATATCAAACCAGTCCCGGCGAAATTTGTTAAGAACAGCCCGCTATTCGATAACGTTTACAAAGACGGCGACATCGATATGTTTAAGTTCCCAACGCCGTTTTGGCACGACAAGGATGGTGGCCGCTACATCGGCACCGGGAGCGTAGATATCACACGCGACCCGGACGAAGGGTGGGTGAATTACGGCACCTACCGGGTCATGATTCATGACAAGAATAAGGTGGGATTCTACATTTCACCTGGCAAGCACGGCCGCATGCAACGCGACAAATACGCCGCCAGCGGTAAGCCCTTTAAGATGGCTATGTCGTTCGGCCACGATCCGCTGACCTTCTTGGCCGGTAGCATCGAAGTTCCTTACGGCGTTCCCGAATATGAATTTATTGGCGGTATTCGTGGCGAACCATTCGAAATGATCGAAGGCGAATACTCCGGATTGCCGATTCCCGCAAACGCCGAGATCGTCATTGAGGGCGATGTACATTTCGATAATCCAAAGGTCGAAGGCCCATTCGGTGAATGGACGGGTTATTACGCTAGCGCAGAACGGTCGGAACCCTGGGTGGAAGTGAAGCGGCTTTACCACCGCAACAATCCGATCATCCTCGGTTCCCCTCCTGGCCGGCCTCCTTCAGAACTCGGTTGGTACCGCTCTTACCTCCGTTCCGCACTGATTTGGGACGAAATGGAGAAGGCCGGTGTGCCCGATGTCAAAGGCGTTTGGCTTACCGTGTCGGGTGGTAGCCGGTTGATGATGGTGGTTTCGATCAAGCAAAGATATCCGGGCCATGCCAAGCAGGCCGCGGTCGTTGCATCGCAATGCCACGCAGGCGCCTATCTCGGACGTTTCGTGGTCGTGGTCGACGATGACATCGATCCGTCGAACACGGACGACGTCATTTGGGCAATGGGTACCCGCTGCGAACCGGAACAAGATATCGACATCCTCCGCCGCTGCTGGAGCGGGCCGCTCGATCCCGTCATTCAAGTGGGAAAGAAAGGCTTCAACTCTCGCGCAATCATTGACGCGACGCGCCCGTACGAATGGATGAAAGATTTCCCGCCAGTGGCTGAATCGAGCAGAGAAGTTTTGGATGCCACAGCCAAGAAGTGGGGGGCAGAGCTTTTTGGCAGCAACGGAAAAAAATAAGAATCTGTTGATATTGTCAGTTGGAGCTACGAGGGCAGGTCGATCACAATAGCGGTCGGCTTGCCCTTTTTTATGACTTCTAGTTTGATTTGAGTGTTCGGTTTTATTGACTGGACAAACGCTTCCAGCTCATGGGCTGACTGGATCGATTGGTCGTTCGCTCTCGTAATGATGTCTCCCCGTTGCATTCCCGCCGCCATCGCCACACTGCCCCTCGCCACATCAACAACGAGAGCCCCTTTTTGAAATGCGAGGTCCAAGAGAGTCGCAACGTCCAAGGTTAGATCCTGCGCTTGAATGCCTAACCGCCTTTGCAATTCCCTTGTCTGGGTGATTGGAGCCACCAAGGACTTGGACTTCGCTAATACCTGAGTCGAAGCATAGATGGGCGCTTTCATTCTTAGAGCGACGGCGATGGCGTCGCTCGGTCGTGCATCGATCTGCAAATCCTGGCCTTTGAATCCTAAGAACAAGACAGCGAAATAAGTGTTGCTCCGAAGGTCAGTAATCGTCACCCGTTGGAGTGTTGCGCCCAATCCTTGGATGATGTTGCGAATTAGATCATGAGTCAGGGGGCGTGGTGTTGCAACATGATCGAGTTCGAGGGCGATGGCCCTTGCTTCGGGCACATCAATCCAGATCGGCAGGAGCTTTTTGTCCGTCACGGTTTCAAGGACGACGATCGGGGATTGTGTGTTGGGATCCAGCATAAGGGTTTTGATCTTTGTCTCCACGGAGCTGGTCTCCTGGGCAGCGTAGAGGCTCATGGGAAACAAAAAGAGCAGCGAGAACAGACAAAGCCAGTGGCTAGGTTTCATACAAGCCTCCTTCGCTAGACTTGTGGCTGTCACGGAGGGTCAACCTCAGCTTATCTGGACTTTGAATCATGTCAACGGTGCCGTTTTTCTTGACCGGGTCATTGCGGCTGAGTTATTGTCGCCCATAGGGGAGTCCTGCCGCTGTGAAAATTCACATTCTTTCGGATGAAATGGCGAGCCGCATCGCCGCTGGCGAGGTGGTAGAGCGTCCGGCGTCGGTAGTTAAGGAGCTCATAGAAAACTCTTTGGACGCTGGTGCGACGGAAATTTCCATCTCTATCGAAAAGAGCGGTACCGCATTCATTCGCGTGGCCGACAACGGCGAAGGCATGGGGCGTGAAGATCTCGCCTTAGCGGTGGAGAGGCATGCGACGAGCAAACTTAGAAACGAAGAGGATCTGTTTCGTGTCGCTACGTTGGGATTTAGAGGCGAGGCGTTGCCGAGTATCGGCTCCGTTTCACGGATGGAAATCGTGTCTCGCTTGCCCCTGTCGGAAACGGGATACCGCATACGAATCGAAGGAGGCAAAAAGGCAGCGCCCTCGGTTACCGGTTCGCCGATAGGAACGAGCGTTGAGATCAAAGATATTTTTTTTAACACGCCGGCTCGACGCAAGTTTCTCAAGTCACCCGCCACTGAACTGAGTCATATTTGCGATGTTTTCAATCGCGTGGCTTTAGCGTACCCGAAAGTGCATTTCCGTCTCTCCCATGATGGTAGGATGATTGCCGATCATGCGGCGGTGAGCCAGGGCACCGATCGCTTGCATCAGGTTTTCGGACGGGAGATGGCAAGGGATTTGATCCCTTTCTCTTGGGCCCGAGGTGAGTTGAGCGCCAGTGGATACCTAAGTTCCGTGCCGACCTCGTTTCCCAATTCTCGCTATCTCATCACATTTGTTAACCGTCGTTTTGTACGGGACAAGGTGCTGACCCATGCGGTGTTGCAGGGTTATGAGACTTTGCTGATGAAGGGCCAGTATCCTGCGGTGGTGCTGTTTCTAGAAATTCCGTTCACCGAGGTAGACGTCAATGTCCATCCGGCAAAATATGAAGTTAAGTTCCGCCGGCAATCGATGGTGCACGAAACGGTCGCCGAGGCGATTCGGCAAAAGCTGAAACAGGAAGCCAAGGAGTCATCACGGAAAATCTTGCCATCTGCATCCGGGCCGTTTTCCGGGGTAATGGAGGCACAGCTGCCCTATGCGAACCGTGCCATAGAGCAGGAAAAGTCACACCTCAGGCCGGATGCATTTCCGATCTCCCGCGGCCAAGCGGAATCGATTCACGATGGATTTTTTTCCTCGTTGTATATTTTGGGGCAGATCCTTGGCTGTTATGTGGTCTGTTCCTCTCCGCACGGGCTGGCACTTATCGATCAACATGCCGCCCACGAGCGGGTTTTCTTCGAAAAGTTCCGCCGACAATTGAATACGGGCGACATCCAGAAGCAGAGCCTGCTCATCCCGCAAACGATTGAATTGACCGCCGGAGAGTTGATGCTCTTGGAACAGAAACTTCCAGCCTTGGAGCGATTTGGATTTCTCCTGGAGCCTTTTGGTCCTGATTCCTATGCGATTACTGCCGTCCCGGCGCTTTTGCCGGAAGGTGATTGCCGTCCCATCGTGCGGCAAATGGTTGCAGAGCTGGCGGACGTAGAGAATTCATAGAAACTACGACAGCACCTTGAAGAGCGACTGGCGACTATCGCGTGCCATAGTGTTATAC
>Ga0137403_10003433_pt2 | contig 18729 bp, 21 predicted proteins | sample CZOMad2_1_16fung_FD_122057 | JGI IMG/M metagenome (GOLD analysis project Ga0137403, IMG submission 122057) | Vadose zone soil fungal communities from Angelo Coast Range Reserve, California, USA - CZOMad2_1_16fungal (Hybrid Assembly) | ecosystem: Environmental > Terrestrial > Soil > Vadose zone...
GTGCGACAGTGACTGCCGCCGCGCCGATGTCGGGGCCCTATGCCTTGGAAGCTTTCGGCGACGCGATCTTCTTCGGCAGCGTCAATCTGGGGTCGACGGTGTTCGGCCCGCTGCTGACGACGAGCTACCAGCACGCGTACGGCAATATCTACGCCGCACCGACGGACATCTATTCGAGCACCTACGCCGCCGGCATCGAGACGCTTCTGCCGAGCATCACACCCATCAATACCCTGTTCGCCGACGGCAAGCTGCCGGTGACCGCGTTGTTCAACAGCACGACGCCGACCACCCTCGGCGGTCAGCCGCTGCCTCCGCCGCTGCCGCAGTTGCTGGCGGTGCCCGTCGTCGACCCAAACAATCCCGTGACCGCGCTGTTCGCGGCGGGATTCGGCTCTCCGTACCTTCTCCTCAACGATTTTCGCGCGAGCTATGCTGTCGATGCGGCGACCCATCCCGACGGCGCGGTTCCGACGCCTTCCGCGGGAGTACCGCTCGCCGCAACGCCGCCGACGCAAACCTTTCGCCTGGCGCTCTACACGAATGATCTGCGCAATGGCAGTTGGGCACCGGCCTCGCCCACATTGCTGTGCGGGGGCGATCTGGATCCGACGGTGTTCTTCAGCGTCAACACCGAGACGATGGCAGCCTTCTGGGGCGCGTTGCCGGCTGGCCTCGTCACGGTACTGGACGTGAACGGCCTCCCCGCGGGACCGTTCGCCGCAATTCAGGCGGGATTCGTCGCCAGCCAAGACTCGCTGCTTGCGTTTTACATGTCCGCGGCCGGCGGCGGCCTGACCCTGGCACAGGCCGAGCAACTACTGGTGCAGGGTTATCACGTGGCCGTCGCGCCCTTCTGCGCCCTCGCAGCCCGCTCGTTTTTTGCTCATTTTTAAAAGGAATCAGCAATCATGAAATCCATCAACAAAGCGCTGATTTCCGCCGCCACGGTGGCCGCATGGCTGTATGCGGCGCCGGCCTTCGCCGATGACGAGGTGTACGGCAACAGCTTTCGTGTCGGCTCATACAGCGTGTTCTATCACACGCATGCGGACGACATCACCGGACCGTTCGTGCCTGCCGGCGTGAACCTCAAGTCGCAGGATCTGGAAACCTTGTACGTGGGCTACGTCCGCCGGCTGTCGCCGGCGTTCGCTCTCGAACTCGCCTTGGGATATCCCCCACTCAACAAGGTCGAGGGCAAGGGACCGGCCACCGTGGGCTCCGTGCCGTACAACGGCCAGGTCGTGTCGACGGCCCGCTGGCTGTCGCCGGCGCTTCTTCTCGAATACAATTTTCTGAGCGAGGATTCAAAGTTCCGGCCCTACGTCGGCGTCGGCGTGAACTACACCAATTTCTATGACCGCCGATCGACCGCCCAGGGCAACGCCGCTTTGGGTGGACCCACGAAGCTGTCGCTCACCGCCTCGGTGGGCCCGGCGGCTACCGTGGGTGTGGCCTACACCATCACACCCCGTTGGCATGTCTATAGCTCCTATTCGATCGCGCGGGTCAACACCCATGTCACGGCCGATACCGAAGGCGTGATACGCACCACAACCATCAAATTCGGCCCGCAGACTCTCGTCATATCCGGTGGCTACTCCTTCGGACGCTGAATGGAATAGGATACTCGCGCGGATACCGCGGACCCCGGAGTAGCCATCCTTGAGAACCTTCCACGTATCCGTAATCCTGGCGGCATTGGCGCTCGGATTCAGCGACGCAAACGCCGACGGTCAGAGGCTGCGCATCATCAGCTGGGCCGATTACGTTCCCGCCGACCTCATCGCCGCGTTCAAGAAGGAGACCGGCATCGACGTCGAAGTCACGCTTTCCAACAACGAGGAAATGATTTCAAAGCTGCGCGCGACCGGCGGGGCTGGATACGATCTGGCGCAGCCGTCGCAGGACCGGATTACGTCGGTCCAGCGCGACTTCGGCATCTACAAACCCATCGACCTGTCCAAGGTGAAAGTCGAGGAATTCCAGCCCGCGCTGCTCGCCATCGTGAGGCGCAACACGACCCTGGACGGCAAGCTCTATGCGCTGCCCTATCTCTGGGGAACGGACGGCATGGTCGTCAACGTCAAGCGCGCGAAAGTCGAGGACTACCCCGATGTCTGCAGGCCCGAACTCAAGGGCAAAACTGCGATACGTCTGCGGCGGCCGGTACTGATGGCGTTTGCATTCGCTGCCGGCAAGGATCCGTTCGCGTTGTACGGAAATCCGACGGCCTACAGCGCGCTCATGGATCAGGTGGGCGCCACGATCATCGCATGCAAGCCCAATTTCAAATTCTTCTACGACAACAAGGATCAGCTCTTGAACGGATTCCGGTCCGGTGAACTCACGGCGGCGATCATGTGGGACACGGGCGGCTGGACGCTCAATCGCGACAATCCGGACATTCAATACGTCGTGCCGCGCTCGGGTGCGCTCGGCTGGCTCGATACCTTCGCATTGCCCGCCCGCGGCCGCAACGACGCCGCCGCATACGCCTGGATCAATTTCACCATGCGGCCGGAAAACGCCGCGCGCGTCATCAAATCGGTGGGAAACTTCTCGGCCGCCAAGGACACGGCGCCGCTGGTCGACCCCCGCCTCAAGGCGCAATTCGTCGCGGCTTTTCCCGAAAGCACATTGAAGAACATTCATTGGTATCCGGCGATTCCGCCGGGACTGGAGGAGATCGAAGGCAAGGTGCTCGATCGCATCAAGGCCGCAAATTGAGCACCGCGGATCTGGTCGCGGACGCGGTAACGAAGCGCTTCGCGGACACGCAAGCCGTGAATGCGTTGTCCTTTTCGGTCGAGCGCGGCAGCTTCTTTTCGATCCTGGGCCCGTCGGGCTGCGGCAAGACCACGTTGCTTCGGATGATTGCCGGGTTCATCGCTCCGGATAGCGGCGACATCGCCATCGGCGGCAGGAGCATGCGCGACGTCGCACCGAATCGGCGGCCCGTCAATATGGTATTCCAGCAACTGGCCCTGTTTCCGATGATGTCGGTGGGCGAGAACGTGGCGTTCGGGTTGGCCCGCCGGGGCATGGGGCGCGCGGAGCGTGAGCGGCGCAGCCACGCCATGCTGGAACGCGTCGGACTGGGCACTTCGGCCGGCAAACGCGTGGATGAACTGTCGGGCGGCCAGCGGCAGCGCGTCGCGATCGCACGCAGTCTGGTGCTCGAGCCTACGCTGCTTCTGCTGGATGAACCGCTGGGCGCGCTCGACCTCAAGCTGCGCGAACACATGAAGATCGAATTGAAACAATTGCAGGCCGCCTTCGGCACGACTTTCGTCTACATCACCCACGATCAGTCCGAGGCGCTGGTGCTGTCGGACCATGTCGGCGTCATGAGCCATGGACGCTTCGAGCAATTGGGAACACCTCAGGACTTGTATTACCGGCCGCAGACGCCGTTCGTGGCCAGCTTCGTCGGAGCAAACAATCGAATCGCAGGCCGCGCCACCGGCCGGGACGGTGCGCTGGTCGAAATCACCACCGCGGACGGCTGGGTCATCCGCGCGCGTGGGTTTGGCTCGATCGGCGCGGGAGATGCGGTCGAGGGATTCGTTCGCCCGGAGGCGGCCAGTCTGGGGCGTCAGGCGCAGGAGTTGCCCGGCGGCCAGCCGGCTCACGCGGGCCAGGTAGAAAGCCTGTTGTTCGACGGCGCCAACTCCGCAGTTCTCTTACAGGAGACGCGCACTCGACGAGAATTTCGCATCGCCCTTCCGCAAACCGGGCAATTCTCGGATTTAAAACCGGCCGAGTCCGTGCTGTTCAGTTTCGATCCCGATCGGGCTGTGTGCTTTCCCGCACGTCCCGGAGTCGCGGAACGGAATGCCTAGCGTCGTCGCCACCCGCTGGCAGCGACGATTGAGTCTGGGCCTGCTGCTGGCGCCGGCCCTCCTGTGGCTTGCCGCCTTGATCGTCCTGCCGCACGTGGACCTCGCGGTGCTCTCGTTTCGCGCACGGGTGGGCCCGCGCGATTACGTGGCGAGCCTCGCCCAATACAAGACTTTCTTCACCGAGCCCCTGTACTGGCATGTGTTCGTTCGCACGGCGTTGATGTCCGTCGCCGCAACGCTGCTTACGCTGCTCCTCGCGTTTCCCATCGCGTGGATCATTGCGAAACTCAAGACCGGCCGCGCCAGCTCGTGGCTGTTCATACTCTGTCTCATCCCGTTTTGGGTGAGCGAGACCGTGCGCACACTCGGGTGGATGATCCTGCTGCGAGAGTCCGGCGTTCTACCCTCGTTGCTCGTGAAGCTTGGGCTGACGGCGGTGCCGGTGGAATTGCTCTACCACGATGCGACCATCTTGGTGGGTTTGATCTACACGTCCCTGCTGTTCATGGTCATCCCGCTCATCTCGAGCCTCGAGAGCCTGGACAATTCGCTGATCGAGGCCGCATACGATCTCGGCGCCGGCGGATTCGTCATTCTGCGGACCATCGTGATTCCGCATGCGGCACCCGGCATCACCGCCGGATGCATCGTCGTGTTCATGCTCACGTTGGGGAACTACCTGACCCCCACGCTGCTCGGCGGCAAGAACTCCCAGTGGTTCACCGAACAGATCTATACCCAGTTCATCACCCGCTTCAATTGGGAGCAGGGTGCGGCGTTCGGTTTTCTGCTCCTGGCGTTGTCCACGGCGATGGTGGTGATCGGTCTGCGAATCACCGGTCAACGGTTTGGCGACGTGATGCGCCGGACATGATCCCGTCGCTGCCCCGTCCTCTGTGGCTGCGCGCCGCCACCGCGGTTTATCTGGCCGCGTTCATGGCATTTCTGTTCCTGCCCTTGATCATCGTCGCCGTGTTCTCGTTCAACGATGCACCCTACCCCGCCCCACCATGGCGGGGGTTCACGCTCGACTGGTTCCTGGGAAACTTGGGCCTGGGACGGATCGGGCTGTTTGCGGATTCCGAGCTTCTGGGCAGCATCTGGACCAGCTGCATCGTGGCCATCTGGGTCACGCTGCTGTCGGTGCTGCTGGGCACCGCGAACGCATTTCTCATCGAGCGCGGACGCTTCCCCGCCAAGCAGTCCCTGTCCGTTCTGATGCTGGCACCGCTCGTCATCCCCGGCGTGATTCTGGGAATTTCGATTCTCGCCTTCGCGAGCCGAATCGCGGAATTCGCCGACGATACTCTCGGCTTGGAGCTGGATTTCTTGCGGCCTGGGCTGCCCCTGGTGGTGCTCGGTCAATTCTCCTACATTGCGACCATTGCCACCCTGACCATCAGCGCCCGCCTGAGACGCTTCGATCGGACTCTCGAGGAAGCCGCGTTGAACTTGGGGGCCACCAAGGCCGCCGTCTTTCGCACCATCGTCTTGCCGTACTTGCGGCCGGCATTGCTGGGTTCGGCCGCCATCTCTTTTCTGATGTCTTTCGCGGATTTCAATACGACGTTGATGCTGGTCGGCACGGATTCGCCGCTGACCGTGATGATGTATGGCCGGATGCGCGAGGGCGCGACTCCGGTGTTGAACGCCGTCAGCCTATTCCTGATGGTCGCATCCGCCCTTCTGGCCCTGGCCTTCATGCGGCGCCGCTCCCAGGCAAACTAGCAAGCAATACCGGCGATCGCCAGGGTACACCCTACAAACAGCGCCCAGGCCTCGTACGGGCAGATTCGCGGTCCGCGTAAATCAAATCGTTTGTGTGGAACGATGGAAGAGTTTATTGGTCGATGGATACGATGACCAGCGGTGAATACGATGACTAGCGGGCCTCCCAATCAGACGCTCCTGCGCGTCACCTACCTCGAACAATGCGAGCCCGCGCTGCCGCCCGCGCTTTACTGGGGAAGTGAGCGCATCGCGCTCGAGCGGTTGGCGCGCAGCGCGTACCTCGCGCTCTATCGGCACGTGGGGGCTCCGCTGCGCTGGGACCAGCGCCTCAAGATGCCCGCGGCGGAAATTGATGCCCTGCTCGCGGGCGAGTCGCTGCATCTCTACGTTCTGCGCGACCTGAGCGGAGAGGCTCTCGGATTTTGCGAATTCGACCGCGGCGCCTTTCCTCAAATCGAACTCAAAAACTTCGGACTCGTGCCGCAAGCGCAGGGGCGCGGCCTCGGGCCTTGGCTGCTTGCGACGGCGCTGCAAGGCGAGTGGCGATCGAACCCCGACCGCATATGGCTGCACACCGACGAGTGGGACCATCCGGCAGCCAGGAGCGTGTATGAACGCGCCGGCTTCCGCGTATTCGACGAGCGCGATGAACCGGCCGACCCGCTTTAGGAGATGCGAGCCTTCAGTCTTCTGGCCATAGGAGCCCGGGAAGATCGGCGAGGGTTTCGATCATCGCGTCGCAGGCCAGCGAACGCGGATCCCTTCCCTCGTTGTACCCATAGGGCACGCACACGATCGGAATGCCGGCGGCGCGCGCCGCCGTCACGTCGTTGATCGAATCGCCCACCATCAGGACCCGGGACGGCGATAGCCCCAATGATTGGCACGCGAACAGCAAAGGCTCCGGATCGGGCTTCCGGCGTTCACACGTGTCGCCGCCCACGACCGCGCCGATCCACTGCATGAGGTTCAATCGCTGCAGCAATGCGCTCGCGAATCGGTGGTGCTTGTTCGTGACGACGGCAATCCGCATGTGCGCATCGTGCAGGATCCGCAACGCATCGCCGGCGCCCGCGTAGGGCTGCGCGTCGGATTCATCGCCTTCCTCCATCGCACCATAGTGATGGAAAAACCGTTCGAGCATCGCCGCCTTTTCGCCATCGCCAAGCGCCCGTCCCCGCGCTGCGGTGGCAAGCTCGATGAGGATCGGCGATCCGCGCCCGATCATCCGGGAGACATCCGCGATCGGCAGCGGCGCCAAATTGTACTCGCCCAATGCGCGGTTGAGGGCCCGTGCAATATCCGAGACCGTGTCCAGCAAAGTGCCGTCGAGATCGAACAAGACGCCGGAAAGCGCGCGGCCCCGCCAAGCGGCCGTACTTTGAGTTTGTGCCATGATTGCAAGATGCCAGAATTCGATCACAGTTCATACCGGGGAGCATGCGCTACAGTCGCATGCAACCCGTGAGGTACATATGTTGATCGACACAATCAGGCGTGGGCTCGAGTCCGTGGGTCTGTTTCGCCGCATAGCGAGGAGAACGCCGGGGCAATTCCTCGATCGCTCCTATTCCGACGGTGCGGGCAGGCTGCGGTATAAGCTGTATGTTCCCGCACGGTTCCGGCGCGGCCGCTCGTCGCTGCTGGTGATGCTGCATGGTTGCCGACAAACGCCGGAGGACTTCGCGACCGGTACGCGGATGAACGATTTGGCGGACGAACATGGATTTCTCGTGGCCTATCCGGCTCAGTCGGCGACCGCGAATGTATTCACTTGTTGGAATTGGTTCCTTGGAAAGGATCAGGCACGCGAGGGGGGCGAACCCGCACTCATTGCCGGGATTGCCCGGGAAGTCGCCCTGGAGCACGCCGTCGATGCCACGCGGACCTTTATTGCGGGCCTGTCGGCGGGCGGCGCCATGGCGGTGGTTCTCGGTGCTACCTACCCTGATTTATTTTCCGCCGTCGGTGTGCACTCGGGCCTGCCCTATCGCGCGGCCCATAACGCGGCCTCGGCGATGGCCGCCATGCGTGGCGGCACATCGCGGCTCGATTCCACGGGGGTGACGCACGCGACCCCAACCATCGTGTTTCACGGAGACCGGGACACGACGGTGGACTTGGGCAATGGCTCCGCCATCGTCGACCAGGCGGTATCCAACGCGGAGCGCGACCTGGGACCGCTGCGAAAAGCGATACGAGAAGGGATCTCCAGCGAGGGTCGATCGTACACGGCGACGACGTACCGTGCGTCACGAACCGCCTCATTCATTGAATACTGGGTGCTGCATGGCGCGGGCCATGCCTGGTCCGGCGGATTCTCCAAGGGATCATACACCGACGGATCCGGACCGGATGCCTCGGCGGAAATGGTGCGATTTTTCTTGGGCAGAAGTTAGCGCCGGCGGAAGTTAGCGTTCGATCGCGAGCGCGACGCCCATGCCTCCGCCGATACACAGACTCGCCAGGCCCTTCTTTGCGTCGCGCCGAATCATCTCGTGCAGCAGGGTCACCAAGATGCGGCAACCCGACGCCCCGATCGGATGGCCGATGGCGATCGCGCCGCCGTTGACATTTATTTTCGACGTGTCCCATCCCATCTGACGGTTGACGCCGATCGCTTGCGCGGCAAACGCCTCGTTGATTTCCATGAGATCGAGATCCTGATGCGTCCAACCCGCCTTCTTCAAGCATAGTTGCGCCGCTGGAACGGGACCCATACCCATGATCTTCGGATCCACACCCGCAGATGAGTACGCCCGCACCCAGGCGAGGGGCTTCAGCCCGAGTTCCTCGGCCTTGCGAGCCGACATCATCATGACGGCGGCGGCGCCATCGTTGAGCCCCGACGCGTTGCCCGCGGTGACCGTGCCGTCCTTGCTGAACGCAGGTTTCAGTTCGCCAAGGGCTTCGGCGGTCGTGCCGGCGCGGATGAATTCGTCGCTATCGAACACCGTAGTGGACTTGCGCGCAACGATTTCCAGAGGTGCAATTTCGGCTTTGAATCGACCGGCCTTCTGTGCGGCCTCGGCCTTTTGCTGAGACGCCGCGGCGAACTCGTCTTGTTCGCGGCGCGAAATCTCATACTTCTTGGCGACGTTTTCCGCCGTCGCGCCCATGTGGTAGTTGTTGAACACGTCCCATAGGCCGTCGACGATCATGCTGTCGATGAGCTTGGCATCGCCCATGCGGAACCCATCGCGGGATCCCGGAAGCACATGCGGCGCAGCGCTCATGTTCTCCTGACCGCCGGCGATGATGATATCCGCATCGCCGCACTTGATCGCCTGCGCGGCCAGATGCGTCGCCTTCAGTCCGCTGCCGCACACCTTGCCGACGGTCATCCCCGGCACCCCATCCGGCAGTCCGGCACGAATCAGGGCCTGTCGGGCCGGATTCTGGCCAACCCCCGCGGTCAGCACCTGACCCAGGATGACTTCGGAAATCTGATTCGGCTGCACGCCGGAACGCGCCAGCAGCGCCTTGATGACATGTGCGCCCAGATCGGCTGCGGGGACTTTCGCAATGGATCCGCCGAACTTACCGACCGCGGTTCGCAGCGCCGCCGTGATGGCCACTTCATTCATACAACCCCCAAAAAAATCCGATGTGTCGATGCCCGCCAACCGCGTGCATTGCAGCGATTACCCATTACTTTTGCAATACGTACTCTCCGGGGGCATCGGCCAGCGGCATATACCCGGCCGCGGCAGATCCCATCGGCGGAGGACTCACCCTCACCGGCGCGGAATGCTGCGCCAGCCACTCTGCCCATGTCGGCCACCACGATCCGGATCGGGGCGGCGTACCGTCGATCCACGCCTCCGGCGAGAGCGTCTCGCTCGCATTCAACCACGTTCGGACGCGGTGGCGCCGTCGCGCATGCACGGCGCCGCTGATGATACCGGCATTGTGACCGCCGGAGGTGAGCAGAAAAGTATAGTCGGCCGAGCGCGTCAATCCGCGTGCCTTGTAGACCGACTTCCACGGGGCGACGTGGTCGGTCTCCGTGCCGACGACGAACATCGGCAGCTGGATGCCCGCAAGATCGGCGAGGCGGCCATCGGCCTGAAATTCGCCCCGCGCCAGCATGTTGTTGAGGTACAGCTGGCGTAGATATTCCGAATGCATGCGGCATGGCATGCGCGTGCCGTCGGCGTTCCATGCCATCAAATCGTTGGGCGATTCGCGCTTGCCGCGCACATACGCGTTGACGGCCGGCGTCCAGAGCAGATCGCGGGCGCGCAGCAGCGAGAATGCACCGCCCATCTGCTCGCTCTTGAGCACGCCGGTTCGATGCATGACCGCTTCGAGCATATCGAGCTGGCTCGGGCTGACGAACAGCGACAGCTCTCCGGGCTCGCTGAAGTCTTGCTGCGCCGCGAGCAGCGTCATGCTCGCCGCACGCTGATCGCCTTCGGCCGCAAACACCGCCGCGGCGATCGAGAGCAGGGTGCCGCCGATGCAGTAGCCCACCGAGTGAATTTTCCGATCCGGCACGATGCGCGAAACGGCGTCAAATGCCGCCCGGATTCCAAGTCGCAGATAGTCATCCATACCGAGATTGCGGTCGCTCTCTGTCGGATTTTTCCACGACACCATGAACACCGTGTGCCCCCGGGACAACAGAAAGGACACCAGGGAGTTTTTCGCGGACAGATCGAGGATGTAGTACTTCATGATCCAGGCCGGAATGACCAGTACCGGCTCGGCAAAGACCGTCTCGGTCGCCGGTGAGTATTGGATCAATTCAATGAGGTCGTTGCGCAACACGACCTTGCCGGGAGTTGCCGCGACGTCGCGGCCAACCACGAACTTTTCCGTTCCGCCGCGCGTCTTGCCGCCGAGCGCGCGCTCCACGTCCTCCAGCCAATTGCCGAAGCCGCGCACCAGGTTTTCGCCGGCCTCCGAACGGGTGGCATCCAGCAATTCGGGGTTTGTCGCAAGATAATTGGCCGGGGATAGCGCCTCGAGCGCATTGCGGGCCACGAAATCCAACGTGCGCTTGTTGTCGGGCGCGACGCCGGGCACGGTCGACAACGCGTTTTGCCACCAATCGGCATAATTGCGATACGCGTGTGCGTACACATTGAAGGGCCACTCCGACCAAGCTGTGCCGTCGAAACGAGCGTCGCCCGCGGCGGGTGACAGCGGCTCGCGGGTGGCGGCCGCCTGGGCGGCAAACGCGAAGGTTTCGGCCGTCTTGGCCATCGCGTCCTCCGCGAGCTGCAGCTGCTGCGGTGGTTCCTTGGCGAGATTCAACAGCCAGTCCCACCACGCATTGACATACACGTCGGGCGCCAAACCGCCGGTGACAGTAGCCATTTGCGCACGCAGCGCCCGCTCTAGATTCAGTTGTTCCCGGCGTTCCGGTGTTTCCGCATCGTCAGCGCTGGGATTCGACATGTTGGGGCTCGACATGTTGGGGCTCGACATCTGCGGGCCACCGTCCTTGACTCCCGATCCGCGAATCGGCGGGAGCGCCGTGGCGCCCCGCCGTTCTTGGATGGACTTATCGGATCGACGTATCAGCCCGCTTTCTTCTTCGGTTCCTCGAACCGCTTCGCCTCGTCGACGACCTTGCTCGTCACTTCTTTGACCGCCTCGGTGAAACTCGCCTGAGTTTCGGTCGCGAGGGTGGCGAACTCCTGCGCACGGGCGCGAAGCTTCTCGGAGAGAGCCGTGGTCAGTTCCACCTGCTTGGACACGAAGTCGGCCGGGGTCTGCGCAGCCAGGGCCAATTTCGCCTGGGCCAGGCTCCACTCGAGGTAATCGCCGGCAACGGCATACTGGTAACGACCAACGCGGTCGATCGTTTTCACGCCTTCCTGTTGGGCCTTCAGCACCGGCGCAAACGCAGCCTTGTAGGTCTCGAGGATGGTCTTGGGGTCAAAAGTTGTATCGCTCATATCAGCTCCTAAATTTGGGGGATCTCGGTCAAGCAGCATCATAGCGCGTTTTGTATGCATTGCAAGAAGAATTTTAGTTTTGATTTCCGCACGGTTTGACATCTATAACTAACTGATTATAATTACTATTTATATAATTTGATTGGATCCGCGAATAATTGCACTGCAATAATTTTTGCGACGCAAAATCAAATGAGACTGGTGATCGACGCCCTTGTCCAAGCGGGCGCATGATGGCGGCCAATCGCAGCTGGAGGTCGGGCATGGCAACGATCCTCGACTACATTCGGTCGCTCGAGTCGTACGCCGAACGCAGCGGCGCCCGCCTGGAGCGCTCCGCCCTGCCAGGTTCCGTGCACGGCCGGGTGTCCTGCGATCTCATCACGCTGCGAGCGGATTTGGATCCCGAGCAGGAACTGCTGACCCTGGTGCATGAACTGACGCATTGGCTGACGCATCGGGATCCGTGCATTCAACACCTTTGCACCGTCTTTGAATATGAAGCCGAGGCGGTCGAGGCGTTGGTGATGGCGCGTCTCGGCTTGCAGGAAAGCGATCATCCAACCGATGACCTGTTATCCGCATCGGTCAAGCGCGTCGTCTGGGCAAGCAGCCAAATCTGCGACGCCCTGGGAGTTTAGACAGCTTACAGCCGCAACCCACCATCCACCTCGAGGCAGCGCCCGGTGAAAAAATCGTTCTCGAAGATGAACAGCACGGCGTGTGCGATTTCCTCGGGCCGGCCGAGGCGCTTCAAAGGCACCGGCGCCGTCAGCTTGTCCAGCACCTCGGGACGCATGGCCGCGAGAATCTCCGTGTGCGTGAAGCCCGGTGCTATCGAACCGCATCGAATCCCATAGCGGGCGAGTTCCTTTGCCCAGACCACGCTCATGGATTCGACGCCCGCCTTGGCGGCGCTGTAGTTGCTTTGCCCGGCATTGCCGGCGCGTGAAATGCTCGAAATGTTCACGATCACGCCGCCGTTGCCGCGTTCGATCATATGCGCCGCAGCCTCCCTCGCGCACAGGAATACGCCGGTGAGATTTACGCCGATGACCGCGTTCCACTGATCCATGCTCATGCGACCGACCGCAACGCCGTCTTTGACCTTGACCAGCAAGCCGTCCCGCACGATCCCGGCATTGTTCACCAATCCGTCCAAACGGCCGAAATCGGCCGTCACGCACGCCATGGCTTCGGAAACGTCGCTCTCATCGGCCACGTTCACCTTGTAGCTTCGAGCCTGCACGGATTCGGCCGCACATAACGCGCGCGTCTCCTCGAGGTCGTCGGCATTGACGTCGAATAGCGCAACATCCGCACCGCGACCGGCAATCTGCAGTGCGATGGCTCTCCCGATGCCGCGCCCCGCGCCCGTCACCACCACCGTCTTGTCATGCATATCCATGTTGGTCACTCACCCTTGTTTCTCTCGCCTTGCGGCTTATCTGCATTGTCGGGGGTCCTGGAGGAAGCCGGCCCGGCACGGAATGCGTCGCGGGTGGCCGCCTGCATCTGCTCCCATGCCTCCATGTTCTTGCGGACCAGTTCCGTCAGAGGTGCAAACGGCGTTTGCAATGCCTTGGCCATTTCCGACTGCATGGCCTCTTGCTGACGCAGCATCGTGGTGAACGCCTGCTCGAGATAGCGGCTGAGCAATGCCTGCATCGGTCCGCCGTAGAATCTGATCACCATCTCGAGCAGATCGCAGTTCAGGACGGGAACGCCGAGTTGCTCCTGCTCCGCTATGATCTGCAACAGCACCGAGCGCGTCAGGTCGTCGCCCGACTTGTCGTCGATCACCTTGATCTTCTCGCCAGCCACGACGAGCTGCCGCAGGTCGTCGAGTGTGACGTGCCGGCTCCCGGTGGTGTCATATAGCCGGCGATTCGAGTACTTTCTAATGAGGCGTTCTGGTTGCATCGTTCAATTCCTGGTTCTTTTCATCATATAGTTTGAACTTCGCATCGCACAAAATCCGATAAACGACTCGCATTATACGCCAAATCAGTATTTAAAATTACTCAATAAGAAACAATGGCTTATATGGACGAAATGATAGTTTCTGCGGCGCGCCACGGGCCACACAGTCAGTTTTGCGCTGCATACGGGAAGCGCCATGGGCCTTGATTCAACCTTCGCACCGTTGATGGAATCCGCCGACCGCTTCGCGGCCGCCGCGCGCAAATGTATGGAAGACATGCAGACCCCCGGGCCGGCGGCGGTGGAGGCCGCGCGCACCTTCGGCGACTTTCTACGTGTCGAAACGATGAACTTTTTCCGATTTCCGTGGAGCGCGAACCCGAGTTCCGGCGACGTCTCCGGCGCCGCACCGCCGCCATCGATGCAGGACCTACCCGCGTTCGGTCCGAGCCGCGAACATCAGCTCCGCTGGCAGCGCACCGCCGCCACGGGACGGCGCGTCGGTGATGCGCAGCATCGGTTGCATTTATTGTGGTCCGATGCATTGCGCGACGCCGCCATAGCCTTTGCAGCGCGGCTCAAGCCGCCTTGCCCAAGTCCCGCGATGCGCACCATGCCGGATCTCGAGGCGCTTCGCGGGCTTTATAATTCGTGGGTCGACTGCGCGGAAGAAGCCTACGCGCGCGTCGCCCATAGCGATTCCTTCGTTGGTGCGTTGGCCGACTTCATGAATGCGAGCAGCGAATGGCGGAAGGAATCTCGCGCGAGCATCGAACTTTGGGCCAAAGCGCTCGACCTGCCCACCCGCAGTGAAGTCAACACATTGATGCGGCGGGTGAGTTCGTTGGAGGAGCAGCTTCGGTTGAAGGAACAGGATCGATTGAACGAGCAGGATCAGTTGAAGAATCCGCGAGATACGCCACGGACGGATCCGCCGCGAGCACGCCGGCCGTCCCGCGCGCGACGCGGGAAGCGTCCTTAATCCCATGACGTTCGCCGATGTATACGCCAGGCTCGCGGCGGCAACGGATTGCGCTCCCGGGTGCTCGCCGAAGGAATTGGTCTGGGAATCGGGGAAGCTGCGCCTCTTTCGCTATCAACCCACGGCACCCTCATCCGGTGCTGTGCCATTGCTCATCGTGTATGCATTGGTCAACCGCCCCTACATGATGGATCTCCAGGAGGATCGTTCGCTGATCCGCGGGCTCTTGGATGCAGGCCTTACGGTGTACCTGATCGACTGGGGTTACCCCGATGGGGCGGACCGATTCACGACATTGGCCGACTACATCGACCGGCTTCTCGCGGGCTCAGTCGAACAGGTACTCGCGGCGCACCGCCTGGATGCGCTCAATTTACTCGGGGTTTGTCAGGGAGGCGTGCTCAGCCTGTGTTTCTCGGCGCTGCATCCCCGGAAAGTACGAAATCTGATCACCATGGTCACGCCGGTTGATTTTCACACGCCCGCGGACCTGCTCTCGAAGTGGGCGAGAAAAATCGACGTTGCCGCCTGGGTGGGCGACGGCAATGTATCGGGAGATACCCTGAATCAGCTCTTTTTGGCACTGATGCCGTTCCGCCTGGGCCACCAAAAATATATGGATCTTCTGCTCGGAAGTCCGGATCAAGCGCAGGTCGAGAACTTCATGCGCGTCGAGCGGTGGATATTCGACAGTCCCGACCAGGCCGGTGCCGCTTTCAGAGAGTTCGTGGCCTGGTTTTATCAGGAGAACCGCCTGGTGCGGAACCAACTTGAAGTCGCCGGCCGCAAGGTGGATTTGCGAAGCCTTCAGGTGCCGCTGCTGAATCTGATCGGGAGTAAGGATCACTTGGTGCCGCGGGACGCTTCCAAGGCGCTTCAACGGCTGGTCGGGAGCAAGGACTACACGACGCTCGAATTCGATCTCGGGCATATCGGCATGTACATCAGCGCCCGTGCGCAGCGCGAGGTGCCGGCGGCGATTGTCCGCTGGCTCGCGCAGCGCTGAAGCCGATATGCGATCGACGCAGCGTCCCTGCTACATACAGCGTCCCGGCTTACATATAGACGCCGCCGTTGACGTTGATCTGCTGGCCTGTGATGTAGTCGCCATCGGCCGCCAAGAAGAGGACCGCCTTTGCGATTTCTTCAGGCGTAGCGAAACGTCCCATCGGAATGCGCGCCAAAATGCTCTGCTGCACTTGCTCCGGCACCTTGGCCAACATGCCGGTCTCGGTAAACCCCGGAGCCAGCGCATTGCAGGTGACGTTGTACTTGGCGAGTTCCATCGCCGCAGTCTTGGTGAACGCGATGATGCCGCCCTTGCTCGCCGCGTAATTGGCCTGCCCGAAATTGCCGGCTTGGCCCACGAAGGAGCTGATATTGATGATCCGGCCGTACTTTTGGGCGGTCATCGTCGGCATGACGGCGGAGACGCCGAAATAGCACGCGTTGAGATTGGTATGCAACACGCCCAGCCAATCGTCGTCCGTCATCTTGCGCAGCGTCTTGTCGCGTGTGATGCCCGCATTGTTGACCAGGATGTCGAGCCGTCCCCAGGTCTGAGTGATCTTCTCCATCATCGACGTCCAGGTCGAGCGCTCGCCCACGTCGCCTTTGAATAGAAGCGTCTGCCGGTCAGCCTTGGTCAACTCCGCCACCAGCGAATGCGCATCGCTCTCGCTGCTCTGATAGTTGATCGCGATATCCGCGCCTTCGCTCGCAAGTGCCAGAGCAATGGCTCTGCCGATTCCGCGGGCCGCCCCGGTCACCAATGCCCGTCGTCCTTCCAGTCTATTCATTGCCGTCCCCTCCACGTTCCCTCGAGTTTTGCGATGTTTTGGAATGGGAATATGCGCCAAGTCGGGGGCAAGTTAAAGTGAAATAGGTGTTGCACCGTTCGGGTGCAACGTCCTCGGGAATCAACGTAGGGTAACGCTGACGGGACAGTGATCGCTGCCCAAAATATCAGGGTGAATCGCCGCACTCTTGACCGACTCGCGCAGGGCCGCCGACACCAGAAAATAGTCGATTCTCCACCCGATGTTGCGCGCCCGGGAGTTCGCAAAATGACTCCACCACGAATAGTGACCGTTGCCCTGCGTGAACAGGCGGAACGTATCGACGAACCCCGCATCCAGCATATTTTGGAATCCTTTGCGCTCCTCGTCGGTGAAACCCTTCTTCCCTCGGTTCGACTTGGGATTGGCGAGATCGAGTTCGGTGTGAGCAACGTTCAAATCGCCGCAAAGGATGACCGGCTTGCGTGACTCGAGCTGCCTGCAATAGGCGAGGAACGCCGGATCCCAATGCTTGAAGCGCAGTCCCAGCCGGCTGAGGTCGTCCTTGGCATTCGGCGTATACACGGTAACCACGTGATGGTTTTCGAATTCAGCCGTGATGACCCGGCCTTCCTCGGCGCTGTCGCGTTGTAGCTCGTCCGCAAAACTGAAGCGATTGGCAAACTCGGTCGGGTACCCGTTGGTGACCGCGATCGGTTCCTGCTTGGAAAAAATCGCCGTTCCGGAATATCCCTTCTTGACCGCCGAGTTCCAATATTCGCGATAGCCCGGCAGCTCGATTTCAATCTGCCCGCGTTCGGCCTTGGTTTCCTGGAGACACAGGACATCGGGTTGATGCTTCTCCAGGAATGACAGGAACAGTCCCTTGCGGTGGACCGCGCGAATGCCGTTCACATTCCAGGAATAGAGCTTCATCATTGTATTCGCTGGCTGAAACTCACTCCATAGGCCGCCGGCCGGGCAAGCAACACCGGCATGGGCAGTGCGAAGCTAAAATTGCGAAAAGAGAACTTCGTGAACATCGTGCCTCCTGCTGCGGACCGTCGAGAGTTTATCCCAAAGATGTTCGATCGCGAATGCCGGTTGGCCTGCGTTTGCGTCACGGAGGACGCAATGATGAATAGCAACCGGAGGCATCGATATGCTAGGAGCAGGGTGGAAAATTGATTTACGGAATTCGCGTATTTGAAGACGTGAAATTAACGCGGTTCATTCCGGGCAACGTCATGCCATTCGCATTTTTTCGGCGGTTCGTGCTGCCGGAAGCGGCCTCAGCCTCAGGGCCTCAGCCTCATCCCCAGCACATGCCGTGATCGATTGCAGCTTTGACACCGCGAATTCGACGAAGGCCGATACCGCGGTCGGAATATGCTGCCGGCTGGGAAGGACGATATTCAGATCGGCGCCGTCCCGGCGATAGGTCTGCAGCACGTGAATGAGGCGGCCGGCTCGCAAATCCGCGCTGACCATCATGGCCGGCAGCAAGGCCACCCCTAGGCCGGCCAGGCAGCCCTTCATCAGAATGCGCACGCTGTTCGCGCTGAACCGTCCTGAAACCTCCACGTCTTCCGCGCCGCTCGGTCCTTGCAACGTCCAGGTCACGCGGCTTTGCCGGGTCGACACGATCAGACAATCGTGCTGTGCCAGTTCCTGAAGCGTCTTCGGATGACCTCGAGCGGCCAAGTAATCCGGGCTTGCGACCAAATTGAAATGTTGCGATGTAATCTGGCGGAACACGGAGCGCAGGTCCTGCGAGCTGCCGCCGCGAAATGCAACATCGATATCTTCATCGAACAAGTCCGCCCGCGCATCGTTCAATACGAAATCCAGGCGCACTCGCGGATGTTGGCCGAGGAATTCCGCGACCCAGGCGATGCTGAAGAAATCAAGGAAATCCGCCGGCGCCGCAATGCGCACCGATCCGCTGGGCGTATCGCTGCCATTGACCAAATCCTTCCCCGCTTCGAGAACGCCGTCGACCGCGGGCGCGCAGCGATCGAAGAAGCCCTGTCCGGCCGTCGTCAGCGTGAGCTTTCGGGTGGATCGCTGCATCAGGCGCGTGTCCAATCCGGACTCGAGCTCGCGTATCCGTCGGCTCAAGGTGTTGGGCGGCACGCCCAAACGGCGTGCCGCTTCGGCGAAACTGTGCGCTCGCACCACCTGCACGAACATGCGCACGTCATTGAGGTCTACCATCGGATTGCTCCCATCGTCGGCACGGTCCGTTCCGATTGTGCCATCTATTGAGCGGGATGCGGGCAGTTGGGTTGGCGCGGACAAGCCCCGCTGCGGGGACAGATGACGCTGGCGGTCGAATCCAGCGCGTCGGCGACCCAGGAGATATTGAGGACCTGCGACGCTGCGCGGATGTTGGCCGCGGCTTCGGCCGGGATCTTGCCGTCGCCCCCGCCCACCTTGCACGACTCGGCAACCGCGGCGACCACGTCCTCGCCGTCGAATCCCTGCGCCTCCAATGCCGGCAACAGATCGACGCCGACGGACAGCACATGCACTTCGTCGAGGGCATCGCGCGTGAG
>Ga0137403_10003534_pt1 | contig 18722 bp, 15 predicted proteins | sample CZOMad2_1_16fung_FD_122057 | JGI IMG/M metagenome (GOLD analysis project Ga0137403, IMG submission 122057) | Vadose zone soil fungal communities from Angelo Coast Range Reserve, California, USA - CZOMad2_1_16fungal (Hybrid Assembly) | ecosystem: Environmental > Terrestrial > Soil > Vadose zone...
CCCTTGTCCTCGGCGCGCGTGCGAAGGCTCGCCAGATCGGAGCCCGCGCCGGGCTCGGAGAAGCCCTGAGCCCAGATCTCGTCGGCGTTCAGGATGCGCGGCAGGTACTGGGCCTTCTGCGCATCGGTTCCCCAGTGGATGATCGTGGGCCCCACCAGGTTGAGGCCCATGCCGGGCAGCACGGGGGCGTGCGACGCCGAGTACTCCTCGTCCCAGATCACGCGCTCGATGATCGAGGCGCCGCGCCCGCCACACTCCCTGGGCCACGCGATCCCGACCCAGCCGGCCTTGTGCATCGTCTTCTGCCACGCCACGCGGCGCTCGAACATCTCGCGATTGGATGCGACGCGATCGTCGACCGGGTCGTCCACGCGGAGATCGGCCGGCAGGTGCGCGGCGAGGAAGGCGCGGAACTCCTTGCGGAACGCGTCCTGCTCGGGGGCGTATTCAAAATCCATGGGGGTCCTCTTTCATCGACTGCCCTCAGAATTGGGCGAGGGCGGCAGGCCGCTGAGCCCGGCGAGGACGTCGAAGAGGGTGCCGAAGTCGCGCTCGCCGAGGCCGAGCGCGCGCGCCATCGTCAGCCACTGCTGGACGAGCGCGGTGGTGGGCAGCGTCACGCCGGTGGCGTGGCCCTGGTCGAGCGCGAGCTGGAGATCTTTCTGCATCATGCCGACGTTGAACCACGCGTCGCGCGGCATCTTGCCGACGACGTATGGGCCGCGGTACTTCACCATCGGGGAGGCGACCACCGACTTCAGCAGCGCCTCCACCGCCGTCTCGCGCGCGATGCCCGCCTTCTCGGCCAGCAGCACGGCCTCGGCGAGCGCGAGCATCTGCACGGCGAGCCCGAGGTTGGTCGCGATCTTCATCGACTTGGCCAGGCCGAGCGGCCCCACGTGCGTGATGCCGCCGGGCGCCATGGCCAGGAGATACGGCCGCGCGCGCTCGAGCGCCTCGCGGTCGCCGCCCACCGCGATGGACGCCGCGCCCTGCTCGACGGTGATCGTGCTGCCGGAGATGGGCGTATCGAGCATGGCGGCGCCGCGCGCGGCGACGACCTCGCCCAGCTCGCGCGTGACAGCCGGGCTCACCGTGCTCATCTCCGCCCAGACGGCGCCGCGCCCGAGCCCCGCGACGATCCCGTCGTCGCCGAGCGCGACCGCGCGCAGCGCGGCGTCGTCGGTGACCATGCTGAAGACGGCCACGGCGCCCTCGGCGGCCGCGCGCGGCGTCGCGGCGAGCTTCAGGCCGGCGGCCTCGAGCGCGCGGGCCTTGCCCGGGGTGCGGTTGTAGCCGGCGACGGGATGCTTCGCCTCGAGCAGGCGCCGCGCCAGCCGGCTGCCCATCGCTCCGAGCCCGACGAACGCGACGCGGGTCATCGAGGACCGCGACGGCTTCGCCGGGGCGGTCCGAGCGTTGCCGGGGAGCCCGAGGGGGCGTAGCCCCTTCGCTTGCCCCCATATGAGTCGTCAGTGACCGCGATGGCGCTGATCTCGATCTTGCAGCGCGGGTGGGTGGCGAGCCGCGAGACCTCCACGGTCGTCGTCGTCGGCAGGTGCCCCTTGAGATATTCGGCCCAGACGCGATTGAGGTCGTCCTGCTCGCGGACATCGGTGAGGAATCGCGTCGCCGACACGAGGTCTCGCAGGCCGCCGCCCGCGGCCTCGAGCGTCTTCTTCAGATTTTCCATGGCCAGCACGGCCTGCTCGCGCATGGTCGACGGCAGATCGAACTCGTCGTCGCGGTGTGGATGGCTATGATAGACGGCGGCGGCCGTCACGCCGGAGAGGAAGACCAGCCGTCCGCGCGTCACCACGATCCCGGGCGCGTACGGCATGTGGACGTCGGTGCGGCGGTCGGCGTGATGGACGATCGCGACGTCCTTGGCCATCAGTCCTCCAGCAGCTTCAGCACGCGCTCGTTGATCTCGCGCGTGCTGACCGTGATCCGCAGGTGGCCGGGGAAGCCGACGGCGGCGCCGTCGCGGACGAGGATCCCGCCGCGCAGCAGGCGATCGCGTGCGGCCGCCGCGTCCTTGACGCGCACGAGCACGAAGTTCGCTTGCGACGGCGCGAACGCGATCCCGCGGCTCTCCAGCGCGGCCGCGAGGTACGCGCGCTCCTGGAGGACGAGCGCGCGTGTGCGGGCCCCGTGCTCCGGATCCTCGAGGGCGGCGAGGGCGGCCACCTGACCCAGGCGGTTCACGTTGTAGGGCGCGCGCACGCGGTTGAGCCGGTCGATCGTCTCGAGCGACCCGATGGCGTAACCCACGCGCAGGCCGGCGAGGCCGGCGATCTTCGAGAACGTGCGCAGCACCAGCAGGCGCGGGTAGCGCGCGAGCAGCGAGACGCCGTCCGGATACTCGGGATCGTCGACGAAGTCGCGGTACGCCTCGTCGAGCACGATGAGCGGCGGATCGTCGCCGAGCGCGTCGAGGAAGGCGAGGAGCGGACGGCGCCGGATGATCGTCGTGGCCGGGTTGTGCGGCGAGCAGAGGAAGACGACCTTGGTCCGCGGTGTCACGCGCCGGCGCAGGTCGTCGAGGTCGGTCTCGTAGCCGGCCAGCGGGCTCTGTACGACGCGCGCGCCCGCGATGTTCGCCCCCGTCGCGTAGGGCTCGAACGAGGGGTGCGGCATCACGACCTCGTCGCCGGGATCGAAGGCGGCCAGCGCGATCAGGGTGATCAGCTCGTCGGCGCCGTTGCCGACGACGATCTGCTCCGGCGAGATCCGCAGCTGGCGCCCGAGCGCGTCGCGCAGCGCGCCGCTGCCGCCGTCGGGATAGAGGTGGATGTGCGCGGCCTCGCGGCGCACCGCCTCGATCACGCGCGGGGAGGCGCCGAGGGGATTTTCGTTCGACGACAGACGCACGAGCTCGGCCAGTCCCAGCTCGGCGACCAGCATTTCCAGTGGCTTGCCCGCCTCGTAGGGCGTGACGGCGTCGACGGCGGCGCGCCAGATCTTGCGCACGGGGCGTATTGTACGCCGATCGTTCGCGCGCGCGACCGACGCGCCACTTCGATCTAACTCTGCGTCCGCATTGACATTAATCGCCGCAGACTGATACGCTCGGCGTCGTCATGCCGCCCGAGCTCTATCGTCGGGCCCGGCGCGCCGAGGCCGGGGCAGAGCGCGCCGAGGACCGGCGCCGGCGCCGGCTCGACTTCTTCCGCGGAGCGCTCGCCGAGGGCCTCGAGACGCTCAAGCAGCGTCACGCCGAGGGCGCCTCCGGCGAGGATTCGGTCCACACGCACGCCCGCTTCATGGACGACGTCGTCGCGTCGCTCTCGCACCTGGCGAGCGCCGACGCCGAGGCGGCCGGTCTGACGCCCACGCCCTTCGTCGTCGTCGCGCTGGGCGGCTACGGGCGCGGCGAGCTCCATCCCTCGAGCGACATCGACCTGATGATCGTCTACGACGGCGAGCTCTCACCCTACGTGCAGCGCGTGATGCAGGAGCTGCTCTACACGCTCTGGGACCTCGGCCTGCAAGTCGGCCACAGCCTGCGCTCGCTGGAGGACTGCGTGGCCATGGCGCGCACCGACTTCCCCAGCCGCACGTCCATGCAGCAGGCGCGGCTCGTCGTCGGCGACAGGAAGCTGTTCACGCGCTTCGGCCGCGTGCTGCGCGACAACGTCTACCGCCACGACTTCGAGCAGTTCCTCGCCACCACGCTGGCCGAGCGCGAGCAGCGCTACCGCAAGCACGGCGCCTCGCCCTACATCGGCGAGCCCAACGTCAAGGAATCCGCGGGCGGGCTGCGCGACATGCACACGGCCATGTGGCTGGGGGCGGCGAAGTTCGGCGCGCGCACGCTGCGCGAGCTGGCCGAGCGCGGGCTCATCACGCCGCACGAGCAGGAGGCGGCCGACCGCGCGCTCACCTTCCTCTGGCGTGCGCGCAACGAGCTGCACTTCTTCTCCGGCCACAAGAACGACGTGCTCTCGCGCGAGCTGCAGCCGCGCATCGCCAAGAACCTCGGCTACGAGAACGAGGGCGACGCGCTCGGCGTCGAGCGCTTCATGCGCGACTACTACCTGAACGCGCGCGCGATCCACCGCGTGTCGCAGCGGCTCATCGCCCGCTGCCACGAGACGCTCTGGGTGCGCGGCTCCGCCGAGCGGCGCCAGCGCCTGCAGGCGCTCGCCGATGGGCTCGTGTTCTTCGACGGGCGCCTGCACCGCGCCGACCGCGATCCCGGGGTGCTGCGGCGCGACCCCGTCCGCCTCATGAAGGTGTTCTGGCACCTCCACCGCCTGGGCTGCGATCTCTCGCTCGGGCTGGAGCGCGCGGTGGAGGAGTCGCTCGACGTCGTGGACGACGCGTTCCGGCGCTCGCCGGCCGTGCGCGACCTCTTCCTCGACATCTGCCGGTCGTGGGGGCGCGTCGCGCTGACCTTCTCGGAGATGCACGAGCTGGGACTGCTCGGGCGGTACCTGCCGGAGTTCGGCGGGCTCACGTGCCTCGTGCAGTACGACGTCTACCACAAGTTCTCGGCCGACCAGCACTCGCTGCTCGCCGTCGAGCACCTCGAGGCGCTGGCGCCCGGCCAGTCCTCGGAGTCGGAGGGCGTGGCCGCCGTCTTCAACGAGGTCGAGAAGCCCGAGCTGCTGATGCTCGGCATGCTGCTGCACGACATCGGCAAGGCCAAGGGCCACGGCCACGTCGCCAAGGGGATTCCGCTCATCCGCGGGCTGACCACGCGCATGGGGCTGCCGCCCGAGGACGCCGGCATGGTCGAGTTCCTCGTCGCGCACCACCTGACGATGTCGCACATCGCGCAGCGCCGCGACATCGACGATCCCAAGACCATCGAGACGTTCGCGGAGACGGTGGCCGACCCGCAGCGGCTGCGGATGCTCTATCTGTTGACGTGGGCGGACATGCGCGCGGTGGGGCCGGGCGTGCTGACCGGCTGGCAGGCGCGCATCCTGCACGAGCTCTACGCGCGCACGCTGGCGCGGCTGACGGGCGGGCGCGTCGAGAAGCCGAACCGCACACAGCTCGCGGCGCGGCTGTGGGAGACGCTCGGCGGCGACGTTCCGATGACCGACGTGCGCGCGCACCTGGCCATGGTGCAGAACCGCTACCTGGCCACCACGAGCGTGCAGCGGATGGCCGCGCACCTGCGACTGGTGGCGCGTCTGGAATCCACGCCTGTCGCCACCGAGCTGTTCCACCATCCCGACCTCGGCTCCTCCGATCTCGTCGTGGTCACGCGTGACGTGGCGGGCCTTTTCTCGCTGATCGCGGGCACGCTGGCCGCGCACGGCGTCAACATCATCTCGGCGCAGATCGCCACGCGCGCCGACGGCGTCGCCATCGACACCTTCCAGGTCAACGACCCCACGGGCGAGGCGGTGACCTCGGCCGCCCAGTGGGGCCGCACGCTCACCGCGCTGGCGGCCGTGCTCACGGCCGAGCAGTCGGTGGACGGGCTGCTCGAGCGGCGGCGCGCCGGCGGGCGCGCGACGCCGCCCGGCGAGGCCCGGCCGAAGATCGCGGTGGACAACCGGCTGTCCGACGAGTACACGGTCATCGAGGTGAAGTGCCCGGACCGGCTCGGCCTCCTCTACCTGATCACGCGTACGCTGTCCGCGCTGGATCTCGACATCGCCAGCGCGCGCATCGCGACGGAGATCGACCAGGCCTTCGACACCTTCTACGTCCTCGACCGCAAGGGCCGGCGGCTCGAAGACCCCGACGCCATCGAGCGCGCCCGCGCGGCGCTCGAGCAGGCGCTGCTGCAGCCGATCTGATGCTCGGCCGCTATCGCGACAGCGTGCGCGCGTGGAGCGACCCCTTCGGCCGCGTCCTGTTCCGCCTCCGGCTGCGCCCCAACCACCTGACGGTGGCGGGGCTCGCGGCCAGCCTGGTCGCCGCCGGCTGCTTCATCGCGGGCCAGACCAGGACGGCCGGCCTCGTGCTGATCGTGGCCGGTCTCCTCGACCTGCTCGATGGCTCGCTCGCGCGCGCCTCGGGGCAGGCGACGGCGTTCGGCGCCTTCCTCGACTCCGTGATCGACCGCTACTCCGACATCGCGGTGATGCTCGGCATCGTGGTGCTCTACGCGCGCACGCCGAACCCGCGCGGCGCGCTGGTGGCCATGGCGGGCCTCGCGGGCTCGGTCATGGTCAGCTACACGAAGGCGCGCGCGGAATCGATCGGAGTTGAGTGCAACGTCGGCATGATGGAGCGGCCCGAGCGGTTGATCTGCCTCATTTTCGGCGCGCTGCTCGACATCATGGAGCCGGCGCTCTGGGTTCTCGCCGTGTTGGCGAACCTCACCGCGGTCCAGCGCATCGTCTTCACGCGCCGGATGATGCGCGCCGAGCCGCGCCGCGCGCGCGTGCTGCTGCCGGCGCTCGCGGCCGCGCTGCTGCTGCTGCCCGCCGAGGGCCGCGCGTCCACGGAGATCGAGCGCGCGTGGGCGCGCGCGGTGGAGGCTTTCCAGCAGGGCGACGCCACCCCGCTCGCCCATGCGTTCGCGACCGAGGCGGCGCAGACGAGCCCCATCGGCGATCACGTGCGCTGGCTCCTGGCCGACGCGCTCGCGCGCGGCGGCGACCTCGCCGGCGCGCGGGCGGCGGCGCTCGGCGTCGCCGACCATCATCCCGACAGCCGCCTGGCGCCGCGCGCGCTCGTGCTGGCCTCGGTGCTCGCGTCGCGCGCGGGGGACGAGGCCGCCGCGCAGGCGGCGCTCCGGCGGCTGCTCGAGCGCTACCCCGATGCCATCGAAGTGCCGGAGGCACTTTATCTTCTCGGGCAGACCGCGGAGGCGCGCGGCCACCGCGACGTCGCCGCGCTCGCGTACCGGCAACTGCGCGTGCTGGCGCCGACGACGGGGTACGAGGAGGCGGCCACCGACCGGCTCGACGTGCTCGTCAGCGCCGGCACGCCGCTGCCGCCGTTGTCGCTGGCCGAGCGGATCGACCGCGCCGAGCGGCTGCTGCGCGGCGGGGTGCCCAAGACGGCGGGCGACGAGGCCGAGCGCATCGCCGGCGAGGCGCGAGACGCCGGCATCGTGGTACGCGCGCTGCGCGTGGTCGGCGACGCGGCGGCGCGGCTCGGTCGCTACGAGGCCGGCGCCAAGGCGCTGGAGGCCGCGGCCAAGCGCGCGCCGTCCGACCAGCAGCCGCGCCTGCGCATCGACCAGGCGCGGCTCCTCATCCGCGCGGGACAGGACAAGCGCGCGATCCCGCTGCTGGCCTCCGTCGCCGCCACCGCGGCGGAGTCCGACGCGGCGGAGGCGATGGCGCTGCAGGCGCGCGTGCTCGACGAGGGCAGCCGTGACGCCGAGGCGGTCGCGCTCTACCGTCAAATCGTCAAACGGTTTCCGAACCGCGGAGTGGCCGCCGGCGCGCGCTGGCGGCTGGGGTGGATCGCGTGGCTGCACGGCGACCTGCGCGCGGCCGCCGGCGAGTGGAAGCACGTCGCCGACGTGTCTGGAGGCCGCGACCTCCGTGTCCAGGCGCTCTACTGGTGCGGGCGTGCTCTCGAGGCGGCGAAGGATGAGGCGGGCGCCGGGTCGCTCTACACGAAGGTGCTGGCCGAGGCGCCGCGCAGCTACTACGGCATGCTCGCCGCCCAGCGCGTGGGAGGGGCGGCGCCGGCCGCGATGCCGCGCGAGATCAGCACGCCGGCGCCAGCGCTACCCGCCGACCCCTCCGAGGCGCTCAAGGCCGATCCGCGCTTTGCGCGCGTCGACCTGCTGCGGCGGATCGGACTCGTCGAGTACGCGTGGGAGGAGCTGGAGGACGTCGTGCAGTCGTCCGTCGGCGATCCCGTGCGTCTCTACGGCGCCTCCAGCGCGTACGTGCGCGACGAGCGCTATCACCTGGCCCTGCGCATCGTGCGCCGCCACTTCGGCGCGCTGAGCGTGTCCGCCGACCCGGCGCTGCCGCGCGCGTTCTGGGAGGTCATCTACCCGTTCGGCTGGCGCGCCGAGGTCTCGGAGGCCGCGAAGCGCGCCGGCCTCGACCCGTTCCTCGTGGCCGCCGTCGTGCGTGAGGAGTCCAGCTACTATCCGCGGGCGGTGTCGCGCGCCGGCGCGCGCGGGCTGATGCAGCTCATGCCGGCGACGGCCAAGCCCATGGCGGACGTGCGCGGGCTTCCCTTCGAGGGCGGCGGCCTGCTCGACGATCCGCGCGCCAACCTCGAAATGGGCACCGCGTTCCTCGCCGGCCTCATGAAGGAGTTCGGCGATCCGCGGCTGGCCATCGCCGCCTACAACGCCGGGCCCAAGCGCGTGCGCGACTGGTGGAAGGCGCGGCGTACGGGCGACATGGAGGCGTTCGTCGAGCAGATCCCCTACGACGAGACGCGGAAATACGTGAAGCACGTCATGCTTGCCTGGTCCGAGTATCGCCGGCTCTACGGCGGCGAGCCGAAGTAGCGCGCTACTGCGCGGCTTGCTTCTCGGCCTCCAGCGGCTCGAGCCGGCTGAGCCGGTCCTCCAGCGTGGGCTCCGTCGACAGCCAGCCGCCGCGCGGCCGGCCGTTCACCTTCGCCGCCGCGCGCAGCGCCTCCGCCATCGCGCGCCGGGGCGACTCGTAGCCCATGTCGCGCAGGATCTCGACGGCCTTCAGATCGGCGGCGATCTCCTGGTCGCGCGTGAACGCGCGGACGATGAGCGGGTTGGCGACGAAATCGAGGAGGCTGACGCGGGGAATCGCGAAGCCGAGCACGGTGAAGCCGGCGCCGAGCGACAGTGACAAGGCGCGCCGCTCTCCGATGTGTCCGAGCAGCTCGTGGGCGACCTCGTGGGCCACGAGCGCATCGATGATCTTCGCCGGCTGACGAGCGAGGCCCTGCGTGAAGTAGAACGTCGCGTCCTCGACCGTGTAGGCGCTGATCTTGCCGCTGCGGATCATCGCGAACGAGTACTCGCCGGGATCGTCGCTCGCCGCCTTCGCGGTGCGCCAGAGCGCCTCGGCGAGCACGCGCGTCTCCACATCGGCGGGGTTGGGATAGTACGCGTGCTCGGCGACGGTGGCGCAGCCCGTGGCCCCGACCGTGACCATGGTGAGCAGCACGAGCGGCCGCACACACCTCATGGATCCATGCTACGGGGGGCGCCCCCCGGAAGTCGCCCGAAATAAGCGCGGCGACGAGCGCGGCTATTTCGTCAACAGGGGCTTGAGATGCGGCCACAGCCGCTCGGCGATGACGCGCTGCCCCTCCGCCGTCGGGTGGATGCCGTCGGGCTGGTTCAGGCGCGCGTCGCCGGCCACGCCGTCCAGCAGGAAGGGCGCCAGCGGCACGCCCGTGGCGCGCGCGACCGCGGGGTACACGCCGGCGAACGCCCGCGCGTACTCGTCGCCGTAGTTCGGCGGCACGCGCATGCCCGCGAGCAGCACGCGGGCGCCGGCGACACGGGCGCGCTCGACGATGCGCGTGAGGTTGTCGCGCAGGACGTCCGGCGGCTGGCCGCGCAGGCCGTCGTTGGCGCCGAGCGCGACGATGACGACGTCCGGCCGCAGCTTCAGCACCCAGTCGATGCGTCGCAGCCCGCCCGCGCTGGTGTCGCCGCTGACACCGGCGTTGACCACGCGGTACTCGAAGCCGTCGCGTCGCAGGCGCGCCTCGAGCACCGCCGGGTACGCCTCGTCGGGCGAGACGCCGAGCCCGGCCGTCAGGCTGTCGCCCAGCGCGACGATGACGTGGTCGACGGCGAACGCCGGCGACGCGACCAGCAGGAGGACGACGGGCAGCGCGCGGAGGAGGCTCACGCTCAGAGTGTAGTATGGCGGGGATGCTCGTCTCGATCCGCGACCTCACCCTGCGCCTGCCGAGTGGCGGCCGCACGCTCACCGTGCTCGACGGCGTCTCGCTCGACGTCGAGGCCGGCGAGGCGGTGGCCGTCGCCGGGCCCTCGGGAAGCGGCAAGTCCACGCTGCTCGGGCTCGTGGCCGGGCTCGACGCGCCGACATCGGGCACCATCGTGGTCGCGGGCGTCGAGGTCACGCGGCTCGGCGAGGCAGCGCTGGCCCGCTTCCGCCGCGAGACGCTCGGCTACGTGTTCCAGTCCTACCACCTGATCCCGACGCTGACGGCGGCCGAGAACGTCGCGGTGCCGTTCGACCTCGCGGGCACGGCCGGCGCCACCGCGCGCGCGGCCGACCTGCTCGCCAGCGTCGGCCTCGCCGACCGCGGTCATCACTATCCCGTGCAGCTCTCGGGCGGTGAGCAGCAGCGCGTCGCGGTCGCGCGCGCGATGGCGCTCGATCCGCCGCTGCTGCTGGCCGACGAGCCGACGGGCAATCTCGACTCCGCGACCGGCGGCGCCATCGTCGACCTCCTCTTCGCGCTGAACCGTGACCGCGGCACGACGCTGCTGCTGGTCACCCACGACGACGCCCTCGCCGAGCGCGCCGATCGTGTGGTCTCGCTGCGCGACGGCCGCATCGCCGGCGAGCGCCGGCGCGCCCCCGCGCTGGCCCCGTGAGGGCGGCGCCCCGGCTCGCGTGGCGCCAGGCGCGCGGCGCCTGGCGGCACTTCGTCCTGCTGGCCGCCTGCGTCGCGCTTGGCGTGGCCGCGCTGGTCGCCGTCGGCTCCTTCGCCGCCACGCTCGATCACACCCTGGCGCACGAGGCGAAGGCGCTCACGGGCGGCGACCTCGAGGTGCGCGCCGCGCGGCCGCTCGACGGGGAGGCCGCCACCGCCGTGGCCGATCTGCGGACGAAAGGCGCGTCCGTGGTGAGCGTGCGCGAGCTGCTCGCGATGGCGCGCGGCGCCGACGGGCGCGCGCTGCTCGTCGAGCTGAAGGCGCCGGGCGCCGGCTATCCGCTCTACGGCCGGCTGGAGACGGCGCCGGCGGCGCCGCTGGCCGCGCTGCTCGCCGACGGCGGCGCGGTGGTCCAGCCGGAGGCGCTCGAGCGTCTCGGCCTGCGCGTCGGCGACCGGCTCACGCTCGGCTCGGCGACATTCACGGTGCGCGGCGTCGTGGAGCGCGAGCCCGATCGCTCGGCCAGCCTCGTCACGCTCGGACCGCGCGTGTTCGTCGCCGGCGACGCGATCGAGGGCACCGGCCTCGTGCAGATCGGCAGCCGCGTCCGCTACCGCGCGCTCGTGCGGCTGCCCGCGGCGCTGGCCGCGCGCGACGCGCGCGAGGCCCTGGCGCGCCGGATTGCCGACCCCGGGGTGCGCGTGGCCTCGTACGACGAGGCCCAGCCCGGACTCCGGCGCTTCTTCTCGCAGCTCGCGAGCTATCTCGGCCTCGTCGGCCTCGCGAGCCTCCTCGTCGGCGGCATCGGCGTCGCCTCGTCGGTGGCCACCTTCGTCCGGCGGCAGGCGCCGACGATCGCGATCCTGAAAGCGCTCGGCGCCGACTCCCGCACCTTGCTCGCCACGTTCCTCTGGCAGACGCTCACGGTCGGCGCCGCCGCGAGCCTCGTCGGCGCCGTCCTCGGCACCGCGCTGCAGCCGGTGCTCATCCGTCTCCTCGCCGGCTTCGTGCCATTCACGCTCGAGGCGCGCGTCGAGCCGCTCACGCTCGCGCGCGGCGTCCTCATGGGCGTGCTGACGACGTTGCTCTGCGCGCTCTGGCCGCTGCTCGCCGTGCGCACGGTGCGGCCGAGTCTCGTCCTGAGGGCCGAGGTGGACGCCGCACCCGCCCGCGGCCGGCGCCCGTGGGCGGCGGCGCTGCCGGTGGCGGCGGGGCTGGCGGCGCTCTCGCTCTGGCAGGCGGGCTCGCTCAAGCTCGGCGGCATCTTCCTCGCCGCCGCCGTCGCCGCCGTCGTCACGCTGCTCGTGCTCGCGCGCGGCCTCGTCGGCGCGGCCCGGCGCCTGCCGCGCGCGCCCTGGCCGGCGTGGCGCCACGGCATCGGCGGCCTGCGTCGGCCCGGCGGCCAACCGGCGCGGGTCGTCGTCGCGCTGGGCGCCGGCGTCATGCTGCTCGTCGCCGTCGCGCTGCTGCAGGATTCGCTCGGCGCGCAGATCGACCACGAGCAGCGGCGCGAGGCGCCATCCTTCTTCTTCGTCGACGTGCAGCCGGACCAGCGCGAGGCCTTCGCGCGGGTGCTGGCCCGGGCCGGCGGCGGCGTGACGCCCGCGCTCACGCCGATCGTGCGCGCGCGGCTGGCCGCCGTGAACGGCGCGCGCGTCACCCGCGACCTCGTGCGCCGGCGCGTGGGCGAGGACCGCGAGGGGGCCTTCTATTACACTCGCGAGTACGCGCTGACCTGGTCGGCCGAGCCGCCGCCGGGCAATGTCGTCACGCGTGGCCGGTGGTGGGGTCCGGACCCCGGGCCGCCGCGCATCTCGGTGGAGGAAGCCATGGCCAAGCAGCTCGGCGTGGACGTCGGCGGGCGGTTGACGTTCGACGTGCAGGGCGTCCCGGTCGAGGCCGAGGTCGCGAATCTGCGCAAGGTGGACTGGCAGAGCCTCGGCACGAACTTTTTCGTCGTGTTCTCTCCGGGCGCGCTCGACGGCGCGCCGGTGACGTTCGTTGCCACCGCGCGCACGGCGGCCGCCGCCGAGGGCTCCGTGGCGGCCGCGGTGGCCGCCGCGTTTCCGAACGTGACGGCCATCCCGGTGCGCGACGTGCTGGAGCGCGTCGGCGCCGTGCTGGGCGACATTGCCGTCGCCATCCGCGTGATGGCGCTCTTCACCGTGGCCACCGGCGTCGTGGTGATGGCCGGTGCCCTGACGGCGACGCGCTACCAGCGGCTCTACGAGTCGGTCGTCCTGCGCACGCTGGGCGCCACGCGCGGCGCCGTCGCCCGCGCCTTCGCCGTCGAGTACGGCTGCCTCGGGGCCGCCGCCGGCCTCGGCGGCACCGCGCTCGCCGCCGCGCTCGCGTGGATCGTGCTGCATTTCGTGCTGGAGACGCCGTGGCGCTTGCAGCCGTGGGCGCTGCTGGCCGGCGTCGTCGCCAGCGTCGTCCTCGCCGTCGCCGTCGGCTTTCTCGCGACCTGGCGCCTGCTGGGTGAAAAGCCGCTGCCGGTGCTGCGCCGTGAGTGAGCGTGGGGCGTTCCAGCCGCTCGGCCTCGACCACGTCGTCCTGCGCGTGGCCGACCAGGCCGCGTCGCGCACATTCTACGAGGACGTGCTCGGCTGCACGCTCGAGTTCGTCAACGAGCCTATCCGGCTCGTCCAGCTCCGCTTCGGCGAGGCGCTGATCGATCTCCTGCCGGCCGAGGGCCCGCCGCCGCCGCACGGCCGGGGCGTGGACCACATCGCCCTCTCGATTCGCTGCGACGACCTCGGCAAGGTGGCCGATGCGCTGCGCGCGCGCGGCATCGACACGGAAGGCGTCAAGCAACGGCGGGGCGCCTGGGGTGTCGGCCCGTCCCTCTACATCCGCGACCTCGACGGCTATCTACTAGAGCTGAAGCCCCGACCCTGAGCAGACGGACCGTCCGGGCTGATCATCAGCCGCCCGCGCGCGCGGCCTCGCCGAGGGCCGTCGCCGTGGCGGGTCTGACGGCCCTTGCCGTCGCGATGGGGATCGGGCGGTTTGCCTTCACGCCGATCCTGCCGATGATGCAGGAGGATGCCGGAGTCTCGATCACGGCGGGCGCGTGGCTCGCGTCGGCAAATTATCTCGGCTATCTGCTGGGGGCCCTGTCCGTGATGGCGGTGCCGATCCGGGCGGCCAGCGCAATCCGCGGAGGACTCGTCACGATCGGCCTCGCGACGCTCGGGATGGGCCTCCAAGATCATTTCGCGATCTGGATCATCCTGCGTGCGCTCGCCGGCATCGCGAGCGCCTGGGTGCTCATCTGCACGTCCGCCTGGTGTCTGGAAAGGCTCGAACCCCTACGCCAGCCCGTGCTCGAAAGCACCGTGTTCTCGGGGGTGGGTGCGGGCATCGCGCTCGCAGGAGGGTCGTGTCTGGCTTTCATGCACCTCCACACGACCTCCGCGCGAGCGTGGATCGTGTTCGGGGTTGCCTCGCTGGCCCTGTCGGTCGCGATCTGGCCGGTCTTCGGCGCCGGCGATCGTGCGCCGTCCACCGCGCGACGCCTGCCGCGCCGGGCGTTCGCCTGGGACCGCGAATGGATCGGTCTCACCCTTTGTTACGGAGCCTTCGGTTTCGGGTACATCATTCCCGCGACCTTCCTTCCGGTCATGGCCAGGCAGGCGATCCGGAATCCAGAGATCTTCGGCCTGTCCTGGCCGATGTTCGGCGCGGCGGCGATGGCATCCACCCTGCTGATCGGCATCGTTCGACGCCTCGTCACGAACCGCCGCGTGTGGATCGCGAGCCACCTCGTCATGGCGCTTGGGGTCGCGCTGCCCGTCATCTGGCCCGGCATCGCGGCGACGATGCTCGCCGCGCTCTGCGTGGGCGGCACCTTCATGGTGATCACGATGGTCGGGATGCAGGAAGCGCGCGACGTGGCCGGCGGCCGCGCGACCGGCCTCATGGCCGCGATGACCTCGGCCTTTGCACTCGGCCAGATCGCCGGACCCATCAGCGCGAGCTACCTCCACGGCGCCGGCGGCGATTTCTCCGCGGCCCTGCTGGTCGCGTGCGGTGCCCTCGTGGTCAGCGCCTGCGTGCTGGGGTCCCTTTCACGTCCGGGCCACTTCGGTGTCTCATAGGCGTATGGGGCTGCAACCGTTCGAGACGGTGGTGGCGGCGCATCACGCGGAGATCTACCGCTATCTCATGCGCCTCACCTGCCGGTCAGGGGATGCCGACGACCTGAGCCAGGAGACGTTCCTGCGCGCCTACCGGGCGTGGGAGACCCTGGACGACGGCGCCAACGTGCGGGCGTGGCTGTTCACGATCGCCACCAACCTCGCGCGCAACTACTTCCGGTCCGAGAGTCGGCGGCGGCGCGCGTACGGCGGGGTCAGCGACGTCCGGACCGACATCGATCCCGCCAGCCCCGAGGAGGAGCGGCGTTTCCGCGAGACGCGCGCGCTGGTCGAGCGCGTCGTGGAAAGGCTGCCGCTCAAGCAGCGGCTGGCGTTCGTGCTGCGCAAGCTGCACGACCTCGAGTACGAGGCGATCGGCCGGAGCCTCGAGTGCTCGCCGGAGAGCGCGCGGGCCCACGTGTTCCAGGCGCTCAAGAAGATCCGGCTCGGCCTCAACGGCCACGAACTTCCGATGATGGAGAGCGTGCGATGACTGCCAAGCACCCGTCCTGCCGCGCGATCGAAGTCGATCTCGTCGCCACGGCGACGGGGGACGCCGAGTCTCGCTCCGCCGAGCGCGTCCACGGCCATCTGGCCGGCTGCGCGCCGTGCCGCGAGGAGTTCGGCCGGTACCGCGCCGTCGACCACGTCGCGCGCGGGCTGCACGCGGTTCCGCCGCCGGACGCGGTGGCGCAGTCGCGCGCCGGGCTGGAGAGCCGGCTCGCGGATCTCAAGCAGCGCCGCGTGGCGTATCGCATCTTTCCGTCGCCGCTCGGCCACATCCTCGTCGGCCGCTCGGAGCACGGCATCGCGCTCGTCGAGTACCTCGGCGCCGGCACGTCGCTGCGCGCCTCGCGGCTCGGACGGCTCGAGGGCGTGGAGGCGGTCGCGGGCGGGCCGGAGCTCGAGCGCCTGCAGCGCGACCTGTTCGACTACCTCGCCGGGGGCCGGCGCGACCTCGGCTGGCCGCTCGACTGGCGGCTGGCCTCGAGCGACTTCGCGCGTTCCGTGCTGGAGGCGACGGCGGCGATCCCGTACGGGGCCGTCGCGTCGTACGCGGGCGTGGCCCGCCGCATCGGTCGGCCCAGCGCCGTGCGCGCGGTCGCGCAGGCGCTGCGCTGGAATCCGCTGCCGATCGTCGTGCCCTGCCATCGCGTCATCGGCACCTCGGGGCGCCTCACCGGCTACGCCGGCGACAAGCTCGGCCTCAAGCAGCAGCTGTTGACGGTGGAGGGCGTGAAGCTGCGCGCCGCGCGCCGCGACTTCAGCGTCGCGCGCGAGGCGATGTACGCGCTCGGCGAGGGCGAGACGGAATACTGCCTGCCGACGTGCGGCTCGATCGGCACGCGCAGCCTCGCGGAGCTGACGCTCTTCGCCTCGCGCGCGGCCGCCGAGTCGGGCGGGTTCGCGCCGTGCACGAGCTGCCGGCCCGACCTGCATCCGCTGGGCTGAACTGAAATCATGGGGGGCCTCGAAGGGCCCCCCATACCCCCCAACGTTCGGGGCGCCCCGGCGGAGCCGTGACGCCCCTCTAATCATCGCGTCGCCGGCGGAGCCGTGGCGCCCCTCGATCATCGCGTTCCCGGCGCAGCCGTGACGCCCCTCGATCATCGCGTCTTTCACGCGCGCCGCCGTTCGGTGTCTTACCGGGCGGAGGTGGATGATGGCCAAGCGAATCCTGGTGTCGATCGGAACGAACGAGCGCGCCGAGGTCATCGTGCCGGTGGTGGCGGCGCTCGCGCGCGACGGCGGCGGCACGGTGCGGCTCCTGAGCGTGCAGCCGCTGCAGCGCACGCGCTTCGACGACGTCGCGCGGACGCTGCCGCTCTACGGCTACGACGCGGGCGTCACGCTCGAGGTGCAGCAGCGCGTGCTCTCGTACGCTCACACGCACGAGGAGCGGCTCGAGTCCGAGACGCTCGAGCGCCTGCGCCAGCTGGAGCCCCTGCTGGACGGCGTGGCCGTGGAGCGCGCCGTGCGGTTCGGCGATCTGGTGGAGGAGATCGTCCGTGAGGCCGCCGCGTTCGACGCCGACCTGATCGCGGTCACCGATCGGCGGCGGCCGTGGTGGCGCCCCGCGCTTTCGCGCCTCGTCGACCGTGTGCGCTCGCGCGCCCGCGTGCCCGTGCTGATGCTGTCGGGAGCGGCGCGATGATCGCGCTGTTGGGCGCGCTCGCGGTGCTCGGGCTGCCGGTGGCGGCGCTCGTCGTCCTGCTGAAGGCCGTGGATCTGGTCCAGCGCCGGCGCGCGGCGGTGATCGTCCGGCAGATCGAGGTCACCGATGCGATCCACCGGGAGTTCGGCGCGATCGTGGCGCCGACGCTGCGGCGCGCCCGGCGCGGGTGGCGCGTGGTGCTGCCGATGGACGCGCGGCGTCCCGAGGCGGCGCGCGTGGTCGAGCTGGTTGCCCGCACGCTCGGACCGACCGTCGAGGTCGCGGTCGTCGCTCCCTGGGCGGCCGCGCCGCGCCGGCCCGCAGCTCAGAACAAGGAGCGGATGGCCTCCGCGATGTCGGCCTGAGTCGGGATCGACGCGCGCTCGAGCGCGTCGTTGTAGGGCATCGGCACCGCGCGGGCGCCGACGCGGACGATGGGCGCGTCGAGCTCGTCGATCGCCTTCTCGGCCACGATCGCGGCCAGCTCGGCGCCGAAGCCGCTGCGCTTCACGGCTTCGTGCGCCACCACCAGGCGATGCGTCTTTCGCACGGAGGCGAGGATCGCGGCCTCGTCCAGGGGCACGATCGTGCGCGGGTCGATCACCTCCACGCTGATGCCGTCCTTCTCGAGATCGGCGGCGGCGGCCAGCGCGCGCGCCACCATCGCCTGCGTCGCGACGACGGTCACATCAGAACCCGCACGCTTGATATCGGCCCGTCCGAGAGGGATGGCATACGACTCGGCCGGCACCGGGCCCTTCACCGCGTAGAGCGCCTTGTGCTCGAGGAAGATCACCGGGTTGTCGTCGCGGATCGCGGCGGCGAGCAGCCCCTTCGCGTCGTACGGCGTGGAGGGCGCGACGACGACGAGCCCCGGCACGTGGGCGAACCATGCCTCCAGACATTGCGAGTGCTGCGCGGCGAGCCGGATGCCGCCGCCCTGGGGCCCGCGAATCACGAGCGGCACCGTGGGGCCGCCGCCGAGCATATAGCGGAACTTGGCGGCCTGGTTCACGACCTGGTCCATGGCCACCGCGATGAAGTCCCAGATCTGGATCTCGACCACCGGGCGCAGCCCCGCGATGGCGGCGCCGACGCCGGCGCCGAGGAAGCCGGCCTCGGAGATCGGCGTGTCGCGCACGCGGTCCTCGCCGAACTTCTCGCGCAGGCCGCGGGTGACGCCGAAGATGCCGCCGATGAGCGAGACGTCCTCGCCCATGACGAACACGCGCTCGTCGCGCGTCATCTCCGCGTGGAATGCCTCGTTGAGCGCCTCGGCCATGGTGCGCTCGGGGCCGCTGCGATCGGTCGGCTCCGTGGCCGGCGCGTGCGGCACGTAGACCGACGACTCCATCAGCTCCACGGTGGGCTCGGCGCTGGCGGTGGCGAAGGCGACCGCGCGATCCATCTCGACCTCGACCGACTCCTCCAGCTCCTTGAGCTTCATGAGGGTGGCGCCGCGGCGCTCCAGCTCGGCGCGCAGCCGCGCGATCGGATCGCGCTCCATCCACTCGCGCTCCTCCTCCTTCGTGCGGTAGTCGGGGAGGTTCGCGCGCATGCTGTGGCCGCCCCAGCGGTAGGTGAGCGCCTCGACGAGGGTCGGGCCCTCGCCGGCTCGCGCGCGGGCGACCGCGGTCCGGACCGCGTCGTACACGGCCAGCGCGTCGTTGCCGTCGACGCGGACGCCGGGGATGGCGTAGGCGGCGGCGCGCGCGGCGATCGACTCGCCCGCGATCGTCCGCTTGGACGAGGTCGAGAGCGCGTACTGGTTGTTCTCGCACATGAAGACGATCGGCAGCTTCCACACCGCGGCGAGGTTGAGCGACTCGTGCACGACGCCCTGGCTGGACGCGCCGTCGCCGAAGAAGGCGATGACGACCCGGTCGGTCTTGCGCAACCGCGCGGCGAGCGCGGCGCCGTTGCCGATGGGCAGGCCGGCGGCCACGATCCCGTTGCAGCCGAGGATGTTGAGGTC
>Ga0137403_10003535_pt1 | contig 18722 bp, 16 predicted proteins | sample CZOMad2_1_16fung_FD_122057 | JGI IMG/M metagenome (GOLD analysis project Ga0137403, IMG submission 122057) | Vadose zone soil fungal communities from Angelo Coast Range Reserve, California, USA - CZOMad2_1_16fungal (Hybrid Assembly) | ecosystem: Environmental > Terrestrial > Soil > Vadose zone...
TGCTTTCGCGCGGCCGATCGTGACCCGCGTGGACCCGCTGAAGGGGTTCTATCCGGCCGAGACCTACCACCAGGACTTCCTGGCGCACAACCCGACCTATCCTTACATCGTGATCAACGACCTCCCCAAGATCGCAAACCTGAAGCGGCTGTTTCAGGACCGGTATCGGGAGAAGCCCGTCCTGACCGCGGTTGCGTCGTAGCCTGTCGAACCGGCTCAGACGTGGCCGTACTTTTTCAGCATCTCCTTCAGGGTCGCGCCCCGGTCGAGCTCGCGGCGGATGCGCACTTCCCTGGCCGTGAGGCGCTCGGCCTCCACCAGCACCTTTAACGCGACGCGCGCCGGAATCGCGATTACGCCGTCCGCATCGGCGAGAATGAAATCGCCCGGGCGCACCCTCACGCGCTTTCTCGTCGCGCCCGGGATGTCGACCGGCACTTGCCACGCCGTCACCTTCCAGCGGCCGATCGACTGCACCGGCGTACGGTACCGGGCGTAGACCGGAAATCGCTGCCGCTTGATCCATTCGATGTCGCGGATGCCTCCGTCGACGAGCGCGCCGGCGCAGCCGCGCCGCTTCATGCCGAGCGCGATCAGCTCGCCGAAAAAGCATACGCCTTTGCCTTCGCCCGACCACACGGCGAGCTCTCCCCGGCCGACGCCGTCCACCGCCCGCATCTTGCGCGGATCGCCCGTCCCGGCGTAGCGCTGCATTTTCCCGACGATCGTGTAGGCGAAGCCGCCCATCCTGCCCGCGTCTGAAGGATAGGGCGCGAACCCGGGCGCGAGCCCCTGGTCGGGGTGGCCGAGCACGTCGAGCACGTCGGCCACCGTCGCCGTGTCCACCTTGAGATAGCGGGCGCGGATAGAATCGCGTAGCTTGCGGACGGCGTTCATTTTCCTTTCCTCCCGGCCGGGGATCGATCCGGCCTCGCGGTAACATGTTCGATCGCCGCAAGCCCTAGAATTCCGCAGGGTACAGGAATGAAGAATTTAAGCACGCGCAGCAAGCTGGTCCTCCTCGTCGTCGTCTCGGCGCTGCCGGCGCTCGCGCTCACCCTGTACAGCGCGTTCGAAGAGCGCGCCCTCGGTCTCGGGGGCATCGCGCTCGCCACGATCCTGCTCCTGCTCGGTGCCTGGTACGGCACCGAGGTCTTCGTTCTTCGAAGTATCAGAACGCTCCTCGATACCGCGCGGCGCGTGCGATCGGGCGACCTCGGCGCCCGCACCGGCGTGCACGACGGAAAGGACGAGCTCAGTCAGGTCGGACGGGAATTCGACGGAATGGCCGAGACCCTGCAGCGGCGGGATCTGGAATTGAAGAAGGCGATGCACGAGCTCCAGGAGCAGGCGATCACCGATCCGCTGACAGGGCTGCACAACACGCGCTACCTGCGCGAGCTTCTGCCGCGCGAGCTGCTGAGGGCCAAGCGCAAGGGCAGCCCGCTCGCGGCGATCATGATCGACGTCGATCATTTCAGGCGTGTCAACGATTCACTCGGGCACGAGGCCGGGGACGAAGTGCTCAAGGAGCTCGGCGCGCTGTTCAAGAACAGCATCCGCGGCAGCGACATCGCCTGCCGCTACGGCGGCGAGGAGTTCGCGATCATTCTGGCCGATGCCACTTCCGAGGGTGCGCGGCGCAGGGCCGAAGACATTCGCGCGGCGGTCACGCGCCTGGAGCTCAAGCACGGCGGCAAGCCGGTCGGCGGCCTTACCGTATCGCTCGGCGTCGCGCTGTTTCCCTACCATGCCGACCAGGCGACCACCCTGCTGCGCGAGGCCGACGAAGCCTTGTATCAGGCCAAGGAAGCCGGACGCGATCGGGTCGTGGTCAGCGACGCGGGCGCAGCTCCGCGGGGCAGTGCAGCCCCTAAGTCCCGTAGCGCACCGGCGAGTTGAACTGCCTGAACGCGGCGAGCGCACTGTAGCAGGCGAGCATCGCCGTCTTGGGATTGTCCGGCGAGGGCACGCTCTCGAAGCGCAGGGATATGGTGCCGGTCTTGCCCTTGATGGTGATGGAGTGGGTGTTGAACCTGAGCGCGGGGTCGGCCACCACTTTCAGGCGCGTGCGGTCGAAGCCGACGCCGGCGAGCGAAAGCACCGCGGCGATGTTGACGTTCGCGGGAAAGTGCGGCACGCCTTCGCGCGCCGTGCCTTCGAAGAGCGTCGCCGGCCCCGCGAGCCGGTCGAGATCGATCTTCAGCTTTTCCACGTAGGCAATGCCCTTCCACGCCGCGGGCGGCTTGGTCACCGCGATGCTCACTTCGTCCACGCCCGCCGCGCACGCGGCCTTGAGCGCGTCGAGGCCCCCGATCCCGCCCGAGGGAAGATAGAGCAGCGCGCGGTGTTCCGCCGAAGCGCGCTCGAGGCGCGCTCGCAGCTCGTCGTCGCACAGCGCCCCGCCCGAGAGCACGATGACTGCAATTCTCTCGGAAAGCAGCGCCTCGGCGTGCTCGCGCACGGCGTCGTGCGAGGCGGCCTCGACGACGACTTCAGGCCGCGCTTCGATCAGCTTCTTCACTCCGATGACAAAGGGCACGGCGAACTCGCGGGCGAGGGCATTGCCGCGTGAAGCCGCGCTGCGCCCCGCTATCGCGACGACCTCGGCGCTGTCCATTTCGCCCCGGCGCGCGTGCTCGAGGAAAAGCCTCGCGATGACGCCGCCCCCGAGGATCGCGACGCGCATCAGCCGCGCTTCGCTTTCCTGAGCAGGCGCTCGCGCACCTTCTGAACGTCGACGATGAAACGCTCGTGCGTGCCGCGCGCGACTGCGTCTGCGCCGTCGCTGACGAAGGCCTCGAAGGTCACGCGCCGTCCATCGACACCGACGAGCTTGATGGAAATCGTGATATCGGCGCCGAGCAGCGCGGGGCCGACGTGCTCCCAGTTGACCTTGGTGCCGACGGAATCTTCTCCGGCGTCGAGGTGCCCTAGAAGAAAGTCCCGGCAGGTGTATTCGACGTCGCTGATGATGCGCGGGGTCGCGTAGACGCGGCAATCGTCGCCCATGAAATCGATGACGCGCGGCTCGTCCACGGTGATTTTCCTCGTATGGGCGAGGCCTGGCTTCAAGCTGGGTTTCATGCTCGCTCCCGGGGCAGGCGTTTGCGGTCTTCGCGGATCATATCCGAGCCGCGCTCGGCGATCATGAGCGTCGGCGAATTGGTGTTGCCCGATGTGATGGTCGGCATGATGGAGGCATCCACCACGCGCAAGGCCTGGACGCCGCGCACGCGCAGCCGCGCGTCTACCACCGCGCGGGGATCGGAGTCCGGGCCCATCCTGCAGGTGCCGACCGGGTGGAAGATGGTGGTGCCGATGTCCCCGGCGGCCCTGGCAAGCTCCTCGTCCGACCGCAAGCCCGCGCCGGGGAGAAATTCGGTCGGCTGGTATCTGGCGAGCGCGGGCTGCCGCGCGATGCGGCGCGTGAGGCGCAGCGCCTCCGCCGCGATCTTGCGGTCCGCGTCGGTGGAGAGATAGTTCGGCCGGATCGCGGGCGCGGCGCGCGGATCGGACGATTTGATCCTCACGCTGCCGCGGCTCGCCGGTCGCAGATTCGCGACTGAGGCGGTAAAGGCGGGGAAGGGGTGCAGCGGCTCGCCGAAGCGGTCGAGACTCAGCGGCTGGATATGGTATTCGAGGTTCGCCGACTTCTGCGCCGGATCGGATCGGGTGAAGCCGCCCAGCTGCGAAGGCGCCATGGCGAGCGGCCCGGTGCGGAAGAGAAGATACTCCAGGCCCATCGAGATCTTGCCCGAGAGCGTGTTCGCCCATTCGTTCAAGGTGCGCACGTTCCTGACCTTGAAGCCCATGCGCAGCTGCAGATGGTCCTGCAGGTTTTCGCCCACGCCGGGCGACTCGTGCACTGGCGCGATGCCGTGCTGCGAGAGCAGCGCCCCCGCGCCGATGCCCGAGAGCTGCAGGATCTGCGGCGAGCCGATAGCGCCGGCGGCGAGGATGGTTTCGATGCGCGCTCCGGCGAAGGACTCTTCGTTCCCGCTGAAGAACTCGACACCCGCCGCCTTGCGTCCGTCCATGCGCAGCCGCCGCACCTGCGCGTGCGTGATCACGGTGAGATTGGGACGGCGCATCGCCGGGCGCAGGAACGCCTTCGACGCGTTCCAGCGCACGCCGCGCTTCTGGTTCACCTCGAACAGGCCCGAGCCTTCGTTGTCGCCGCGGTTGAAGTCGGGGATCTTCGGGATGCCGGCTTCGGCCATTGCGTCGCGGAAGGCGTCGAGGATTTCCCAGGAGAGGCGCTGGCGCTCGACGCGCCATTCTCCGCCCGAGCCGTGCATCGCGTCGGCGCCGAGATGATGGTCTTCGGTGCGCTTGAACACGGGCAGCACGTCGTCCCAGCCCCAGCCGGGATTGCCGAGCGAGCGCCACTCGTCGTAGTCGCGGGCCTGCCCGCGCATGTACACCATGGCATTGATCGAGGAGCAGCCGCCCAGCACTTTTCCGCGGGCATAGAGAATCGAGCGGCCGTTCAGCCCGGGCTCGGGCTCGGTGCGGTAGCACCAGTCTGTGCGCGGATTGCCGATGCAGTAGAGATAACCGACCGGGATGTGGATCCAGATCCAGTCGTCCTTGCCGCCGGCTTCGAGGAGCAGCACGCTGACCTCCGGATCGGCGGAGAGCCGGTTGGCGAGCAGGCAGCCCGCCGTTCCTGCACCGACGATCACGTAGTCCCAGGTCCCGGGAGTTTTCGGCATTCCGGCGTTATTATGCCTGCCGGAGAACCCGATGAGCTCTACGGAGAAGCTGAAGCTGGGTTTAAAAGGCACCGCGGACCTGGTCGTGCGCGAGGAGCACACCGCCCCGCGCGTGGGCAGCGGGCGCGTGCACGTGCTCGCCACGCCCGTGATGATCAATGTGATCGAGGCGGCGGCGCTCGCCGCGATCGAACACTTACTGCCGGAAGGCCATCAGTCGCTCGGCACGCGCCTGGATATCCGCCACTTCGCCGCGACGCCGGTCGGCATGCGCGTGCGCGCGGAGGTCGAGGTCGTGAAAGTCGAAGGACGCACCGTGACGTTCCGCGTCTCGGTTACGGACGAGAAGGAGCCGATCGGCGACGGCACGCACGAGCGCATGGTCGTCAACGTCGCGCGCTTCGACGTGCGCGTGCAGGACAAGGTCGCGATGGTGCGCGCGCGCACCTGAACGCCTACAGCGCGCGCAGGAATGCGATGAGGTCCTCCTTTTCCTTGCCCACGATGCCCGCGCCGAAGCGCTCGTTGTAGAAATCGACGACCGCGCCCAGATCGGCCGCCGAGCCGTTGTGGAAGTAGGGCGCGCGCGCCGCCAGGCCGCGCAGGATCGGGCCTTTGAACTTGCCGATGTCGGCGAACTTGCCCGAGATGAGCGCGCGTCCCGGATCGGTGACGCTCTTTGCCGGGCAGCTTGGGCCCACGACCTTGGTGCCGTCACCCACGATCACGCACTTCTCCTGCAGCGTGTAGAGCGGCATGTCCGGGGTGCGGCGCGATGCGTCGGCGAGGCCGATGTTGAGCGGGGCCACGATCGAGTGGTTGCCCGAGTTCGGCGTGTCGTGGCAGGTGGTGCAGGTTCCCTGGAAGGACTCCGGCAGCGGCGGGTTGAAGGGACTGTCGAGGTTCAGGCCGCCGACGCCCGAGATCGTGAACGGCTTCGTGTTGAAGATCGCCTGGCCGCGTGCGACCGCGCGCCGCGCCTCGTTGGTCCCGCCGCCTTGGCGGTGGGTCCACTCATCGTAGACATCGAACACGATCGGGGTGAAGGGCGCGTGCGTCCGGTAGTCCCCGAGGTTGTCGTTGATGCCGTAGTAGAAGGCTTGGTCGAGGATCGCCTCGGGACCCCCCTTGGCGTCGGCGGCGTTGAGGTTCTTCGCCCGCTCATCCCACACCTGTGCAGTGGCGAGCGCGGTCTCGAAGGCGACGATAGCCTCGCGCTGCGCATCGGTGATCGGGTTGGGGGCCTGCGCGTGCCCTTGAGTCGCGCCGTTCGACTGGTCCGCCAGATCGAAGTGGATCGCGGCGAAACACTTGCCGCCCTCGGCGGCGATGTTGCAGTGGTCGGTTCCGCCGAGGGTCTCGCGCCCGTCCCACATGACGGTGCTCAAGAACTGCAGGTTCGTTGTCGGCAGCGGGCGGCGGAAGAGCGACAGCTCCGTGGAGCTCGCAAAGCGGTACGGATCGTCGACCGCGACGAGCTCGAAGTCCGCCGTGGCCGGCACGCCGATGCCGACGCGGATGAGCCCCTTGGTGAGCACCATGCTGTAGGCGCTGCGGCGCGCCGCGAGGGTCGAGACGTCCGCCGCCGGTGAGTTCGAGCCGTCGTTGGTCCTGAAGATCGCGCCCAGCCCGAGCGGATCGTCGATCACCCCTCCGAGGGTCCGGTTGAAGATCGCCTGCACTTGCGAGGGCACGATCGTCCACCCGGCGCTCGGCAGGTGGCAGCTCACGCAGCGGCGGCCGTTGGCACCGAGGTCCTGGAAGAACTCGTTGGTCAAGTCGATGCGCCCGGTGGTGCTGACGGTGGAGGCAAAGCCCGTCGGGTTGGGGAAGGGCAGGCCGTTGGGCAGCTGCCGCAGATGTTGCGGAAACGTCACTTCGCCCTGACGATCATCGGCCAGCAAATTCACCGGCGCTGCGGACAGGAACGACAGGGCCAGACCGATTGCGGTTGCGCGTGTCTTCATGGCTATCCCCCTTTGTTGGCTTTCTCGTCGTCGAAGAGCAGACCCTTGGCGTGCTCGAGTCTCTTCAGCATCGCGGGCGGAATGGGCTCACCCGCGGTGAAATCGCCGCTGTAAGGCGCGTAAGGATCCAGCACAAGTGAATCGGATTTTCCCTCGACAACCGGCGTGCGCGGCTTGTCCGATACCCGCTCACCGGGCGCCGCGGCCCGATCGTTCGCTGGCGACGGCGCGGCGTGCGTCGTCGACGTCGTCGAAGCAGCGTAGCGTATGGCCGTGGACGGCGCCAGGAAGAGCACTATCGCAACGGCAGCCGACGCAGCAAGCAGCGTTCGAATCATGGCTCTCACCTTCTTGGATTCGCGGCTCATATCGTTTCCCTTCTCGTGGTGGACGGGCTTTGTGAAGCGCCCGGGAGAAATTCTGAGGAGGAAAGCGAAGGTCCGGTATCGGACTGAGGTGCTATGACATGAGTCCTAGCCCCGGCCGGTGCTCCGGGCGAAGCGCCGCGCGCAGCGTCTTGCCGCAGCCCTGCCGCTCGCGAAGTGGTAATACGCTAAACTACGACCAAACCCCTATGACCCGGCCATAGTGGACTCGCGGGCGGCAAAGCTTCGTGAGAAGGAGCACGCTTGAAAATCCTGGTTGTCGACGATCACCCGCTGATCTGCGAAGCGCTGCGGCAGGTGCTCCAGGCATTGGACCGGCAGCTCGAGTTGCTCGAGGCCTCCACTTGCGCCGAAGCGCTCGAGCTGACCCGCGGCAATCAGGACATCTCCCTCATCCTGCTCGATCTGGCGCTGCCCGGCGTGGACGGCTTCGAAGCGCTGCGGCAGCTGCGGGAGGAGTTCCCCGGGATGCCGGTGGTGGTGCTGTCCGCATCCGAGCAGCCGGAAACCGTGCTACGCGCGATCGACGGCGGCGCGATGGGCTTCATCCCCAAGACCTCGTCCAGCCAGCTGCTGATCGGAGCGTTGCGCCTGGTGCTGTCCGGGGGCATCTATCTCCCGCCGGAAGTGCTGCGCAGACAGGAGACGATTGCGCCCGCGGCGCCGCCGTTTGCCGGAACCGCTGCTCAGCTGCGCAGCCCGCGCGAAATCGGCCTCACCGAGCGGCAGTCCCAGGTGCTCGCCCTCGTCGTCCAAGGCAAGTCGAACAAGCTCATCTGTCGTGATCTCGGCCTCGCGGAGGGGACCGTGAAGATTCACGTGACCGCGATCCTCAAGGCGCTCGGCGTGGCGAACCGGACCCAGGCCGTCATTGCGGTCAGCAAGCTCGGCATGAAACTGCCGGCCCTTTGAATCTCCGTCAGCCGGACGGATTTCCGATTGGCGACATAGATGACTTTGCGAGTCGGGATCATCTCGGTATTCACCGACTATCACCGCCGCGGCGCTAGGAACCGGCTCGCGATGCAGCCCGGCATCGGTCCGCTGATCGCGGGGCTGTTGCCTCGCGAGGTCGAAATCGACGTCATCAACGAAACCTGGCGCGGTCCGGACTGGGCGCGCGATTACGACCTGCTGTTCCTGTCGAGCCTGCACTCCGATTTCGACCGCGCGCGCCAGATCTCGCATTACTGGCGCCGGCGCGGCGCCAAGACCGTCTACGGTGGGTCGTTCGCGACCGCCTATCCGGAGTTGTGCCAGCCCTTCTTCGATGCCGTCGTCGTGGGCGACCCGGAAGAAAGCGTGCCGGCGGTCTATTCCGATTTCGCGCGGTGCGCGCTGAAAGCCCGCTACGTGACGACTCGCTACGATGCCCACCGCGTGCGGCCGCCGAGGTTCGAGTTGATGGCAGGCCAGTCCTTCACGCCGCTGTGCCTGGAAGCGACGCGCGGCTGTCCGTTCCAGTGCGAATTCTGCGTGCTCACGGGCCTGGGCACCCGCCATCACGTGCGTCCGGTCGCCGATGTGATACGCGATATTCGCGAAGGTCAGGAAGCGTTGCGCCGTCCCTGGCTGCCGCTGCGCCACCGCGTTGTCGGGTTCGCCGACAACAACATCGGGGGTAACCTCCCGTATCTGCGCGAGCTGTGCGCGGCGCTCGCGCCGCTCGAGCTGCAGTGGTACGCCGCGGCGACCTTCAACGTCGCCGCGAACCCGGAGCTGGTGCGGCTGATGTCGCGCGCCGGCTGCCGCCTCCTCTACGTGGGCCTGGAGAGTTTCAACCCCGAGACCCTCCGGGACATGAACAAGAACCAGAACGTCGTGACGAAGATCCGGGCGGTCATCGACAACTGCCGGCGCAATGGAATCCTGCTGATCTCCGGGTTGATGATCAGCCCCCTCACCGACGACCTCGCCTACCTCGCCGCCGTCCCCGGCCATCTCGAAGCGTGCGGGATGCACGTGCCCACCTTCATCTGCTTCGAGTCCCCGATACCGGGGACGCCGCACTTCCAGCGTCTCGCCGCCCGACGCGAACCGGTTCTGCTGCCGAACGCCCTGCTGCGGGATTTCACCGGCTACACGCTCACCGTTCAGCCCGCGCGCGCGCCGCTCGCTGAATTCGTGGCAGCCTACCGGGAGCTGATCAAGAACGTCTATTCTCCTCCACGCCGCTTGCGCAAGCTGGCCGACGATCTCTCTTACTTCCTGCCGGGGGGCTACTGGCTTCCGGCCCTGCTCGATTCCATCGATACACTCGCAGTCGACCCCGCGCCGGACCTCGCGCGCTCGCTCATCGCGGGCAGCGATACTCCTCCGCCTGAAACCGTTCCGCTGGGCGCCTTGGACTTCGACTCCGAGGAAGAGCGGGCCGGAGTCATGGGGCCATGGCGGGTTACCGACGAAAGGGGCGCGGCGCTGCCGCAATGGCTCGCAGCGCAAGCGGTGTTCGAGCGCGAGAGACGTCCCATGAGGCGATGGGGATGAACGAACGGGATTCCGCAACGACGGGCGATCCGCGACACCGTGCCCGGGTCCGGGTCGACCAGGTGCGCACGGTGTACCTGCACTCGCCGACGACCACGATCGGCTCGCTCGTCGCCGGCGCTGCGCTGGTTGCCGTGATGTGGAATCACATCTCTCACGCGGTGCTGATCGGGTGGTTGTCCATCCTGTGCGCGCATCAAGTGCTGCGCGTGTATCACTATCGCAGTTATCTGCGCGCCGGTGCGGAGGGCCAGCAGTCGGAGCGCTGGGGGAAGCTTTACGTCATGGCGGCGACGACGGCGGGGCTGATCTGGGGTTCCGCCGGGGTGCTGATGTTCGTGCCCGACTCGCTCGCCCATCAGGCGATGCTCGTGCTGATCTTGTTCGGCATCGCCGCTGTTTCGATGGGCTCGCTCTCCGCGTTCGGGCCCGCGTTCTATGCCCTGGTTTTTCTGACGCTGTTGCCGATCATAGTGCGCATGCTGCTCGACCCCGGCCCCGCGCGGATCTACCTCGCGATCCCCGGCGTCATCGTGTTCTGCGTCGTGCTGTCGTTCGGCCGGAGAGTCAACCGCATCGTCGCCGAATCGAAAAAGAGACGATTCGAGAACCTGGATCTCATCGAGGAGCTGCGCGCGCAGAAGGAGATCGCCGAGGAGGCGCGGCACCAGGCGGAGGCCGCCAACCGCTCGAAGACCCAGTTCTTCGCGGCGGCGAGCCACGACCTGCGGCAGCCCTTGCACGCCATGGGCCTGTTTGCCGCGGCCCTTCAAGAGAAGGTCAAGGACCCCGAGGTGCGCGATGTCGTCAGCAGCATCAACGCTTCGGTGTCCGCGCTGGAAGGGCTCTTCAACGAGCTGCTCGACATCGCGAAGATCGATTCGGGGGTGATCAAACCCAAGCTCACGCATTTCGCGCTGGAAAACGTGTTCGGCAGGTTGCGCGACGAGTTTTCAGCCGAGGCCGCGGCCAAGGGCTTGCGCCTCTCGGTCGATGGCGGCACTCGCATCGTAACGAGCGATGCCGTGTTGCTGGAGCGCATCCTTCGAAATCTCCTGAGCAACGCGATCCGCTATACCTCCGCCGGAGAGGTCGCGCTCTCCGCGACACCGGCCGGGGACAAGGTGCACATCGAGGTCCGCGACACCGGTGTCGGCGTCGGTCCGGAGGACCGGGAGAGAATTTTCGAAGAGTTCTTCCAGCTCGGGAACCCGGGGCGCACCAGCAAGAAGGGACTGGGCCTCGGCCTGTCCATCGTCAGGCGCCTTTGCGGACTCCTCGGCTACGAGATCCGCTTGGCTTCGCAGATCGGCAAGGGATCGACGTTCAGCTTCGACGTGCCGCCCGGCACGGCGCCTGAGCCGCATCGCGATGCGCCGCTCGCCGCCGGGGATCGGGGCGACTTGTCGGGGAAACTGATCGTGGTGATCGACGATGAAGCCGCGATCGTGGAGGGCATGAAGGTGCTGCTCTCGGGATGGGGCGTCGAGGTGATGGGCTCGCTCACCGGGGACGACGTTATCGAGGCGGTCCATGCGGGAGAGCGGATGCCCGACTTGATCATCGCCGACTACCGGCTGGGCGGCGGCGTGGTCGGCACCGACGTGATCGAGCGCTTGCGCCGCGAGCTGGATCCGGAAATCCCCGCGATCCTCGTCACAGGGAGCGCTGCGCCCGAACGCGTTTCGGAGGCGGATGCGAAACGCTACGACCTCCTGTTCAAACCCGTGCAGCCGGAAAAGCTGCGCACGCTGATCGACGCCAAAATCCGCCGGATGCCGGCCTGACATCGGGCCGCTCCAGGCTCACGCGGCGAAGCCGGTGAAGTGCCCGGCCTCGACCTTCCTTTCGGCGACGGCCGCACCGACGTCCTGCAGCTCTTTCATGTGCTCGACCGAATCGAGCGACTCCACGTCCTTCGGAGCGATGCGGGCGAGGCCGAGGCCATTCAGGCCCTCCGCGCTGAGCGTGGCGTTGTAGCGCACATAAGTGAAGAGGCGCGACGGGTCCGCGGGCCCTTTCGTGCCGACGAGATCGCCGATCTCGCGATCCAGCGTCTCTCCGCACAAGCAGCGGCCGAAGACGCGGCACAGCTGGTCCTGCTGGTACATCGCGGCGTTGAAAAGAGCCTCCGTTGCCGTCGAAATCGCCGCTGCAGCGTGCATGTCGGCGCTGCGCAGTCCCTGCTGGACGTTCGGATTCAGGCCGGTTCCGATCGACACGAGGAGCATGTTCTTCTCGCCGACGGGCCACATCACGCCGTAAGGCTCGAGCGTCGCCTGCAGGAAGAGCTGGAACGACGGGTTGTTGTAGGAGGTCACGCCCCCGTCCACGAACACGAAGGTGTCGCTGCCGACCCTGATTTCCTGCGGGGGAAAAAAGGTCGGAGCGGCGGTGCTCGCGCGAACCACCTGCCACAGCGGGAATTTCGCATTCGAATTGGGGCGCGCCGGATCGTTGTACTTGGCGCGGGGGTTGTTCGAGAGCGGCCACGGCGAATCCGTGGTGGCATCGCTCAGCACGAGCAGCAGCAGCGTCTTCAAATTGTCGGTCGCTAGCGTCGTATCGTCACCGACCAGCTCCTTGAGCTTGTCGGCAAGCGGCTTGTCCGGATACTTCGCGTAGGCCTCTCTTTCACCTGCCCAGCGCTTCGCGTAGTGCGCGACGAGTTCCATCGTCTCGATCACCGTTTCGCCGTGCAGGTCCTTGCCGAGCTTCTCCAGGCGCCCCGTGATCGTATTCTTGTCGAACATCATCCGGCCGCAATCGAGGTAGATGCGGCGTATCTCGTCGACCGGCTTGCCGAGCGCGAGCAGCGTGCCGATGACGGCGCCGGTGCTGGTTCCTGCGATGTAGTCGAAATAGTCGGCCAGCACGAGCGACGGATTGCTCGAGCGCCTGCGCAGGATGCTCTCGATCTTCGCCAGGATCTCGATCGTGATCAGCCCGCGTATCCCGCCGCCGTCGAGCGCGAGCAGCTTGCGCGGACCGGATTTGGCGAGCTTGGCCTGTGCGCCTGCAAACATGCTTCCTCGCCCGATTACGATTCGAGCCAGCGCTTCATCTCGGGAGAAACCCCTCCCTGGGCGATCTGCCAGCGGCCGGCCGCGACGTGGTCGACGAGGATCCATTTCCGATCCTCGAATACCTCGACAATATGATCCAGGAGCACCGTGGGCACCTTCATTGATTTTGCGAAGGCTTGATCGGCGTACATATCTTCGTTCACGGCGTTGGACGCGAATTTCCTGAGCAGGCTTTCGTAGTCGGGCCGGTGCGCCTTCAAATACCCTTCGAAGCCGGACGGCGTGACGAAATAATTGTCCGCGATCTCGAGTTTCACGCAACCGCGCTTCGCCAGGATTACCAGGCTCTCCCCGACGGTCTCCCGGGATACACCGAGCTTCCCGGCTCTCTCGGCGGCGTCGGCTCCGAAGAACTGAAGGTCGTTTCCATCCTCGAGGACGAGCTCGCACGCCGCTTGCAGCACCAGGCTGTCCACGCGCGTCAGATCGCCGATCGTCACGATTTCCCTGCGGGCGTAGGCCGGCTGCTCTCCGATGGCGGGCTTGTCGGTCTGGCCGAAGATGGCGAGTACGATCCGGTCCAGGCTGTCTTCGTACTTCTTCAAGTTGCCGATTCTCTCCCAGAGGGTCGCCTGCAGGCAGGTGGGAACCCGGGAGTCGTCGATCACTACGGGAATGAGTTTGCTGACGTGGTTGATCTTCCTGACCACGGCGATGTCGAGCTCCTCCCGCACCCAGGGCTTGTCGACGCTGTGCTTGGAGATCACCACGATGACGGCTTTCGCCTGCGCGAGCCCTTCGTCGAAGATTTTCCGTACGAAGCTGTCCCCCGGCAGGATCTCCCAGCGGTCGAGCCATGCATCAACGCCTCGCTGTCTCAACCGGGCTGCGAAATCCAGCACGAATTTCTTGTCTTCGGAGGCGTGGCTGAGAAAGACCTTGGGAGGCTTGGGCTTGGCTTCGCTCCGGGCGCGGTGGCTTTTCCTTGACGGGGGCTGCTTGGTCTTGCGTGCGGCCTTCGACGGACGAACACTGGGCATTGTTCGGGCTCCGATCCCTGTGGCGTGCACTGTGCCGCTGCACACCCTGCGCCGTCAAGGCCGCTTCGCCAGCGCGGTCCTTTCCCTCCGGAAGCTGCGAGCGGGTGCGGGGGATGCCGGTTCGGCTGAAATCTGCGATCCGCCGGCCTTGTGGACCGCGAGATATACCCCGCTGACGAGAAACAGGAGCGCAAAGGTCTGCAGTGCGCCGATGACCAGGTCGAGTTCCACGAATTTCGTCTTCCTTCGGTATCAGGCCCTCGGGCCGATGCTGCGGGCGCATCCCCCCAATTCAGTCCGGAACCCGGTCGTGCATCCCGGCACGAATGCGCCCGCAACGAGGCCATCATCGGAACGGGATTCGCCTTTGCATAGCGTCATGTGCAAGGTAGTGCGGCCTTTGACCTCGGGTATCGCCAGGTGATACTTTTTGCCGGACAGGAGGAAAAGACATGAGCGCAAGCGCAGCACTGATCGACACGCTCAAGCGCGAGCTCAAGGCGCAGGGCGTGACCTACGCCGCGGTGGCTCGGGCCCTGGGCATGAGCGAGGCGAGCGTCAAGCGCATGTTCTCGCGCAAGGACTTCACTTTGAAGCGGCTCGATCAGGTGCTCGATTTTGCGGGCCTCGAACTCGCGGAGCTGACCCGGTCCCTCGAGCGGCGCGATCGCCTGCTGTCGCGGCTGACGCCGCAGGCGGAAAAGGCCATCGTCGCCGACAAGAGGCTGGTGCTCGTCGCGCTGCGCGTGCTGCACCAGTGGCCGGTGGACAAGATCATCCGCACCTATTCCATGTCGGAAGCCGAGTGCATACGCCACCTCGTGCGGCTGGACCGCATCGGCATCATCAGGCTCCTTTCGGGAAACCGGTACCGGCTGCTGCTTTCGCGGACTTTTTCCTGGATTCCGGACGGCCCGTTCCAGGAGTTCTTCAAGGCCCAGGCGCAAAACGAGTACTTCCGCACGCGCTTCGACGGCCCCGACGAGCTGATGCTGTTCGTGACAGGGCGCCTCTCGAAATCCTCGCGGGAAGCGATGCTGGTGCGCCTGCGCCGCGTCGCGAACGAGTTCGCGGACTTGCACAACGACGACACGCGCAGGCCGTTCGAAGAGTGCACGGCGATGCACATGCTGGTCGCGATCCGGCCCTGGGAGCTGTCCAAGTTCGCCGAGATGCAGCGCCGCAAATAAGGGCCCGCGGGGTGCAGGGCGTCAGACCAGCGCCCGGGTGACTATTTCGAGCACCCCTTTCGAGACCCCCTTGGCGTCGCGGATGCGCTCGAGCGCCGCTCGAGCATGCGCCTGGCGCCCGGCGTCGAATTTTTTCCAGCGGTCGAAGCCGCGCGCCATGCGCGCCGCGACCTGCGGATTGATCGCGTCGAGCGCGGTGATGTATTCGGCGAGGAACGCGTAACCCGAACCGTCCGCGGCGTGAAAGCGAAGCTGGTTGCCGCGGAATCCGCCGATCAGCGCGTAGACCTTGTTCGGGTTCTTGATGTTGAAAGCCGGATGCGTCGTCAGGCGCTTCACGTCGGCGAGCGCCGAGGGCAGGCGGGTCATCGATTGCACGGCGAGCCACTTGTCCACCACCAGCGGCTCGTTTTTCCACTTGTCGTAGAAGGAATCCAACGCCCGCCTCCGCTCGGGACAGTCGCAATTGGCGAGCATGGAAAGCGCCGCGAGCGCATCGGTCATGTTGTCCGCGGTCTCGAACTGCTTCATGCACAGGGTGCGCACGCCGGCATCGTCGAGCTCCATGAGAATCCCGAGCGCGGTGTTCTTGAGCGCGCGTCTGCCCGCCGACACCGCATCGGGTGAGTAGGGACCCGCACCCCCGTGTGCGCGATAGACCGCCAGCAGTTGCTCCCTGAGTGCGGCGGCGAGTCGGCGCTTCAGCTCGCGGCGCACCGCGTGGATCGCGTCCGGTTCGACGACCCTCATCTGCTCGGCGATATAGGCCTCCGAAGGCAGCGCGAGCATCTCGGCCGCGAACGCGGGATCCGTCGATGAATCGGCCACCACGCCCGCGGCCGCGTCGGCGAAAGCGCGCGGCAATTCGGGTGCGGGGCCGCCCTGCGCCGCCGCGATTGCACGCAGCATGATGCCGAGCGCAAGCTGCTGGCCGGCCTCCCAGCGGTTGAAAGCGTCGGAATCGTGCGCCATGAGATGCGTGAGCTCGGCCTCGGTGTAGTCGTGCCTGACGATCACGGGCGCCGAGAAATCGCGCAGCAGCGACGGCACCGGCTTCGCGGCAACGTTTTCAAACGAGAAACGTTCTTCGGGTTGTTTCACCGGCAGCACGCGCGTGCCTTCGGCGAGCAGGTCGCGTCCGTCGGGTCCGATGAGCCCGACCGCGAGCGGAATGTGGAAGGGCAGTTTTGTTTCCTGCCCCGGCGTGGGAGGACAGGATTGCTTCACGAACAACGCATAGCGCCGTGCCGCTGCGTCGTACTCGCCCTTGATCTCGAGGACAGGCGTTCCCGCCTGGTCGTACCAGCGCATGAACTGCGAGAGATCGGCGCCCGAGGCATCGGCCATCGCCCGCACGAAATCGTCGCAGGTCACCGCCTGCCCGTCATGCCGCGCGAAGTACAGATCCATGCCTTTGCGGAAATTCTGCGTGCCGATCAGCGTGCGGATCATGCGCACGACTTCCGCGCCCTTCTCGTACACGGTGCTGGTGTAGAAATTGTTGATCTCCATGTAGGAGGCCGGGCGCACCGGATGCGCCATCGGCCCCGCGTCCTCGGCAAACTGCCCGCTGCGCAGGCCGCGCACCTCGCGGATGCGCTCGACCGCCCGCGAATACATGTCCGCGCCGAACTCCTGGTCGCGGAACACGGTGAGCCCTTCCTTGAGCGACAACTGGAACCAGTCGCGGCAGGTGACGCGGTTGCCGGTCCAGTTGTGAAAGTACTCGTGCGCGATGACGCGGTCGATGGCCAGGTAGTCGCCGTCGGTGGCGGTGTCCGGCCGCGCGAGCACGTATCGGGTGTTGAAGATGTTGAGGCCCTTGTTTTCCATCGCGCCCATGTTGAAGTCGCCGACCGCGACGATCGAGTAATTGTCGAGGTCGACTTCGAGGCCGAACACGTCCTCGTCCCACTTCATGGATTTCTTCAGCGCCTGCATGGCAAAACCGCACTGGTCGAGCTTGCCCGGGTCGACGTAGATCGCGAGGCGCACGCGGCGGCCGGAGCGCGTGACGAATTGGCCCTCGAGCTTGTCGAGCTTCGCCGCCACCAGGGCGAAGAGGTAAGACGGCTTGGGGTAGGGGTCCTGCCACTTCACCCAGTGGCGGGCATCGGCTTCATCGCCGCTTGCGGCGAGATTGCCGTTCGAGAGCAGCACGGGGTACTTTTCGCGGCTTGCGTGGATCGTCACCGAATACTTCGCCATCACGTCGGGCCGATCGATGAAGTACGTGATTCGCCGGAAGCCTTCCGCCTCGCACTGGGTGAAGAACCCGTTCTCCGCCGCGTACAGACCCATGAGCATGGTGTTCTTGCGCGGGTAGATTTTGCACGCGGTTTCCAGCGCGAAGCGCGGGGGCGGCTTCGCGACGGCGAGATGCGCGGCGTCCGCCACGTACTCGCCGGCGGAAAGCGCGCGGCCGTCGAGCGCCACCGACTCGAGCTCGAGCTCCTCGGCGTCGAGCACGAGGGGTGCGTTCGAATCGGCTGCCTTCGGATTGCGCGATAGCGCGAGACGGGAGCGAACGCGCGCGTGATCCTCGAACAACTCGACGTCCAGATCGACGCTCTCGATCAGAAACGCGGGCGGAACGTAGTCCTTGAGGTGAATCGGAACGGGTGCGGGATCACGCATCGGGGACGGGCGGGTTCGGAGAGGAGGTGCTCGTGCGCGCGAGCGCACGCTTTACTTCCTCCTCATGCCTCCGGAAGCGGGATGAATTCGTCGTCCCCCGGAACCCGAGGGAAGCGCTGCTCGCGCCAGCGAAGCTTCGCTTCCTCCAGGAGCTCGCGCGAGCTCGCGACGAAGTTCCACCAGATCAGGCGCTCGCCGTCCATCTTTTCCCCGCCGACCAGCATCAGGCGCGCGCGCGTCAGCGCTTTCACTTCGACGGCCTCGCGATGCGCGAGGACCGCCATATGCTGCCGCGGAAGCGGCGTCCCGGAGACGGTCACGTCCCCCTCGAGCGCGTAGACGGCCCGCTCTTCGTGCCCGGCCTCGAGCTCGAATGCGCGGCCCGCGTCCATCTCGACGCCGACGAAGAGCGTCTGCATGAGCACCGGCGCGGGGGAGCGCTTGCCGAAGGCGTTGCCCGCGACGACCCGCAGCTCCACGCCCGGCGCGGAAATCAGCGGCAGCGTCGCCTTGGGGTGATGGCTGAACGCGGGGTCGGCGAGCTCGTTCTTTTTCGGGAGCGCGACCCAGGTTTGCAGGCCCTGCATGCGCGCGCCCGTGCGGCGCAGGTCCGGCGCGGTGCGCTCCGAATGAACGATGCCGCGCCCCGCGGTCATCCAGTTGACGTCGCCGGGCGCGATCGACTGCACGGTGCCGAGGCTGTCGCGGTGCAGGATTTCGCCTTCGAACAAATAGGTGACCGTTGCCAGGCCGATGTGCGGATGCGGGCGCACGTCGATGCCGGCGCCCGGCGCGAAATCCGCGGGACCCATGTGATCGAAAAAGATGAACGGGCCGACCATGCGGTGCGGCATCCCGGGGAGCACCCGCCGCACCGAAAACCCGCCGAGGTCGCGGGTGTGGGGTTTGAGCAGGAAGAGGGGGCTTGCGCTCATGAGGTGCGGCGGACGAAGGGGCGATGATACGCCTCGGGGCACCGGAGCGCCGCTTCAGACCAGGCTGCGCTTATCCCTCATCATCTTCGCGCACTCCTCGGCAGTCGTCGGAACCGAGAAGTAATAGCCCTGGATCTCGTCGCAGCCGTTCGCGGCGAGCAGCTCGAGCTGCTCCTGCGTTTCCACGCCTTCGGCGATGACCTTGAGCTTGAGATTGTGCGCGAGGCCGATGATGGCGAGCGTGATCATGGCGTCCTCCGGGTCGGTGGTGATGTCGCGGATAAAGGAGTGGTCGATCTTGAGCGCGTCGATCGGGAAACGCTTCAGGTACGCGAG
>Ga0137403_10003537_pt1 | contig 18719 bp, 10 predicted proteins | sample CZOMad2_1_16fung_FD_122057 | JGI IMG/M metagenome (GOLD analysis project Ga0137403, IMG submission 122057) | Vadose zone soil fungal communities from Angelo Coast Range Reserve, California, USA - CZOMad2_1_16fungal (Hybrid Assembly) | ecosystem: Environmental > Terrestrial > Soil > Vadose zone...
TCTCCGGGACTTGTACGTGACTTCGTTAACCGCCATGAGATCGAGAACTACTCGTTTCTTGGGCAGGGCCCGTTTTTTGGAATCGCCAACGAAGCCATGCTCAAGGTGATGGAGTCCTCCTGCAGTTACGCGCAGGTCTTTCATAGCCTGGAATTTCGCCACGGGCCTAAGTCGATCGTCAGCCCGCGTTCCCTGCTTGGATTGTTTATCTCGGACAAAGCGTACGCCGCCGAGGTCGATCTGCTCGAAGAAATGAAGGCGCTCGGCGCCTCGACGATGGCGGTGACAAGCCAACCAACTTCCCGCATCCGGGCCGTTGCGGATCTCCTGATCGAAGTTCCCTCCGGAAGCGAATGCTCCCGCCTAGTCGCGTGCGCCCTCGCCGGACAGTTGCTGGGACTTTACTCCGGACTAAAAAAAGGTCTGGACCCCGACTCTCCGCGCAATCTCTCGCAAGTGGTGATCCTCAACGAAACGATATGAAGGAGAGCCCGCGTTTCGATATAACCCTGGCTGGGGAGATTAACCTCGACATTTTGCTCTACGGCCTGCCCGAGAACATTCCGCTCGAACGCGAGTTACTCGCCGATGGATGCTGCGTCACTCTCGGCAGCTCGTCCGCGATAACGGCGCACAATCTTTCGGTTCTGGGCAGCAAGGTCGGCTTTATCACCCGCGTGGGCCGCGATGATTTTGGCGCAATGGCGCTACGCCGTTTGAATGCCGCTGGCGTTGACCTCAGCCGGATTACCGAATCGCCGACTCTGAACACCGGGGTAACGATGGTGCTGCCCCATCCCCATAACCGCCACATCCTGACCTACCCCGGCTCCATGGCGGAGATGACTCTTGAACATTTGGATGTGGAATATCTGACTTCGGCGCGGCACTTTCACTTGTCGTCGTACTTCCTGCACCGCGGGCTGATCCCCCAGATTCCGGAACTCTTCCGCCGCGTCAAGGCTGCGGGGCTGACGATCTCCTGTGACACCAACGACGATCCGGATGACGCGTGGGGCGCTACGTTTCCTGAGGCGCTGAAGTATGTAGACGTTCTCATGCCGAATGAGCGCGAGGCCTGCAAGATCGCGCGGACTGACAATTTTGAAGACGCGATTCGCCGGCTCGCAGAGACGGTTCCGTTGTTGGTTGTGAAGATGGGGTCGAAGGGCGCGATGGCTATTCGCGGAAGCGAGCGGACTGAATGTGCTCCCATTGCAGTCGAAGTGGTCGACCCCTTGGGAGCGGGTGATACTTTCAACGCGGGGTTCTTGCACGAGTACGTCCGCGGAACGGACCTGCGGACTTGCCTGGACTCGGGAAACCAGGCGGCTGCCTTTTCCACAACGCGTTCTGGGGGAACCGAAGCCTTTCGCAATCCAGCAGCTTGGGCTGAATTTCGTGAACACCATAAACCTCAAGCCAAGTGAGAAGTCCAGAAATCCCCACGGCAAGCTGACGCCTATTCTTTTGTCGTTTCCAGCAATAGACTCCCAGTAAACTCCGCCTGAAGCGCGGAATTGGCCGCGTCTACTTCGCCCAGATCCTTGTCGTTCACGTAGTCGTGGACGCGATACTTGCCCGCACCAAGGCCACGTAATTCGACTGTTCCCTTCCAAGCTTGCGTTGCCACAGGAGAAAAGAACGCATAGTACATGCGGCCGTCTTTCTCGATGGCGTAAGCCTCCGGAGAATCGTAGCCATAGACATACAGGTCTTTGAACTCGCCGCGGGAGAGCATTTTCTCGTTGTAGAGAGCGGTCCACTTCTTCCAGTGCTCTTCTTTGTCCGGCGTAAGGGCGACGCGCTGGAACTTCGGACTCGACTCTCCCCAGGTAAACTTGGTTCCAAGAACGCCACCAGTTCCTAGAGTCGAAGCGAAATCGCGGCCGATTTCAATCCACTGGCCTGGCTTCGTCTGTTTCATATCCGACAGCTCGACGTGGTCACCGTAAACCGCAGCCTCCGGCCCCAGGAGCGCCTTGTACCACTTGATCCGACGGCGTACTTGCACGGCACCCACGGGGTCCGCTGTGACGGCCTGATCCATGGAACCCAGCCACGCCAAGTTCGGCGTCGTACCGCAGGGACAGATTTGCGTCACGCTATCTGGTTTCATTGCGTGGGTAGTCTGGTAGATAATCTTGTACACGTCGGCCATCGCGTTGATGGAATCCTGCGGCGATTTGTGATGATGTTTGGGGTTGTAGCAGGCCGGAACGGTGTAGATATTGTCCAGTTTGTGGCCATCAAAACCCCACTCGCCGATGAACTTTTCCGTGAGCCTCTTGTAGTACTCCTGAACTTCGGGCAACTCGGGACAGAGTACGGCCAAACCACGAAACACTCGCGCCGGCTTGCCATCTTTGCCCAGCACAAGCCAATCCGGATGTTCTTTCACCACTTTGGAGACGATGTATTTGTGCGATTCCCACTTGCCGTGGCCGTCCTCGGCCACCAGGGGGTACCACCAGATCTGCGAGTGGATGCCTTCCTTGTGAAAGTCGGCGGCCATTTTCTTGATTGAATCGCCTGGGAACGTTTCCGGGCGGGGGTCCCAGTCGCCGTAGGTGGTAAACCAGCGGTCATCCAGAGTAGCCCACTTGATTCCCATTTCTTTCAACTTTGGAACGGTGTTCAGCATCTGTGCCGGAGTTACATTGAACTCATATCCCCAACCGCACCAGGCGATGCCATAATCTTGCTCATTCGGCTTAGCGAGCGTCCAGCCTTCCTTTTGCAGAGCCAGCGAGTAAGTTCGCAACGGCTCATAGAAGTCTCCGTGATAAACCGCTACGAAACTCCGTGGCGTGGCAAAGGAATCCCCGGGTTTCAGCGTCGTCTTGGCATCCAAGTTCAGGCCGGTGTTGATCCGTTGGTCCGCACCGACGCTCACTGGAAGCGACAACACCAGCGGCAGAGTCTCCACGTGACCAATCGCTTCGCCGACAGATGCTGTCCAAAAAGCGTTGACCGGAATGCCTCCGCCTGCGCCGTCCTTGACCACCGCGCCCATGACGTTAGGCCGGGAGAAGTGTGCGGGAAGGGGCAGAATCTCGTCCTTGCCCCAGTCATAGCTCGCGCCCTGGAACGACCAAAGCTGGTGCGGCGCTGCCTTGGCATCAGCCAGCCTTGCATTGATACGGTGTTCCTGTACGCTCATGGCGTCCAGAAGGATATCCTTCTGGCTCGCATTCCTAACGACCGCGGTCACCAATGCCATTGTAGGAAAGTCATCGTAGACTTCCACGGAAAGCGTTTCATCGAGGCCGGAACTAGCGCTGTGACCGGTTATATCGATGCGCTTGCCCAGAGCGCCGAGTTTTCCTGTGACTGCAAAAACCGCCGGCCTGTTCAAGTCAAACGCAAAATCATGCACACGCTTTCCAGCTACGGTCGCGGTACTTCCATTGGCTTCTGCGGCAGGATCATCCAACGTGAGCCTTTGCCCGTTGCGGAGCAGGAACGCTTGCACGTAGCCCCTAGGGGTCAGGTCGAATTCCGAGACGGCGGTAACGATCACCAGCGGACCGGACGGATTAAGACGAATCTCTACAGCCGAGACGGGAGTGGTTTCTGGCGCGTTTGCGGTTGGCTGCGACCTTTCGCATCCCTGCAGCAGAACAAGCGTCGCGCTTAGCGTAACCAGCGCACATACAGACCGATGCAAAGCTTTCATCAGAACTCCTTCGTATAACGAGCATCACGTAATGCGCACTACTTGCTTGCAGAACTCGCGGCCTTGAATTGGCGGAAAAGCTTCTCGGCATTGAGGTGATAAATCTTCTCCAGCACGGGATCGGGCAGATTCAAGCCCGAAACCGTCCATCGTCCTTGTGATGGAGATCCCCAGTAGTCGAAGGCCTCATCATCCGTCTCCAGCCAGCGAAAATCGTTTTGGTACATGTCGGCGTCGGGGGTGTTGTCGCTGCCAAACATTACGCGGTCCTGATAGTCCAAAAACAGTTTCCGCGTGCGTCGAGGCTGCCGCCCTAGCTCCGCTTCCCTGCCTCCGAACTCGATCAACGTGTTCGGGAAATGGTCCATCATGTCTGCGACCGCGTCCAGATTCTCCGGCCAGTTCCCCGCGTGAAGCACGATGAACGTCGTTCTTGGATGTTTGGCCATCATGCGATCGCGAGCCGCAAGCAATTCCTTAAAACTGGGAAATGGCGGCCCATAAAAGCTCCAATCCGGATGCTCATTCAATTCCTCGTAGCGTTCGTTTTCCGCGTTGATCGGAAGAAAGAAAGCTTCGGGATCGGCAACGTGAATTGCGACGGGAATTCCGAGACGACCGCACTCCTCCCAAACGGGATCGAGTTGCGCATCATCAACGATAATAAGGTTGCCAGTCTTGTCTTTAACGCCGAGTCCCAATTCTTTTAGAATCTTGAATCCGCGTGCCCCGCGCCGAACGGCGTCATCCAACTGCTTCACCATTAGCTCGCCGAAATTCGGCTCGTCGATTTTGCTCCAATCCGGTTGTGTGAATACGATGAATCGGCCCGGAAATGGCTTCACCATCTCGTCGACGACTGTTTGAAGCTGTTCGCCCCAGCCGCCGGTCAGAATCACCATCGTTTGAATATTGAGCTGGTCCATCCTCGCCACTAATTCCTGGGGCGGCACGCGATCTCCGATGCCCCTGGCATCGTTCACATGCTGGTGCATATCGACGACGGGAAACTTCGCCCGCAGCACCGGCGTCTCTTTCACGTGCAGCATCGATTTCGGGTGATAGTCCTTGAGCAGCAGGGTTTTCTTTTGGTCAGCGTTGGCTGCCGATTTGTAGCCGATCTGCGCCGAAAGGGGCTGGAGGCAAACCGACACTGCCACCAAGATTAGGCCGATATTCTTCATGGCATTCCCTTCAGGTTGCCCAATATACACCGGCAGATGATATATTACGAAATAAAATGTAGCAATTCGAAGCATCTTTGGGTAATCTATGCCTCTCGCTCGTCGAGCGTGACACCTTGCACATTCGCAGAGGAGCCCGCTATGTCGCCTTTATTCGTTGTTCGTCGGCCGGACTGGTTTTTCCCCGCATCCATTTTGCTACTAGCCGTATTCCTGGCAGGCGCACCCCTGGCTGTTGCTCAGAAGGACGCTGGGGCAATCGTGGGAACGGTACACGATGCGTCAGGTGCGGTCGTCGTCGGAGCGAAGGTCTCCGTCACGGACTTCGAGCGTGGGCAGACGTTCACGACCACGACCAACTCTTCCGGCGAATACGTAGCCAGCCCTTTGCGTATCGGGCGCTATACCGTAACCGTCGAGCATCCTGGATTTAAGACGGCCGCTTCGAACGTCGTCGAGATTAACGTGCAAGACCGCGCTGCCGTCAACATTACGCTGCAAGTTGGCTCGGCGATGGACAGGATTGAGGTTGAGGCCACAACACCCCTGATCCAAACGGAAACTTCCGAGCTTGGGCAAGTTGTGGACAGCAAGCGCGTGTCGACGCTGCCGCTCAATGGCCGCAACTTTGCCCAACTTGCCTTGCTTTCCGCCGGGACCGCGCCGAGTGAACCTGGCGCGCGCGACGAAGGCGGCTACGGATTCAGTTCCAATGGCGCTCGATCGCTGCAGAACAACTTCCTGCTCGATGGAGTCGACAACAACTCCAACCTGCCCGATCTGCTGAACGAAACAAACTTCGTCATTCAGCCGCCGATTGATGCCTTGGAGGAATTCAAGGTCCAAACCAACGCCTACTCGGCGGAATTCGGCCGCGGCAACGGGGCCATCGTCAATGCGGTCATTAAGTCAGGAAAGAATCAGCTGCATGGGTCGCTTTGGGAGTTTCTACGCAATGAAAAGCTGGATTCCCGGAATTACTTTGACGACCGGAGTGCGCCCACTCCTCCCTACAAGCGGAATCAGTTTGGCGGAACAATTGGTGGTCCGGTCGTTATTCCGGGACTCTACAACGGCAAAGACCGAACGTTCTTCTTTTTCGACTACGAGGGCCTGAGAGTTCGGCAGGCACAGACTCAGACGGGTTTGGTGCCGAACAGCGCCTGGCTGAGCGGAGATTTTACGAACAACCTGGACGGTTCCCCTCTTCTCGACTATACGAATGCAACAGGGGTACTTGATTGCAACGGCGTCCAAACCTATGCGGGCGAGATCTTTGACACCCGCAAAACACAATCTCCTTCCCCGGGAAACCTGTGCGGCGTGCCGTTCGGGTACAACGGAAGCGGCCAGCCCGTGAATGTAATTCCGATAGCGAACCAAGACCCGTTGGCACAACGTTTGGCGGCGCTTTATCCAGCTCCGGGAACCTTCCAGAACGGCAACAATTTCCTCGCGAACCCTGTGTTGGCTGAATCACGAACCAACTTCGACGCGCGCGTCGACCAGAAATTCTCCGACGCCGATAGCGTATTCTTTCGCTTTAGCTACGAAGACCAGCCCAGCACCATCCCAGGAACCTTCGGCGGCATCGCCGACGGCGGCGGATTCTTTAGCGGAGTGGAAGAAAACTCCTACCGCAGTTTCGCCACCAGTTGGACTCGCATCTTCAAGCCGACGCTGATCAATGAATTCCGCCTTGGATACAACCGCATCAACTCGCAACGTGCCCAACTGAACGCCAACAAGGATATTTCCGGTGACCCTACCTTCAACGTCAACTTTCCGGGCGTCCCATTTTCAGCGGGAATCGGTGGTCTGCCGCAACTTACTTTCAATGATGTTGCCACTCTCGGCAGCCCCACCTTCCTGCCCTCGAAGGAACTGCAGAATTCCTATACGCTTTCCGAAAACCTAACCTGGGTCAAAGGACACCACGTCTTCAAGTACGGCACCGAAATCCGCCGCGAAGAGTTCACGATTTATCAGCCAGCGTCGCCGCGCGGCAACCTTGATTTCAGTGCTGGCTTCACGGACAATCCGGCAGCGCCGGGTTCCGGTGGCACAGGTTTCGCTTCGTTTCTGGTTGGACTAACCGACGGCGGCAGCATTAACAACCTGCACAATATCGACTATTTCCGGCAGACCTACGCGTTCTATGGCCAGGATGACTGGAAGATCACTGATAGGCTCACGCTGAATCTCGGCGTGCGTTATGAACTCTTTCTGCCCGTCACCGAACGCCACAATCAACTTGCAACCTTCGACCTGACTCATCCGCTGACGCCCACACTGATTGTTCCACGCGGAGACACCCTCCAATTGACTCCCACGATCGCCACTCAAGTCGCCATCAGTCCGACCGGGAGCAAGAGTTTGATCGCCACGGACTGGAACAATTTTGCGCCGCGAATTGGGTTCGCTTTCCAGATTGCGCCGAAGTCGGTGTTGCGCGCTGGCTATGGCATTTTTTACGGAGGTCAGGAAAATGGGCCGTACTCGAACCCAAGCCCCGGATTCAATCCGCCATTCTTCGTGACACAGTCGTTTGCGGGGCCTTGCGGTGCGGCCTCGGCAAACCCAGCGCTCTTCAATTCGGATCCGAATCTCAACAATGACTGTGCCGTTCCGGATGTCTCGAACCAACCCTCGCAAATTCCGGGTAGCGCTGGCCTTTTCGTCGGCTTTCCGTCGACGGCCCTTACCGACCCCAACACGCCAGTTTTCTTCTCTGTAGATCAAAACCTTCGAACGCCCTACATGCAACAGTGGCACTTGGGAGTGCAGCAGGAATTGCCCGGAAAGAGTTCTTTGGAACTGACGTACGCGGGCTCCAAGGGGACGAAACTTTACACCTTCTTCAATGGCAATCAAGCGGCGCCGGATCCGGATCCAACGAGTCCAACCGCCCCCAGGCGGCCAGTTCCCTCAATCGACGCTGGCATCGACTGGTTCCGCTCGACGGGAAAATCGAGCTATCACTCGCTGCAGGCTCACTACGAGAAGCGCTTTCAGCACGGTCTGCAGTTCCAGGCCTCGTACACGTGGGCGCACTCACTGGACATTTCCTCCAACGCCAACCTGGGCCCAACTCAGAACAATAGCGACTTCCGGGATTTCCGCTTCCCCGGAGCGGAGTATGGCAATTCCGACTTCGACGTGCGGCATCGTTTCGTTTTCAGTTCGATCTATGAGCTGCCCTTTGGCCGAGGCAAGCAGTTCCTCGGAAACGCATCTGGGATAGCGAACCAAGTCGCAGGCGGATGGCAGATGGCGAACATTGTCAGCATAACCACTGGCAATTGGTATACCGTTCTCGATGGGAACGGAAATTTCGCTAACGCCGATGGCAATGCCGGTGGTGTTTCTCAACGTCCTGACCAGATTGGCGATCCCCACGCGAAGCCTTGCGTCGCGGGCACTTACTTCAATACGTGCGCTTTCGGCGATCCGGCTTCAGGCTCATTCGGCAACGTAGGGCGCAACACCATCCAAAGCCCCGGCAACAAAGATTGGGACTTTTCCTTATTCAAGACATTCTCTATTGTGGAAAAGGCCCACCTGGAATTTCGCGCCGAGTTCTTCAACATCCTCAATCACACCAACTTCCTCTTCGCAAAATCGGGACCGCAGAACGGCAACGGCTCTACGATTCTGGGCGCCTCGCAGTTCGGCTTCCTCACCGCCGCACGCGATCCGAGACAGATTCAGTTGGCGTTGAAGCTTTCGTTTTAGGAAGAATCAACTGGCACAAAACGTTGGCCGGGCAGTCCCTCCCGGCCGCAGTTTTGCCCTCGAGGGACCAGGCAGGCCACGTATAATCGCTCTGAGACTCAAGCGTGACCTCACCTCCTCTAGTGCAGTCCGCTCCTGCCCGTTCCACGCCGATCTTTTGGATTCACGCGCAGTTCACGCTGACTGGTATCACTACGGTTCTGCTGGGACCTCTGCTGCCGACTCTGGCGGTGCACTGGGGCATGAAGGATCTTCAGTCCGGATACTTTTTTGCCGCTCAATATATTGGGTCGACGCTCGGCAGCCTGATTTCCACACAGGCGTTGCCGCGGTGGGGTTTTACGCGCGTTTGTACGGCGGCCATGCTGATTCTGTGCTTTGGGCTGGAAATCTTCGTTCTGGGCTCATGGAAACTTGGCTTGGCGGGAGTCTTCTGTAACGGCCTCGGTATGGCGCTGGCAATTGCCGCTTCCAACTTGGGGGTTGCAAAAAATAATCCCGGCCGTGCATCCGCAGCTTTGAGTCTGCTCAATTTTGCGTGGGGGATTGGCGCTGTAGCTTGTCCGTTCCTGATTGGCGCGGGTCTTCGCTATCTGCCGTTGACGCAACTCATCCCGGCGCTCGGCTTGATGCCGCTGTTGTTTGCCCTTCGTTTCGCAACCATGGACTCTTCGCGGGAGGCCCGCATCCCCGCGTCGCCCTGGAACCTGGCGCCATTCCTGCTCATCACCATACTGGCCTTCCTCTACGTAGGCACGGAAAACGCCGTGGGCGGGTGGATCGCTTCGTACGCGAGAAATGTTGCCCTACTATCACCAGCGACCGCTGCAATGGCTCCCTCGGCCTTCTGGGGAGCTTTGTTGCTAGGCCGTGGACTTGCACCGGCAGTTCTGCGTTCGCATAGCGAGCGCACAATCTACCGCCTGGGCCTTCTAACCGCAGGGGCTGGAGCGACGCTCGTTCTGACCACACATCTGGTTCCGTTGCTCCTCGCAGGAGCCGCCGTCGCGGGCCTTGGCCTGGCTGCGGTGTTTCCCATCACCGTAGCGGTGCTGTCGCGGGATCTCGGGGAAAATAGCCTGCGGCTAGGCGGATTCTTCTTCGCCATTGGCAACATGGGAGGCGCTACGATTCCGTTCCTGGTCGGCGCCGTTTCGACGCAAACCCAAAGCCTGCGGGCGGGGATGGCGTTGCCGCTGGTTAGCATGGCCCTGATGCTGGCTATCAGCGCCGCATTCTCGCGACGGTTGGCATTCTCGTCGCAAGCCGCGAGATAGGGTTCAACGGAGAAGGATCGCACGGCTGGTTGTGTCACTTTATGCGGGCTGTGGTATCTAAGGGCGAAGGAGTGACGTTCGATGAGCCGCCTTCCCTACCTCACAATCGCCCTGATGCTGCTAACCACCGCGAGTCTGGGAGCCACTCCCTTAGTGGGTCCCGTTGTTGTGGAGCTGTTCACGTCCGAAGGCTGCTCCAGCTGCCCGCCCGCTGACGCTCTGCTCAGCAAGCTCCAGCAATCTGGCACCGTCGAAGGGGCGGAAGTTCTTATATTGGGCGAGCATGTCGATTACTGGAATCACCTTGGATGGGCCGACCGATTCTCTTCGGCTGGGTTCTCGCGGCGGCAGGGCGAATACGCCCACCGCTTCAAGCTCGACTCCGGATACACGCCGCAGATGGTAATTGATGGACATGCCGAGATGGTCGGTAATGACGAGAATGGAGTCCGCCGCCAGTTGGCTTTGGCTGCGCATGCCTCCAAACCCGCGCGGGTGCAGCTCGCTTGGAACAGCGATAGCGAATTGCACGTGGAGGTTGATGGCGCTAGCGAAGGCGATGGACAAGTTCTCCTCGCCATTACCGAGGACGGGCTCTCAACGGAGGTGCGCAACGGCGAGAACGGCGGGCGAACCTTGCGCCACAGCGGCGTCGTGCGCGAGCTTCGCGAGATTGGCTCGTTGCGCCAAGGACAATTCTCTGCAACTGTAAAAGCCGTGCATCACCCGGATTGGAAGTCCGAGAATCTTCGCGCCGTCGTGTTCGTGCAAAAGCCTGGACACGGCGACATCACTGGAGCCGCATCGGTCGCCTATCGACGCTAGATTACGGTAGAGGTGCCTTCCCCTGAATCCCACTTCCTTCGGTAACGTTGTAAATGAAATCCGCCGGAACATCCCGCAACTTCTCGACGTTGCCATTCGGCCAACGAATTTCTACTTCGTCCATTTTCTCTTCGGCGCCCAAACCAAAGTGCAGCCTCAGATCGTTTTGCGAAAGATAACTGCCTCCGCTGCGGACGTCCGCCATTTGCGCAGCTTCCCCCGTACGTATCGTCACCCGCGCGCCGATCGCCAGCTTGTTGCTCTTCGTTCCTGTCAGCTTGAACAGCACCCGATGATTTCCGTTCTTGCAATGGTTGATCAGCAGCGACGGCGGCTCTCCCACATTCAAAAGCAAAATGTCCACGCAGCCGTCATTGTTCACGTCGCCAAAAGCCGCGCCGCGCCTTGCGGCCAGGGGCATCATCTGCAAGCCAGCCTCCGCTGAGACTTCCTCGAATGTGCCATCGCGTTTGTTCCGATGCAGCAACATCGGCTGCCGGTACGCTCCGGGCCCCACGCCGGTGCCGACTTGGGGATACACATGGCCGTTGGCCACGAATAAATCCAGCCACCCATCGTTGTCCATGTCGAAGAACCCCGTGCCCCAACCTACAAGCGGCACGCTCGGTTGCGCAATCTGGGCCGCCCAATTCACATCGGAAAATCCCTGCGGGCCCTGGTTGCGATACAGGTCGTTCGCTTGATCCGCAAAGTTCGTCACGACGATTCCCATTCGCCCGTCGCGCAGGTAGTCGCCAAAATCGACGCCCATCGAGCCCTGCTCCTGGCCTTCGGCGCTCAACGATACGCCAGCCTGAAGCCCGACTTCTTCGAAGGTTCCATCGTGCTTGTTCCGGTAGAGGTAGTTTGGACCGGCATCATTCGCGACGTACAGGTCGGGCCAACCGTCGTTATCGTAGTCGCCCCAAACGGCGCCCAGGCCGTAGTAACGCCCCGGATCGCTCACGCCGGACTTCTTCGACACATCCTCAAACGTCCCATCGCCGCGATTGTGGAACATGAGATCGCCCTCACCCTGCATTCCCCATGGACCGCACTGCACCAGCACCCCTTTGTACCGGCAAAACTTCAGATCGCTCCCTGGCTCTGGAAGCTTGTTCATGTCTACATGAACGTAGCGGGAAACAAACAACTCGAGCCGCCCGTCCCGGTCATAATCTGCCCAAGCTGAGCCCGTGCTGAAGCCTCCAACCGCAAGACCAGCTTTCTCGGTCACGTCTTCAAACTTGCAGCCGCCCAGATTGTGGTAAAGGGCATTGCCGCCGTATCCGGTCACGTACAGATCCTGCAAACCGTCGTTGTCGTAATCCGTAACCGAAACTCCCATTCCCCAACCTCTGCGAGTCAATCCTGCAGCCTCGGTGATGTCGGAAAACTTCAGATCGCCGTCCTGGTGGTACAGCGTCACCATGGGATCGCCACCGTTCTTGCGATAGCGCTCCACGCTCGAGCCGTTCACCGTAACGATATCGAGCTTGCCGTCATTGTCGCAGTCAATGAGGCCGACACCACCGCTCATGGATTCCACAATGTATTTCTTATCGACGGAGGAGATATGAGGAACGCTCAGCCCAGCGGAGCGCCCTATGTCCTCGAAGCGTGGAACAGCGACACGGGAGAGCGGGGATTTCGTGGACTGCGGCGTAACGCCGGGAGCGACAGGTCTGGAAAGGGGCGCTTGGGCGTTCAGGAGAGTAACGGCAAAGCAGTGAAACGCCAGGAATAATCTGAGCATCGGGGCCATCAGCGACCCTGATTATATCGGTACGACTTCAGGAGCGCCCAGCCGCTGCCATTTCTCTTTTTTCGGCCGCCGCCTGCTTCGCTTCCCGACTGGCCTCCAGCGTCAAATCCTGCATGCCGAACCCAATACCGATCTTCTTGAGGAAGTCGTTGGGAGGCGTGCCGCCGGCAAAAACCCACACATAGTCGTTGGGAATCTCCTGCACGGTGCCAGCAACGTCGATAATGACCGAGCCTTCTTTCACTTCCACCGGCATGGAGCGGTAGAGCACCGTCAACTTCCCTTTCGCGATGAATTCTTCGATGCGCCGCGAGTTGCGATCCTTGATGCGGCCAAAGCGATCCTGCCGGTACGAAAGCGTGACCTTGTTCCCTACTTGGTTGGCAAGCCCCATCGCCGCTTCCACTGCGCTATCGCCGCCGCCCACCACCAGAATCTTCTTGTTGACGTAGTGGTCTGCCTCAATCAATCGATACATTACCTTCGGCAGCTCTTCCCCTTTTATATCCAATTTCCGTGGAGTGCCCGTACGACCCAAGGCAAGGATGACGGCGCGCGCTTTGTACGCGTTGCTGCTCGTAACCACCGTAAATACTCCCTCGGCATTCTTCAGAACATCGTCGACTGTCTCACCCGTTCGGCAGTTGAAATCCGCGCGATTCAGCACTGTGTCCCAGAACGCCAGGAGGTTCTCTTTGGACAGCTCCGTTTTCTTGAACTTTCCGTACATTGGAAAGTTCACGGGGCTGGTCATAACCAGCTTCTGCCGCGGATACTTCGCCACGGTTCCGCCGATCTCGTCCCGCTCGACGGTAACGTAATTCAGCTTCTGCTCGATGGCCCGGAGCGAAGCGCTGATGCCGGCAGGCCCAGCTCCAATCACCAGGACATCGTAAATACCGTTGGTTCCCGCGGTTCCGGCAGCCGTTAGGCGGCTAGCGATGAGATCGATGCAGTCTCGCCCCTGGTTCACGGCATTTTTAATTAATGCCAATCCGCCGAGTTCCCCGACGATGAACATGTTTTCGACGCTGGTTTCATGTTCCGGACTCAGACGTGGCATGTCCGCTCCCATGCTGGCGCTCGCCATCACCATCTTGATCGCGCCGACAGGGCACGCCTCAGCGCACAGGCTATGTCCAATGCACTTGTAGCCGTTTACGATGACAGCTTTCCCCGCCAGCATCGCCAGCACATCACCCTCTGGACACACCATTGTGCACGTCGCACAGCCAATGCAGTGGGACGTATCTATGTGGGGATGCTGCGAGGAAGGTCCATGCGAGAAGAGCTTGCCCTTTTCCGCGGACGCTCGTGCCGCAATGTCACGCTTCTTCAGTCCCTGAAGATAGCTGCGCAGGAAAAACGCGCCAATAACGGCAGCTACCAGGAACGCAATGAAAGTGTCCATCTAGAAGTATTTTATCCGATCTAGAAATATCCCATCATGAGGACCAATACGATGTGGATGACGGCCAGAAGTGCAAAAGTGTAACTGAAAGGCTTATGCACTATGTGCCAGAGATGAAAAACCTTCTGGGAGCACGAGAGAAACAGAACTCTTTTTGCGATCCCCGCTTCGTCGGCGGCCACCTGGATCGCCCGTTCCAACTCGGGATGCTGGGTCTTCAAGAAGCCGCCCAAGGTTGTCACTTGCTCTCCGAACGCCAGATGATGGCGGCGCAGCGAAGCGATCCTGAACTTCCGTCCCACATCCAATATAGGCATGTAAGCCAGCGCGACCACGGTCGGCATCCTTTGCACGCGCTCGGAGGATGGCAGCGTCAACACGCTGCGTAGATCCGCCTTCCCAAGCACTCTTTGTGCCGCCAGTTGCTCTCCGAGTTTGGCTTGAATGTCCTGAACTTCCTTCAGCGACAATTCCGCGGCGTTCAAGCTTCTCGGGATTTGCCCGTACAGATATCGTCCTATGATGCCGCTTACCGAAACGGCGAACATGATCCAAAACGCCATGCCCGCGAAACCGCGAAACTTGAACGCCGCATGAAGAGCAATCACAAAGGGAGCCGCAATTCCAAGAAGCACGTGATTGTCCAGCCAGTGCCGCGAGCTACCCTGCTTCCCCAGCCATGCCCATTTCTTGCGCAGCGGATACAGAAAAATCACCAGAAACATTGCCAGCCCAAACATACCCAACTTCACGCCGACCGATCCGCTGGGCTTCAGCATTTCGTGTTTAGGCGAGAACGGCCGATCCGCCGCACTCAGGGTGTAATAGCTAAATCCGTAGGCGAAGATCCCCGCCACCAGTGCTGTCGCCAGCAGGTACCCAAGATACAGCCGGACGCGATGAGCCCTTTCCTTATCGACAACTGGCTTCGGCTTCGCGGGCGCGACTACGACGCGTACAGGGGCTGTGGCTTGCGTGCTCATTGTGCAGTCACCTTGTTCTTGTCTTCGCTCTTGTCTTCCAGCTTATCTTTGGCCACTTGCTCCTCGGAGCTGACCGAGAACCTCTTGTAGTTGCTGAATTCATGGGTATTCCGCCAGTGCTGGCGGGGAGTCTCAACTTCTACGCTGGCCCGCGCGGGGAACCAATAGTCTCTCTTCAAGTCCGTGAAGGGAATCGGCGCAAACTCCACTTCTGAGCGCAAAGTCTTCAGGCCCACGTCTTCCAGCGTCTTTTCCACACCCGCTGTGATCTTGGTCAACTCCGCCGTCTCCGGATCGATCCACGCCACTCCGGCAAGCTCGAGGGGATACTCTTTGCCGCGCAAAGCTAAGGCCGCCGGCGTCTTCGTTCCCGGAATGTGCTTGAACCCGATCTTGCTCAGCCGATGGCCGCCTACTACCTCATCCTCCATCGGCGTAAACACAAAGCTGTTCGCATACATGGGATGAAAGACAAGAAACAGAGTGGCGAAGCCGTTGCTCACCAGCATGGACCGGTTCTTCTTGTCCGCTTTGGCTTCCCTGACTTCCAAACGCGACTCGGATAAGCTCAAGTCGCCGCCGACGTTGGTCAGGATCACCAGATAGTCATAGGACGACTGTTCTTTCCGCTCCACCTTGTTGCTGGTGTCATTCTTGAACTTTTCCTGCGTCACCAGCTCCGTGCATTTCACGTCTGAAAATTTCTCGACGTAGGACGTCATCTGATCGCCCATCCGTTGCAATAGCCCTTGCAGTCGTTCAGCCTCGGGCGCAGCCGGCTGGTCCCCTGCCCAGGAGAGCCCCAGCCCGAGAAAAAGGACGAGGCCCGTCGCAGCCAGGCGAGCTATTCCATGTTTCAATATCGTATTTGTGTTTGTGTTCGTGTTTGTCGTGACTCTTGTCGTGGGTATCATTGTCATCGATATCATTGACGTCCCCTCGCTCGATTGTCGAACCGATACCCAAAGGAGAACAGGTACTGGTCGTAACTTAGCTCGCCGCGGTTGAGAGTGAAGTTGCCTTGGACGTAGTAGTGGGGGCCAAGGGTTGTTTCCACGGTGCTGGTGTAGAACCGGGACTTGTTGTTCGATGTGACGGAGGAAGTAAAGTCTTGCTGGCCTCCAAGGAACTCGAGCCGCAGGGTGTCGCTTAATTGCCGTGAAACCGAAAGAGATTCGTACGATCCCGTACCAAACGAACTGTTGAACCGCGAATACCTAGCGTCTGCCCGGAGCTTCCACCACGGCAGTCGATTAAACGTCAGTCCCAACTGCTCGTTCAGCGAGGAGCCCTTATCTCCGGTACGGTCACTTCGCCCCAGAGTACCCGACACAAAAACCTGCTTCAGCACTTCCACTCGCGCTCCAGCGCTAAACCCCTGGAACAAGAACTTATCCAGCAAAGTCGTGTCCAAGAGCGCTGGGTCGGGAGTTGGAATATCTCGAAAATAGTTGTAGTTGAAATTCAGTTCCAAACGGTTCAGAGGCTGCACACGCATGGTGAAGAAACTGCGGCCTAAGCCAAACCCAGGAGAGACTGCCTTTCCATTCCCGCTTGGGGCGTCGATCTGCGCGGCCTCGTAGATTCCTACTCTCCGGCCCCAGGAAAGGGTGTCCTCGAAAAACACGAAGGGCCGATCCACCGCCCAATTGATCATGCTGATTCCAGCACCCGATGTGCTGCTGTAGTGGAAGTGTTCGTAATCGCCGCCCTCGAAGTTCACGAAACTGCCGCTGATTGCGCGGTTAGGAGCATAGCTCCAGGAGGTCGGGTCGGGGGTCGATCCGCCGAAGACTCCGATTGTCGCTCCCTGCTTCGGGTGAAATCCGAAATAGCCGCCATCGATTGTGTCCAGACTCGAAGCCCAGGGCAGAAACAGGCGGCCTACTCCCGCCACCAGCTTCGACGTCGGATTGTCATACGTCAGGCTCAGGTGGTAGGTATGGTTGATGAGGTCTTGCAGAGTTTGCTGTTGGGCGGCGGGCTGCTTTGTGAAGCGGCCGCGATAATAGCCGCTCAAATTCCAGAACGTTCCGCCTATGCGGGTAATGTCGCCCTGGAAGGCAAATCCTAAGTTGGAACTCGTGGAACTCGTTGCCCCATGAGTCGTGGTGCTGTTGTAATCGAGACCAATCCGTCCACGAGCGCGATTCACCGCGGGCGACGGCGGCCTTGGCACCTCCGCGCGCGCCTCCTCGTCCAGGGGGTCGCCTTCGCTGAACGAAATGACCGCCGGATATTGCCGAGTCGAACTCATCGATCTCTGTTGCACCAGAGATTCGGTATCGCTTACGGAGAGATAGGCTAAGTCTCCAGTCTTCACGGGGCGTTTCGGCTCCCGAATCTCGGTTACGGCGGAGGTCTCGGCCACTCCGCTAACCTCGAGCTCGGCCACAACACGCGGGTCGTTGGCGGCGTGCGCACTGGCGCCCTGGCGAGTGGGCAACTTGGTCTCTTCGATTTGTAGCTTCATGCCCTCGGTCAATCCCTGCGCGCGGCCACCCTCGAGATAGGCCACACCATCGGCCACGTACTTCACCTTGAACACCGTGCGCAGACTAGGGTCGTCAGTTCGGGACATGAGCATCGCTTCGGCGGGCGCGGGGGAGGCGGCAACTGGCCCAGCCTCCGCAGGCGCAGATTCCGATGTTGCGGCGGACACCTCGGCGGCTTTTTCTTCTGCAGCTTTATCTTCTGCAGCTTTTTCTTCCGCAGCTTTTGCTTCAGCAGCTTTGACTTTTTCTTCGGCAGCTCTGGTTTCTGCCGCCTGTGCCTCGGCGGCTCTCGCTCCAGCATTGAGGACTTTGAGAGCCTCCACTTCCGCCGCCATGGCTTGAGCAGCCCTCTCTTCCGCTGCCTTGGCCTCTGCTACTTTGTCCTCTGCTGCCTTTGCTTCCGCGGCCTTATCCTGCGCTGCCTTCTCTTCTGCAGCCTTAGCTTCTGCGACCTTGTCTTCTGCGACCTTGGCTTCTGCGGCCTTAGCTTCTGCGGCCTTCTCTTCCGCTGCCCTGGCCTCTGCAGCCTTCTCTTCCGCTGCCCTGGCCTCTGCAGCCTTCGCTTCCGCAGCCTTCGCTTCCGCCACCTTGGCTTCCGCCGCCTTCGCTTCGGCGGCCTTCGATCCTACGACCTTCTCATCCGAAATCTTCTTGATCGGCGGAAAGCTTACGGTCCCGCTGGCGACCACGGCTGGCCCAGCAGTCGCTGACGGAGCCGCCGGAGTTGTCGAAAGCGGAGGCAGTGCGGGCGGTGGTACCGGAAGAGCGGGCGAACGATCCGCGGTCATTGGCGGCGGCGTCGATTCCTTGCGCCGGAAAAGGCCCGTAAGGCCGCCTGACATGGCCGGCGGTGGAGCACCGCCGTGCGAACTCTTGCTGGCCGTTTCTGTGGGACTCATCCCCGCTGAGGGGCTCACCATCACAATAATCCGGTTGCCCTCAGTCTTCATGGTGTACGGGTGAACCTGATCGAGGTCGAGGACGACACGGGTCACGGGAGGGACGGCGCTGTGCTGGGCGGTCCGAACGCGGAGCAGGCCAAGCGTATTGACTGTGACCTTATCGGAAGCACTCCCAGAGCTGACAGTGCCGGGCAAATCGAGCAGGATCCGGTCGGGGCCGACCGCTGTTTCAATCGACGGTTGTACCGGCGAACTGAGTATTATTTCCACACGCAGATCTGGGCCCTGCCGCGTCACCTCGACCTTGCGCACGGTCACCGCCCCTCCGGCACTCTGCCCTGCGGCGCAAGACACTGCCAGCAGAAGGGTTCCGATATGTTTGGTAATGGCCGTCATTTTTAATAAGCACTCGCTAGCGCTCCGCCCATTTTCCCGCGTGGCCGCTGACCCTGAACTACAGCAA
>Ga0137403_10003538_pt1 | contig 18715 bp, 15 predicted proteins | sample CZOMad2_1_16fung_FD_122057 | JGI IMG/M metagenome (GOLD analysis project Ga0137403, IMG submission 122057) | Vadose zone soil fungal communities from Angelo Coast Range Reserve, California, USA - CZOMad2_1_16fungal (Hybrid Assembly) | ecosystem: Environmental > Terrestrial > Soil > Vadose zone...
AGCGTTCGCTACCCCTGTGTGTTCAGGCCAGCGGACGAGGAGGGGAGCAACGCAACGCGACCCGAGAACATCAAACGGCTGTTCGCCGCCGTGACGGATCACATGGCTCGTCTCGCGAAAAGTGCGCTTGCACGTGTTTCATAACGCGCTCGCGTCGCGTGAGCCGAGATAACGGCCGTGCCTGCGATCTCTGTCGTGATCCCCTTGTACAACAAGCGGGCCTACATCGGCGAAGCGCTAGACAGCGTCGAACGCCAGATCTTCAAGGACTACGAGGTCATCGTGGTCGACGATGGATCGACCGACGGTGGAGCCGAACTAGTCGCTAAAAGCGGCATTGCTGGTTTGCGGCTGCTCAGCCAGCCCAATCGCGGCGTCTCGGCAGCCCGCAATCGCGGGATTTCGGAGGCTGCGGCCGATTGGGTGGCGTTTCTAGACGCCGACGACATCTGGAACGAGGGTCATCTTCTGCATCTCTGGAATTTACATTCGGCTTATCCGGAGGCCGCATTGCTCGCGAACGATTATTCAAACTCGATTGCGATCAGCGATGACGGGGCGCAGCAGAGTGCTAGCTATCGGCTCACGAAGAACTTCATTGACGAAGCCGCGCGAAGTACAGCCTGGGCGTTCACGTCTGCCACGATGATCCGCCGCGATGTGGCTGTCGCAACAGGCGGCTTCGCACTTGATGAAAGCCGCGGCGAGGACATCGACCTATGGGTACGGATCGCTTTGTCATATCCCATCGCGCTGTCGTCTTATATCGGTGCGATTTACCGAAAGATCGCGAACAGTCTCACGGCCACGGTGAGCGTGGTTGAACCCGATGTCGCCATGAGAGGCATCTCCCGGCGTCTTGCGGATGAACCGCATCTCTCGCTCGATTCTCGTCGTGCGCTTGAGGAATTGTTCAACCGGCTTTCGCTGTCGCACGCGGCGGATTGCCTGTTGCAGGGCAACAAGGACGCCGCAGCAAGATTCCTCGACGGCGCGCGCCGCACCCGGTATTGGCCGCTGCGCTGGTGGATCCTGCGTGTGCTTTGGCTTTTTCCGTCATCTCTTGTCCGAGTTCTCTTCAGAGTCAGGAAAATGTCCGAATGACGGATCGTTTGCATTCTGCAGGCAATGGGCCCAGCCAGAGCGATCAAGCGTGTCCGCTCTGCGGCGGAAGGGCGTCACGGCCGCTTCCTTGCCACCGCGAGCCGTCCGTCGAAAGGCTGTTAACCCCAAGCGGGCGAAATCGGGACTATCAATGGTTTCTGTGCCAGACCTGCGGAAACGGATATCCGACATTCGTGCCCGAGCTCGGCGTTCTCTCGGCACTCTGGGAGAGCAACCGGGATATCGCGGAAGGCGATCGGGCGCGAGAGGAGCAGATTTGGCAGGAGCGGCGTCGGATCAGCCGGATTGGTGCCGAACGGTCGTTCAAGCTGTTTTCGCCGCTGCGTAAGGAAACTTCCGGCCGCTTTCTGGACATTGCTTGCGGGCTGGGCGCAACGGTGCGCAAATTCGCGGATAACGGATGGGAGGCGTCTGGAATAGACGCCGATCCGACAATGCGCCGATTCCATGATGAATTGAGGATTCAATCCCAGATCGGTCAGATCGAGACAGTCAAACTGCAAGGCAAGTTCGACTTGATTCAGATTGCCCATGCAATCTATTTCATCACTGATCCAAAGCGATTTCTTTGTTCGTTGAAGGACGCGTTGACCGAGGATGGGCTGCTTTGCATCGTTTTGGCTAACTTCATGGCGGCAGAGGATCTCAGCCTGCCAGGCTATCCCCACACTTTTTTCCCAACGGCGTCGTCGATGAGGTATCTGCTAGCGCTTGCGGGGTATCGCAACGTGATGTGCCGCGCAACTTCCGGCAGCGTCTTTCTCGCAGCCCGTCTCGGGCAAGGGCCGCTACCACAGGTTTTTCCGCGGCTTATTCGCTTGGGATATCAGACGAAGAATCTTCGTTATGCGTTGCTAGGAAAACCAAATCTTTGGCTCAGAGAAGGGGCAAAAAGCTTTCTCTACCGATCGACACGTTAGATAACCAGCTCGCGCCTATGTCGAAGCCGCACATTTTCTTTCTTAAGGAGCTTTCAAATGGAACTTGCGAAGGCGCTTGAATCGTTCGTCGCAGAGCCAGTTCGCCGTCGCACCGCCTGTGGCAATTATGGCATGATCGGACCAATGGCAAATTTGACGTTGCGTTCATGAAGATCGTCGATGCCTTCCAGAAGGCAACCGGCGCGACGATCACCGTCTCCAACGAATCCTATGATGACCTCCAGCCCAAGGCGTCGGTCGCGGCCAATACCGGACAGGGCCTCGATATGGTTTGGGGCCTCTATTCGCTGCCATTCCTGTTTCCGGGCAAATGCGCCGATATGACCGATGTTGCCGAATACCTCGGCAAGAAAAGCGGCGGCTGGGCTCCATCGGGCGAGGCCTACGGCAAGCTGGACGGCAAGTGGATCGGCGTTCCCGTGGCCGCCACCGGCGCGCTTGTGAACTACCGCATCGCCGCCGCCGAAAAGGCCGGCCACAAGCAGTTCCCCAAGGACCTCGACGGTTTTGCCGATCTAATTAAAGCCTTGAACAAGAACGGCACGCCTGCGGGCATGGCGCTCGGGCACGCCTCGGGCGATGCCAATGGTTGGCTGCATTGGGCGTTGTGGGCGCATGGCGGCAACCTGATCGATAAGGACAACAAGGTCGTCATCAATTCTCCGGAGACGGCGAAGGCTCTGGAATACGTCAAGGGTCTTTCCGATAATTTTGTGCCGGGCACGGCGTCCTGGAACGACAGCTCCAACAACAAGGCGTTCCTGGCGGGCCAGCTTCACCTGACCGTCAACGGCATTTCGATCTATGTCACCGCGAAGAAAGAAAACCCGCAAATCGCAGAGGATATGAACCACGCCCATCTGCCGGTGGGACTGGATGGAAAAAGCAGAGAACTGCATCTCGGCTTCCCGATCCTGGTCTTCAACTTCACGAAGTATCCGCAGGCCTGCAAGGCCTTCACCGCATTCATGCTTGACCCGGACCAGCTCAATCCCTGGGTCGAATCTGCGCAAGGCTATCTTTCGCCCTTCCTGGTCGGCTTTAACAAGAATCCGGTCTGGACCGCCGATCCCAAGAACACGCCCTACCGGGACGTCGCCGAGGTCGCGCTGACCCCGGCCGGTATCGGCCAGATGGGTGAAAATGCCGCGTCCGCGATCGCCGACTTCGTCGTTGTCGACATGTTTGCGAACTACTGCACCGGACGCGAGGACGTAAAGACGGCGATAGCTTCGGCGGAGCGTTCCGCCAAGCGCATCTTCCGATAGGTCGACGAGCCGGCGCCGTCTTTCGCGCCGGCCGGTTTTTATCTAGAAATACGGACGACGCTCGGCACGAGATATGCAACAGCCGGGCGTCGTCTTCCGATTTGGAGTTGGAAAGCGGAATGAGTACCGTCCAGACATCGATGCCGATGCAGGTTGCGAGCGCGGATACACCGTCGCTTTGGGCCCGCCTGCGCGACAGCCGCAACGTGATGGCGCTGTGGTTCATGCTGCCCGCGGCGGCGTTCCTGGTTTTGTTTCTCGCCTATCCGCTGTTTCTCGGCGTGTGGATGAGCTTCACCGATGAACGCATCGGCCGGGCCGGTATTTTCATCGGTCTTGAGAACTATCAATGGCTGTGGGACGACTCGATCTTCTGGCTCTCGGTGTTCAACACGCTGCTCTATACGATCGTCGCGAGCGCCATCAAATTCGCCGTCGGCCTTTATCTCGCGTTGCTTTTGAACCGGCACATGCCGTTCAAGGCGATGATCCGCTCGATCGTGCTGATCCCGTTCATCGTGCCGACCGTGCTCTCGGCGATCGCGTTCTGGTGGATCTACGACTCTCAATTTTCGATCATCTCATGGTCGTTGATCAAGCTCGGCCTGATCGATCACAACATCAATTTCCTCGGCGACACCAGCTGGGCGCGCGGCAGCGTGATCTTCGCCAACATCTGGCGCGGCGTTCCCTTCGTCGCGATCACGCTCCTGGCCGGCCTGCAGACCGTCTCACCCTCGCTTTATGAAGCCGCGACGCTGGACGGCGCCACCAACTGGCAGCGCTTCCGGTTCATCACCTATCCGCTGCTGACGCCGATCATCGCGGTCGTCATGACGTTTTCGGTGCTGTTCACGTTCACGGACTTCCAGTTGATCTGGGCGTTGACGCGCGGCGGTCCGGTCAATGCCACGCATTTGATGGCCACCTTGAGCTATCAGCGCGGCATCATCAGCGGCCGGCTCGGCGAGGGGGCCGCGATTGCGACCGCCATGATCCCGTTCCTGCTGGCGGCTATCGCGATTTCCTGGTTCGGCATGCAACGCCGGAAATGGCAGCAAGGATCGAACAATGACTGATTCCATCTTGCCATCGAAAATAATCGCCGTGATCCGGAACGACGACAGCGATGGCATGAGCTATCTGGAGTCGCTGCCGCGTCGTGTGGTGACACTTTATTTGCCGCTGTTCGTGATCCTGATCGTGCTGTTGTTTCCGTTCTACTGGATGGGCCTGACGTCGATTAAGCCGGATGAACAATTGATCAACATGGACAAGTTCAACCCATTTTGGGTGATCCATCCGACGCTCAAGCATATCAGCAAGCTTCTGTTCGAGACCCAATATCCGAAGTGGCTCTGGAACACGATGTATGTGGCGGTGGGTGCTACGACGCTCTCGATCATTGCCAGCGTGCTGGCGGCCTATGCCATCGTGCGCCTGAGGTTCAAGGGCGCGGACACGGTCGGCGCGCTGATCTTTTTTGCCTATCTGGTGCCGCCCTCGATTCTCTTCATTCCACTGGCGTCCGTCATCAAGGCCTACGGCCTGTTCGACTCGCCGCTGGCGCTGATTCTCGTCTATCCCACGCTGCTCATTCCGTTCTCGACCTGGCTCTTGATGGGATACTTCAAGACCATTCCCTATGAGCTTGAGGAATGCGCCTTGATCGACGGCGCGAGCCGCTGGCAGATTCTCGTCAAGATCGTGGTGCCGCTGGCGGTTCCTGGCCTGATCTCGGCCTTCATCTTTTCCTTCACGCTGTGCTGGAACGAGTTCATTTACGCGCTCACCTTCCTGCAATCGACGCCGAACAAAACCGTGCCGGTGGCGATCGTGAACGAGTTCGTCGACGGCGACATCTACAAATGGGGCTCGTTGATGGCGGGCGCGCTGGTGGGTTCTCTGCCGCTGGTCATTCTCTATGCCTTCTTTGTCGAGCATTACGTGTCGGCGATGACCGGAGCGGTGAAAGAATAAGGGCTTAAGACCCGCGTCTAAAAACTAAAAGACTAAAAAAGGAGTCGGGGTCTTGCATATTCTCGTTCTCGGCGCGGCCGGCATGGTTGGCCGCAAACTGACCGAGCGGTTGCTGCGCGACGGGCGTCTCGGCAAAAACGATATCGCCCGCATGACGCTGCAGGACGTCGTCGCACCGGCGAAATCGCAAGCAGGATTTCCGGTCGACACCGTGACCTGCGATTTTGCCGTGCCGGGCGCCGCCGAAAAGCTGATCGCCGATCGTCCCGACGTGATTTTTCATCTCGCCGCGATCGTCTCCGGCGAGGCCGAGCTTGATTTCGACAAAGGTTACCGCATCAATCTCGACGGCACGCGGATGCTGTTCGATGCCATTCGGCTTGTCGGAAACGGCTACAAGCCCCGTGTCGTGTTCACCTCGTCGATCGCGGTGTTCGGTGCGCCATATCCGGAAGCCATCGGCGACGAGTTCTTTCACACCCCGCTGTTAAGTTACGGCACCCAAAAGGCGATCGGCGAATTGTTGCTGGCCGATTATTCACGCCGCAGTTTCATGGACGGCATCGGCATTCGCCTGCCGACCATTTGCATCCGTCCAGGGCTTCCCAACAAGGCCGCGTCCGGCTTCTTTTCCAACATCCTGCGCGAGCCGCTCGCGGGGAAGGAAGCGGTGCTGCCGGTATCGGAGGATGTCCGCCATTGGCACGCTTCGCCGCGCTCGGCGGTCGGTTTCCTGATCCACGCCGCGACCATGGATAGCGCCACGGCGGCTCCCCGCCGTAACCTCACCATGCCCGGGCTTTCCGCGACCGTCGGCGAACAGATCGCAGCCTTGAAGCGGGTGGCGGGCGATAAGGTGGCGGCGCGGATCAAACGCGAGCCGGACCCATTCATCATGGGCGTCGTCGAGGGCTGGCCGCGCAATTTCGACGCCAAGCGGGCGCGTCAGCTCGGTTTCACCACCACTGAGAAGACCTTCGACGACATCATCCGGATTCACATTGAGGACGAACTTGGTGGTAAGTTCGTGGCCTGACCGGTTCGCCGAATAACGGGAGAGCAACCATGACAGCCAGTATCGTCGGATGGGCGCACACGCCGTTTGGAAAGTTCGATGCCGAGACGGTCGAAAGTCTCGTGGTTCGTGTCGCGACCGAGGCGCTCGCTGACGCCGGCATTTCCGCCGCCGATATCGACGAGATCGTGCTCGGGCATTTCAATGCCGGCTTCTCGCCACAGGATTTCACCGCCGCGCTGGTGCTGCAGGCCGATCCGCAATTGCGCTTCAAGCCGGCCACCCGCGTCGAGAATGCCTGCGCCACCGGATCGGCCGCGGTACATCAGGCGGTGAAATCGATCGCGGCGCGGACAGCGAAGATCGTACTCGTCGTCGGCGTCGAGCAGATGACGCGGACGCCCGCAGCCGAAATCGGAAGAAACCTGTTGCGCGCGTCTTATTTGCCGGAAGACGGCGATACCCCTGCGGGTTTCGCCGGGGTGTTCGGCAATATCGCGCAAGCCTATTTCCAGAGATACGGCGATCAGTCCGACGCGCTCGCGATGATCGCCGCCAAGAATCACAAAAATGGCGTCGCCAATCCCTACGCCCAGATGCGGAAAGATTTCGGCTTCGACTTCTGCCGCTCCGAGAGCGAGAAGAATCCGTTCGTGGCGGGGCCCTTGAAGCGCACCGATTGCTCGCTGGTGTCGGACGGTGCCGCCGCGCTCGTCATTACGGATTCAGAGACCGCCAAGACCATGGGCAAGGCCGTCAACATCAAGGCCACCGCGCATGCCCAGGATTTCCTGCCGATGTCGAAGCGCGACATTTTGCAGTTCGAGGGTTGCACAATCGCGTGGCAGCGCGCGTTGCGGTCGGCCGGCGTCGAGCTTTCCGATCTTTCCTTTGTTGAAACCCACGATTGCTTCACCATTGCCGAGCTGATCGAGTACGAGGCGATGGGCCTGACGCCGAAGGGGCAGGGCGCGCGTGCGATCAAGGAAGGCTGGACCCAGAAGGACGGCCGGCTGCCGATCAACCCCTCCGGCGGTTTGAAGGCCAAGGGCCATCCGATCGGCGCCACCGGCGTCTCCATGCATGTGCTGAGCGCCATGCAATTGTTGGGGCGGGCGCCGGAAGGCATGCAGATCAAGGACGCCAAACTTGGCGGCATATTCAATATGGGCGGCGCCGCAGTCGCAAATTACGTCTCGCTGCTGGAGCCGGTAAAGTAGGCGGCCTCAAGCGATCGAGGGCGTAAGCGATGAACGTCGCCGAATGGCTCGCCGCGACCGCGCGTTTGCGCCCCCAGGCGCCGGCACTGCTCACCGGCTTCGATCTCGACGCGGACTATGAGACTTTCGCGCGGCGCGCCGCGGCCATCGGCGCGGCATTGTCGCGCCAATATGCGATCGCGCCCGGCGATCGGGTCGCTTTGTTTGCGACCAATTGCACGCAATATCTCGAATGTCTCTACGGCATCTGGTGGATCGGCGCGGTCGTCATCCCCATCAACGCCAAACTGCATGGGCGCGAAGCGGCATGGATTTGCAGCGACGCCGGCGCCAAGCTCACCTTTGTGTCCGACGACACGGTGGCCGCGTTGCTCGAGGCGTCGGCCGATTGGCCGGCGGGAATGAAAACGCTCTCGGTCGACAACGACGAATATCGGATGATGCGCGCCGGTGAAGGAACGCCCGCGCCGCTATGGCGCGAGACCGATGACCTCGCCTGGCTGTTCTACACCTCGGGCACCACCGGCCGCCCCAAAGGCGTGATGCTCAGCCACGACAATCTGGTGGCGATGACGCTCTGTTATCTCGCCGACGTCGACGCCGCGACGGCAAACGATTCCTCGCTCTACGCCGCGCCGATTTCGCACGGTGCGGGGCTTTATCATTTCCCGCACGTCCGCATGGGTGGACGGCATGTGATTCCCGAATCCCGCGGCTTCGATCCGGATGAAGTGCTCAATCTCGGCCGGCAGCTCGACAATGTCGTGATGTTCGCAGCCCCCACCATGGTGCGGCGTCTGGTCGATGCCGCGAAAAAACGCGGCGAGAACGGCGAGGGCGTCCGCACCATCATCTATGGCGGCGGACCGATGTACCTTGCCGGTATCAAGGACGCGATCGCGACCCTAGGTCAACGCTTCGTGCAGATCTACGGCCAAGGCGAATCACCAATGACGATTACGGTGCTGAGCCGGGAATGGCACCAGGCGACCGATCATCCGCGTTACCTCGAACGTCTCGCCTCGGTCGGGACGGCGCAGAGCGTGATGTCGGTTCGCATCACCGGCGCCGACGGAAAAGTTTTGCCGGCAGGCGAAACCGGCGAGGTCGAGGCCAGGGGCACCGCCGTGATGCTGGGTTACTGGAACAATCCGAAAGCCAATGCGGAGACGTTGAAGGACGGTTGGCTCCGCACCGGCGACGTCGGACGGCTCGACGAAGACGGATTCCTGACGCTGTCGGATCGCTCCAAGGACGTGATCATTTCAGGCGGCACCAACATCTATCCGCGCGAGGTCGAGGAGGCGCTGCTGACGCACGCGGACGTGCGCGAGGTCTCCGCGATCGGCGTCCCCGATCCCGACTGGGGCGAAGTGGTCGTAGCCTGCGTGGTGCTGGAGCAAGGGGCGGTGGCCGACGACGCCAAGCTCGACGCGCATTGCCTCGCCTCGATCGCGCGTTTCAAGCGGCCGAAGCGATACGTGTATCTCGACGCGTTGCCGAAGAACAATTACGGTAAGGTGCTGAAGACCGAGCTGCGCAAGATGATGGGGAAGGAATGAGCCATCTCGTGTCCCGGACGCGGTACAGCGTTCTTGACGCTGCTCCGCAGAGCCGGGACCCATCGCTAAAAATGGACCCCGGATCAGCAGCGCACCGCTGTCGCGGCTCGCGCTGCATCCGGGGAACGTATCCACGAGCGCAATCGCCATACGCACACGCCTGATCCCCTTGATCTTCCCTTCGCTCTGCCGTTACTAGGCTTGAGAAAATGGCGCGCGTGACAGCGCCGTTTGCGTAGTGCCGGGAGCGAACGAAGCCATGGGACCGCTGGAGGGCGTCAAGGTCGTCGACATGACCACCGTGCTGATGGGGCCTTATGCCACCCAGGCGCTCGGCGACTATGGCGCCGACGTTATCAAGGTCGAATCGCTCGACGGCGACGTGACGCGGCAGATTGGCCCGACGCGCCACCCCGGCATGGGTCCGGTGTTTCTCAACACCAACCGCAGCAAGCGCAGCATCTGCCTCGACCTGAAAAAGCCCACAGGCCGCGACGTGGTGCTGCGGTTGATCGAAACCGCCGACGTGCTGGTCTACAATGTGCGCCCGCAGGCGATGGCGCGGCTGCAACTCGGCTATGACGTGGTCTCCAAAATCAATCCCCGCCTGATCTATGCGGGCGTGTTCGGCTTCGGCCAGGACGGCCCCTATGCCGCCAAGCCCGCCTATGACGATCTGATCCAGGGCGCCACCGCGCTGCCGGCGCTGATGGCGCAAACCAGTGACGGCGTTCCGCGCTATGTCCCCAACGCGCTGGTCGACCGCATCGTCGGGCTCACGGCTGTGGGCGCGATTTGCGCAAGCCTCGTGCATCGCGACCGCACCGGGCGCGGTCAGCGCGTCGATATCCCGATGTTCGAAACCATGGCGGGTTTCGTGATGGGCGATCACATGGGCGGTCTCACTTATGAGCCGCCGCTCGACAAAGGTGGTTATGCGCGGCATCTGTCGCGCGATCGGCGCCCGTACAAAACCTCGGACGGCTATATTTGCGTGATCGTCTATAACGACAAGCAGTGGCAAAATTTCTTTAAAGCCACAGGCCGCGACGATCTGCGCGGCGATCCCAGATTTGCTACCTTCGCCGGGCGAGCCACCAACATCGATAGGGTCTATGCCGAACTCGCCCGCATCTTCGAGACCCGCTCCACTTCCGAGTGGCTCGAGCTGTTGGACAAGGCCGATGTTCCGGTGATGCCGATGCACGATCTCCAGAGCCTCTTGCAGGACCCGCATCTCGCCGCGACGAATTCCTTTCCGGTGGTCGATCATCCGACCGAAGGCCCGATCCGCAGCATGAAGGTGTCGGCGACCTGGTCGGAAACCTCGGTGGAGGTAAGGCGGTTGGCGCCACGCCTCAATGAACATGGGCCCGAGATTTTGCGGGAAGCCGGATTTTCCGAAGACGAGATTGCGGCCTTGGTCCGCGATGGCGCCACTAAGCCCCTCGACGTCTCACAGGCTTGAGCCACATGGACTTCGCGCTGAGCCCCAACCAGGAATCGATCCGCGACGCGGTTGCGAAAATCTGCGCGCGGTTCGATGACGCCTATTGGCTCAAGAAGGACGAGGAGGGCGGTTTTCCGGCCGACTTCCACAAAGCGTTCGCCGATGCCGGCTGGCTCGGCATCTGCATTCCGGAAGCCTATGGCGGCGCGGGTCTGGGGATCGTCGAAGCCGCGATCATGATGCGGACGATCTCGGAATCCGGCGCGGGCATGTCCGGCGCTTCCGCCGTGCATATGAATGTGTTCGGGCTCAACCCCGTGGTCGTATTTGGCACCGAAGCGCAGTGCAAACGGATGCTGCCACCGATCGTCTCGGGCGCGGAGAAGGCCTGCTTTGCCGTCACCGAGCCGAACACCGGTCTCAACACCACGCAGTTGAAGACCCGCGCGGTACGCTCTGGCGACAAATACGTCGTCAACGGTCAGAAAGTCTGGATATCAACCGCGCAGGTCGCCGAGAAGATTTTACTGCTGGCGCGCACCACGCCGCTGGAGGAAGTGAAGAATCCAACCCACGGCTTGAGCCTTTTCTATACCAATTTCGACCGCAGCCGGATCACGGTACATGAGATCGAGAAGATGGGCCGCAAGGCTGTCGACTCCAACGAGCTGTTCATCGAGAACTTCGAAATTCCGCTTGCAGATCGCCTCGGAGAAGAAGGTCGCGGCTTCGAATATATCCTCCACGGCATGAATCCCGAGCGCATTCTGATCGCGGCGGAAGCCGTAGGGCTCGGTCACCTTGCGTTGTCGCGGGCCGCGACTTACGCCAAAGGCCGTATCGTGTTCAACCGCCCGATCGGCCAGAACCAGGCGATCCAGCATCCGTTGGCGCAGAACTGGATGGAACTCGAAGCCGCATGGTTGATGACGCTGTCGGCGGGTTGGCAATATGATCAAGGCCAGCCGTGTGGGCCGGCGGCCAACGCCGCGAAATATCTCGCCGGCGAAGCCGGCTTTCACGCCTGCGAGCAGGCCGTGATGACGCACGGCGGCTTCGGCTACGCCAAAGAATATCACGTCGAGCGCTATTTGCGCGAATCCCTGATTCCGCGCATCGCGCCGATCAGCCCGCAGCTCATTCTCAGTTTCATCGCCGAGAAGGTGCTGGGCTTGCCGAAATCTTATTGAGGGGCGGAGCCTTCTCCACCTTCTTGCAATTTCCACAAGGACAAGATCATGAGTCGTCTCAAGGCCGCCCTCGACCCGCGCTCCGTCGCCATCATTGGCGCCTCGGAAAATCCCAACAAGGTCGGCGGCCGTCCCGTGCACTACCTCGACAAGTTCGGCTTCAAGGGAAAGATTTTCCCGATCAATCCGTCTCGCGCCGAGGTGCAGGCGCACAAGTGTTACAAGAGCCTCGACGATCTGCCGGAAGCCCCCGACATGGCGATCGTCGCGGTCGCCGGCGACAACGCGATCGGCGCGGTGGAGGATTGCGCCGCGCACGGCGTCAAGATCGCCGTCGTGATGGCGTCGGGATTCGGCGAGGTCGATGCGGTCGCGGGCAAGGCGAAAGAGCGGCGCATGGTCGAAGCCGCGCACAAGGCCGGCATGCGCATTGTCGGTCCGAATTCGCAAGGGCTCGCCAATTTCGGCACCGGCGCGATCGCGAGCTTCTCCACCATGTTCATGGACATGGACCGCGCGGAGGGCCATGTCGCGATGCTCAGCCAGAGCGGCGCGCTCTCGACGGTTCCGGTGGGCTTCTTGCGTCAGCGCGGAATCGGCGTCCGTCATACGCACGCCACCGGCAACGATGCGGACATTTCCGTCGGCGAACTCGCGGTTGCTGTCGCCGAGGATCCCGAGGTGAAGCTCTTGCTGCTTTATCTCGAAAGCATTCCCGATACGAAATACCTCGAAGAACTCGCCGCGGTCGCGCTCGATCGCGACCTTCCGATCGTCGCGCTGAAATCCGGCCGATCTGAAGCCGGCCGTCAGGCGGCACAGTCGCATACCGGCGCGCTTGCCAACGAGGATCGCGTGGTCGATGCGTTCTTCGAACATCACGGCATCTGGCGGGCACCTGACATGCGCGGCCTGGTCGAAGCGACCGAACTTTACCTTAAAGGTTGGAAGCCTAAAGGCAGACGGCTGGTGGCGATCAGCAATTCCGGCGCGGTCTGCGTCCTGACCGCAGATGCGGCGAGCGCGGTGGGCATGCCGATGGCGAAGCTCGCACCCGAGACCGACAAGAAGCTCAAAACCATCCTGCCGAGCTTTGCCACCACCACGAACCCGATCGACCTCACTGCGGCGTTGCTGTCCAACAGCCGGTTGTTCGGCGACATTCTCCCGGTGATTGCGGAAGACCCCGCGGCCGATGCGTTCCTGATCGGCGTCCCCGTTGCCGGTCCCGGTTACGACGTCGAGGCGTTCGCACGCGACGCGGCCGCGTTCGGCAAGCAAACCGGAAAGCCGCTCGTGATCGCGGCCACCCAACGCAGCGTCGCCGACCAATTCGCCGCAGAGGGCTCATCGGTGTTTCCGACCGAGACCGAGGCGGTCACCGCGCTGCATCAGTTTCTCGCCCATCGCGAGTTGATGGCACGCACGCTTACGCGCAAGACGCAACGGACGACGGCAGCATCTGCGATCTCGTCTACCGCGACAACGATGCTGAACGAAGCCGACAGCCTCGTCTTGCTGGCCGCGCGCGGCATTCCCGTGGTGCCGCATCGGCTGTGCCGGTCGCGCGCGGAAGCCGTGGCGGCCTTCGAGGCGATCGGCGGGCCCGTCGTGGTCAAGGGGTGCTCGGCCGATATCGCGCATAAATCCGAACTCGGGTTGGTGAAGCTCGGCGTCAAGAGCCGCGAGGAGACCGGCGAGGTGTGGGCGCAGATGGAGGGGATCATCCGCAAGCATGGCGCGCGCTTCGATGGCGTCATCGTTGCGGCAATGGCGGGCGGTCGGCGCGAGATCATGATCGGCGCGCATCGCGATCCGGTTTTCGGCCCGGTGGTGGCGGTCGGTGATGGCGGCAAATATGTCGAGATTTTTCGCGACACGACATTGCTGCTACCGCCATTCTCGAAGGAAGACGCCAAGGCCGCGTTCGCAAAGCTGCGGATTGCGCCGTTGTTCGCCGGCGTGCGCGGCGAGGCTCCGATGGACGTCGATGCGTTGTGCGAAGCCGTCGTCAAGATCGGCGAGCTGATGCTTGATCCCGCCGCGAAAGTGATGAACCTCGACCTCAACCCGGTGCTGCTCGACAGCGCCGGCAAAGGTTGCGTCGTGGTGGATGCAGTGGTGTTTCGGGGTTGATTCAGCCGTGCCGGATTGCTTCGTAGCGTTGGCTCCTCGTAGTAACGATTATCGCCAATAGAAGAGCACGCTCGCGATGACGAGCATTGCCGTCACCGCCAGCATTTGCGCGAGCGCTTCCGAGGCCGCCCTTTTGGTGGCTTCCTTCATGCGGTTCTCCTTAGCCTGGGCGTGAATCATCGTTGCGTGCAAGAGCGCTAACGCTGGTCAGAATTTTACGCGGGACACCCATGACGAGTATTCGCTTTGACCTAAAGTCCCCACTCAGCGAATATCGACGATGTCAGGATCGAACAGTAATGCGGCGGCATTTTGACTTACACGCAACCAAGCTGCGCGCGCGCAATGACATTTTTGAAGCGCTCGCTTGAAGCGTTCGTCGTGCTTAAAGCTTGCGGGTGCGCTTGAGACGATCGAGCTGCGCCTGAATCGCGCTCGGCTCCGTCACCGGGTAGGAGCAGAACGTGCTGGTGCAAGCAAAGGCGGCGGGGCCCTCGGGAAAATCCGGATAGTCGACGTCGATATTGGCGAGTTGGCCTTCGCGCTTGTCCCACCATTCCGCGCGCTTGCTCACAAGCGGATAGGCCAGCGCGGCACGATAGAGCGCCGCCGAGCGTGGATCGTCTTTGGCGCCGACGATCGTGACATGAACCGGCTCGTTGCGCAGCTCGTCCTCCGCCAACAACACGTCCGGCAAAAAGCCGAAGGCGTCGAGCACCGGCGGCGAGGTGAGATAACCCATGCCGGCCTCGGCGATTTCGCGATAGCTGGAATTTCCGGTGTAGGACGACAGCAGGTTGAACATTCGCACCGCCGTGACATTGTCCTCGCGCTGCTTGATTGGCTTGGCGAGATGCTGCGCATCCGGCGAGGCCGACACGACAAAGCCACCGGTTGCGGGATCGATGAAAGTTTTGGCGATGAAGTCCGCGGTCGATTGCGCATAAGTCAGCCATTCGCGCTCGCCGGTGGAGCGATGCAGCGCCAGCAACGCCTTCGCCATCTCGACATTGTCGGCGAGATAAGGCCCGCCCTTGTCCTGTTCGGCATGGCGGAAGCCGCCGTCTTGCATGGCGCGGTTGGTCAAAGCCCAACGTGCGGCGCGAACGGCCAAGTCGCGGGCGTCGACGACACCCGTCGCATCGTAATAGGCCAAGAGTCCCGAGATCGCCTGCGCGGTTTCGCGCGCATAGAGCCGGTGGTCGACGCCGGGCTCGCCTTCGCTCAAGCCCATCGAGGCGTAGAAGCCGCCGCCGGGCGCGGCCATCGAGTCTTTGAGGAAGCCATAGATGCGGTCCGCCGCTTGCCGGTAGACGGGATCGCCAAACATCACCCACGCCCGCGCATAGGCTGAAAGCGCCGCCTCTTGCGCAAACATCGGGAACTCGCGCGCCGGCTCCGACCAGTCGGGCTTTAGATTGACCTGGTTCATCGCGCCGGTGTCCTTGTCGATCATGGTCTCGGCCATCATCGTCAGCACTTTTTGAATTCGCAGCGCGTTCGTGGTGTCACCCTGCCGCGCCCGTTGCAACGCCCAGGTCAGCATCGGGCCGTCGACGAATTTGGTCCTGCTCCAGCCGCCATATTCGTCGTTCCACGCCTTGTCGATGAAATCGAGAATCTCGGTGCGTTGCGCGTCGCTCAAGCCGGTCGCTAGCGAGCGCTCCCGCTCGGATCCGCCGAGATCGCCGTACTTCACCGGGGAGGGGTCCTCGATGGTGGCGGTCAGCACCGGCACGAAAAACTCCGGCGAATAGAAGCCGCGGAGTTTGGCGATCTCGGTACCGTCGGGCCCGAAGATGATGGTGGCGGGCCAGCCCCATCGCTCGTAGCGCTGCGAAATATCCGGCCGGCTGTCCTGGTCCACATAGACGGGGATGAACTTGTCTTTCAGAACACTGCGGACTTCCGGCTTTGCCCAGGTCTCGTGATTCATGATGTGGCACCATTTGCACCACCAGGATTGCAGGGAGACGATCACGAATTTCTTTTCTTGAGCCGCCCGCGCAAAGGTCGCGTCGTTCCACTCGCTCCAAAATCCGTCGCTGTTCTCGATTGGGGCCGCACGGGCGGTCACGGCGAACAGCAGCGACAAAACAAGCACAACAATGCGGATCATGGTTTTTCCCCAAATGGTTCTCCGGAACATGTCTCAGATCGTGGCGTCCGCTCAACTCACAGCGTCGTGACCGAACCTGGAAATGCAAACAAAAGGCTAACGCGGACGGCTGATTCGAATCGAACCGTTCAGGTCTCGACGATCGCCAATACCTGCCCTTCGTCGACTCGATTGGAGGCATCATGAGGGCAGAAGTTATGGCGTCAGAATGTTTGAGGTAGCCTTACCGTTTCCGGTCGACAAACCCCTGCATCAACCGTTGCGGTTCGCCGGTCAGGAACGCGCGCCCGAACACGCCGATGCTCAAATCGACGGACTCCTTCAGCGGCAGTTCCTCCCATTGCCGAAGCAAAATCTTTTGCGCCCGCAAGGCTTCCGTGCCGCATTCGAGAAGTGCCGCCACCGTGCGTTCGACCGCGGCATCGAGGCCGCCTTCCGGCGCGACCCCATCGACCAACCCCCAGGCAAGCGCCGTGGTGGCATCGATCGTCTCTGCCGTCATGATCAGCCAGCGGGCGCGGCCCCAACCGATCAGCCGTGGCAGCAGCGCGGCGTGAATCACGGAAGGGATTCCAACCTTCACCTCCGGCATGCCGAATTTGGCGTCGTGCGCGGCAATCCGAAAATCGCACGCAGCCGCAAATTCCAGCCCACCGCCGAGGCACCAGCCGGGAATCCGCGCGATCACGGGTGCTGGAAAGGCGCGCGCGGCCTCGCAAAGATCGCGCAAGCCGGTGATGAATTTCTCGGCGGAGGTTTGATCGAGCCTCGCCATCTCCTTGATGTCGGCGCCGCCGATCATGCTCTTTTCGCTTTGGCCGGCGATGACAAGCGCGCGAATTTGCGAATCCCTCGCGAGAATTTCGAGGCCTTCGCGAACGCCATTGATCGCGGCCGACCCGAGGATGTTGAGCGAGCCGGCGTTGCAGATCGTCAAGCGAACCACGCCGCGCGGATCGCGATCGACGCCGCAATAGGGGTTGAGCATTTCCATGGACGGTCTCACTGAAAGGTGGACACATCACTTCCCGGCCAAAGTACGGCCTTGTCAAGGGCCGGTGCGCCGGGCTCCCGCCCCCGTCTGTTCCCACGCGAGGGAATAAGATGCAGCTTTTTCACAACCACGAATGCTATTATATGACTCTGAACATCTTATGAGACGCATCCGATGCGATATTCCAGGGAACACAAGCTCGAAACCCACGCACGGATCGTGAAGAGAGCTTCGGTCCGGCTTCGCGAGAAGGGTGCGCATGGGATTGGCGTCGCCGACCTGATGAAGGAGGCGGGCCTCACCCATGGCGGGTTCTATGCCCATTTCGATTCGCGCGAGGCGCTGGTGATCGAAGCTTTTGCGCATGCGATGGATCACTCGGCCGAGCATTGGCGCAAACTCACTGAACAGGCTCCGCCGGAGAAGCGGCTCGGAGCAATCGTCGATTCCTACCTGACGCCGGCGCATCGCGATGATCCCGGCCGCGGCTGCGCGGTTCCGGCGCTGGGCGCGGAAATCGCCCGCGAGAGCCCCAAGACGCGAAAAGCCTTCGCGGCCAAGCTCGAGCGAATGATTGATATGCTTGCGGCGCAAATTCCGGACCTGCCGCGCCCTGCCGCGCGCAAGCGGGCGATGGCCGCGATCGCGACCATGATGGGAACGGTGGTATTGGCGCGAATTGCCGGCACTGGTGCGTTTTCCGACGAAATTCTGGACGCCGGCCGTGAGGCCGTGCTCGATGGCGCGACGCGGCCGAAATCGAGGGTGAAAAAGACCGCCGTCAAACAAGCCGGCAAGAAAGCTGTCAAATCGGCGCGGCACTGATCAGGCCTCTTCGACGTTGGTCGCAAATGGCCGAAAACGGCGGCAAGGACCGCATTTTCGCAAATCCTTCTCCCGCCGAAAAACCCTTTCCAAACGCCGCAAAGACTGCAAGATGCCGCCAAAACTGGCACTTGAGAGATACCGGAGGAACACATGCGTATGATCGGACATTTTATCGGTGGCCGTGAGGTCAAGGGCACCTCGGGCAAGTTCGCGGACGTGTTTGAGCCGATGACCGGCGACGTCCAGGCCCAGGTGGCGCTGGCCTCCAAGGCTGAGGTCCGCGCGGCGGTCGAGAACGCGTTGGCCGCGCAACCGGAGTGGGGTGCGACCAATCCGCAGCGCCGCGCTCGAATCATGATAAAGTTCCTTGAACTGGCGCAGCGCGATTACGACAAGCTCGCCGATCTTCTGGCGCGCGAGCATGGCAAGACCGTCCCCGACGCGCGGGGCGACATTCAGCGCGGCCTCGAAGTGGTCGAGTTCGCCTGCGGCATTCCGCACCTCATGAAGGGCGAATACACCGAAGGCGCGGGCCCCGGCATCGACATCTATTCGCTGCGCCAGCCTCTCGGCGTCGTCGCCGGCATCACGCCGTTCAATTTCCCGGCGATGATCCCGATGTGGAAATTCGCACCCGCGATTGCCTGCGGTAACGCCTTCGTGCTCAAGCCGTCGGAGCGCGATCCCGGCGTGCCGATGATGCTTGCGGAACTTATGATCGAGGCCGGCTTGCCGCCGGGCATCCTCAACGTCGTCAATGGCGACAAGGAAGCGGTCGACGCCATCCTGGACGATCCCGATATCCGCGCCGTCGGTTTCGTCGGTTCCTCGCCGATCGCGCAATATATTTACGAGCGCGCGGCCGCCACAGGAAAGCGCGCGCAATG
>Ga0137403_10003540_pt1 | contig 18709 bp, 12 predicted proteins | sample CZOMad2_1_16fung_FD_122057 | JGI IMG/M metagenome (GOLD analysis project Ga0137403, IMG submission 122057) | Vadose zone soil fungal communities from Angelo Coast Range Reserve, California, USA - CZOMad2_1_16fungal (Hybrid Assembly) | ecosystem: Environmental > Terrestrial > Soil > Vadose zone...
GCTGGCGCACGGTCCTGCGCGACCTCCAGCGCCGCGGCCTGCGGGCGCCCCGCGTGGTGATCGGCGACGGCCATCTCGGCATCTGGGGCGCCCTGCTCGCCGTCTTCCCGACGGCCGCCGAGCAGCGGTGCTGGAACCACCGACTCCTGAACCTGCTCGACAAGCTACCGAAGCGCCTCCACGCCGAGGCAAAGAGCCTGCTCACCAAGATCGGCCAATTGATGTATCGCCATATCGGATAGCCGGTCACAGCCCCAAGGGACTCGCCGTGTGTCGAAACAGTCTCTTTGACCTTGGGAACTTCTCCGTTAACGGGCTAGGGGGAATGCTAGATTTGTGAAGGAAGATATTCTTGGGCAAATCGCCCGGACGGCACTGTGATTCAAACCCTCCTGGACTACTATCGCCTTCCCGCAGAATCGCTCAACGCGATTTCCCTGGCGGCCGATTCCGTGTCTGGAGCTGCCGGCTATTTTCAATTTGGAGCACACAACGTTTGTTATGGACGGTCCAGATCGGGAACCTCGGCGGAGCTGGGAGGCTGCTCAGAATTCGAAGCTTTGCGGGATGTCCGCAGGGACGGCTCAGTACTTCACCTTCCTTTTGACTTTAACGAGGTCATCGAAAACCTTCGGTTGGAACGATATTGGAAGAAGGGCGCCGGCGGTCTGGACCAGTTTGCTGCCAATGAGACCATTCGCAAGTTTTACTATTTCATCCGAAAGAGTTTGCCCTTTGCGGTGCGTCGCCAGTTACAAAGGATTTATTTTGGAGATTGGAAGGATCTCCAATTCCCCGCTTGGCCCGTAGATTTCACCGTCGACAGTCTTCATGAAGAGTTGTTGCGGTTAATCATGCAAGCAACTGGCGTCAAGAGGCTGCCTTTCATATGGTTTTGGCCGGAGGGTGCGCCCAATTCATTGGTCATGACGCACGACGTAGAGACCGCGGCCGGTCGAGACTTTACTTTCAAGCTCATGGACTTGGATGATTCCTATGGCTTCAAAGCGTCGTATCAGGTCATCCCCGAAAAGCGTTACGTGGTGCCTGAAGAGTATGTGCGTGAGATTCGAAGGCGCGGATGTGAATTCAACATTCATGATTTAAATCATGACGGGCACCTGTACCGGGAGCGGACGGAATTTGAGCGCCGGGCAGCAGAAATCAACCGCTACGTTCATCAATACCAGACCCGAGGTTTTCGCGCTGGAGCGATGTATCGAAAGCAAAGTTGGTACGACGTCTTTGAGTTTTCCTATGATATGTCGGTGCCGAACGTCGCACACCTCGAGCCTCTCCGCGGTGGTTGCTGCACGGTTATGCCGTATTTTATCGGCAAAATTGTCGAGCTGCCGCTTACTACGACGCAAGACTACTCACTTTTTCACATCCTGAACGACTACTCGATCCAACTGTGGCAGCGCGAACTGGCGCTCATCCGGGGAAGGAACGGATTGATGAGCTTGCTCACCCACCCGGACTATCTGATCGAACGGCGTGAGCGTAAAGTTTATGAGTCACTGCTAGACTATTTGCGACATATGATTGCACGGGAAAAAATATGGGCTGCTCTTCCAGGCGACATTGACCGCTGGTGGAGGGCGAGAAGCCAGATGACGTTAGTGCCTCGCGGGGATGAGTGGGAAATCGTAGGGCCGGCGAAAGAGCGGGCGCGATTGGCGTACGCGGTTCTGGAAGGGAATCACGTCGTCTATGATCTCCCAAATGACTCGGCCGCGACCAATCGGGTCGTGGCACGAGTACCGTCGCCAAGTTAGATGTTATTGCAAACAAACGGGTTAGTTCGGATCCAGCTTGGCTCTCACGAGGAAATGCGTTTGCAGTAAGTGGTAAGTCTTTTCTCTACTAGCCCGACAGGGTTCCCCACGGCCCACGCAAATCGCAGCCTCGGTTTCGCACACCGCCGCTAACTACAAGTGTTTGTAATAGCTTCCAAAGAATATCGACGTCTGGTAGCTCGATTGCACCGTTCCTTTTGCGACTCCGGTAGTGACTTTTAGGGCGATAGCTTGTCTGTCGATGCGCCTGATTTGAGCTTTATGCTCCACCTTTCAGACCGCCGGAGCAAAACCGGGAAAAGGCAGGGAATCATGCATTTTGGTGAAACCGGCCTGAACGGTGCAAGAGTAATTGATCCGAGCCCGCACCAAGATGATCGGGGCAGGTTCATGCGCGCGTGGTGCGCACGAGAGTTTTCCGAACACGGTATCGACTTTTTGCCGGTCCAGGCGAATATGGGATTTAGCGTCAAGAAGGGAACTGTTCGCGGTATGCACTTTCAGGAGGCCCCGGCACTCGAGGCCAAGCTGGTTCGCTGCACCAGGGGGTCTATGTTCGATGTGGTTCTCGACCTCAGATCCACTTCCCCAACTTTTGGCAAGTGGTACGGAACAGAATTGAGTGCGAAAAACGGGCGCATGCTCTTCGTGCCTCAGGAATGTGCGCATGGGTACCAGACCCTGGAAGCAAACACCGAAATGTATTACATGACCTCCGCTTTTTACACTCCGAGCGCGGCACGGGGCGCTCGGTTTGACGATCCTTTTTTTAATATCACGTGGCCGTTGGTTGCGACGGTTGTCTCTGACCAAGACCGCAATTGGCCGCTCGTGACGCGCTGAAAAAACGGCCGCAAGGGGATTCTGGCCGACGAAAATTCGGCTTCCAGGCGGTACATCATGGCTGTTTCCGGTTGAATGAATCGCGCAAAGGAGACCTGGGTGAAAGTCGTATTGTTTTGTGGCGGCTTGGGCATGCGTCTCCGGGATTATTCGGAGACGATTCCGAAACCGATGGTGAATATCGGAGATCGTCCGATCCTTTGGCACGTGATGAAGTATTACGCGCACTATGGGCATAAGGATTTCATTCTTTGCCTGGGTCACCGGGCTGACGCTGTAAAGAATTACTTTTTAAATTACAACGAATGCGCCTCTAATGATTTCGTTTTATCCGCTGGCGGTAAGAATCTAGAACTGCTTAACAGTGACATCCAGGACTGGCGAATCACTTTTACAGACACCGGCGTCAACTCTAATATCGGGCAGCGCCTGAAGGCTGTAGAAAAATATTTGGACGGAGAAGATGAATTCTTAGCCAACTATAGCGATGGCCTTACTGATCTGCCGCTTCCGCAGCAACTCGAACATTTTCGCCGGCAAGACAAAATTGCCAGCTTTCTCTGTGTGCGGCCCAATCTCAGCTACCATTTAGTTTCCTTGCAGCAGGACGAAGCCAATCTGGTCACGGGAATTAACGCCATCAACAACGGTTCGGTTCGCATCAACGGCGGATTCTTCATTTTCAAGAAAAAGATTTTCGATTACATAAAAAAGAAAGAGGAACTTGTTGGGGAACCGTTTCAAAGATTGTTGGAACAGAAACAACTGATCGGCTATCCCTATGACGGGTTCTGGGCGAGCATGGACACCTTCAAGGACAAACAAGAACTCGAGAGTCTTTGCACCAGTGGAGCAGCTCCGTGGGAAGTCTGGAAAACCAATGGCAATGGTAAACACTAAAAGTTCACCATGCATCCGCTAAACTTAGCCAGGCAGGCGGAGTCTCCACTTCAGATCTTGTGCCTGGGAGCGCACTCCGACGATATCGAGATTGGTTGTGGTGGAACAATTCTTCGTTTTTCGCAGCAATACCCGGACTGTGTTTTCCACTGGATCGTATTCAGCGCATTGGGAGTTCGAGCCGATGAGGCGCAGCGCGGCGCAGCGCTTTTCGGAGGGCCTTCGGCCAGCAAAGGACTGCTTCTGAAAAGCTTCAAGGATGGTTTTTTGCCATTTGTGGGAGCGGACGTGAAAGCCGTTTTCGAAGAGCTGAAACGATCACTGTCTCCTGACTTAATCTTCACCCATAATCGCCACGATGCTCACCAGGACCACCGCATGCTGGCAGAACTAACCTGGAATACTTTTCGCGACCACATGATTTTAGAATACGAAATTCCCAAATATGATGGCGACCTGGGGCAACCGGGCGTTTTCGTGCCTCTCACCGCCGAAGTTTGCAAAAAAAAGGTTCACTTCATCATGGACACCTTCCAGTCCCAGAGTTGCAAGCAGTGGTTTCAGCCTGAAACATTTCTCTCGCTCATGCGATTGCGGGGTATGGAATGTAACGCTGCCAGTGGTTATGCCGAGGCTTTCTTCTGTCGCAAATTGGTGCTGTAAGAATTCCCATGGCTCCCATCCCACAGTCTTTGAACCTTGCATTGCGATCCATTCTGAACCCCCGTGTGGTTGGCGAATTGCCAATTCCTAGGAGCTCCTGGTGATTTTGGATACCGCCCTTCAAGAGCGTGAAGCGTCCCGGCGCCCTATCCGTGTCGGAATGGTGGGAGCTGGGGCAACTGGCCGCGCCATTGCGCTGCAGCTTGCAACGCCGGTGCCGGGCATCCGCTTAGTAGCGATTGCCAACCGCACCATCGAGCATGGCGAGCGGGCCTGCAAAGAAGCGGGAATCGCGAAGTGGCAGCGCGTAGGATCGGTTCGGGAAGCGGAGTCGGCGATTGACCGGGGAATTCCGGTATTGACGGATGACCCTCTGGTGTTAGCCGCGTGCCATTTGATCGATCTAATCGTGGAGGTGACAGGTACGATCGAGGCTGCGGCTACCCTGGCGCTCGCTGCATTCAAGCACGGTAAGCACGTCGTTCTCGTGAATGCCGAACTGGATTCGCTGCTTGGTCCGCTTCTCAAGGCCAAGGCTGATGAGGCCGGCGTCGTGGTCACGCACACTGACGGGGATGAGCCGGGAGTTGCGATGACCCTTCTTCGCTATCTCCGATCCTTGGGACTGTCTCCGGTTGCCGCGGGCAATATCAAGGGCATGGTCGATCACTATCGGACTCCAGATACGCAACGAGCATTCGCTGAGCGAAACGATCAAGACGTCAAAAAGGTCACTTCTTTCGCGGATGCCACAAAACTCTCCATGGAAGCGACGGTTCTTGCCAATGCAACCGGATTTCACGTCGGACGGCGCGGAATGTTCGGCCCTTCATGCAGCTACGTGCGGGAGATCGCGCAACTCCTCCCCGCCGATCAGATGCTGGCTACTGGACTTGTGGACTATGCGCTTGGCGCCGCGCCCCACACCGGCGCGTTCGTGATCGTTCACGAGGAAACACCGCTCAAAAAGGTTCAGCTCGCCTACTACAAGATCGGTGACGGCCCCTTTTATGTCTTCTACACACCGTTCCATCTGCCGCACATTCAGATCGCTTCAACGATTGGGCGCGCGGTAATTCATCACGATGCGACTGTCGCCCCCATCGGCGGCCCGGTATGTGAAGTGTTGACGGTTGCGAAACGCGATTTGCAGGCTGGCGAACTGCTGGACGGCGTCGGCGGATTCTGCACCTACGGACTCATCGACAATCGAGCGGCGGCTCGCGCGCAGGTAGCACTACCGATCGGCCTTTCTGACGGTTGCGTGCTTCGGCGCAATATCTTAAAGGACGACGTACTCTCTTTTGACGACGTAGACTTACCCGCCAGCGGGTTAGTTCAGTCCCTTTGGCGCGAGCAACAGGCACGGTGGCCGCTGGCCCTGCCAGATTCGGGACCGCCGCTACATTCGGAAAGCTCGATGAGAACCCCTTGACCTACACGCCGCCAGGTGGTGGATTTAACTCAGGTCTGTGTCTGGTCTCCGCATTCCCGGACAACCGCAGGATTGTGAACGAGTGGAGTTGCGCCCCGCATGCTTAATCGTTCCTTTTGGAAGGGCCGCCAGGTTTTCCTGACGGGCCACACTGGATTTAAGGGAAGCTGGCTCTCACTCTGGCTCGAAGCTCTGGGGGCAAAGGTAACCGGATATGCGCTTGATCCGCCGACTCAGCCGAACCTTTTTGAACAGGCACGGGTGGCAGGCTCAGTCCGCTCTATTTGTGCGGACATTCGCGATTTCCCGCGACTCCAGGCCGCAGTGGCCGAGTGTCGTCCCGAAGTGATTATTCACATGGCTGCACAATCGGTAGTGCGCCGCGGTTACCAAGATCCTATAGAAACCTACTCCTCGAATGTCATGGGCACAGTCAATCTTTTGGAAGCTCTGCGGAAGTTGCAACAGCCCTGCGTGCTGGTGAACGTGACCAGTGACAAATGTTATGAAAATCGTGAATGGGTTTGGGGATACCGCGAGAATGAACCGATGGGTGGTCGCGATCCCTATTCGAACTCCAAAGGTTGCGCCGAGTTGGTGACCGCTGCCTACCGAGATTCATTCTTTTCTCCAGAGTCAGTCGAGAAGCACCGGGTCGCCGTTGCGACTGCCCGCGCTGGCAACGCAATTGGCGGTGGTGACTGGACAGCGGATCAATTAATTCCTGACCTGATGAGGGCCTTCCTCGCTGGTCAGCCTTGTCAGATACGCAACCCCGCGGCAATCCGGCCATGGCAGTTCGTCTTGGAGCCGCTACGCGGATACCTTACGCTCGCAGAACGGCTCTCAGAGAACTCTCGCAGCTTTTCGTCAGCTTGGAATTTCGGCCCTGCTGAGAGCGACGCCAGACCGGTGTCCTGGATTGCTGATGAACTGGTCGAGTTGTGGGGAAACCAGGCCACATGGAATCGCGATTCTTCGGTGCACCCGAGGGAAGCCAACTTTCTGAAATTGCACACCTTGAAAGCAAGAACGTACTTGGGTTGGCATCCGGTGTTGCCTCTGGAGTCGGCGCTGGGTTGGATCGTGGAATGGTGGCGCGCCTTTCATGCCGGCGGCGATCTTCGGCGCTTTACTTGCTCTCAGATCGAACGTTACGAATCGCTTTGCACAAATTGAGACAGGCCAGGTGTCCGCTGCATGCGCACCTTAGATTTGTGCGGTAGGGTACTAAAGCCTTGTGGGCCCATAAGATAACGGAGAAAGTCCATGCCGAATATCGTCGTCCTCGGGACCGGAATGGCAGGATTCGGTGCCGCCTATAAGTTAAAAGCCGAGGGCATTGTCCCGGTTATGTACGATAAAAATGACTACCACGGCGGCCACACCGCGTCTTTTCGCAACGACAGCGGTTTCATGTTTGATATTGGTCCGCATATTTCCTTTACCAAAGATCCGCGCATTCAGGATCTTTTCGCGGACAGCGTCGATCAGCAATATGAAACCCTGCCAATCAATCTGAATAACTATTGGCGTGGCCACTGGCCGAAGCACCCGGTACAACTCCACCTTCACGGACTGCCGGAAGATGTAGTTGTGAAAGTCATTTCTGATTTCGTCGAAGAACGGCAAAAGCCGGAACAGCCGGTGCGGAATTATGCGGATTGGTTAATCTCCAGTTTTGGCCGATCTTTCGCCGAGCTGTTTCCCATGCAGTACACGCGAAAGTATCACCTCACCTCCGCGGAGAACATGAGTACGGATTGGTTGGGCCCACGGATTTATCGCCCTAGTCTCGAGGAAGTGCTGCGAGGAGCCCTGTCGCCTTCCGCTCCCCACGTGCACTACATCACGCACTTTCGATATCCGAGTGTGGGCGGGTTCGTTAACTATCTGAAAAAATTTATCCCACTGGGAAATCTCAAACTCAATCATGAGCTGGTATCCATCGATCCTCGCGCCAAACAACTACACTTTTCGAACGGCCACACGACCAACTACGATGGCCTGGTCTCCTCGGTGCCGCTGCCAGATCTCATTCGCATGATCGAAGGTACGCCGCTGGACGTCCTCGAAGCCTCCCGTAGGCTGGCTTGTTCGACCTGTGTGCTCGTGAATCTCGGCATAGATCGCGAAGATCTCTCCGATGCTCACATGACCTATTTCTATGACCAGGACATTTGTTTTACTCGACTGGGTTTTCCGCACATGCTGTCAGCTCGCAATGCGCCACCCGGCACCGGTAGCATTCAGGCGGAAGTGTATTTTTCAAAAAAATACCAACCGTTTGCGGGTTCGCCGGATGCCTTGATTGAGCCCGTGATCAACGATCTCCGCCGCTGTGGTCTGCTACGCGAGAACGATCGTGTGCTATCCAAGGCCGCGATGCTGTTGCCGTATGCCAATATTATTTTCGATCTTGAACGGGCAGCTGCCGTCAAAACAGTACATAGTTATCTCGATGATCTGGGCATCGCTTACTGCGGGCGCTACGGAGACTGGGGATATATGTGGACAGACGAGAGTTTCAAGAGCGGGGAACTGGCGGCGGAGCGGACGCTCTGTACGCCGGTTGCGCGCCGCTGACTTAATAAATTACCGAGCAAATCGTTAGAAGGCCGGCAGACAGAGAATTCAGAGAAAGTTATGAAGACCAGAACGAAACTCCGCGTGGGCGACTTGGTGGAGGTCCGCAGCAAAGAAGAAATCCTTCGGACTCTTGACAGCAACGGGCAGATCGAAGGAATGCCCTTTATGCCTGAGATGTTCGCTTTTTGCGGACAGCAGTTCAGAGTCTACAAGAGTGCTCACAAGACCTGCGACTACAGTGTCTACCCTTTCCATTCTCGCCGGCTGACCAGGACCGTACATCTCGAAACGCGTTGTGATGGTGGGGCGCATGGTGGTTGCGAAGCCGGGTGCCTGCTCTACTGGAAATATGATTGGCTGAAATTAATCAGCGAGGATTCAGCGGGCAAAACTTCCCAGCGGGTCGAGTCGAGCCAACCACCTGACCGCGCCTCGGACCCGCGACCCGGTTGTTCCGAAGATGTTGTTTGGCGTAATGTGCTCACAGCGCAAAAAATCGGCGACCCTCCGCGCTACGCGTGCCAGACCACGGAGATCCCACGCGCGACGTCTCCACTCGCTTGGTGGAATCTTCGTCAATATGCGGAGGATTGCTTCTCCGGGAATGTTTCCCCGCGTCGTATTTTAAATGGGCTTGTATATTGGCTGTACTACAGCCTCAGCCAAGCCGGCATCGGCGTCGGACGTCCGATGCGTTGGCTATACAACCTAATGTGCCCGCTTTTTGGAGGCACGCTGTTTCCAAGAAAAGTGGGATTAGTTCCCCGCGGGCAGCAAACACCGTCTTTGAAACTTAATCTTCAGCCTGGCGAGTTAGTCCGGGTGAAATCACATGGAGAAATCCTTAAGACCGTAGGTGCCGACGGAAAGAATAGAGGGATGTACTGGGACGCGGAATTAGTGCCGTATTGCGACAAAACATATAGAGTGCTCAGGAATGTCACCAGGCTCATTAGCGAGCAAACGGGCGAAATGAAAGAGATGAAAAGTCCTTGCATCGTTCTAGATAACGTTGTCTGCCAGGCTCGGTACAGCTCATGCCGGTATTTTTGCCCAAAGAGCATGTATCCGTTTTGGCACGAGATTTGGCTGGAAAGAGTTGATCCGTCGCGGCCAAAGCAGCCGTCTGAGTAATACATATTTGAGCAAGTACTACTGCGACGACGGTCCGGTTCAGAGAAAGTGATCTTTGGAAGGCGCGAAGTGGATATGCGTGACCAATCCTTGACTAGCCAACCGCGAAACCCACGCACACTCATCTTTTCGCTGCGAAATATCTTTAAGAGAGCCCTCTTTCGCTGCGCCCATTACGAATTTGAAGATATTATTTCGCAAATTGACTCCGTGGAGTTGTTGGCACCCCAGTTGGATTTGCCGGCTCGACGTCACGCAATTGCGAAACGAATTGCTTTTCATGCTCCAATCGCTCTGAATCCAGGCATCCAGCGAATCCCGCCCAAGGCACACTATGACTTATTCGTAGCGGTGTGCGGAGCCCCAGCCGACCTGCTCATGGTCAATGCGGTTCGCAATTGGAGAGAAGTTTGTAAGACCTCGATTTGTCTGATCGACGAGCTCTGGGTACGGGAGATGGCCGGCCATCGTCACTTCCTGCGGATCCTTGAGAAGTTCGATGTGGTCATGCTCTATTACAGTCAAAGTGTCAAGGCGCTCAGTGAACGAATCCGAGGCAAATGCGTCTTTTTGCCACCCGGCCTGGATACCATTCTCTTTTCGCCTTACCCGGCGCCTGCGAAGCGGGTAATCGATGTTTATAGTATCGGGCGTCGATCCGAGACCACGCATCAGGCACTTCTCAACATGGCTTCTGAAGACGGCTTATTCTACCTGCACGACAGCATTGCTGGAGATCAGGCGATTGATCCCTCTCAGCACCGAGCCCTCTTTGCCCACGTCGCGAAAAGAAGTCGATATTTTATAGTGAATCCTGGTTTGATTGATCGACCTGATAAGCGGGGCAATCAGATTGAGATCGGCAATAGGTATTTTGAAGGAACTGCCGCAGGAGCCATCTTGGTGGGAGAACGTCCGAATAATGAGGAGTTTGACAAGCTCTTCGACTGGCCGGATGTGGTGATTCCATTGCCGTACAATTCTTCCGATGTAAATCTGATCAGAGAGCTCGACAAACAGCCGGAAAGACAGGATAGAATTCGCCGAACCAATGCGGCGCAAGCCTTGTTGCGCCATGATTGGGTGTACCGCTGGGAGACGATACTCAAGACCGCGGGACTTGAGCCGATGCCAGAACTCTTGCAAAGGAAGGAACACCTCAGAACAATCGCCGCGGCCGTCTGGCAGGACGGCACAGTGCCGTCGGGCGACCCGTCAGAACGGGACAAGATCACCGAGCGAGTTGGCGTTAGCCGTTACCAGCAATCGTAGCGCTGTTTGCTGAAGCTTGCCGTGCCAGCGCTACTTTACACTCAACATGGAACGCTCGAATTGGGGTCGCGTTCTCGCCGCATTTCCATTTCTGGCATTTGACCCTTCCACTCTTAAGCGTTTCTTTGCGGCATGCTGCTAGCTGAGAATCGCGGTTTGATTGCCGGTTTCAAGCAAGTTTCTGATGCCGGGTGTAATTCAGTCGGTTAGTACAGGGGCTCGACACAAATGGTCGTTCCGGTGGATACCAGTCCGAAGACTACAGTTGATGCCCAAGCGAGTGAAAGCTCAACTCGCCAAAGCGTGCGTGAGGAGGAATTTACTCGCAAAGACATAATTGTCGGCTTCCTAGCTGTTCTCGCGCTTGCTTTGTTCCTTCGGTTGATCTTCTTTCACTTCTCGCCCAGTATCTACTGGGCGGACGAGATCTATCAAAGCCAGGAACCGGCACATCGACTCGCGTACGGCCCTGGAGTAGTCACCTGGGAGTATCGTCTGGGTGTTCGGTCATGGATCCTGCCGGCGCTAATCGCTGCCATCATGAAGGGCACCGCATGGATTGGTCCCGGCTCTTCGGGATACGTTTTCGGGACAGCCTTTTTTTTCGCGTTGATGTCTTTAACTGTCGTGTGGTTCGCTTTTTCTTGGTGTCAGAAGTACTTCGGAATGCACTACGCTGTCCTGGCGGCATTCAGCACAGCGATTTGGTTTGAGCTTGTCAATTTTGGTCCGCGCGCCCTCAACGAACTCCTTGCGGGAAACCTTTTCCTACCTGCAATTTATTTGGGTTCCTTGCCATCGGATGCAAAAGTGGAAAATAAATGGCGATTAATGCTGGTTGGTCTACTTTTGGGACTAACTGCCTGTCTTCGCATCCAATACGCTCCTGCAGTCCTGGTCGCCGGACTCTGGATCTTGTCGCGGAATTGGAAGGCCCGCCTTCTTCCCATGGGCGCGGGCGTGATCGCGGTGGTGGCCGTTTTTGGCATTGTGGACGCCATGACCTGGTCGTTCCCGTTCTATTCCTACTGGGCTTACTTCAGAGAAAATATTGTAAATCACAAGGCCGCTGGTTTCGGGATTCTGCCGTGGTACTACTATTTCGTTTCCCTGTTTGTTCACACTGGGCCGCTCGCGCTTTTCGCACTTATTGGTGTGCGCCGCTCGCCAATCCTTGGTTGGATTAGCTTAGCGGTTTTATTGCCCCATTGCCTGATCGCCCACAAGGAATTTCGCTACATCTACCCGGTACTGCCCATTTTGCTGATCTTGGCTGCCATCGGTCAGATTGATTTTCTGCAGTTTGTCGAGCGAAAAATGCAGTGGCGCTTTTCTCCCCAAAATACTTTTCTCATTGCCGCCAGTGTTGTCTTGCTCTGTTCATTGGCGCTCGCCAGTCGATTTCCGCGCTGGCAAAAAGCCCGGGGCGGCCTTCGGGCCTTCAGTCTGTTGAGTACCGATCAAGACGCTTGCGGTCTTGCGATGCTCAACGTCAATTGGTGGGACACTGGCGGCTATACGTATCTACACCGCCCGATTCCGATTTTTTTTCTTCCCAGTTCTGACGATGGAACTGCAATCTCGCAATCCTTCAACCGACTTGTTGCGCCGCAGTCCAACGCTGTACCACTTCCCGGTTACCAAGTGTCGAGCTGCCAAGACGGCATCTGCGTGTACCGTCGAGAAGGGCCCTGCCAAGCGGGCGGTTCCGAATTTGAGATTAACGAATATTTGAAACGGACCGGCAAGTAGTAGGTCCAGTTCGTGCAACAAACTTGGAGCAAGGCGCCTCGAACCGCCGCAGGACTAGGCGTACTGGAGCAAAAGTTGCATCGCGCTAGTCCAATTGGGTTCTTACGTTTGTGCCCGTGCCCTCGCTATAATCGTGATCGTTGCGGTGCTGCCCCGGGGGTTTCATCAATTTGAAGTTATCGGCTTTTTTTGCTTGGAGCGGACTTTGTTCGTAAACACGCAGGTAGTCCTCGTCCGGAGAATCACGAATATGGGTTCGACCATTTACGGCAAGTCCGAGCAGCGTGGCAGTTCCATCAACTTGCGGAGGGTTGGGATGCTTGCGCTAACCGCCTCTTGGCTTACCGCTTTCTTGGGTTTGCCGACGGCGCACGCGCAGACCAGCGTTACCACACAGCACTACGACATTGCGCGGACCGGCGCCAATACCAACGAAACCATCTTGGCTCCCAGCAATGTGAATATCGGTTCCTTCGGGAAGCTCTTTTCCTACCCGGTTGATGGATACGTTTACGGGCAGCCGTTGTACGTAGCCGGTGTGACGTTGGGAGCCGGAACTTTGCAGGCCGGCACCACGCACAACGTCGCTTTCGTCGTCACTGAACACGACACGGTCTACGCATTCGATGCGGACAATAACTCCGGACCGAACGCAAATCCGTTGTGGTCCGTTTCGCTGATTGGTGCTGGCGAGAATACCGTCCCTAGTAACGATCTCTCCTGTGCCGATATCGTTCCTGAAGTAGGCATCAGCAGCACTCCGGTCATCGATTTATCGACCAACACGATCTATGTGGTCGCCAAGACCACCGTAAACGACACCACGTTCATTCAACGATTGCATGCTCTGGATTTGACGACCGGTCGGGAGAAATTTGGTGGCCCGGTGACCTTGTCCGCCTCGGTCTCGGGAAACGGAAGTGGAAGTTCCGCCGGTGTTCTGAACTGGGATCCGAAATGGCAGCTCAGTCGCGCCAGCCTGCTGCTTTTGAACGGGATTGTCTACATTGGCACAGGATCGCACTGCGACAACGGACCTTGGCACGGCTGGCTCCTTGCTTACAATGCGTCTACCTTGAGACAGACTGGCGTCTGGTGTAGTTCTCCGAATTCGATAGGCTCCGGCATTTGGGGTGGTGGCCTGGGGCTTGCCGCCGACGTGCCGGCCGGCAAACCGTATGGCCGCCTCTTCTTGGCCACTGGCAACGGGACTTACGACGCGGTTGCCCCCAATTACACCAACGCCATGGACTATGGCGATTCCATCTTGAAGCTAGATTTGAACAATGGCGTGCCAACCATGAATTCAAATGGGACCGTCGTCGGAGACGCGTTCACGCCGCGTGGCCAAGCCAATCTGAACAACATTGACGGAGATCAGGGCTCAGGCGCGCCGATTCTATTGCCGAACTCGATGCTCGCCCAGATCGGCAAGTCGGGAATCATCTACATTTTGAACCGCGAAAATCTTGGTGGCTACAATCCGAACAATACCAAAGACCCGGGCGAGGCGGCGACGATCGGCGGCGTTTGGGGAGGACCTGCTTACTGGAACGGTCACCTCTACGTCTGGGGTCAGGCCGACCACCTCAAAGCGTTTTCCTTTACCAACGGTGTGCTTTCGGCGAATCCGACCTCCACCTCGAATGAGAGCGCGGGTCCAGCCTTCGCCACATATAGTCCGACGCCAGCCATTTCAGCGAACGGAAGCGCAAACGGAATTGTGTGGAGTTTGGTGACCGATAACGCCAAGACCCAGGGCCGCGCCATCCTTTACGCGCACGACGCGTCCAATGTCGCCCATCTTTTGTACTCCAGCGGTGTCACCGGCTCCGAATCCAATTTCACTCGAGACAATCCCGGGCTTTCGGTAAAGTTCGTTGTGCCCACCGTGATCAACGGCAAAGTCTACGCAGGCATGGAAAGCCAGTTGAGTGTTTTCGGTCTGTTGAACGGAAACACTCAGGCCGCCACTCCGGCCATCAGCCCCGCCAGCCAGTCCTTCAATTCCTCTTTCCAGGTGACGATTACCGACTCGACCCAGAGTGCATCCATCTACTACACGACTGATGGAAGCACTCCGACGACGGCTTCAACTCAATACACAGCTCCCTTCACCGTTAGCACAACGACCACCGTAAATGCCATCGCGGCCGGCACCGGTTTGCTGCAAAGCCCGGTCGCCACTGCCACCTACACTCTCACCACGCAAACTGCAAAACCTTCCTTCAGTCCAGCGCCCGGGTTCTACGAGACTGCCCAGTCTGTCACCATCAGCACCACCACTCCAAACGCTACTATTTACTACAGCACTGACGGCTCAACGCCCACGACATCAAGCACAAAGTATTTGGGGCCCGTCGCTGTGAGTACGTCGGAAACGCTTTCTGCACTGGCCACATCCAGCGGTCTAAGCAATAGCCCTGTCGCGTCCGGTGTCTACACCATTGATACCGGCGTTTCCTCCATTAATTTTTCCAGCGGATTCGCTGGCGGTGGTATGGATCTCAACGGCAGTGCAAAGCTGAACGGCAGCGCGCTTGAACTGACTGACGGTGGCGGCGGTGAAGCGGCTTCAGCTTGGTACCAGGTGCTCGCGAACATCCAGACATTCTCTACCGATTTCACTTTCCAAACTACGCCCGGCACCAACCCCACCGCCGATGGCTTTACCTTTACGATTCAAGGGGGTCACCCGGTCGCGATCGGCCTTTCCGGCGTCGGTCTGGGTTACCAGGGAATACCGAGCAGCGTAGCCGTTAAATTCGACTTGTACAGCAACAGCGGCGAGGGGCCGGATTCGACCGGGCTTTATCTGAACGGGGCTGTACCGACTCTTCCGGCCCAGGATATGTCCTCCTCCGGCGTCGACCTGCATAGCGGACACCCGTTTCACGCGCACCTGGACTACGACGGCACGATCCTGACGCTGACGCTTACAGACACAGTCACAAATGCCACTTTCACTACCAGCTGGACAGTGGACATTCCAACGACTGTGGGGGGCAACCTCGCCAATGTTGGTTTCACTGCGGGGACAGGCGGATCGACAGCGGTCCAGAGCATTCAGACTTGGACTTTTTCGTCGGGAGTGAGCCAGGCGGCAGCTACTCCGCAGTTCAGCCCAGGAGGCGGCACCTACACCACGGCACAAACCGTGACCATCAGCGACGCCACCAGTGGCGCGACCATCTACTACACAACGAACGGCGCCACTCCGACCACCAATTCGACTCAGTACACCGCGCCGATCACGGTGAGCAGTTCGCAAACGCTGCGGGCCATCGCCGTAGCTAACGGCTTTACGCAAAGCGCCGTCGGCAGCGCCAGCTACACCATCGGTGGTGGCTCCACGGTCATCAATCTTGGCGGTGGGTTCACTGTGGGATCGATGGCTCTCAACGGCAGCGCGAAATTGAGCGGTACGCGTTTGCGGCTGACCGACGGTGCTACCGGTGAAGCCGCCAGTGCCTGGTACAACTCCATTGTTGATGTACACCAATTCACCACTAACTTCAGTTTCCAAATTAGCGGCGGCACTTCTCCACAGGCGGATGGATTTGCCTTCGTGATGCAGAGTGGTTCGACGACCGCGATCGGATCATCCGGGGGAAGTTTGGGCTACGGCTCGCAAAACGGAACCGGACTCCCGAATAGCATCGCCATCAAGTTCGATATCTATAGCAACAATGGCGAGGGAACAAATTCGACTGGACTGTACGTAAATGGTGCGGCGCCAACCACACCGGCGCTCGACATGACCAGCTCAGGAGTGAATCTGCGCTCAGGTGACGTGTTCAACGTGCAGATGAGTTACGACGGAACCAATCTGACCATGAGCATCACTGACGCCACCACGAATGCCACGTTTACGCATACCTGGGCCATCAACGTCACCGGAACAGTAGGCGGAAGCAACGCATACGTCGGTTTTACCGGCGGCACCGGCGGCTACACCGCGATTCAGGACATCATCGGCTGGACTCTGACTTCATCGGCGTCCGGAACAGCGGCGGCGACACCGACATTCAGTCCGGTGGCAGGGACTTACGCAACCGCACAAACGGTGACCATCAGCGACACCACCAGCGGCGCCACGATCTACTACACAACCAACGGCACCACCCCGACGACATCATCGACGAAGTACACGGCGCCTATCACGGTCAGCAGCTCGCAGACGATTCAGGCCATCGCCGTTGCCAGCGGCTTCACGCAGAGTGCGGTGGGCAGCGCGACCTACACCATCACGCCTGCGGCAGCCACTCCGACATTCAGTCCAATCGCTGGGACGTATACGACAACGCAAACCGTGACCATCAGCGATACCACCAGTGGCGCCACGATCTACTACACAACCAACGGCACCACGCCCACGACGGCATCGACGAAGTACACGGCGCCTATCACGGTCAGCAGCACGCAGACACTGAAAGCGATCGCGACCGCTACCGGCTTCACGCAAAGTGCGGTAGGAACCGCGGCCTATACGATTTCCAGTGGAAGCAACGTCATAAGCCTTGGCAATGGCTTCACTGCAGGGGCGATGGTTCTGAACGGCAAGTCAACTTTGAATGGCACGCGGTTACGCTTGACCGATGGCACGACAGGCAACGCCGCGAGCGCGTGGTACAACTCGCCCGTCAACATCCAGCAATTCACCAGCAACTTCAGCTTTCAGATTACCGGTGGCACCAACCCGACTGCGGACGGATTTACCTTCGCGATTCAAGGCGTTTCGAGCACTGCAATTGGCCCATCGGGAGCTGGTCTGGGTTATGGCGGAAGCGGTGGAATCGCCAACAGCGTAGCGGTGAAGTTTGACCTGTACAGCAACAATGGCGAAGGATTTGATTCGACCGGCCTTTATGTAAACGGAACTTTGCCGACCACACCCGCTGTAGACATGACCAGCTCTGGCGTGAATCTCCACTCCACGGATATTTTCAACGTGCAAATGTCTTACGACGGCAGCAATTTGACCATGACCCTCACCGACGCTACTACCAACGCCACCTTCACGAAAACGTGGCCGATCAACATACCCGCCACCGTAGGTGGGAACACCGCTTTCGTGGGCTTCACTGGAGGAACCGGCGGCAACACGGCGATTCAGGAAATCATCAACTTGACGATGACCTCGACTCCCATACCGGCGGCGGCGACTCCGACATTCTCTCCGGCGGCAGGCACTTACACCTCGGCGCAGACAGTAACCATCAGCGATACCACCAGCGGCGCCAGTATCTACTACACAACGAACGGCACTACCCCAACCACCTCATCCACGAAATATACGGCGCCTATCACCGTAAGCAGCACTCAGATCGTTCAGGCGATCGCCGTGGCAACCGGCTTCTCACAAAGTCCGGTTGCGAGTTCGTCATATACGATCACCACCGGAACTACCACCATCAATTTCGGCGGCGGATTTACCGCCGGGGCCATGGTTCTGAATGGCAAATCGACACTCAATGGCACCCGGTTGCGGTTGACCGATGGTGGAACGGGTGAAGCCGCAAGCGCTTGGTACAGTTCGCAGGTGAACATACAGCACTTCACCACCAACTTCAGTTTCCAGATTTCTGGTGGCACAAACCCGCCCGCAGATGGATTTGCTTTCGTGATTCAGGGCGGTCCCAGCACTGCCATTGGGCCATCGGGCCAAGGCCTGGGTTACGGAGGAACTGGTGGAATCGCCAGCAGTATTGCAGTGAAGTTCGATCTTTATAGCAACAATGGCGAAGGCGCCGATTCAACCGGTCTTTATGTCAACGGCGCTGTGCCGACGACACCGGCCGTAGACATGACCAGTTCCGGCCTGGATTTGCACACCGGCGATGTGTTCAATGTGCAGATGACTTACGACGGAACCAATTTGACGATGACCATTACCGACGCTGCGACGAATGCGACTTTTACCCGCGCGTGGCCGATCAACATACCAGCGACAGTGGGCAGCAATACGGCCTATGCAGGATTCACCGGCGGAACTGGTGGCTATACGGCGATCCAGGAAATCATTAACTGGACAATGTAACTCATCCGGCCGGCGCTTGAGCTGTGGATGCAGTTCATTCGTGAGCGCTGCGTGAAACGCATCTTGCGGAACGTAATCGCCATGGAACGCCTGGCCGAGGCGCGCGCGGTGCACCTCAAGAACTCAAGGCTTCTGTCCCTTCCACGACGGAAACGAGCCGAGTCTCGTCAATCAGCGCACGCAGCGTTGTTCGCGTCTCACCGTGAACGTTTTGATATACTTGTATAGCGAGGTAGTTATGCTGGCCATTCGACTTCCGCAGTCCATCGAAAAGCGCCTGGA
>Ga0137403_10003541_pt1 | contig 18708 bp, 16 predicted proteins | sample CZOMad2_1_16fung_FD_122057 | JGI IMG/M metagenome (GOLD analysis project Ga0137403, IMG submission 122057) | Vadose zone soil fungal communities from Angelo Coast Range Reserve, California, USA - CZOMad2_1_16fungal (Hybrid Assembly) | ecosystem: Environmental > Terrestrial > Soil > Vadose zone...
AGCATCTGCTGCTCGCCGCCGGACAGCATGCCGGCCGCGGCGTGGCGGCGCTCGGCCAGGACAGGGAATTCGCGGTAGACGGATTCAAGATCGCCGGCGATCTTGTGCTTGTCGGCCCGCATGCCGGCGCCGACCTTCAAATTCTCTTCGATGGTCAGCGCGCCGAAAACGTTGCGTCCCTCTGGCACCAGCGAGAATCCCCGCCGGGCGATCTGTTCCGGCGGGGCTCCCGTCGCTTCCGCGCCATCCACCATGATGTTTCCGGAGACCGGCGGCACGACGCCGGCAATCGCGTTCAGCAGGGTCGATTTTCCGGCGCCGTTGGGGCCCGTCACGAACAGGATCTCGCCCTCCGCCATGGTCAGACTGATGCCGCGCAAGGCCGTCAGGCGGCCATAGCGTACCGTGACGTTGTCGACGGCCAGCAAGGTCATGATGCGGCCGCCTCGACGAGCGCCGGAATGACCTCGTCCCGTTGCGTGCCCATATAGGCGTGCCGGACCGCGTCGCTGTTGCGGATCTGGTCGGGTGGACCGACTTCGATGATCTCGCCGGAATCGAGCACGAAGATGCGTTCGCACAATTCGAGCACCAGCCCGATATTGTGCTCGATCAGAAGCACGCCGACCCCGAGCTCTCCGGCAATCCGCTTGATGATATCAGCGAGATCGTGGCTCTCATGCTCGGACATGCCGGCGGCGGGCTCGTCCAAGAGCAGGTAGCGCGGATTGCACATGATGGCGCGGCCGATGGCGACGCGCCGCTCGTCGGTATAGGGCAGGGCGCCCGCGATTATACCGGCGAGGTGCGAGATGCCGAGCCAATCCAGCACCCGCTCGGCCTCCGCGATCGCGTCGCGCCGGGTCTGCCCGAGGCCCACACCGGTGACCTCGAGATTGTCCACGACCGGCAGATCGCGAAAAAGCCGTCCGGATTGAAAGGTGCGCGCGACGCCCTTGCGCCGCAGCTTGTGGGGCGCGATGCCGCCGATCGCTTCACCTTCCAGTTCAACGGCACCTGCTCCGGCACGCTGAAATCCGGTTAAGACATTGATAAGAGTGGTTTTTCCGGCTCCGTTCGGGCCGATCAATCCGCTGATGCGTCCGCGCGGCACGGCCAGCGTGACGCCGGACAAGGCCTTCAAACCTTCGAACTGGACGCTGACATCGCGAGCGACCAAGTCAGCGGAACCCATTGAGACGCCTTTTCAAACGCGAACCAAAACGAAGCGCTTGATTTTCTGCGTCGCAGCAAGCAATTGTAAAATTCGAAAAAACGTTCGCTGATATCGGAAATTTTTATGGCTCTGACCTTCCGTCAGGTCCGCCACTTCATTGCCACCGCCGAAACCGGCAAGGTTTCGGCGGCCGCCGCCGGTCTCAACGTGACGCAATCGGCGGTCACCGCGTCGATCAAGGCGCTCGAAGCCGAGCTTGGACAAAAGCTGTTCGACCGGCATTCGAACGGCGTCACGCTGACATTCGACGGCCAGCAATTCCTGCAGCGGGCCCGCACCATCGAGGCCAGCGTTTCGGATGCGATGCGCGGGCCGCATCGCTGGGGGACCCAGGTCGACGGCACCGTCGATGTCGCGGTCAGCTACACCGTCGCCGGCTACTTCCTGCCGCCGCTTCTGTCGCGATTCTGGCGTGCCTTTCCAGGCATCACGGTGCGGCTCCATGAGTTCGCGCGCGACGCCATCGAGCAAAGCCTCATGAGCGGCAGCGTCGATGCCGCCGTCATGCTCGTCTCCAATCTGCACGACCGGCGCTCGATCCGCTCGCGGCTCCTGTTGCGTTCGCGGCGCCGGCTATGGGCCTGCGCCAATCACCCGCTGTTGCACAAGGACAGCGTTCGGCTGGCCGATCTGGCCGGCGAGCCGTTTCTGATGCTGACCGTCGACGAGGCCGAACGCTCGGCGATGCGCTACTGGCAACAGACGCCGCACGTCCCCAACGTCATCTTCCGGACGCTATCCGTGGAAGCCGTCCGCAGCATGGTGGCGACCGGCATGGGCATCACCATTCTCTCGGACATGGTCTATCGGCCGTGGTCGCTCGAGGGACATCGCATCGATCTCAAGACCTTGGACGACGATGTTCACACCATGGACATCGGCCTCGCCTGGAAAAGCAAGGCCCGGTTGTCGCCCGCGGCCCGCGCGTTCTGCGAGTTCGTGGCGCTGGCTTATCCCGGACCGGATCCGGTTCAGTTCGATTGAGGGTTGAAATCATCGGCCGAAAGCGGCATCGGGCAGCCATAGCGTGAGGTCCGGCAGGTAGGTGATGACGGCAAGAACGATCAGCAGGATCACAAGAAACGGCAGGATGCCCCGGATCACGGCGCCCATCGGGGCGACGGCGATCGAGGACAGTACAAAGAGGTTCAATCCGACGGGGGGATGAACGAGCCCGATCTCCATGTTGTGCGTGAAGATGATCGAGAAATGCACGGGATCGACGCCCATCGGGCGCAGCGCCGGTGCCAGAACCGGCAGGACCAGAAGCAGCGTCGCCGTCACTTCCAGAAAACAGCCAAGCACCAATAGCAGGACGTTGATCGCCAGCAGGAATTGCCAGGTCGAGAGCTGGTGAGCGAGTAGAAACGCGATCAGTTGGGCCGGCGCGCCCGATTCCGTCACCCAGTGGCCGAGCGCCAGTGCGGTCGCGATGATCAGCATGATGCTGGCGGCATTGCGCAGTCCGTTCGCAACGACCGTGAGCGTGTCGGTCCAGTGGAAGCCGCGATAGAAGACCAGCGAGACGAAGAGCGCAGTCACGGCGGAGAGCGCCGCAGCTTCGGTCACGGTGACGAAGCCGCCATAGATGCCGACCATGACGACGAGCGGCACGAGCAGCGCAGGCAGAGCCGACAATGTCACGCGCAGCCTGTCCTTGAACGGCAGGACCGGCTCGACCGGAAACTTGCGGCGACGGGCTTCGTACAGCACCCAGAGAAAGAAGGCGGCGGCCTGCAACAGGCCCGGAAGTATGCCGGCGAGGAATAGCCGCGGCACGGACTGCTCGGCGACGATGCCATATAGAATCAGGGGAAGACTCGGCGGAATGACGATGCCGATCGTTCCCGACGCCCCGACGACGCCGAGCGCGAACGACAGCGGATAGCCTCGCTCGAGCATTGCGGGGATCAGGATCGTTCCCATGGCCATCGCAGTCGCCACGCTCGAACCGCAAATGGCCGCAAAAAGCGTGCAGGCGACGACCGTGACAAGGCCGAGCGATCCGGGAAGTCCGCCGAGCCAAGCCGCTGAGAGATCGACGAGGGCCTTGGCAATGCCGCCAAAACGCATGAAGGCCGCGGCCATCACAAACAGCGGCAGCGCCATCAGGGTCGGCGAGTTCAGTTCGTTGATGACGAGCTGCGCAGCCCCTACCAGCGGCTGGCCGGACAGCGCGTACATGGCGCCCGCGCAAAGCCCGAGCACCAGGAAGACCGGCATTCCCATCGCCAGGAATCCGACAAAGAACGTCAGGAAGCTCGTCATCGGCGACTCAATCGATGCCGAGCAGGTCGTGGCCGCCGTGATGGCGCGGGCGGGCGAGATCCGCTCCCGATGCGCCCACCAATCCGATCAGCCTGACGACATAGCGGATCAGCATCAGTGCGCTGCCCGTCGGCAGCGCCGCATAATAGATCCACATTGGAAACCGCAGGTCCGACGCGCTGCACTCGTCGATCAGGCGCGCTGTCTCGACAACCTGCCAGCCATACCAGACCAGCGCGCCGCAGAACACGATGGCCGCGGCGCAATTGAACATCTCCATCCACCGCAGCAGCCAGCCGGGGACGACATTGAGGACGAGGTCGGGCCGGACATGGCTGTCGGTGCGCACGAGCTGGCTCGACACGATCATGATGGCCCAGATCACGAGGTAGACGATCACCTCCTCGGCATAGCTGATCGAACCTTGCGGCAGGAAGTAGCGCGAGAGAACCTGCCAAAGGGCGAACGCCAGTGCGACGAGGCCGAGAATGCCTACGATGGTCTGCTCGACGCGATTCCAAATGTGCATCATGACGGCATCTCCGCAAGGGAACGCCCGGCTTCAGCCGGCGCCGGCGAGCTCGGTCGAGACCGCAGCGAGCATTTCCGCCGAGATCTTCGACTGCTTCACGATCTGATCCTGCTCCGCCATCATCTTCCGCCGCGTCGCATCAAGCGCTTCCGGCGCCGGCACAACGATCGCGATCCCATGCTCCTGGATCGTTTCACGCGCGCGCGCCTGCGCGGCGGCCATGTTGGTCCGATAGGCGGGAACGTTCTCCCGCCAGAGGTCGGTCAGCAATTGTTGAAGATCGGGCGATAACTTCTTCCAGAAGGCGAGACTGACGATCGGAATGTATTCGCCGATGAACTGGTGGTCTTCGAGCGCATGGCGGATTCCCGCTTCCCAGTAATGCGCGCTCGCCACGGTCTCGTTGGTCGTGATCAGGCCGTCGAAAGTGCCCTGCGAGAGCGCAAGCGCCACGTTGGGCAAAGGCGTCGTATTGGGAACCGCGCCCATGAACTGCGTGCGCCACGCCTGGCCCGCGCCGCCATTGTTGCGGATTTTCATCCCCTTGAGATCGCCATAGGAGTTCAATGGCTTCGCTGTGCTGTACCAGTTGAAGAATCCGAGATCGAGCCAGGGGCCGATGACATGCGCGCTGAGTTTCTCCTCGATCTGTGCCGCGAGCAGCTTTCCCGGCAATCCGTCGACGGCGCGATGCAGGACGTCGATCGGGCGCCCATAGAGCAGCGGCAATTGCAGGAAATCGGCGTCCGATATGATGCCGGTCAGCGACCAGCTTCCCGGCGCCGCCATCTCGATCTGCCCCTGCAGCAGCGCCTTGCCGACCTGCAGGTCTGGAAACAATTGCCCGCTCTCGTAGAGCTGGGTCTTGATCCTGCCGCGTGCGGCGGACTCGATCTTGGCGAAATAGTCCTTGATGGTCGCGTTGCGTGCATGCGATGGCACCGTGTCGAGCGAGCAGCGCATGACGATCGGTTCGTCGGCCGTCACCGGTCGTGTGAGAATCGCGGGTGCGGTCACGATCGCCGCCGTGGTGACCATGAATGTGCGGCGGGACATCGACATATCCATTTTCTTCTCCTCATGCGATTGAGCGGATAACAAAATTTTCGCGGCTTCAGAGCGTGAGCCCGATGCCGGACAGAATGAGCAATGCGTTGACGGCGAGCTCGAATTGCCGATCCGAGAGCCGCTTGAAAATGTGCAATCCAAACCATGCGCCGAGCAGGGCCGCGGGAATGAAGGCGAGCGTCTTCCAGCCCAATTGCGTCGCGGTCTGGGAAGACGGCCGCATCAGATGAATGGCGATCAGCGTGACCGGCTGCATGCAGAGGATGAAGGGCTGATAGACGCCGCGTTGACGTCCCTTGTCCCATCCCTTCAGGCCGCACCAGATGGTGACGAACGCGCCCGGAAAGCCCGCAAGGCCGCCGGTCAGTCCGCCCAGAAAGCCCGCGCCCGCGTCCGTCAGCGGTCCCATCCGAAGCGACCAGGCCGGGCGACGCAGCAGGAGATAGCCGCCATAGACGATCAGCAAGCCGCCGATGACGGTGCGATAGCTGCCGCCCGGAAGATGCAGCAGCAGATAGACGCCGGCGGGCACGCCGAGGATGCCGCCGGCAAGGAAGATGGGAAGGGTGCGCCAGTCGATCGACCGCCAGAGCGCAGCGACGCTGAGCATCTGGATCGCGATGCTGCACACGATCATCACTTGCACGGCGTAGACCGGGCTCTCGATCAGGTGGAAGAGCAGGGCGCCGCACAGCGCGGAGAAGGCAAATCCGGCGATGCTGGATACCGTGGAGGCGACGAGCACGACGATCATGGCGATGCCTTCGACGCCGTGTATCGACAGCAGCATGGCTTCCGCGATCAAGAGCCCGAAGCCGGCGACTCCGACCATAACGGGGGTGAGTAGTCGCGCTCCACCTGGACTAAATCTCATGCTGGTCGACCAGGCTGTCGTGTGAAAGCGCTCTCGTTCGTCGTTTTGTATCGAGAGGTGTGGAGGGAGAGCTGTCATGGGAGGCCGAAATGCAGCGTCGCGCTGCCGATCGGCGGCCTCGTTGAAGCCTCCGACCGGCTTTGTCTGGAAACGATGGATATCTGCGCTTGGACCGAAAGGGACTCGCTCGAAAGCTGGATCAATGCGCCGGGGCGTGCGCGCATGTGACGTTGGGGTTCATGTCTGCGAACGCGCCGTGCGGGTTGTCCTTCCAGGCCCACACGTGAAGTTCGTAGAACGGGCCGAGGCCGTAGCGATTTGGAGCGCCGTTGAAATTGAACAACTGGCCCTCCAGCGAGGCAGGGCCCTTCGAGGTGATGTATTCAACCGCGATCAACGCCATTTTGCCGTCAGGCGTCGGCTCGTACATCACGGCCTGCGGATGGGTGATATCGATCACATCCGCGCTGAGAAGCTTGGTGTTAACATAGTGGACACCCATCGCGCCGCCTTCGATTCCGCTCGCACAGGCTATCGGCGCATACCCCTCGGAAGTGGCAACGGAGACGTCCTTGAACCGGTCATTGACGTTGCGCACGTGCTCGACCAAGGGGGACCCGCGGTCGGCGGCCGAGACGCCTCCGATCGTAAATAAAGGCAGCAGAGCCAGGCATCCTACCCAACGAACAGCACTCGTTATTTTCTCCACGATCATTCCTTTTCTTTCCCAAACTCAATTCGAAAAATGCGGGCGGCCCCAGGACAAATCGGCCCTGAATAAGACAATCGCGACAAGTGGCTTCCCCACTCGTCGAGGGCGGACCAAAAGGTCCATCAAAAGCCCCATTCCACTGGCAACGGCGTTCAATGCCATAGCAGGCGCGGTTGGAGCGCTTGCTTGGCGGTGCATGCTCCCAACGGCGGACCCTTCTGTTTCGAAGCCGCGCAGGACCATGCCCGGAGTGGCCGCGCAAGACTTTGCCTGCAGCACTATTTCTGCTTGAGGTGGCCTTGATTGTTTCTTGAGACGCGTTGCTTGCCCGGGGGTTGAATTGCAATTTCTATTTGCCGATTACGTACTTGATGTCGACCTGCGCGAATTGCGCTGCGGTTCGACCCTGATCGCGGTCGAGCCCCAGGTGTTCGATCTCCTGAGCTATATCTTGGAGAAGCGCGACCGTGTGGTGAGCAGGGACGATCTCATTGCGTCGGTCTGGCGCGGCCGCGCCGTGTCGGATTCGACACTCGATAGCCGCATCAATGCGGCTCGGCGCGCGCTTGGCGACAGCGGCAGGGAACAGAGGCTGATACGAACCATTCCACGCCGCGGTATCCGTTTCGTCGGCGACGTCTGCACACGATCCGAAAGTGACGATGCAGAACCGATTGCCGCTCCGTCGCCGGGTGACGATCAAGTGCCCGCAAGCTCCTCCTTGCCGCGCCCGGGTGGACCCGCCATCGCCGTTCTTCCCTTCCTCAACATGAGCGGAGAGCCGGAGCAGGTTTATTTTTCGGACGGCATCAGCGAGGACATCATCATCGCGCTCTCCAGGTTGCGCTGGTTCCTCGTCATCGGGCGCAACTCCTCCTTCGCTTATGAGGGCAGATCGGTCCATTTGAGGCAGCTCGTCGAGGAACTCGGTGTCGGCTATCTCGTCGAAGGCAGTGTACGCAAGAGCGGCGACCGCGTGCGCATCACCGCGCAGCTCAACGATGCCGTGACTGGCCGTCAGCTCTGGGCTGAACGCTACGACCGCAATCTGTCAGACATCTTCGCGGTGCAGGACGAGATCACCGATGCCATCGTCGCCGCAATCGAACCGCAGCTCTATGCGGCGGAGCATTTTCGCGCCCGCCGCCGTGCTCCGGAGAACCTTGACGCCTGGCATCTGGTGATGCGGGCACTGGCGCACTTCTGGCGGGTGACTGGCGAGGACAACGCCATGGCCCAGCGGCTGCTCGAGCAGGCCATCGCCATTGATCCGAATTACGCCCAGGCGCTCGCCGTCCTCGCGGTCAGCCATATCTTCGGCGCCCGTATGGGTTGGGAGGATGTGGCAGCCGCCACGACGGTCGCCGAGCGCGCCGCCTTTGCGGCGTTCCGGGCTGACAGCGAAGACCCCTGGGCACATCTCGCGCTGGGCTGTGCCTATCCGTATCTGGGAAGGATCGAGGATTCGCTCGCCGCCTTCGAATCGGCGCTGCGCCTCAATCCAAATTTCTCGCTGGCGCAAGGCTGTTATGGGCTGGTGCTGTCATGGTGCGGCCGCTGGCGCGAGGGCGCCGAAGCGGTCCGCCGCGCGCTGCGGCTGAGCCCGCGCGATCCATTCTCCGCGATCTACTATGGCATTGCGGGTTATGCCGCGTTCGTCGAGCGCGATTACGACGAAGCAATCCGGCTATCGCGGGAGGGGATTCGTCAGCGCAACGACTTCGTAGGCGGCTACCGCGTGCTTACCGCCGCCGCCGCCATGGCGGGTGATCTGGACCTCGCCAGAACCACGTTGCAGGAGTTGCGCCGGGTACAGCCTAACATTTCCCTCGCCTGGGCAGCGAGCCAGCTTCCGCTCGAGGAGGAAGGCGCGCGCGAACACTTTTTGGAAGCCTTGCGCCGCGCCGGTCTGGACTAGCGCTTCCGAGCCGGCGCGTCGTGAAGGCCGCGCTATGCGATCGTCTTGAGATAGAGGCTCGGGTCGAAATATTTGCTCGCCGGCGTGAAGTCCTTGATTCCGGCATTCGCCATGAAGAAGTCCGTCGACTGCTGCAGCCAGTTCGTGACCGTCCCATCCGAGTAGTGCTTCTTCCATTCGGAAGAGGTGAACATCTTCTGGGCCTTGAACTGCTCATGGATGTCGCTGAGCGGCGTCTGGCTGTAATGGGCCTTCTGCAACGCTTCCAGCGCTTCCTCGCTGTGCGCGATGACGTAGTCGTTGGCCTCGCCCCAGCCCTTGATCAGCTTGGCGAGCGTTTCCTTGTTGGCGTCATAATAGGAGTTCGCGGCGGCCCAGCCGCCGATGATCGCGGCCTGCGGATAATAGGCGGCGGCGTCGGCGAGCTTCACCGCGTCCGGCACCTTGTCGCGCACCGTGACGTTGAACGGCACCCAGAGGGCGACCGCGGGCACCGCGCCCGAAATGAACGACGTCACCGCGGCCGGCATGGCCTGATTGAGCAGCTCGACCTCCTTGGGGTCGACTGAATTGGCCCGCAACGCGCGATCGAGAAAGACGTGCGCCGTGGTGCCGGTCGTTGTCGCGATGCGCTTGCCCTTCAAGTCCGCAAACGACTTGATCCCCTGGTCGGCATGCACCCAGAGCTGCGCGGTAGCCACCTCGATGTCGTTGATCAGGAAGACCTTGCCCTGGCCGCGCGCGGGGAAATTCGACAGCACGGCGCCGGTCGCCAGCACGTCCAGGCTGCCGCCGATCAGGGCCTGGAAGATCTCAAGGCCGGTGTTGAACTGGCGCAGTTCCAGCTCAAGCCCTTCCTTGTCGAAGGAGCCCCGGTCCATCCCGGTCCAGATCTGGCCATCGACCGCGAGCGTGTGCAGATAGCCGACGCGGACCTTGGTCTTGGCCTGCGCGAGTGCCGGCGCTGCCAGTCCGCTCAGCGTCAGGCCCATCGTTGTCGCCAGAAATTGTCGTCGATGCATGGTGTGTTTTCCTTTGCAGTTGCCTCTATGCGACGGCTCTTTCCTGCCACACGAGCAGCCGTGCGCTGATCCGCCTCAAGATCGTGTCCATCAGCAAGGCCACGCAGCCGATGCAGATGATGCCGACATAGATGACGTCGAGCAGAAAATATGTTGCAGCGTTCTGGATCATCGCGCCGAGCCCGCGCTGGGCCGCGATCAGCTCGGATGCGACCAGGGTTGCCCAGGCTACTCCCAACGAGACGCGCAACGCAGTCAGAATGTGCGGCACGGTTAATGGAATGATCACCTTGCGGAAGATCTCAAACTCGCTGGCGCCGAGCGTCTGCGCGACCCGGATATAAAGCGGCGTGATCTGCGAAACGCCTTCGTACATCACGATCACGCCCGAGAAGAACGCGGCATAGAACAGGATGACGAGCTTGGCGGTCTCATCGACCCCGAAATAGACGATCACCAGCGGGATCAGTGCGATCGGGGGCAATGCGCGAAAGAAGTTGATCATGGGATCGGCGAGCGTCCGCGCCGGGCGATACCAGCCCAACAGGAAGCCGACGGGCACGGCGGCCGTAATTCCCAAGGCGACGCCGAAGAACACCCTGCGCGTCGACGCAAAGACGTCGTACAGCAGGCCTTCATGCAGCAGAAGTTCGACGAACTTGGCGGCCACCCGATGTGGCGCCGGGATTAAGGATTCGTTTACGTATCCCGAGAGGCGCACGCCATACCACAGCGCGATCGCAGCGATCCAGGGCGCGAGGCTGAGCGACACCTGCTTTGCGACACCTCCGCGCCCCGTCATGATCGCCAATTCCGCCGCACGCATTGATCTGAAGCTGGGTCATATTATAGATGGAATGACCATTCAACGGTTCGACCGCACAACAAGGCGCCAGTTCGCGCGATGCAACCCTCATATTCGCTGCCATCACCGCTTGGCGCACGCCGCGATCATGTTCTCTCGTCTTCACGTGACGGCTGCGGCACGAAGGTGATCCACTAAGCGAGATGCAAGGCGGCATCATTGAAACAGTTTCAGAGTGCCTGGTGTTCAAGATTGGCGATGCTGCCGTTCAATGTCTGGTGGAAACAATATCATCGATCGCATGCGTGCGCCTCGGCGAAGTGTCGCATCCTGTCGTTACGGGCGTCGATACGCGTACGGATTTGGATCGTCGGCGTTGGTCTGAGAGGGGAATTCGCATGGCAACCCAAGGTTACGACTACATTATCGTCGGCGCGGGGTCGGCCGGCTGCGTGGTCGCGAACCGGCTCTCTGCCGACCCGGCCTGCCGCGTCCTGCTGCTGGAGGCGGGAGGGACCGACCGCAATTTCTGGCTCAAGCTTCCCGTCGGGTATTATCGCACGATCTACAACCAACGGTTCTCCCGCCTGTTCGTCACCGAACCGAACGAGACCACGGGCGGCCGTTCCATCGTCTGGCCGCGCGGCCGCGTGCTCGGCGGCTCGTCGTCGATCAACGGCTTGATCTTCATTCGCGGCCAGCATGAGGATTTCGACGATTGGGAACGTCTCGGTGCTGCGGGCTGGAGCTACCGCGATGTGCTGCCTTATTTCCGGCGTTACGAGCGCTACCGGGGCGGCGAGAGCCAGTATCACGGGGGTCTTGGCGAGTTCGAGGTCTCCGAGCTTCGCAGCCACAATCCGGCGTCGGCGGCGTGGGTCGAGGCAGGCGTCGAGTTTGGACTTCCGCGCAATCCCGACTTCAATGGCGCGACGACGTTCGGCGTCGGCCGCTATCAGCTCGGCATCGGGCGGCACTGGCGCACCAGTTCGGCGTCGGCGTTCCTTGCTCCGGCCGGGCATCGGAGCAATCTGACCGTGATCACCGGCGCGCATGCCCGCCGCGTGCTGTTTCAGGGTCGCGTCGCAACCGGCGTGGAGTGGATCAAGGATGGACAATCCTTCAGCGCCACCGCCGACCGCGAGGTCGTTCTCTCGGGCGGCGCGCTGCAATCGCCGCAACTCCTGCAGCTTTCAGGGATCGGGCCGGCCGCTCTCTTGCGCGGGCTCGGGATTGCCGTCGTCGCCGACGCTCCGGAGGTCGGGAGCAATCTGCAGGATCATTATCAGGCGCGCATCATCGTCCGGCTCAAACGGGCGATCTCGCTCAACGACCAGGTCCGAAATCCCTTCGAACTCGCGAAAATGGGGGCGCAGTGGCTGTTCGCCGGCAACGGTCCGCTGACCGTCGGGGCCGGGCAGGTCGGAGGGGCCGCATGCACCGCCCATGCCACAGGCTCGCGGCCCGATGTTCAGTTCAACGTCATGCCGCTGTCGGTCGACAAGCCGGGCGATCCCTTGCACAATTATTCCGGGTTCACCGCGTCGGTCTGGCAGTGTCATGCCGCTTCGCGCGGACAGCTCGCGATCCGCTCGACGGACCCGTTCGAGCAGCCGCGCATCGATCCCAACTATTTCGCCGAGGAACTCGACCGCAAGACCATCGTCGGCGGCATGCAGATGCTGCGCGACATCTTCCGTCAGGCCTCGTTTCGCGATCTCTGGGACGTCGAGATGGCGCCGGGCGAGGCCGTCGACACCGCGGCCGGGCTGTGGGACTTTGCCCGCACCACGGGGGGAACGGTGTTTCACTGTGTCGGGACCTGCCGCATGGGCGGCGACGACGGATCCGTGGTCGATCCGCAGTTACGCGTTCGCGGCACCGAACGGCTGCGCGTGGTGGACGCCTCGGTCATGCCGCGCATCACGTCGGCCAACACCAACGCGAGCAGCCTGATGATCGGCGAGAAGGGCGCGGCCCTGATCGCCTCAGGCCGTTAAAGCCGGCAAAGCTAAGTCCGCGCGGTTCCTCCTCAGCGCGGGTAGCTCGCGAGAGCGTCGAGCTGACGTTGAGCCTCCGGCGCGCCCCATTCCCGCGCTCTCTGATACCAGTTGCGCGCCTGCGCCACATCGGGTCCCGGGTCGACCGTGCTCAATTGCCGCAACGCGATCGGATCGAACGTCTTCGCAAGTGCCAGAGCCGCGCGGGCGTCGCGAGCCTCGGCGGCGCGCAGCAACAACAGCCGTGCCGCCTTGATGTCGCCGTTCGCCAGCATTTCCTGCGCGCGCCTGACCATGCTCGCGATCTCGTTGGGGCTCAGTTCGCGCGGAGCGTCGGCGCGCGGCTGCGCGGGCGGTTGTGGCGTCGGCGCCGCCGCGGGCGGTTGCGGCGCGGCCACGGGCGGCAAGGCGGCAATCGTCTGCTGTTGTGGCTGCGGCGGCGGCGGTTGTTGCTGCTGGAGTTGCGGCTGCGGTGGCATTGGTTGCGGCGCCGGCACGGCGGTTGCCGGCACAGTACTTGAGGTCACCAGCGCGGCGGTCGGCGCCGCAGCCTTCCAAACCAACTGCATGAAACTCGTCACCTGCGCCGCTCCTTCGGGGTTGCGCAGTTCGGCGGACAGGTTCAATTCGCCGACAAAGTCGGCCGGCGGAATGACCAGGGCGCTCGAGACCTGCTCCGCAGGCACGCGCCACTCGGTGAAGCTCAGCGGCACCCCGGCTGTCAGCCTGGCGCCGGGCGCCATTCCCTTGATCGTGACGGTGGTGCCTGCGTCTGGCGCATCGACGCTGACGCCAAGCGCCAAAGGCTCGTTGACGAGGCCCGAATGGTTGCGCACGACGAGCGTCGGCGCCCTGCGCTGCGGCGTCAGAGGCGCGGTCGATTTCGTCGGTTGCCATGACCGCAAGGCCAACCAAGGATGGTCGTCGAAAGCATCCTGCGAGGGAGAAAAGAACACGACATAGGCCAGTGCGACGAGGGCGGCGCTGGCAACAGCGACGACGAATCCGGCTGCGGCGGGAATGGACGATCGCTTCTTCAGAACGGACGGTGCTTCACCGAGCCCGGTGCCATGCTCCCGCAGCATCCTGGCGACCGCGTCGGCGAAGACATCCGATTGCGTGCTTGGCAGACTGGTGTTGCTCTTGGCGGTCCGTAAATTGGCCAGCTGCTCGTCCAACCCGCGCGATACCGACAACGCCTGCCGATCTTTTTCGGAGGAAGCATTCCTGTCGCGCGACCTGGGCGGAGCGTAGTAAGCCGGATCGCTGGGATCGAGATTCTTCTTTGACTCACTCACGCTAGGATCCCCACTTCTACTCGCATGGCCTGCTCGGCGAGCGTGGCAACACGCGTTGCGGATACCAGGCTTCGTCAGGACGAGGCCGTCCGCGATCGAACGCAATCATTCGGCGCGACGTTTTCGCATCGAAGATCCGCTGCATCGGAAATGAACTTGAAAGGCGCAACGCGGCCGCCGCGGTACCTGTTGCGGCCGCCACGGCGATTCCATTGCGAGAGTGAGGCCAATGTGCTCGCACAGACTTCATCAGAGTGTCCTGATCTGACTTCCGCCTTATCGGCACGGTGGCCAAACCGTGCTGTTACGGCGGGAACGTGATCATACTTTTAGTCTAAAGTGTGAGGTTGTCTAGAAAGGAAGCCATAAATCGTGGGATGTTTAAGCTTTGAGACGCATTGGTACATAGATACAACTGTTGCGAGCGCAACCGGAACTTGCTTGCACGGTCGAGCCGGTCCATGGCGCGAAGCTTTCGTCCGAGCGGCCGGCCTCCTCTACTCCGAAAAGGAAGGCGGGCGGATTTGCGCCTGCTGAGCCCGGTATTCGCTCATCACGAGTTCCCGAATGGTCTTGCGAAGTTCCCCGAACTCTGGGAGTTCCTGGATGGCCTCGTGGCGCGGATAGGCGAACTTGATGTCGATGATCTGCTTGATGCGCGCAGGCCGGGCGGTCACGACGATGATGCGCGATGACAGATAGATCGCTTCGTCAACGGAATGCGTGATCAGCATGACGGTCTTGCCCTCCGCGGCGAGGACCCGCAGCAGCAGGTTTTGCATGTTCGATCTCGTTTGGGCGTCCAGCGCGCCGAAGGGTTCGTCCATCAGAAGGAATTTCGGCTTGACGGCGTAGGCCCGGGCGATGGCGAGCCGCTGCCGCATGCCGCCCGACAGGTGCTTCGGATAGGCATTTGCGAATTCGGTAAGCCCCATCAGGCCGAGATAGTGGTCGCAGATATCGTTGCGCTCCTTGGCGGAAACGCGGTTGGCGTTCAGTTCCAGTCCGAACGCGATGTTGTCTTTCACGGTGAGCCATGGGAACACGCCGTATTCCTGGAAGATCACGCCGCGTTCGGGGCCGGGCCCGACGATCGGCCTGTCCTCGAACGTGACCGCGCCGCCTGTAGGCTGCTGAAACCCGGCCAGCATGCTCATCATGGTGGTCTTGCCGCAGCCGGATGGACCGATCACGGAAACGAAGTCCCCATTGCAGATATCGTAGGTGACGTCGTCGACGACCCTGAGCGGGCCGTCGGCAGTGTCGAACGCCAGCGAGACATGATCGAACCTGGCAAGGACTGGGATGGACGCGTTCAAGGAAAGGCTCGCTTTTAGGATCTGGCGATACGATTGACTACCAACGAGCCGAAAAATCGCAAGGCGCCAAGGCGCATCCTCAGCGTTTCTTGCCTCAACGTTTCTTGGCCTCATTCTGCGACCATTCGAGGAATTCCCGGAACAATCGCTGCTTGTCCGCCGGATTGTTGGATACGGGTGTTCCAGCTCCGGTCTGGAATTTGGTTCTGAACTCGTCGAACTTGGCTTGCTGCAGCCAATCCTGCGCCGCGGGAAAACGCTGCCAGCCCGGCAGTTCCTTGGCGAGATCGACTTCCTGCCATTTCGGGTGCCGCGGCGGCTTCTGCAAATCGGCGAAGTGCGAGAACAAGCCCTCCACGAACTTCGCCACGCGGCGATACCTGTCGCTCGCCGGCTGCCAGTTGTTCGTGATGAGGACGGAATCGACTGCGACGGTCTGGATCGACTGGCCCGTGTCGATGAGGTTTGGATAAAGGCTCTGCTCGAGCTGCGCTGACAGATAGATGTTCTCAAGCGTCGGCGTGTAGGGAACGGCCACAAGGTGCAGATTGTCGCTGGCGGAGATGCGCGAAAGGACCTCGGCGGGCTTGCCGCTGATGACGACGGTCGCGGCGATCTCGCCCTTCTTGACCGCGGCGAGCGCATCCGCCTGGCTCATGTTGACCTCCTCGACGGAGACGGACAACAGTCCGAACACGTCGCGTGCCGAGATCTGCGTGCTCGAGCCGGGATCGGAGAAGTTCACCTTCTTGCCGTTGAGATCCTCCAGCGTCTTGATATTGCGGCCCGCCACCACGTGCATTTCCTCCGGGTAGAGGCGGGTGATGTAGTTCAGCCGCTGGTCGAGCGCGCTGCTGAGCTCGCCGGTGGACGCGAAATAGCGCAGCATCTGCGATGAGGTGATCCCGATATCGATGCCCTTCAAATACAGCACGTCGCGGATGTTCTGCGCGCCGCCCATCCCGACGACGGGAAGAATGCGCAGGTTTTCGTCGTTGAGGACCACGGCGAGATCGTGAGTGATGTCGAGATAGGTGTCCTCGGGGCTTCCGGCGATGATGGCGACCGTATTGGCGTTCAGCTTTTCCTTCCACTGCTCCTCAAGGCGCGGCGCGCGTCTTTGCTCGGCGGTGGAGACCTGGGCATGTGCCATCGGGCTGACCAAGAGCATCATGATGAGCACCAACCCGACCGGGCACGCGCGAGCTGAAACCGCCGGTTGCATGGAATGGCGGCTCCCAAAGCGCCGAAAGGCGTGTTTGATGTCTTGCATGATCATGTTCTTGCATCCCTAACCGTGCCGTTTTGAAACGGCAGCGAGCGGCAACAGGCGAGGCGGAATGCCGCATATGGCAGGCCGAACTGTGGTTCAGCGGTTCAGCAGGTTCAAGGCTTTTTTGTCGACTTCTGTCTCTGCCTTAATTATGACGTGAGCTTGGCGCTGTTCGATGATGGGGACATCTTAAGGTTACGTTGCATCAGCATGATCGGCGCCGGCCAATCTCCGGTTGCTTCGATCAGCTGACAGCGACATCATGGCGGGAGCGCCAAGACGCATGCGATGACGCATATGATCAAGTCAGGAACAATCAGGCGAATGCGCTCGGATTGGTCGCTGGCACACATCTGCACGGTGCCATTCATAAAGCGAGACGAGCAGAAAAATAGACGGGTAGGGGCAGGAGTCTAGGTGATGGACCGGCGCAAATTTGTTGCAGGGGCAGGTTCGGTCGTCGGCGCGTCGGTGATTGGCATGCCAGCCCTCGCGCAGGCCAGGTCAAAGATCCGCGTTGGTTATCTGCACACGCTGGCGGTGGATGAACAGATCTGGCTGTGCGATCATCTCGGCGCATGGGCGCGGAACGGTCTCGACCCGCAATTTTCGGAATTCAAGACTGGCCTGGAGCTGTTCAAGGCGATGTCGGAAGGCTCTATCGACATGCTTGTGACCGGCGCGGTGATCTCGAACTTCCCGGCGCGCGGCCAGGGCAAGATGTTCCTGGCCAACTCGATCGAGTTCGCGACCGCCCAGCTTTGGGTCCGCGAAGACATGGGGGTGAAGCAGGTCACAGACCTGCGTGGCAAGCGCGTAGCCACGACAGCCGGTACCACGGCGCATGTGTTTCTCGACAATGCGCTGCGGGAAAACAAGATGACGGGCGCCGACATCGACTTGGCCAGCATGCCGATGCCGGAGGCGGTCAATTCGTTCATCGCCGGCAACGTTCCCGCCGTGGTGCTGTGGGTGCCTTTCAACATCGCCGTGCGTGAAAAAGTTCCGCAGGCCAAGAAGATCCTGGATGCGGGCGCGTTCTATCCCTCAGCGGCGGTGGTTGGCGGTTGGGCGGCATCGAACACCTTCTACGCCGCGAACAAGCCGATTCTCGCGCGGATCGTGCGCGCCTGGATCGAGGGCAACGACATGCTGATCGCGCGGACCAACGAATCCCTCGGGATCCTGCACAACAAATATTACCCTCAGGTGCCCGAGCGCGACATCCGCGAGCAGTTCGGCGCGATGCGGGTGTTTCCAACAGCTGTTTGGCGCCGCCTCTACACCAACGGCACGATCAGCGAATGGCTGCAGCAGGTGACGGATTTCTACACGCGCGTCGCCAAGATCGAAAATCCGGTTCCCGCCGCGCAGTATTTCGACCCCAGCATCTTCCTGTCGGTGGTCAAGCCGTAGCCGGCCAGCGCCACGCCGGCCTATTTCGGTCAGGATGTGGGAAGGGCGAGGCGCTCGATGGTTTGAATGTGGCGCGTGAGCAGGTTGCAGGCCTGATCGACGTTGCGCGACCGCAGCGCTTGCAGGATCAGCCGGTGATCCTGATTGGACCGCGGCTGCCAGCCGGCGCTATGCGCGGTCGCGAACACCAGACGGGAATTGGCGAGCTGCAATCCGTCGAGGCTGGCGAGCAGGCGCGGCATCGCGCAGGGCGCCACCAGCGCATGATGGAAGGCGCGGTTGGCGGCCTCGAAATCCTGAATCGTCTCGGCATTGTCGCCTTCGATCAGCGCCAGCTCTAGTCGCGCAAGATGCGCCGGCGTCAGTTTCGGCGCGGCGTTCCGCAGCGCGACCACTTCGAGCGCCGCACGCATCTCCGCGATCTCCTTCACTGAATTGGCGTCGAGCGGCGCGACCCGAACGCCGCGACGCGGCACGGCGACGACGAGGTGCTGGGCTTCCAATCGTCGGAAAGCCTCGCGGACCGGGACATGGCTTGAGTTGAACTCGCGCGCGATATGGTCCTGCCGCAGTGGCGCATCCGGTTGCAGCGCGCCGCTGATGATGCGTTCGCCGAGGGATTCGGCAATGCGGCCAGCTGTCGTTGCGTTCTCGGTCTCACTCATCATAGATTATCTATTACAAAAACAAGTGCGGAAGCAGATGATCGCGCTTACCATCACTGCATCGCGCAGATCATAGATAGCGATGCGCTTTATCTATGATTGTTTCAAGGAGAACAAATCTTATGAGTTATGCGGTGGATGCAAGACACGACCAGAGCCGCAAGGCGAAACTCGTGCGCGGCGGCTGGGACCGCGCGGAAGCCGAAGCGCTCTACGGCCTGCCATTTGCCGACCTGATGTTTCGGGCCCAGAGCGTCCACCGCGACAATTTCGATCCGAACCATGTCGAGACCGCGAGCCT